>Ga0126383_10001161_pt1 | contig 16141 bp, 26 predicted proteins | sample PanSoiMetPlot_35_FD_96882 | JGI IMG/M metagenome (GOLD analysis project Ga0126383, IMG submission 96882) | Tropical forest soil microbial communities from Panama - MetaG Plot_35 | ecosystem: Environmental > Terrestrial > Soil > Tropical forest > Bulk soil | place: Panama | collected 2016-02-17
CAGCTCCGGCTCCGGAGGATCAACGGCCCCCACAGCCCGGGGTCGAGGTACTGGCCGATGCGTGAATGGCTGCTCGATGAGGTGGCCGGGCGGTGGGAAGGATGACGCGGCGCGGTGAGGCTCGGTCCGGCAAGGCCGGGCGGGGCCAGTTGTGGCAAGGCTCGGCAGGCATGGCGAGACGTGGCAAGGCGGGGCGAGTCATCGCATGGCGAGGCGCGGCGCGGTGATCCCCTCGGAGACGTTCTGGCGGCTCGGCGTCCTGCTGAGCGTGGCGGGGTTCGGGTGCTTGTTCGTGACCGGTTGGCCTGTCGCCGGGACGATCCTCGCGGGGTTCGGGCTGCTCATGATCTGGCGGTCAACTCATTAGGAGGACAGATGCCAGCACAGATGAAGGGGAGGACCAGGACGGGGGCGCGCGAGGTCCCCGTGGCAGTGATGGAGACCGACGCCATCGACCAGCGCATGACGAAACTCGACCAGCTCCGCGAGGAGTACGCCACAGCCAACGAGCAGGCGTGGGACGACTACCGCCGAGAGTCCGCCGAGCTGTGGCTGCGCTACCGGGCCCGGGTCGATGGCCTGACCGCCGAGTATCAATCGGAGGTCGATCACGTCAGGGCCGGGACATGACCGACCCCGACCCCTACCGGGACCACCTGGTCAACTGCACGTGCGACCACGGTCTCCACTATTGGGAGCCGTCGCGTGGCTGCCTGCACCCCGGCTGCCCGTGCCTGGGTTACTTCCCCCTCGACCCCCGGCAGGTCAGGGCATCACCCGTCCCGGCGTGGCTCGGTATGGCTGGCATGGCTCGTCTCGTCTCGGCTGGGCATGTCAACGCAGGTCATACGCCCGGCAGCGCGCGGCGGGGCTGGCGTGGCAAGGCGGCGCTCGGCATTGCTGGTCCCGGTGGACCTCGGCCCGGCACGGCAAGGCAGGGCACGCGGGGCGAGGTGTGTCAAGGCTGGGCAACGCATGGCCCGGCTGGCTGGGCATTGCATGGCAGTGCTGGTCCCGGCAGGTCTCGGCTGGGTGCGGCGCTGCTTGGTAAGGCCGGGCTTGGCACGGCTGGCGCGGCATGTCTCGGCGGGTCCTTCCACGGCTCGGCACGGCGGGGCTTGGCGCGTCTTGTCAGTGCTTGGCAGGTCTCGGCTGGCGGGTCATGGCATCGCTTGTCCTGTCCGCGCAAGGCGGGTCCGGTCAAGTCATCGCGTGGCGTGGCGGGCAAGGCGCGGCAGGTCCAGGCGGTGCATCGTGCGGCGGCTCCGGGCGGGTCGCGGTGCGGCTGGCATGGCAAGGCAAGTCATCACGTGGCGGGGTGGGGCGCGGCACGGCTGGCACGCCCCGGCGCGGCTTGTCGTGGCGCGTCAGGGCTTGGCGCGGCATGGGTCCAGACAACCAAGAGCCCCGACCCGGGCGATCCGGTCCAGGGCCGGGGCAGGCAACCAGATAGGAGCTTAACAGTGGCAACCAAGCAGCAGACCGACGACACGACCTCGACCGCCGAAGCTGAGGCACCGGTCACGGACGCAACGATCACCATAGACAAGATCGCCGTCCAGACGATCACCGTCCCCATCGTCGGCATGACCCCGCTGATCGTCCACCGCTTCTCCGAGAAGGCCAAGGGGATGATGCTCGCCGCCATGACCGGGCAACGCCAGCTCAAGGAGCCGAAGGACCCGCAGGCCGAATATCAGGCGGCGTTCTACCGGATCAAGGGCGGCGGGTACGGCTTCCCCTCGGTCGCGTTCAAGCTCGCCACGATTGGCGGGGCGCGGTTCTACGGGAAGTCCGTCACCATGACCAGCCTCCGTCAATATCTGTTCTTCTACGGCGACCCCGCCGAGGACGGCCAGGCCCTAGTCCCGATCACCGGTGAGCCGGTCATGCGGGAGGACGTGACCAGGGTTGCCCGCGGCGGGACGACCCTGACCTATAGGCCGATGTTCTCCGACTGGTCGGCGGTCCTCCAGGTCCGCTATGTGACCTCCGCGATCACGCAGGCGTCCGTCCTGTCGCTGATCGAGGCCGGGGGCATGGGTGTCGGTGTCGGGGAGTGGCGTCCCGAGCGTGACGGGGACTTCGGGACCTACCGGATCGACCCGTCACGGAAGGTCGAGGTGCTGACGTGAGCGTGGTCGGTGACGAGCTGCAAGACATCTACAACCGGCACGGCATCCTTTACCCTCAGCTCGTCGTGGACGAAGCCCGTCCCGAGGGCCACCCGTTGCACGGGCGGTTTGAGTGGGACGACGCCGTAGCCGGGGAGCATCACCGACGCCACCAGGCCCGGCAGATGATCCGGTCGGTCAGGGTCGTCTACAGACCGGCGACGGATAAGGAGCAGGCCCGGTCCGTCCGCGCCTATCACGCGATCCCGGGCGACGGTGGCTCGATGGCCTACCGGCCCGCCGAGGAGGTGGGCCGGGACCCGGTGGCGGCGGCTCTCCTGCTGTCACAGATGTCCCGCGATTGGGTCGCGCTCAAGCGCCGCTACGGTCATATGGCCGAGTTCGTCGCCATGGTCCAGAAGGACCTCGGGGACGGCGAGGCGGCGTAGACGTGGCGAGGCGGGTCGGATCGTGGCTGGGTGCGGCAAGGCAAGGCCCGGCAGGCTTGTCGAGGTGGGGCTTGGCTAGTCCGGTCACGTCATCCCTCGGCGCGGCAAGGCTGGGCAGGCGCGGCAAGGCGGGGCGCTGTCCAGCCCGTCAACGCAGGGCAGGTCTTGGCATGGCATGGCTGGGCGCGGCCGGTGTGGCTAGGCCAGGCAGGGCAGACCTCGACCCGGCAGGGTTCGGCGGGCGTGGCTTGTCCAGGCTTGGATGGCTTCGCGTGTCAGGGCGCGGCAGGGCACGGCGCGCAGGTCTCGGCCGGGCGCTGCGCGGCAGGTCTAGGCTCCGCGTGTCCGGTCACCGCTTCGCCCGGCCCGGCGCCGCTCGGCAGGGCGCGGCTGGCGGGGCATTGCACGGCGGCGCGGTGCGGGGTAAGTCTCGTCAAGTCACGGCATGGCAAGGCACGGACGGGAGCGAGGTGATGGGGTGACCCTTCCCGCTCCCGTGGTCTACGTCGCCCGAGCCGACCAGGCGCTGACCGTCCTGCACCTTGCCGAGCCGGGTGTGTTCGGGATGCCGGTGGCGTTCGATGCGCTGACGTGCTGCGGTCTGATCATGGCCGCTGGGGAGCTGTGGGTCCCCGTGGACAGGCACCCGGGAGACCGGGTGTGTGGTGATTGCGTGACCGCCTTGGGTGGGCTGGTGGCCGCGCTGCTCGATGATGTCCGGGGCGAGGAGCGAGGTGATGGTCCGGCCCAATTGGAACTACATCCGGGTCGATAACGAACTGCCCGACGATGACAAGCTAGATGGCCTGTCCCCCCATGATCATCAGGCAGTCATAGGCTGCCTAGTCATAGCGTGGGCGTTCTGTGACAGGCAACGTACCGATGGATTCATTAACAGGGCGCGGTGGTCCAAGACCGGCACCCCGGGAGCCCGCCGACTGGTCGTGTCCCGGGGCTTCGCGGTCCCCGTGGACGGCGGGGTCCAGATGCACAACTACGCAGGTGAGGACGGGCATCAACGGTCCCGCGCCGAGATCGAGGAGCTGTCCGCCAAGCGCAAGAAGGCCGGGGCCGCTGGCGGTCACAAGAAGGCCGAGAACCGTAGCAAAGCCCTAGCACTTGCCAGCGACCCCCCGCTAGCAAATGCTACACACACTGTTCTAGCAGAGGCAGAGGCAGGTAGCAGTGATAACACTGCTACCCTGCCCGGGGCTGGTCGTCGCGCCGCACCCGTGGAACGCCGGCCGCCCGCCTCGCGGGCGGCGGACCGGCCACCCAGCGCCGCCGAGATTTGCTCGCGCTGCGGAGGACGACACGACACCGGGGACTGTCCCGTCCGGGGACCAGCTCCCGGCCACCAGCGCCGCACCAACGCGACCACCGTCCCCGCCCGGATCGTCGTCCCCCCCGAGGTCGCGGAACGCGGCGCGAGAGCCGCCAGAGCCGCCCTCGGCATCCTCCCCGCCGACGACCAGGCGGCCGACGACGACCCGCAACCGGAGTTCGAGTGGTGACCCTTGCGCGGACGACCTCGACCCGGCCACGATGGGGCCATGGCACTCACCGCTGCCCAGCGCCGCCGCCTACCCCGGTCGGCGTTCGCGCTCCACAGCGGACCCCGGTCAAATTGGGCCTACCCCCTGCCGACCAAGCGACAAGCCCGCGCCGCAGGCATCAGCGAGACCTCCCGCCAGAGGATGCTCCGCGCAGCCGCCGCCTACAGCGCCCGATCCTCGACCCGTGGCAGCCCCTCACGAATCCAGCCCGCCGCCAGGCGCAAGGCGTCACCAGTCGGCGGGTCCCGCTCATGGGGCACGACCGTCCGCCGCGCCCCGGCCCGGACCACCTCGGGACGGATGGCCCGCCGCTGACCACGGCGCCGCGAGGCAACGCATGGCATGGCCTGGCGGGGCAGGTGGCTAGATGACCGCCACCGTCCTCCCACACCGTTACGCGATGGTCGAGGTCGGCCAGGTCACCCCACACCCGGCCAATCCGAATATTGGCGATATTGCGGGCATCGGGGAATCAATCGAGGGCATCGGCTTTTTCGGCGTCGTTTTGGTCCACGAATCCACCGGCCATATTCTCGCCGGGGAGCACCGCTGGCGGGCCGCACAAGACAAGGGGCTGACCAAACTCCCCGCCATTGTCATCGACTGCGACGACCGCACCGCCGAAAAGATCATGATGGGGGACAATCGTTACGCCCGCCTCGGCCAATGGGACACCGCCAAACTGGTCGAACTGCTGGAGTCACACGGGGAGGACCTGACCGGCTCGGGGTTCACCGCCGACGACCGCGACCTCCTCACCGCGACACTCCGCGCGATGGCCGACCGGGGCCAGTCGTCCCGCGACTACGACCCCGACACAATCGGCCCGGCCGTCACGATCCACGCCCCGCTCGCGCTGATTGAAGCCTTCCGGTCGATCCCCGGAGACACCGACGCCGACCGCCTCCGGTCGCTGCTCACCTGTCCCGAGTGCGGTCATGAGTTCGTCCCGGTGCCCGCATGATCCGCGCCCTGGCGTCCTACGTTGACCGCGACTATCTCCCCCGCGTCCCGATGCCCGAGGGGTCCGGTCTCATGCTGGACTCCGGGGCGTTCTCCGCTCACACCCGGGGTGTCCAGATCGACCTCGGGGAGCTGACGAGCTGGTACCGGGACACACCCGCCGACCTGTACGCCGCGCTAGACGTGATCTACGACCCCGCCTCGACCCGGGCCAACGCCATCACGCAGCGGGACCTCGGCGCTGACGTGTTCCCCACGGTCCACGCCGGGACCGACCCCGCCGAGGTTGACCGCCTCGCCGCGGACGGGTTCGGCACGATCGCCCTCGGCGGAATGGTCGCCAAAAACAAGGCCCGGCCACACCTCTACGCATGGATGCACACCTGCCTCGACCGGGCCGACGCTCTAGGGCTCAAGGTCCACGGGTTCGGCTTCTGCCCGATCACCCCCAAACTCCTCCCGTTGCTCATGCGGTTCTCAACCGTGGACATCGCGGGCTGGGCGTCGAGCAAATACGGCTGGGTGTTCGTATGGGACGGGACCAGGGTCCGCGTCATGTCACTGGCCGCCGATAGGCTTCTCCTGGCCGACCTCACCCGCCGTTGGCCCCTCGACCTCCGCAGGACACTGGTCCGCCAGCGCGGCGACACAGACGGATCATCCTCGGGCATCTACTGGGTATCCGCTGCGTCATACCTGCTTTATGGGCAGTGGCTCACCCACCGGGGCGGGCCGAAGGTCTACCTCGCCGCCTATCACTCGACCTTCAAAAACAAGCCCGGGACCGCCGAGGTGCTGACCCGCATCCTCGCCGCTCTCGACCAGCAAACTAGGTAGGAGCTAGTTATGGACCGCCAGCCAGGCGCGAGCCCGTGGCAGTGTTCGTGTGGCTACCAGGCCACCAGCCAGCAAGACCTCGACGAGCACACCGGGATCATGGCCGGGCTTGACCGTGAGGGCGCGCACCAGCAGCAGGTCACCCGATGATCTACCGGATCACCAAACGGTGGACGTTCGCCGCCGCCCATCACCTCCCGACCCTGCCCGAGGGCCACAAGTGCCGACGCCCCCACGGGCATAACTGGACCGTCACCGTCGCGCTTGAACACGCCGACCTCGACAGCGACGGCATGGTCACCGATTACGCCGAGCTGGGGCCGATAGGCGCGTGGATCACCTCGACCCTCGACCACCGCGACCTCAACGACATCGACGCCCTGGCCGCCACGCCGACCGCCGAACGCCTCGCCGCCTACATCTACCGGACCTGGACGACCCGTTACCCGTGGCTGGTCGAGGTCACCGTCTCCGAGACACCCGGCACGACCGCCAGTTATCAGCAGTGACCGCGACCAGCTCCCCGCCCCGGACGACCTCGACCCTGGTCGTGTCGGAGATATTCGGCCCCACAATCCAAGGTGAAGGACCAGCGACCGGGCGGCGGGCGTCATTCGTCCGCCTCGGCGGGTGCAACCTGTCCTGTAGCTGGTGCGACACGCCTTACACGTGGGACGCACGGCGGTTCAAGCTCCGCGAGCAGATGACCCGGTGGCCCGTGACCGAGATCGCCGCCGAGGTCGCCCGGCACGACACCGGCCTAGTCGTGATCTCCGGCGGTGAGCCGCTGATGCAACGGGACAAAGGACTGACCGATCTTGTCCGGCTGATCACCATGACCGGCGTCGTCGTCCATGTCGAGACCAACGGGACACTCAGCCCCGGGCTGCTGTCCCGGCACGTCCAACTGTTCACCGTCTCACCCAAGCTCGCCCACGCCGGGCAACGGCCCGAGCGGGCACTGGTCCCCGAGGTGCTGACCGAGTTCGCCGGGATCGCTCACCAGTCCGGCGCTATCCTCAAGATCGTCTGCCGGACCGAGGATGACGTGTCAGCCGCGGCTATGCTCGCCGACGCCCATCACTTCGCCCGGTCGGACGTGTGGATCATGCCAGAAGGCACCGCGCCCGCCGTCATCCTCGCCCGCCAGCGTGCGCTCGTAGACGTGACCCTCGCAGCCGGGATGAACCTGACAACCCGCCTGCACGTGCTCCTTTGGAAGGACAAGCGGGGACATTGATCAACGCCCAGCACCCCGACCTGATCGAGCGGTCCGCCGCCGCGATGATCGCCGCCCTCGGCTACGGCGGTGAAGTCCTCGACCAGACCCCGCGCCGGATCGCCGCCGCGCTCACCGAACTGACCGCAGGCGAACACACCGACCCCGCCGAACTGCTCGCGGTCACCTTCCCCGCCGACGCTGACGAGATGATCGTCCTCCGACGTGTCCCGCTCGTCAGCCTGTGCGAGCATCACCTGATGCCCTTCACCGGCTACGCCACGGTCGGCTACATCCCCGAGCCCGGTGCCGGTGTCGTCGGCGTTAGCAAGCTGGCCCGGGTCGTAGAGGTCTACTCGCGCAGGCTCCAGATACAAGAGCGGCTGACCGCACAGATCGCGGACTGTATCGAGCACGGGCTAAAGACAGTCGGCGTAGCCGTCACGATCTCAGCGGTCCACTCATGTCTCGCGCTGCGAGGTGTCCGCAAGGACGGTGCCCACCTGATCACCTCGGTCACACGCGGAGCCTTCCGAGACAACCCCGCCGCCCGCGCTGAGTTCTTCGCCCTGGCCCAGTGACCCGATGCCGTGGCGTGCTCCGCGATCATGCACCGATCCCCGATGTCCCAACCTCCAGCCCTGCCCACGCCACCCGTCCGGCCGATGGTCTGACGGATTGCCCGGACGATCCATGCCCCCCGGGTGGTCCAGCTCCACCGTCCCCCGCGTCCTCGCCCGCGACGGGTGGACGTGTCGGCTCGGGTTCGTCGGCGTGTGCGTCGGTCACGCGACCGAGGTCCATCACACCCGGCCCGGTGTCGAGGACGAGACCACGCTGGTCGCCGCGTGTGGCCCGTGCCATCGGGTGATCACACAGCAGCAGGCTGCGGATGCGAGGTGGCCGTCGCGGCGGGGCCGCGAGGCTTAACGATCAAGCTCAGCTTGATCAACGCCAGCACGGGGCGGCCGAGCCACCCCCGAGTGGCGGGGGACCCCGCCAGCGCCAGCGCTGGCGGAGCGTGACCGCGCCCGCGCGCATGCGCGCGGGTTTTGACCTTTTTCGGCGGTCACAGCCCGTGACCGGGCTGGACCGCCTCCCCTCGACCGGGCTAGGCTCGGTCGAGGTCGAGGCGAGGCAAGGCGCCGCCAGGCAACGCCCGACCGGGCGCGGCTTGGCGCGGCTGGCACGTCGCCGCGTGTCTTGGCCCGGCGCGTCCCTCCGGGGCGCGGCGCCGCAAGGCTTGGCAGGCACGGCCCCGCGTGGCAAGTCCCGGCTAGTCCAAGCAGGTCTCGGCCTGGCAGGCTCGGCGTTGCTTGTCCCGGCCCGGTCCCGCGTGGCGGGTCAACGCCAGGCATCGCACGTCTCGGCACGGCTGGCGAGGCTGGGCGCGGCAGGGGCGTCTCGGCGCGTCTCGTCTCTGCACCGCATCGCAGAGCAGTGCTCGGCCTGGCTGGCAAGGCGTGGCTAGGCAACGCGCGTCTAGGCTGGGCGAGGCGAGGCTGGTCCGGCTCGGCTCGTCTCGGCATCGCAGGTCCCGTCAACGCTTCGCCTGGCAGGGCGCGGCGCGTCAGGGCTGGCGTGTCTTTGCCTGTCGCGTCCCGGCTGCGCTCGTCTCGGTAAGGCAGGGCTGGGCTGGCGTGGCACCTCATGTCTAGGCCGGGCGCGGCTGGTCCTGGCAAGGCTGGCCCGTCATGGCCTGTCTTGTCACGGCTCCGCTGGGCAGTGCTCGTCATGGCTGGCCTTGCTCGGCTTGTCCAGGTCTCGCTCGGCGCGGTGGGTCCAGGTGTTGCTCGGCGCGGTGGGGCTGGCAGGTCGTGTCGAGTCGAGGCTGGGCAGCGCGCGTCTAGTCACGGCTAGGCAAGGCGGGCTCGTCATCGCTTGGCAGTCCCGGGCTCGGCGTGGCGGGGCAGTGCTGGCATGGCTGGTCTCGGGATGGCTGGGCTGGGCGAGTCACGGCGCGGCGGTGCTGGCCTGGCGGGTCGTCGCGGGTCGTGGACGGTTCTCGGCGGGGCACGCCGCGGCGAGGCAGGCGCGGTGAGGTGGGGCAGGGCTCGTCCGGTCACGGCGCGGCTGGCCTGTCAGGTCGTGTCTTGTCAAGGCGCGGCACGTCAGGGCTTGGCGGCGCGGGGCTGGCGAGTCGAGGCTTGTCCAGGTGAGGCACGGCGAGTCCCGGCTGGCAAGTCTCGGCGCTGCGCGGCGGGTCGATCCCGGGCGAGTCGTTGCGCGGCATGGCTGGCGAGGCTCGTCATGTCAGGGCTTGTCTTGGCGCGGCTGGCATCGCTCGGCGCGGCGCGTCATGTCGAGGCGGGGCATGTCGAGGCGGTCAAGGCGGGTCAAGGCATGGCGCGGCTAGGCTGGTGACTGTGGAGGACCCGGGCTGTCGAGCTGATCCGGACAGCCCGCGAGCTGTCGAGAGTGGATCGTCTGACCGTTGGCGTCCTGGTCGTGATCGTCGTCCTGGTCGGGATCGTCGTGAGGTTGACCTACGGGTGACGACCCCGGGGCTGTCCTTCACCGGCTGGACCGAGGCCGAGCTGATCGGGTCCCGCCGCCGCTGGGTGGTCAACGGTGGGTAAACGGGGACCAGCTCCCGAGCCGACCAGCTTGAGATTGCTCAAGGGTGGCCGGGGACGGAAGATCAACCGTGACGAGCCGATCCCCCCGGACGGGCTGATCGTCCGCCCGCCGTACCTGTCCCCGCTCGCGGTCGAGGAGTGGGATCGGGTCTTGCCGATGCTGGAGGCGATGGGGACCGTCACCGTGGCGGACCTGACCGGGTTGGCGGTCTACTGTGAGGCGGTCAGCCGGTGGCGGACGCTGGCTCAGGTCGTCGGGTCGTCCCCGCCCGTGATCCGGTCGGGTGATTTGCTGATCAAGAATCCGGCCTACAGCCAGATACGGGACGCGGCGGTCGAGGTGCGGGTCTGGTCCCGTGAGTTTGGTTTGACCCCGAGCGCCCGCGCTGGCATCCGGATCACGGTCGAGCACACAGCCGAGGGACCCGGACGGCTCCTGACGAGCTGACCCCGGTCCGGCCCGCAAGGCTAGCGCACCGTTAAGCGCAACCCGTAATCCGACCCTGGCGGGTCGTCCGGACGCGGGTGATGGACCGCTAAGCCGGACCGGGACCTGACGGGCCGGGAAGGAAGCACCCTAATCCACGACCCGCCAGGACTTCCGATGCTACCGGACAGGCGTTGTGAGGTAGCCCACGCCCCGCCGATTGGCTGAGGGGCATAACGCCTGTGAGCAGCCGTTATACGGTATGAGTCACCCCGGACCGACCGGGGGACCGAGTTCGGAAGGAAGCACCCGACATGACCACTCCCACCACGACCGAGACGACCACCGCCCCGGACGCCAACGTGACCCCGATCACCGACGCCCCCAGCGCCGCCAAGGCCCCGAAGTCCACCCGGACCCGGAAGTCCCCGGCACCCGCGAAGGACCCGAAGGCCCCGAAGTCCACCCGGACCCCGAAGGCCCCCACGGTCAAGGTCACCAACACGACCACCGGGGAGACCAGCAAGCCCGGTCACTACCTGGTGAGCGCGGCGAAGGGTGGGGACAAGATCGTCCCGATCTACACCGACGCCTTTGTCGCCGCATTCAAGGCGACCGGTCTCTCCGTCTACGCCTTTTCCAAGGCGTACGGTCTCAACCCCGCGCAGATTCAGCGCATCCTCGCCGGTCAGGTGACCAAGGTTGACGACAAGCGCGCCGCCGTGATCCGTAAGGCCCTCGGGGACCACGTTGACAGCCCGGTCGGTCCCGTGTTCGGGGACGCCGAGGCGAAGCCGGCCAAGGCCCCCAAGTCCTCGACCGCCCCCAAGTCCTCGACCCCGAAGGACACCCCGGCCCCCTCGACCCCGAAGGTCCGGAAGCCCCGTCAGTCCCGCGCCACCCGGTCCGCCGCGCAGGTGAAGGACGACACCGCCAGCAAGTGACCCCCCGCAAGGACCCGCCCCGGACCCCGGGGCGGGTCCTGGGCGTCGGAAGGAAGCACCCGACATGATCAACCTTGACCACCTCCCCAGCCCGGAGGTCACCCCGGACCCCCACACGTGTCCACGGGGGCCGTTCTGCGCTCAGATGGAAGCCGCCTGTGACCCCTGGGGTTACCGGGCGGATCACCCCTATGAGGTCGGTCCCCTCGACCGCCCGTGTTGTCACCTTCCCGCCATGGCGCACCCGCCCGGGGAGTGTGGACACTGGTCGTGTGGGGCCATCGCTCACGAAACGTGCCCGGCGTGTTTCGCGGAGTTGTATGTCCCATGATCGCCACCGATGACACCGCCCGGTCGTGGTCGGCGGGGGCCTGGACGATCAGCCTGGTCGTCCTCGACTACGCCGACCGCCCGGACCGGGCTGGTGCCTGGTGGGTCGTCAAGTTCCACGGGTTCGTGTGGACGACGACCAGGGACGTGACCGAGGCGGTCATGTCTCTACCCCGGCCCGTCCGGGCCGAAATTCTGCTCAAGATCAATCCGGAAGGAAGCACCAACCATGAGTGACGTTTACGTGATCTTCACGATCACGTCCGACCCCTGGAACGCCCGGACCCCGGGCGACTACATCGCGGACATGGAAGTCCTCGACGGCCCGCCCCGGTGGCACCTGGCCCCCCTCGGTCAGGTCTGCCGGGTCGGGTCGGTCAACGGTGGGGACTCGATCCCCTATGACAACACGCCCGACGTGGAAGCCGCGGCTCGTGACGCCGGGGTCCCCCTGACCGAGTGGGTCGATGGGAACGGGAACAAGATGGTCCCGGTCCGCCGTCCCGGCCCACACGACCTCGGAGGGGACACCGACGACTGTCCCGTCCCGAACTGCCCGGAGTGTGACGCGGCCGAGGCGCGGAGGTTGGACCGATGACCGAGTTCCGGATTGTCGTGGAGTACCGCCACCCTGTCACCAAGCAGTGGCGTCAACTCTCGATCACCAACCTCGACCTCGGCGCGATCACGGCCGAGGCCGAACGCCAGGCGGGGGGCCAGTCATGACGACCCTGCCCCGTGTCAACCGCATCCTCCAAGCCGCCAGCCTGGTCGGAGCCCTCGACCACGCCCACGCCGAGGATGACGACTGGAACATCCTCACGCGGACACTCCTGGTCGAGAAGTTGGAGACCGACCCCGACCCCGACCTGCTGGAGAACACGCCGAAGGACCGCCGTCAGTTGATCCTTGACGACGCCCTCAAGATGAGGTCCGCCTATCAGACCCTCATGACCGCCCGGGACGCCGGGATGGACGAGACGATCACCGCGATCCTCCTCGACATGTCCCTGTGCCCGATCCACCTGTGCGACTACGCCGCCTGTTTCGATGACCGTGTGGTCGAGTGTGAGCCGGTCCGGAGGATTCACCCGTGCCACGACACGTGAGGAGGACCTGACATGCCCTACCGCGAGACCGCCCGGCAACGCCAGGCGCGGATCGACCGCGAGCGCGAGGAGGCGAGTAAGCACGTCGGAGCCGGGATCGTCGCCGTGATCCTCCTCGCTATCGCCGCGACCCTGTTTGTGATCTACGTCAAGCACGGCGGGTAAGGACCCGCCACCTCCGAGGAGCCCGTCCCGATCCCGGGACGGGCTCCTCTGCGCTGTTCTACCGTCCCCCGTGACCGATCACCCCGGGGAATCCTGGCAGCGCTGGACAGGAGCCCTCCGAGCCGCCGACAGTGGTCCCGTGATCTATCCCCCCTGTGGGTTTGTGTTCGATGGCCGGGCGTGCCGGAAACGGGGACCGCACAGGTGCCGAGCCCGGGTCGGGCACGTCGTTTCCTTCTTCTCCGAACTGTTGACCCACACAAAGGGCGACTACGCCCGGCGCCCATTCGTCCCCGCGAGGTGGGAACGCCAGCGGGTCCTCGCGCCGCTGTTCGGGGAGGTGATATGGGACCAGAAGCGGGGCAGGTACGTCCGGAAGTATCGGGTGCTGTACCTGCTCGTAGCCCGTAAAAAACGGCAAGACCGAGCTGTTGGCCGGTTGCGTCCTCTACCTGCTGTGCGCTGACGGGGAGGTCGGGGCCGAGATTTACGGTCTCGCGCTGGATGAGGAGCAGGCCGGTCTCGTCTACCGGGTGGCCCGTGCGATGGTCCGCAACTCCCCCGAGCTGGCGGACCGGCTGAGCGTGATCCCCTCGGCCAAGCGGATCATTGACGAGACCACCGGATCGCTGTACGCCGTCGCCCCCGGGGACTGGCAGGGCGCGCTCGGGTTCGACCCCTCGGGGGCCTACATAGACGAGCTGCTGGTCCAGCCGGACCGCCAGCTCTACGACGCCATGCGGACCAGTTTCGGCGCCCGCGCTCAACCCCTGTTGTTGTTGGCGACGACCGCCGAGAACGACCCGACGGGGTTCGCCGCGACCGAGCGGGAATGGTCCGAGCGGGTCGCAGCTGACCCCGACCTCGACCCGGAGCGGCTGGTCGTCATCTACTCGACCGACCCGGAGGCGGACTGGACCAGCCCCCGCACGTGGAAGCAGGCCAACCCCGCCCTCGGGGACTACCTTGAGCACCGGGTCCTCGCCTCCGAATGCCGCCAGGCCATCGGCAACCCCGCAGCGGAGCGGAGTTTCCGCCAGTTCCGCCTCAACCAGCCGGTCTCTAAAATCGGCCGCGCCATCGACCTCGCCGTGTGGGACCAGGGTGGCGGACCGGTCCCCGACCTGACACGCCGGACCTGCTACGCCGGGCTTGACCTCGCCTCGACCTCCGACCTCGCCGCCTATGCGCTGGACTTCCCCGACGACGACGAAGGCCACACCGTCCTGTGGCATCACTTCGCCCCGGCCGCCGCGCTGCGGGACCTGTCCAAGCGGACCGGGGGACAGGCGGACGTGTGGGTCGCTCAGGGCTGGCTGACGCTGACCGAGGGGGACGTGATCGACTACGACGCGATAGTCGAGGCGATGAACGCCGACCGGGAGCGGTTCGATATCCGAGAGGTGGCCTTTGACCGGTGGGGGGCCACGATGCTCTCCTCCGCGCTGCTCGATGACGGGTGGCCCCTGGTCCAGATGGGGCAGGGATACGCGAGCATGGCCGCCCCGACCGCCGAGTTTCTACGCCTGGTCAAGTCCGCCCGTTACCGGCACGGGGACAACCCCGTCAGCCGGTGGCAGGCGTCCAACTGTGTGACCCGGGCTGACCCCGCAGGCAATCTCAAGCTGGACAAGCAGCGCAGCCCGGAGAAGATTGACGGGCTGGTCGCCTCGGTCATGGCGTTGGACCGGGCGCTCCGCGCCGCCACACCTCAGCAGACCTACCGGGCGGCGGGCTGGTAATCTCACCGCCAGGACAGGGCGCGGCCTGGCTCGTCAGCGCGCAGCATGGCACGGCCCGGTGCGGTTGATCTACGCTGTCCGAAGGTGGGCGGAGACGGACCGGGGTGATGAATCGCGTTGACGTGCTCGGGGTGATCGTCGTTGCCTGCCTGATCATCATGACGGTAGCGCTGGGACATATCGCCTGGGGCTGGTAGCCGTGGCCTACCTAGACGACGTTCGGCGGGCGTGCGCTCAGCAGCTCGACTGGCAGATACCGCAGACCGAGCTGTATCAAGCCTATTTCGAGGGGACCTCTAGCATCCTGGCCCTCCTCGATACCGAGGAGCGGCAAGTGTTCCGGCGCTTCCTTGACGAGAGTTACGCGAACTGGGGTGAGCTGGTCGTCAACGCGGTCGCGGAACGGCTCCAGGTCGTCGGCTTCTCCTGGGGAGACTCCTCGGATGCCGCCTGGGCGCTGTGGAAGGCCAACAGCATGAACGCCGACGCCGAGCTGGTCCAGACAGACGCCATATGCACCGGCCGCGGCTACGTCCTGGTCCAGCCCGACGACTCCAGCCCGGTCGGGGTGACCATCACCGCCGAGTCACCACTAGAGGCCACCGTCCTCTATCAGCCGGGCAACCGGCGTGTCCGCCTCGCCGGATACAAGCGCTACCTCAACCCGGTAGATGGGCACACAACCGAGGTCGTCATTACCCCGGAGCAGATCGCCACGTGGGGGCCGGGCGTGGGTGACGCCGTGGTCGAGGTCAACCCGGCCGGGACCGTGGGGCTGATCGAGGTCACCGCGCAGCCGCGCACGATGGGACCGCCCCGGTCCGAGCTGGACCCCGCCATTCCGGTGATCGACCGCATCCACACGACGATCTTTAACCGGTTGGTGGCGAGCGACTTCGGGGCCTTCCGCCAGATTTGGGCCACGGGTGTCCGCTTGGCTCGCCAGGTCGTCACCACGACCGCCGCCGATGGCACGACCAGCCAGAGCGAAGTCCTGGTCAAGCCCTGGAATGTCGGGGCCAACCAGCTCCTCACCAATGAGGACCCCGCTGGCAAGTTCGGCGTGTTCGCGGGGGACCCGCTGACCGGCTACCTGGCGGCGGTGGAGCAGGACATAGAGACGATGGCGGGGATCACGCAGACCCCGCCGTATTACCTGCACGGGAAGCTCGTCAACCTGTCCGCCGACGCGATCAAGGCACTTGAGGCGGGGCTGGTGAGCAAGGTCCACCGGAGGATGCTCCACATCGGGGAATCGTGGGAGATCGTCATGCGGACCGCCCTCGGGCTGATCGGTGACCCCGGCGCGGCCAATGTTGAGGGGGAGGTCGTGTGGAAGGACCCGGAGACCCGATCCCTCGCGCAGCTCTCCGACGCCCTGACGAAACTGGCGACCATCGGGGTCCCCCAGCAGGAGCTTTGGCGTCGTCTCGGCGCGTCCCCACAAGAGATCGAGCAGTGGGAGCAGTGGAACGCGCAGAACGCGGCCAAGGGGATCACGATGGCCGCAACCACGATGCCCACCCAACCGGCCCCGCCCCCGGCCGACGACACCGCCGAACCTGTGCCAGCGTGAAGGGCTGACCGATGACGACACCGACCCCGCCAGCCGCCCCGGCCCCGGCAGCCGGGCCACCGTTCCCCCTGCCCGCCCCGGCACCCAACGGTGGCCCGGACCCGCAGGCGGCCACCCCGCCACCGGCCCCC
>Ga0126383_10001162_pt1 | contig 16134 bp, 16 predicted proteins | sample PanSoiMetPlot_35_FD_96882 | JGI IMG/M metagenome (GOLD analysis project Ga0126383, IMG submission 96882) | Tropical forest soil microbial communities from Panama - MetaG Plot_35 | ecosystem: Environmental > Terrestrial > Soil > Tropical forest > Bulk soil | place: Panama | collected 2016-02-17
GTATGGGAGCTCGCAAGCTCCGGCCCCCGTGCCGGCACCTGCGGATGAGGGGCGCGCCGCTTCGGTTTGAAGCGTCCGAGCGCGGGCGTTACATCATGCGCTCAGGAGAAAGCGATGATTCAAATTCGCCCCTCATCCGCGCGCGGTCACGCCAACTACGGATGGCTCGATACTCGCCATACTTTTTCGTTCAGCGATTACTACGATCCTAAATTCATGGGCTTCCGCTCGCTTCGAGTGATCAACGAGGATCGCGTGCAGCCCGGCGCTGGTTTTCCGACTCATTCACATCGCGACATGGAGATCATTTCCTACGTCCTCGACGGTGCGATCGAGCACAAGGACAGCACGGGCACCGGGTCGATCTTAAGACCCGGCGAAGTGCAACGGATGAGCGCGGGCACGGGCGTGCAGCACAGCGAGTTCAATCCATCCAAGAAAGACGTTCTTCACTTCCTGCAGATCTGGATCCTTCCCAAGGAGTTGGGGATCGCCCCTGAATACGAGCAGAAGAGCTTTCCAGAGCAGGAACGAACGGGAAAGCTTCGGCTGGTCGCATCATCCGATGGCCGCGACGGCTCGGTGAGCGTTCACCAAGACGTCGCTCTGTTTGCGTCGATCGCGAAGCCGGGCCAGCAGTTGCAATACGAGATTGCGCGAGGTCGCTACGGCTGGCTGCAGGTCGCCAGGGGCGAGGTCACTTTGAATGGAACGGGGCTCAACGCGGGAGATGGCGCGGCGATCAGCGAGGAGCGCCTCTTGAGGATTGGCGCCGATAAGGAAGCGGAGATTCTCCTCTTCGATCTGGCCTAATGCAGGTTCTTGCCTCTGCGGCGCTCGTCATTTAACCGCTCGCCGCGGGTCGTCCACCGGCGCCGGGTACGGCACGTGAGCTCGGTACCACGCCAGCCGCTCTTCCAGAGCGGTGAGACGATCGATTCCTTCTGGTCCGTACCCTTCGATCACGATGGATGATGCGCAAGCGCCAACGACGGCCGCATCGAATGACCTCATCCCCGATGCGAGGGCCAGCAGGAAAGACGCTGCGAACGCGTCGCCGGCACCGGTGGGATCCAGGACCCGTTTCGTCGACAGCGGGTGGACGCGATGAGGCTTTTGGTCGACGTAAAGGAGTGCGCCCCTCGACCCTTCAGTAAGAACGACGATCTCCGCAATTCGAAGGAGCATGGGCAAGACGCGGGGCGCATTCTGCGCAAGGTCCTCGTCGCTGCAAAACACGGCCTTGCATCCGCTGAGGAACGAGAGCTCCGGCGGCTCGCGGGGCTCAACCAGCCCGTCCGGGCCCAGGACGCGAAGCCAACCCTGCAAGCCCGCGGCAACGATTTTTGTGGGCGACGCTCGCAGGCACGACGGATCCACCTCGGCGAGCACCGGACAAGCGAAGAGAACATCGCCCTGGGGCACGGGCCCGCGCAGCTGACTCGCCTTCGAAAGTGCCCGCCAGCTCCGCTTCTCGCCGACGGCGATCTCTTGAAAGGTGGTCGTTTGCTCCGAGCGCGTCGCGTCGACCTCAATGCCCGCGCGCGACAGTAGAGCAGCGCCGGTAAAGTCAGCGCCAAAGCTGGTCACGATTCGGACGGATGCGCCCAGCTTGGCAGCGACCAGACCCGCGTATAGAGCCGAGCCCCCAGGGCTTCGCCCGTGCGCGAGGCGATCGTTGGTGACGTGGCCCACCGCCACCAGCCGCAGCCCTCGAAAGTCGAGCTCGCCCGACCTCATGAGATCGTCACTCCTTGGACAAGAGAAATGCCGGCAAGGCGATCAGCGCAGCGGTAATGCAGCTGAGCTCACCCAGAGACGCGAGCAATCCGAAACCCGCCAGAGCCTGGTTGTCCGCTGAGAACAGCGAGGAGTATCCGATGATGGTCGTGCTAGAGCACAATGCAACGGCCCCGCCCGTTTCTCGGATTACCCGCGGCAGCGAGCCGCGTCCCTCCAATCGGTAGCGCTGGACGATGTTCACGGCGTAGTCGACGCCGATCCCGAAGGTAATTGGCAACACGACGAAGTTGAGGAAGTTGACGCGGACGCGAGCAGCGGCCGCAATCCCCACCAGCCACGCCACCCCCAGCAGCAGCCCCGAAAATACCGTCAGCGCAGGACGCAGTCGGCGAAAGACGATCAGAACCAGGAACCAAACCGCCATGAACGCAAGCCCAGTGGCCACCGGTCCGTCCTGGACAATCGCCGAGATGATGTCCGCAAATAGCAGCCCCTGACCGACCGCCATCGCCTGCGCGCCGGAATCGGCGATCGAGCCGCGGACCAGATCGGTCAGCTCCTCCGTCTCGTGCGCGGAGAGGATGCCCACCTTTCTTGGGAAGGCAAGCCCAATCCGTCCTGCGGTTCCATTTCGTTCGGTGAGCGGGAGCTTGATCGATCGCGGCAAGTCGGCCAGCGTCACCGGTCGGATGTCCTCGGGGGGCCGGAATTTCTCCACAATCTGCCGCTGCTCGGGCTTTAGGAGCTTGAGGCGCGCATCGGTCAACGTGGCTCGCAGCTCGCGCAGCAGCTCGATCTTCTCCTCTTGGTGATCGGGAATCACCGATCGAATGGTCCGCACCTCGCGGAATGGATCGTGCTGGCCAAGCTGGCGCCGCCGCTCGTCCAACGTAGCCACCACGCGATCGAGATCCGATGGGATATTGCCGACGATAACAACCGGCGTCAGGTATTGGTTGAAGATCTGGTCTACCTTGGTTGCCCAGTAAATCGAGCCGCTCTTCCTGCTTTTCTTCGAGCGCAGTTTGGTGATGTCGTATTCGATCAGCTCCCCGCGGTAAGTCGCGATCGAGCCAATCACCGCAGCGATCGTTAGCACCGAACCCACGCGAATCCCCAGCCGGTGCCGCTGAACGAAATCAAAAAGCCATGAAGTCACCGGCGTCCTTCGCTCCGATGTGCTCAGACGCAGGTCGCGCCAAGACTCGATCGCGGCCAGCAGGGGAGGTAGCAGCAGGACGGCCGAAAGCCAGCATAGAGCCATTCCCGAGCCGCCGATGATTCCAAATTCCCTGAAACCCCGAAAGTTGGTCACCGCCAACGAGAGGTAGGCCAGGCCCGAGGCAAACGCGGCGACGAAGGTGGCGGCCATCGTTCTCCGCAAGGCGACGTAGATCGCAATGTCCACCGGGAGGCCGGCCCTGCGCTCTTCGACGTATCGGGCGGCGATGATGATCGGCATATTGATTCCGTTGCCAACGACGATGGACCCGAGAAAGGCGGTATTGGCGTTGAGGTGACCAACGATGAAGTAGCTGATCCCAAACGTGACCGCGCACCCGACGGCGAGCGACCCAAAGATGGCCATCATTGCCGCCCATCGCCGAAAGTAAATCCACAGCACGAGGAGAACGAAGACGATCACGATGATCGTCGAGGACGCCAAGTCGGCGATGAGCGCTTCCTGCTCTTCGACCAGCGTTGCTACCTCGCCGTCGTAGCCGATCCTCATTTTCGGGTCGTACGAGTTCGGCTTGAGCAGGTCGATCTCCGCCTTCACGCCATCGAGCAGCGCTCGATTCATTTCGTAGCCGGTGGCCGATTCCGGCGGCCGGACGAGAAGGGCGAGCAGCTTTCCGTCTGGCGTCTGGAAGTATCCCTTTCGAAAGCGCGAGAGGGCGCCCTCTTGTTGTGAATACTTCGCTTCGATGTCCTTGAAATCGAGCGGCGGGGGCGGCGTCTGTGTCTCCTCGACCATGGTCAGCAGCGGGTTGGCGTTCTGCTTCTCCCAAGCGATGCGAGCCTTGAGCCGCTGGAGAATCGTCCTCAGATCCTCGACGCCGAGAAAAAGCTGACCGAAGCGCTTCAGGAAAGCCTCCTCTTCGTCGATGCGGTAATCGAGGGTTTCGATGAACGAGCGGGGTAGGGAATTGAGGCGACGCGCGAGATCATCTGCGAATCGGTCCATCGCGTCGGGATCAGATCCTTCGAGCACTACCGAGAGGTGATTCACATTGTGAAGCTGCGGGCCCAAAACCTTGGCGGCGATCACGCTGGGCGCATTGACCGGTAGGAGCTCTTCGATTTCGCTGTGCAGGTTGGCGTAGAGGCGGGCGGCGAAGTTAGTGCCGATGAGCGTGAGCAGAGCTGCGAACAAAAGCACCGGACGCTTTTCCCGAATCAGGAACCCGGTGAGCCGGCGCAGGACGACGTCGATGTCCTGAGCAAAGCTTCGCCGCATCCACAGTCGGGCGACGCTTAGCGCCCGATTGGAACGCGGTTCATCGGGAACCACCGCTCGGCCCATCCGATCTCGGTGCCCAACTCGACCTCGCGGCACCCTTCGTCGGCAGAGCGGTAGGCGTTCGAGATGGTCTGGACACAAAAATACGCATCGCGCGCTTCTTTGCCGACGAAGGCCCCTTCCTCGATCGCCGTTTTGAACTCATCGAAGAGGGAGTCAAACCAGTGGGTATGACTGGCGTCCATCCAGTGCGAGGATACCGAGCGCTTCTCAAAGGACCACTTGACGTTTGGGCGGTTGATCCCGCCTCCCGCCACCGCAAGCTGAAGCTCGTCGTCGTCCACGGTGATCGCGCCTTTGTCGCCCTGAAGCGTGTAGATCACCTTGCGAACTCCCGCTGTCCACGACAGGTGCGCGTGGGCCAACCCCCGAGGAAAGGTCAGCACCGCGCTGAAGTTATCCTCGGTGTCGTGCTGATCGCTCCCCACCCTGGTCATCTTCGCACTGACTGCGGTGGGGTACCCGCCCATCCACTCGAACGCGAGGTAGAAGGTGTGGCTGCCATGGTCCATGGCAATGCCGCCGCCGCTGAATCGCCTCTCACGCCGCCAGTCCGGACGCCATTCAGGAACGCCGCGAGCAAACGTGTTTCGGAAGGTGTTGAGGGTGACGGACCGAACGGTCCCGATTCTACCGGTTTGGATGATATCCCGGATCGCCTTGACCACCGGCGCATGCTTGTAATTGTGGCACGGGAAAATCACTCGATGGACGGCGGCGGCAGTCTCCAGGAGCAAAGACGCCTCGCCGACGGTGGGGGCAAGCGGCTTCTCGCAAAGGACGTGAAGGCCGCGCTCCAGCGCAGCGCGAGCGATCTCCGAATGCGACGAGGGCGGAGTGCAGATGTCGACAAAGTCGAGCCCGTGCGCCTCGGCATCTAAGAGTGAACGATGGTCCGGATAGATTCTCATCCCCGGCAACGCGCGGCGCGCGTGGTCTCGGCGGGCGGCGCAGAGGTCGGCCATGGCGACGATTTCGACGTCGCGCTGCCTCTTGGCGCGCTGCAAGTAGGCCGGCACGTGACCCCGGCTGGAGATGAAGCCGTAACCCACCACTGCGCCGCGAAGGCGCTCGCGCGAGGAATGCGACACAGCCACCCGTGAACGCCTATCTGATGTAGAGCTGCGGCTCAAGAAAAACACTCCATTCCGTTCACTGGCGCCAGCGGCCGGTTCGCTGAAGGACTTGAAACACCTCGTCCAGGATTGCCAAGGCTTCTTCCGCGGCTGCGCGATCGATCGTCAGCGCCGGCTGCAGCCGGATGTGCGGGCTGTAGATCATCGCCAAAAGACCCCGGCGAACGCCCTCCAGGTAGACCTCTTTCATTACCGAGCTGTCGGCGGGTTCGCGGGTTTGCCGGCTGCGGACGATTTCAATCCCGATCAGCAGCCCCACGCCGCGAACGTCGCCGATGAACTCATAGCGCTCCTGCATCGCTCGAAGCTCGCTGAGCATGAATTGACCCACCGCCGCCGCATTTTTCCAGAGCTCCTCTTCGCGAATCGTCCTTACCGAGGCGAGCGCGGCGGCGCAGGCAAGCGGATTGCCGCCGTAGCTTGAAGAGGCGCCTGAGGGATTTGACCACGGCTTGGCCTGAGCAATTTCGGTGCTGGTCAGAACGCCGCTGATCGGAAACCCGGAGCCGAATCCCTTGCCCAAGGTCACCACGTCTGGGCGGGTTCCCGAATGGTCGACGCCCCAGAGCTTTCCGGTGCGGCCGAACCCGGTGATCATCTCGTCCGCGATGAGCAACGCCCCTGCCTGGCGCGTGGCCTCCGCGACGGCAGGAAGAAATTCCGGCGGAGGGATGATGTTTCCAGCGGTGCCTTGCATCGGCTCGACGAGAACCGCCGCCACCGGGCCCGAGGTTTGGGCCTTGATCGCCTTGCCGGCGAAATCGGCGCAGGCCACGCCGCAGGAGGGATAGGTGAGGCCGAAGGGGCAGCGATAGCAGTCGGCGAAGGGTATCAGCGTCGTCCCCGGCAAAAATGGACCCAGGCCGTGCCGCGCCTCGGATCCCATCAGCGACATCGCGCCCGCGGTTTTCCCGTGGAAGGCGCCCCAGAAGCCGACCACGTCCTGACGCCCAGTGTACGAACGCGCCAGCCGCAGCGCGGACTCGACCGCCTCCGAGCCGCCGGAGTACAGCTGCAATCGATCCAGACCCTTCGGCGCGAGTTGAGCGACTTCGTTCACCAGCTCCGCCCTTGGCTCGGAGGTGAGGCTGCCCACGGTGAGCTTTGTCGCTTGCTCGCGAATGGCATTGACGTACTTGGGGTGGCAGTGGCCGAGCGCATTGACGCCGATTCCGCCGATCAGGTCCACATAGGTATTGCCGTCGACATCCGTCAGGTGGCTGCCGCTGCCGCTTTCCATGGCAATGCCTGCCCAAAGCGCGAAGGCTTGAAGCCCGGGCGCGAGGTGGCGTTGCTCGCGGGCCACCACTTCCTTCGACCGCGGTCCGGGAACCGCGGTCTTGATTCGCACCTTGGCCATCGTCAGTTCCTCTTCCTCGGGCGAAAGACGTAAAGGCGGTGCATGGGATAGTTCCAGCCAAAACCGACTATCGTAGACGCGATAAGCACGCCGATGTTCTTATGGATGCGCAGGCCATCCACCAGAGCGTAGGACAAGCCAGCGTTGAGCGCAGCTCCAATTCCGCTGACCAGCGCATACCTCGCAGCCTGCCCTTCCACGGTGCTTCGCTTGCCAGCATCGAAAACCCACCACTTTTTCACCGAGAAGTCGGTGATCGCACCCGCAACAGCCCCGATGACCGCGGCGGTTACGTAATAAACCCCGGCCAGGATGAGAACGGTCATTAATCCCCAGTCCAGCGCCGTCGCCACTCCGGACGAGACCTGGGCCTTCAGGAAGCGCCCGACCTCAAGTCCAGCAGTGCGATTGGAACGTGTCTGGGCTTGCTGCAACCTCAACGCCCTTTCTTGCGCAGCTCCGCCCGGACAAGGGCGAAGCGCCGCAGGGCCGTTGCATTGGCAAACAGCGCGATCAGGGCAAGGGCGGCCAAGACCAAATAATGCACCGGATGAGGGTCGTTCGGCTCCCAAAAAGGAACCCCGATCGCCGAGACCAGGGTAGCGCCGCACAAGTAGACGGCGCGCTCGTGCCGCTGCATCAACCCGCTTCTGACGACCACTCCCATGGATTCGCCCTTTGCGCGCACGTAGCTGACCATCACCGCGCCGATCAGCGCCGCCGCCGAGAGGAAGAAGCCGAGGGGAAAGAATCGGTAGTACCAGGCATACGCGAAAAATATGGCCATCTCCGCCCATCGATCTACCGACGAGTCGAGCAATTCGCCCGAGTCCGAGCAGAGGCCGCGCGCTCGAGCAACCGCTCCGTCCAGCGCATCACAGGCCGCGCCGGCCAAGAGCAAGGAGCCGCCTACTCCGAAGTACCCGGTCGCAATCCCCACAGCGGCCAACAAGTGAAGCAGCAGCGAAGTCCATGACAGCACGTCGGGGTGGAGATTCAGCCGGACGCACACTCGGGTGATGGGACTAAACAGCCACAGGCCGTACTCCATCAGGTACTCGCCCAGCAGCACCGTTCCTCCCTGTCGAATGACCCGGTCGGTCCGAGGTCGTCCGCCGATCGCCGACTTGAGCGCGAACCCGAGCAGTCCAACGAGAAAGGCGCTCACCAGCGCCACCAGCGGCATCACGCCCATCGCGGGTAACGAGGGGTTTTGAACGTCCAGCTTCGTCATCACCTGGCTTCCCCACATACTTTGAGTTTAAGAACTGGCCAAGGTATATGGTCCGCGGCCGGAAGGCCAACCGCTTCCCTGCCAATGATTGCTGCCTTCGTGGTGTTGGCCGCCGCCCCAGCCTGCGGCCCCCTTGACCTGCCGACGGCGATGAGTCTTGCGGCGGTGCGCAGCGATGAGCTGGCGATCAAGCACGCTGAGGTCCTTGGGGCCCAAGCCGACGAGGCGATCGCCCGGGCGGCCGGAATTTTGCCGGGCGCCACTGCGACCCTCATTGGCGGAGTGGTGCCCGAGGCGCGCGGCAACATTTTGTTTTCCGAAAACTCGAACCGAACTTTGCTCAGAGGCCTCGGCCCGTTCGGTAGAATTGACGTCAACGTAATCCAGCCGATCTACACGTGGGGGCAACTGAGCGCAGCGAAGGAAGCAGCGCAAGCGGGCGTCCAAGGGCGAACGTTCGCGTTGGAGGACACGGCGCATCAGGTTCAACTTCGGATCGTACAAGTCTATTGGGGCGCGGCCCTAGCGCGTCGGCTGCTGTCGCTTGCTGCGGAGGTCGAAGGCGCGCTGAAGCAGGTAGATCAAAAGATCGCCGAATCGCTCGCCGCGGCTGATGGTCAGGTCACCCTGGAGGACAAATACCGCGTCGCCCTCTTTCGAGGCGAGTTGCTCCAGCGCAAGACCGAGGCGGAGAAGGGACTGCGCCTCGCGCGCGCAGCTTTGGCGTCAACGCTTGCGATGCCCGAGCAGGAGATGAAACTGAAAGACGAGCCACTGCCGGCCTCTCCCGACGTGCGGGTTCCGAGTCAGGATGAGGTTGTCCGGCAGGCGGAGCGCGAACGCCCGGATCTGAAGGGGCTCGATCAAGCCGTGATCGCCTTCGAGGAGCAAGCCAAGGCAAGCTGGGCGGCGCAGCTGCCGCAGTTCTTCGCTGCAGGGACCTTTGCCTATTCTCGAGCGCCGAACCGCGACATTCAGACCAACCCGTGGATCTCTGACTACTTCAATACGCTTGCCCTTGGCCTGGCGGTTGGCTTTCGGCAGAACCTCTCTTTCCCAACGCTCCACGCTCAGGAGAAGAAGGCGCAGTCGGAGCTCGTCCACGTCAAGGCCCAGCGCGAAGGGCTGATGCGACTCATCAGTCTGCAGGCATTGCAGGCGATCGCCGACCTGCAGGCGGCGGTAGATCGGTATGCTGCTGCCCAAGGAGCCCTGTCCGCCGGGCGCTCCTGGTTTCGCAGCGCCGGCCTCAACTTTGGAGCTGGTGTGAGCGATGCGAAGGCGCTGGTGGAAGCGTACACTGGCTATGCCAAAACCCAAGTGGATAACGCGCAAGCAACCTATGAATTACTGGTCGCCCGCGCTCACCTTGAGCAGGTGACCGGGAAATCACTGTCGAGCGGAGAGCCCAATTGCGTTCTGCCCTGATCTTGATCGCCGTGCTGTCGGCGCCCCGGATGAGCCCGACGGATGTCCTGAAGGCGCGGGACGCAGAGGTGCGTGCTCTTCTGCCCAAGCCCGGCGAGGAGCTCACTCCGGCACAGCGGGAAAAGATCGAAAGCGTGTTGATCAAGACCGTCGACCTCGAAGGAATGGCCAAAGCGTCCCTCGGCAAACATTGGGACGAGCAACCGCCGGCAAAGCGCAAGAAGTTCATGGAGGCCTTCGTCGGGCGGTTCAAGCGCCTGACCGGGGATCAAATCCCATCGTACCGCGAGTCGCAAACTCAGTTTTTGCCGGAGCGGAAGGAAGGCGACAAAGTGCTCGTCCCGACGGTGCTGGTGGTGAAAGGCGAGCCGACGCACGTCGACTACGCAATGCGATCCGCAAAGGACTCCTGGCGAATCGTGGACATCATCATCGATGATGTCAGCACGGTAGAGAACTACCGAAGCTCGTTTTCGAAAGTCATCGCGCAGGAAGGTTTCGACTCGCTGATCGCTAAACTGTCGAAGAAGAGTTGAACGGCGAAGCCCACGAGAATCGCCGGGTCAACCAGCTTGCCCAGAGAGCGCATGGGAACGCCAGCGCGGCGCCGGCGACGACGTCGACGATGTAGTGGTGCACGAGATAAACCGCGGCGAAGGAGACCAACGCGGCGAATGCGAGGGTGGCGATCCGCCACGGCCACCCGCGACCCCAGAAGTACCACACCACCAGCAGCGGATAGGTCACGTGCAGGGAGGGCATCGCGCCGAATACGTTTGGATTTCGCGAGTAGAAAGATGAGAAGTAGTTGATCCCCAGCAGGGCATCGAATCGGGCGCAACCCGCAGCACTTGAGGCGACCGTTGGATCAGCCGGTCCGGCTCCGTGGGCGATGATGTACCAGGGAGGGGCCAGGGGAAAGACCAAGTTGATTACGAAACCGGCGATATTTGCGGCGCAGAAAGCCCAAGCCAGCGCTGAAAACCAGTGGCGCTCCTTGGTCAGGTACAAATAGGCATCTGCCGCGAAGAATTCGAGCAGGTAGGTGGCGTACGCGAAGCCGCAGGCGAGGTCGAGCACTACGTGGGTATGCTGGTCAAACCATTCGGGCCACGAGATTCCCCCGGGAGCGGGGAAGAGCACACGCTCGAGGCGGAGGACGTCTCCGGTGTGGATCGGCCCCAACAGGGGGACGTACCGGACGTTGTCGATCAGGACTCCCACTATCCACAATGGCAAAACAGCCCGAACGAACATCGACGATCGCGGGCCGATCCACGGCATGACAATGAGCACGCCGTCTGCCGCAATGTGCTCCCATCGAATGCCAGTTCTCGAGACGAGCGCAAGGTGCGCAAGCCCAAGCGCCAAGGCAATCCACCGAAAATTGCTTTGGCGATAACTCGGAACGGCGGCTGTGGAATCGCGCGTCAGCACATTTGTATCGCGAGAAATGGGTGCTACTCCGCGGAGGCGTCCATCACTTGTTCCGACTCTTCGCACATGAAGCGGACCGCTGCCGCCGCGACCTGCGGATCCGGGCAGCTCCCCTCATAACGGCGGACGATGACTTCGCCACCCCATTCTTCAACCACTTCGCGCGCGGGCCGCACACCGAGCTCAGAGAGTCGGGCACTCACTTTGCGGTCCAGAAGCGCCCGGCCTTGAGCAAGGGTCTTGCCTTCCCGCACGCGCACGTCGTACTCGCCGATCACCTCGCGATTGATCGGTTGAACATAGACTCTCATCGGATTGAATCGGGTCCGCGCGGTGCGGCGCAGGACTTGAATGCCGTCCGCAGCGTCCTTGCCGAGCTGATACCGTTCCCCCAGCTGATCCAGCATCTGCGCCAGCCATGGGTTTGCATCGACGCGCGGATCGGGCGGCCGCCGGACCTTCGCCTTGTGAGGACGACGGAGTGCCTTTGCGATGCGATGGACTAGTAGACGAAGGCGACCTGGAATCGACCATACCCCCCATTCTCACCCTTGATTCGAACGTTGCCGCCCTCGAGTTTCACCGCCAGGGCATCGATCGGGTCGAATCGAATTCCCGCGAGAAACCTCACTTGGTCGGGCACGTTTTCCATGAAGAGATCATCCGTATCGACGCGCTGAACCTCGCCGCGAACGTAGGGGCGCACGCGCTCCCAGGCCTGATAGCTCACCTGCGCGTAAGCGCCATAATCGTGGACGGTCGTCTCACCGCTGGGCAGAGGGGAAGAGTACTCGTGTCGAATCCAGGCTCCCTCGGCCAAGATTTCCCACGGCGGTGTGGTAAAGGTGGCATCCCCAACCAAGATCTGCTCTTTCATGTCAACGCCGGGCGTGGCCTGCGGCGTGGTTTTGTCGAGGTAGACCGAACCACCGATACGGAATCCCGAAATTCCAACATGCAGCGCGCCAATGAAGGATTTCCCCTCGTGAATATCCATCAGCTTCTGCGGCGGATCGGGCGTCGCTCCGCGCCCATTGCCGATACCGAGATGATACAGCAGCCGGACACTGGGCGAGAAATCGGCTTGGCCGAAAACCAGGAGCCCAATCGTATGGACCGGAAGCGGCCCTCCCTCGTCCTCGAATTTGAAGAGCAGAGGGTTCTCGATCGTGGTGACCAGCCATTTGCCGTGATGAAACGCCGTGTTCCAATAACCGAGCGGCGTGTGGTACCGGCCGATGACCGCTTGAAACCAGCTGCGCGGGCTCCAACCTGCTTCCAGCCGCTCGACATCGAGGGCGTAGTCCTGCAGGGTGGGCTCGAAAGCCACTTCTGCCAGCGCGAAGAACTGGGGAGTCGGTTGCGCGTGGACGAACAGCGTGAGCGAGCCGAGATTGAACGTCGAAGGTGCTTCGATGCTTCCGCCCGTCTTCTGCCCGACCACGTCCGCAAAGAAGTGGATCGTCATGTGCGTTTCGCTCCTCGGCTCCATCGAGTGCTGGCCGAGGGCGGGCAGCGCGGCGAATTGAAACAAAATGCCGAAGCAAACCAAACGCGGCATGCGGCCCCCTCGAATCAACGAACGCCAATCCGAGTCACGCCCGCAGTCGGTGTGTCGGCGGAAACGATTCCGATTGCACCTGGCTGCGACGCGACCACCGCTACCACCTCTGAATCCGTCTGAAATTCAAGGGGAGCGCGAGCGCCACCCCCGCGAAAAACCAGTTTCATCCAGCTGGATTGAAAGCTCGCCTCCGTTTTCTGGAGGAACGTGGAGATGAACGCAGCGCGAGTGCGACTGCCCACCCGCGGAATTACCACTTGCGCGATCTGCCCGTTGAGCGAGACCATCCGGTCGCCGCTGAAAATCTCCCGCAGGTTGTCGGCGCTCAAACGCGTGTAGGAACCCGGGTGGGCGATCACGATCCAAACCGGTGGCTCTTCATCCTGGAGCGATTTCGACACCCGCGCGATGCTGGCTGCGGTCGGCGAAACTCCTGGCGGAGGGGCCAACTGAAGTGTGGTCAGCCCTTCGGGCTTGACCGAGACGACCCGCTTTTGGGGTCCGCTCGGAAATTCAACCAAGAGCTCGTGATCGCCGGGAGGCAGAAAAGCAGCAATTGGAAAGGCGTTGTAGGGATGACCGTCGACGCTTCCCTTGGCGGCAACGACGGATTCTACCTCCAGCAATGCTCGACCATCCTTAGCCTCGATGAACATCAAATCTCCGATCCGCTCGGCGATCTCCAGCGCATCGCGCGCGTTCGGAGCTCGGCGCAAATACGCCCGGTAGTAATAGACGGCATACGCTCTGTTCCCCAGCTGCTCGTAGCATTCGGCTGCCCCAAGCGCCCCGATGGGCGTCGAAAGTCGGGCGTTTGCCTGCTGAAAATTCCAGAGGGCATTTTCGTAGTCGCCGTCCCTGAGCATCCTCTCGCCGCGGGTCAAGTGAGCCTGAACCTGCGCCTGCACTTCGGTGAAGTCCGGACGCGCGGTCGTCGCATTTAACACCATGAAAACAATGAGGACCATTTCGACGCCCGATTCAGCGCGCTCGATATACCACCTGCGCCTTCTTCTACAAGCGGGACCTGCAATCGCGGTCGATCGCCGGGTTATCCCCGACTTATGGCGAGCCGCAGTTCTGCGACACTAGTGCTCCGTGAATGCGGATGAAGTCGCGAGGGCCGCAAGATTGGACCTCTCCAAGGTTGCACCGCGCTTTGCTTGCTGACAGCACACCGCGCCGCGGTTATAGCTTGCGCTCGCGGCGCAACTTGGAAGGAGTGGAAACCGATGCCGAAGACGTCAAGCTCTCGAATGTGGGTTTCGTTTGGACTGCTGGTGCTTTCGTCAGTGGCGATGTCTGGCGAACCGCAAGCGAAGATCGGCGCCAAGGTTACTGACTTCGAGCGCATGGACGCGGACGGGAAAGCCTACAAGTTGACGCAAGTGCTTCAGGGCTCGAAGGCGGCGGTGGTCGATTTCTGGTCTACGCGCTGCCCGGTAAGTGCAAAATACGAGCCCGTCCTGAAGAAGCTGGCCGCGGATTACACGAATAAGGGCGTCACCTTTTTGGCGGTGGACTCAAATTACAACGAGCCGCCCACCGAGATTCAAAAGGTTCGCACTGAGCGGGGCGTCCCCTATCCCGTCCTCCTGGATGGAAAGGACGGTACGCTCGCTGCGTATTTTGGCGCCACGCATACCCCGGAGGCCTATCTGGTCACCCGCGACGGGTTGCTGGCCTACCATGGAAACCTGGACGAGATCGGCGGCGCGCTGGACGCCGTGTTGGCCGGCAAGCCAGTTTCCAAAGCGGAGACTCGCGCATTCGGCTGCTCCATCAAGCGACCGTAGCGGTCCTGGCGCTTGCGATCAGCGGGTGTCACCGAAACGCCGCGCCGCAGGGCGGGAGTGCGCAGCCGCAGGTGGTGGACGCGCCTGGGCTGAGAGCGCAGCTTGAGGCAAAGCGGGGACGTCCGGTATTCGTCAACTTCTGGGCAAGTTGGTGCGAACCGTGCATCGCCGAATTCCCGGAGCTGGTCCGCGCGGCAGGGGAGTGGCGAGCGCGCGGAATCAGCTTCGTCAGTATCTCCGCCGACGAGGCATCGGATCTGACGCCGGTCCAACGAACGCTGGAGCGCTTTGGAGCCTCGTTCGACTCCGTTCTGGTCGCGACCGGGGACATCGATGCCCTCATCCGTCAGGTCGACGGCGAGTGGACAGGCGCGCTGCCGGCAAGCTTTTTGTACGACGCTTCCGGAGCGAAGATCCGAAAGCAGCTCGGCCCGATCACACGGCCGATGCTGGAAGACTGGTTCCGCGAAGCGCTGAGGGGTGGCCACTGAAGACGCAACCGCCTCGAAGTCGCCTACTTTTTTTGGATTTCGGCCAGGTATTGATCAAGCGCACCGCCGAAGGCCGGATCCTCTCGACCGAAGGCCAGCCCGACGCCGCCGTTCTCAGGGTGATCCACGACGTGAACGACGCGGGCGCGAGTCTGGATGACCTGTCCGTTGGGCAGCTTGATCCGCAGGCCCAACTCCGAATTGAGCGCCGGGCGCTGCGTCGTCCGAACGAAGACTCCGCCCTTGGAGATGTTGATCGCATATTCGCGGGCAAAATCCGCTTCGCTGTCGAACTCTACTTGCAGATTGACGTCAAAGCGGGGAGCCTGGCGCGCGTCGGAGCCGGTTTGGCGCGGCCGAGCCGGCGACGGCTTTACCGTCGGCACCTCAGCTCGGCCGGCAGCGAGCTTCCCCAGGTGCTCGGCCAGAGGCCGGCTGCATTCCTTGAAGCTGCCGCAAGAGAGATTCGACCCCTGGACAGGCGTGAGAAACTGGGCCTTGAAGGCTTCGCGCTTGTCTTCTGGAATTCGGAGCAGCTCGATGAAGCGCCCGCCGCATCTCGTGCTGTCAATTTCCAGCTGGGTCAGCGTGGCTCGCGAGTACGCGGAGAAGTCGACGGTGAAGTGCAAGCACGCCATTGAGGGCAACTGGATGACGGCCAGGTTCGACACGGCTGAGGGCTCGAAGGTGGTCTCCAGGTTTTCAATCACCCGCTGGACGGCTGGCGCTGAGGCCGTTCCATCCCAGAGGATTGCCAGGGAGAAAGTCGGATTCGCCACGAGTGGATTCTACCGCGAGTCTGGGTGCCTTCCCTGCCCTGCGGTCAGAGTCCGATAACATGTATTATGTCAACTGACTCCACGCGCATACCTCGTAGTCGCACTCCATCCTGCCCATATACTTCGTTGCGCAGCTAATTATTCGTTCTTCATGCGGATCCGATCGGCAGCACTGCTCCCACTGTTGTTTTTGCCGTCGTCGTGCTCCCGACAGCCGACGCAAGGGGCTCTCCCGAGGGACGCGGCGTTGACTTCCGTTGAGGATGCGGGGGCCCCTGCCGCCCGCGTCTCGCTCTCGATCCGCGAACGGTTGTTGGATGGCGGCCTTGAACCGATCGAAATCCAGCCGAATGCGCGGACGCCGATTGAACCCACCCAGCAGCTCGAGGTTTCGACGACTGCGCCGCTGGTTAACTATCGCATCCGGGTTTTCGACGAAGCCGACCGGGCCATGATCTCGGACGATGTCGCCGAGAGCTCCGACGAACATCTGGACTACCGGATTTACTTTCATGAGCCGCTCAAGCCCGGGCACCGATATACGCTGGTCCTCGATGCGCAGAGCGGATCGGCGTTCAGCGACCAGCGCGGCAACGAACAAACGGAGCGCCGGCTGGAGCTCCAGGTGGCTGGCGAGAGGCA
>Ga0126383_10001163_pt1 | contig 16113 bp, 24 predicted proteins | sample PanSoiMetPlot_35_FD_96882 | JGI IMG/M metagenome (GOLD analysis project Ga0126383, IMG submission 96882) | Tropical forest soil microbial communities from Panama - MetaG Plot_35 | ecosystem: Environmental > Terrestrial > Soil > Tropical forest > Bulk soil | place: Panama | collected 2016-02-17
GTCGCAGTTCGGGTGCATTGACTACTTAATAGCCGAGGCGATCCATGATCATTATGACCCGATCAGTATAGATTCGGATCGCTTCTGGAATAGCTTCGGTCCCTGCTTGCTTCCATTTCCGCATATGAATAGCTAATAGGGAAATGAGTTCTGGTTCTGAATATGAACTCAAAGAACGTTCAAACCATTGGGTGCGCAACTCGGCAGCATATTGCACATCGTCACGCAGCGCAGCTTCATGAATCTCTATTTCTAGATGGAATAGTTCCACTTGTAGATCTTCGTCGAGCATGAGAAAAGCCTCCGATCTGCTCAGGAACAGATTACGGAGGCTTTGCTCAGGAAGCAAGTTCAGTTATTCAGTCAAGTATTTCCCTGCACTTCGCTTTCTCACTTGGGCTGCACGGTTCATTGAATGCGTGATCGTGAGCGATGATTTTCCAATCAGGATGATACTTCTTGTCATCCTTGGCGTCGTTCAAACACCGCACCCACGTATCACCAGCCCGAGTGAAATAATGAATCATCGCCTGGACCGCTGGATTCCGTTTCGAAATGAAGCTGTCATTCTCGGTCCCACGGTAATGATAAGCCACGAAAGTCTTGTCTGATGGCTTTGCTTTACTCGGCTTGACTTTCGGGTTCGGTGATTTCGTGCTGCCACTTTTCGCCGCCGCGAAGCGTTCAAGTAACTCAGACAAGTCTCCTTCAAAGGTTAACTCACCTTTCTCGTTTTTCTCTATTGTCGGCTTAGCCGATTCTACTACAGGCGGGGTTTCTGGTTCGTCGGGTAATCCAAAGTCCAGTTTGAAATCCATCGCCTTGTCGCTCCTTTCCAAAGACGGATCATACATACTGGCTCACCGTGTTGTAAGCCAGGTTCACGTTTGAAGCCGAAATGCTTATAGAACTTGACCAGACCGTCTACATCTAGCGGACTGTCAGGATCAGGAACTACATATAGCACCAAGTTGCTTTGCACTCTGTCGGCAGCCTTACAAACTTCACGCATGAGTCGAGTCGCACCACCCATTTGACGCGATTCTTCTGGACAATAAACTCGCCGGATTGTGATTGCACTCCCGCCGTACTGACACTGAACTTCGGCACCTGTAGTAACATCGTAAAAATCGAGCGGGCTAACTCTCATCGTCCAGCGCCTTATGGAGAGAAACGAGTTGTTCCTTCTCCAACTTGATTCGATTCTCAGCGTTGTAAATCAACGCCCGAACATATCGTTCGGAGTCGGAGTAGTTGTTGTCCAGATCATCTGCTTGTCGTTCGGTCAGGACAATCTCCTTGTAATCATCGCAGGCGATGAACGTTCCGTCCCGAGTGATGATGTATCTTCGAATGACTGACAGTTCCATAGCTTTCTTCTCTTCTCGTTCTCTGATGTTGTCGAATGCTTCTGACCAAATGACTCGCTCACTTGGATTCATCGCACCGGACTTTCTGTCTCACGGAAATCTCGCATCCACTCTTCTTGCTCAGCGAGCTTTGAAAAGAGTAGATCGAGCTTTCGATTGTGCATTTCTAGGACGTTCCTGACTTGTGAAGCAATCTCTTGGAAAAGTTCAACAGTCACAACGAACTGCTTCATAAGACTAGCAAGATCATTAATGCTTGCCGGCCATGCTGGCTCTTCTACTACAGGAAGCTCAGGGAGATTTCTCAAGTGCTCAGTGATCTGATGAGACTTCACGCCGTAGTTATAGATGGAAAGACACTCATCATCCGGCAGCGTAACGATATCGTTAACAAGCGGAGAACCTACTGTGTCACGGAAATGTCTGGCAACAATAAGCTGCCATTTGCTGACTTGGTTGCCGTAGAAACCTAGTTGAGTAAGATACTCGTACAATTCTAGATCGTCTATCGGTGTTGCTCGGTTGATGCTCATGACGGATTCTCCGTTTCGTGTTGTGTTGGTTTGAAATCGCGGTCGCATTTCAGTCATCGAGCACCGTCACAAAGTAGATTAAGGCAGCAGCGGCGATGATAGTTATCATCATGACTAAAACAGTGGGCATCAGGCTGAACCTTTCCTAAGTTCCCAAAGATAGAAGTCGAGCGTGTCATAAAATTGCCCACGCTTAACAGAACAAAGGAACGGCCAAAGACAGCCTGCTATAAACTGAACCCGCTCGAATGATGTGGCCCAGTATTTAAAGTATGGCGAATGATTCGAATTACGTTTCGGTGGATAAGGCCCGCCGATCTTTCCAATACCTCCGACTGCGTTCTTAAATCTAATGAGAGTTTCTGGGCTGTTTGCCTGGCCGATATTTATTTCGATCTTCGCTGAATCATCTCGTTCTCTTGCGGAAACACAACCTTCACCATCGAAGAAACCTGCTGCCCAAGCTAGTTCCTCTTTTTTGAGAGGAACTAATAACGTAGAGTGAATGAAAGTCCGTGGCATCAGATCATTCCCTTCAGATACGATTTCCAGTCGGATGCGGATCGCAGCTTCTCCGATTCCATGATGCCGCCGATCATCGCATCCTTCTCTTCGCACAAAGCCTTGATGAAGTTATCGACAGAATCTTCGGCATGAATGATGTGGACAGTCACAACATCCGTTTGACCGAATCGAACCAATCTGTCCTCAGCCTGACGATTCGTCTCGTTATTCCACCAACGATCCAGGAAGATCACGTTGCTAGCGCCACCGGGCCAACGCTCAGGATTCTTCTGGAGATTCATGCCTTCGGAACCAGTACGCATGTTAATACCGAGAACCTGGAATTTCTTCTGCTGGAAGTCAGCTTCGATTTCCCGAGTCATGTGGCTGTTCTCGCCAGTGATTAGCTGGCAGGAAATGTCGAGCTTGGCAAGTCTGCGCTGGAGTTCAAGCAGCGGCTCATTAAACTGCGAGCCAAAGAACAACACTTGCTCACCAGCACTCGTCAACTCTTCGATCAAGTCAACGGCTTCATCAAGCTTGGCAGAATCTTCGACGTCGATACGAAGAGTTTCCTGAACAATGCCAGCCTCAGTCTTGACTTCAATCTTAACACCGGCAGGGTACTGAGCGATTTGGCGCAGCCGAGTAAGCTGAGCAATGATCACGTTCGCAGTCAGTGCGTGCTCATGCTCAGCGTCAAGCCAAGTAAAGAAACGGTCACGAATCTCGTTGTAGACTCGGCGCTGATCGCCATTCATTTCAACGAATCGGTACTCAGTCAGCTTGTCAATGTCGAGCGCCTTAAGTTGTCCGGAGATTTCCTTCTTCGTTCGACGGAACATCTGATCCTTAAGGACAGTGATGAGCTTCGTGAAATCAATCGTGGGAATAATGTTGCCGTCCTTGTCGTGAAGAACTTCACCGTATGCCCACAAGAACTCACGCTCAAATCGCTTGACCGTCGGAAACTTCTCGGCGTTGAAGATGTGCAAGTAGCTCCACATTTCACGCGGATGATTCAACATCGGCGAACCAGACAACATGATGACGAATCGAGCCTTGGCGCAAACGTCCTTGATGTACTTCCAAATCGCTGTCGGTCCGTTAGGATTCGCACCGCCCTTCAACTTATGAACCTCGTCGATGTAGACGAAATCCCAAGTTGTGTTCTGAATGAGCTTCGTGGAAGTAACTGCCTCGTAGTTAGCGACGAGCATTTGCCCGGACGACAATGCAATCTCTACAGCCATCTCACGAACGTCCTTATCGCCGTGGCAATAGATTGGCTTCTCGCTTGGCACCCACTCACGAATCTCATGAATGTTTGACTTGACCAACGACTTCTTGGTCAGCCAAAGTCGAGTCGGCTTAATACCGTGCTCCTTTTCAAACAGCGCCGTAAGGATCTGATTGGCCGCTGCTGTTTCAAGAGTCTTGCCTGTGCCCATTTCGTTCGCATTCAGCACGCCCGACTTACCGTTCATGTAAGCGTTAACCACGAACGTAATATCTTCCTTCTGAAACTCAGCGGACTTCATCCACCACAACGAATCGCTAGCCAAGTTCTTAATCGCAGACTCAGCGGCCTTCATTCGCTCGGCCATCGCCTGAGCTTCGATGATGCTGGCGTATCGCTTGTCGAATCCAGCCAGCTTGTCTTGCAAATCACGAAGTGCACGATTCAGTTCAGACAAAAGTCTGACGTCCTCACGACGAGCCTCGTCGATTTCACGCAAACGATTCGCATGACTTTCACGCAGTTGACTCAGCAAATCTTGGTACTGACGATTCTCCTCGTCGGCCACGGCTTGATGAGCGTTGACTCGCTTAGTCGCTTCCGTGCGAAGATCAGTCACTTCCTTAATCTTCGCTTCGAGTTCCTTCATATCGGCCTTCAACCGATCGAACTCGGTCAGCGGCTTAACTTCGAAGTTCATATTGTAAACGTTGTCGTCAGACACTTCCTTGTCGCTCCTATCTAGGTGAATAACTTGCGGGTACAGCCAGACCAGTATGCTCTCGGTCCAAGTTGTTGTCAAGCATTTTCTTGATAACCCCAGCGATCGAAAACAATACGGCGTATAGCTTCTAGCATGGCCTTATCGTTCTCATTAGTTTCAACACCGTAATGATGGAAGCTACGTTCATTCGGTGTAAGTCGAACAAGTGTGTTCAATATTCTGTTCAATCTTGCGTACTGATTCGTTTGCTTAATCGCACGTTTGATTACGTCCAAGTCCCAAGTTTGTTTGTAGCGCATTGCTGTGTTGTCGTCCATCGCTGTAGTAATGATCATCGTCAATATGAAGTGAGACTCTGCGTTACAACGATTGAGTAAACGTAGCTCGAAGCTTTCAGGGTCTTCGTTATATAGTTCGCGGAGACTTCTCAACCCGTTTCCAAAGTTCACGTTAAAGCCTGGCTCCGGATTTACTACAAGCTGGGATTCCTGTAGCAAGGCAACATCAGCGGACTCCTTAAGTTGGTACGTCCAAGGCTTGCGAGTCTTATCAATGACCAACAGGTTTTGTGTTTCCATATTTTTGAGTAACCTGTGTAGAGTTCCAGTCGAGAGGTTACATTCTTTCGACATTTCCTCACGTGTCAACGGAGCTAGTTTTAATAGCTCGACTAGTTGTTTCTTGCTCATGGACGTACTATGGAGGGTGCTGGAATAGTTGTCAAGGAGATTTCTATTAGGTGTAAGGGCTGAACGTTCCACGCTACGGCTCGCTTAGGACCCGAGCGGCGAGGCGAGCGGTAAAATGGAATGAGTGGAATCGAGGCTCTGACCAGGACAAATGGAATGGAATGAAGTCCATTCCACCGCGGACTGGAGCGGCTGATTCCATGCTGTGGCTATAGGCCACAGTGGATTCAGCAGTCCGATTCCATTCCATTCAGTACTTAAATCCATGCGCGAGCTTACTAATTAAAAGTGCATTTAAGCTAGCACTACTTCTGTAGTAGAGCATGAGTCAGGCAGCAAGGATTGTTAGTCATGATTGACTAGACACAAGACAATCTCTTCTAGAGAAATGTTAATGATTGATCAGTCACTAACTGTGTAGAGAATTGTTATCGCGTACAGTTCTATACGGACCCACCCGATTTGATTTGATTTGACGCCGGAATCCCAAGTGCGACCGCCACGCGCGCGTTTTTTGCGTGGCATCGCGTTTCGGCTGATTCGACCGGGCGGATTGGGCGCGCCGACTCGAATTGAATCAGCGCGCCCAAATCCATTACATCTTATTCTGGAAGTTCTCGCACCAGGTTAGATGCAATTGCCGACGCAACTCGATCACGTCTTTACCGGCATTGTACTTACCGGCAAGCTCGTATTCCCGAGAAAGCTTGTCAAGTGCCCGCATCACTTGAGCAGTAGCAGCCAGGCAATCCGACCCGCTATATGTAGTAATGCTACGCATTGTCATCCGCCTTAACAGTGAACGGCTTGGCGTTAACCATGACCGGATAGAAGCGCCGATCATTAGCCGCCAGCATTGACGGCTCGTAATAGAAACTATCCTGACACTCAACAAGGATCAGGTTGGACAGTCGGCTTGGCCGACTCTTGCGAATGGCGCCCATTGTTTGGGTCATCCTTTCTTTGTTGGTTGATCAAATGATCAGGGAGAGTGGGCCGGTAGCTTTCGCTACCGGCCCAGGGTTATCAACCCTCAGACTCTACCATCGTGGCCACAACCTTGTGACCATTGATCGTAGCTTCCAAAGATTGGCCAGGCTTTAGCTGGCTGACTCCCTGCTTATCGAACGGCTCCCACAGATCTCCGATCTTGGCGCCAACTCTTGAAGCGCCGGTAAAGATTTCTCGGAGGATCGTAGCCGGATCCGTACCGATGGGGAACGATTCCCCATCGACGCTCCACAGTAGAGAGTAGAGCTTTACGTACCGGCCCTGAGTAGGGACTGATCCGTTCGAAGCACTCTCCCGAATCCTCGGAAGGTCAAGCTTGCCATCCTTGACCTTGACGTTAGCAGAAAGCTTTCCGGCTTTCTGCTCGTCGGCCAAAGCTGGGGCCATGTTCCAAAGCTGACCAGCAAATCCGATGAGCACCTTCGCATCCGAACGCTTGATAGCTTCCGAATCCGAACGCTTATCGGCGGGCAGATCCCGCTCCGAACGACGGCGAGCGTACCTAACCTCTTCAGTCACAAACTGACTAAAGATCTTAGATCCATTGCCGAGATGGAAAGCCCGAGAAGGTTTCTCGTCGATCCAAGCAGCAACGTCCGAGATGATCGAATGCAGCTTGTCGGCTGCTTCTTTCTCGGCCACCTTATCTTTCTCGGCAGCCGTGTCATAAGGTGACTTGACCGACGAGTCAGACTTTCCGGCATCCTTGATTTGCGTTTCAAGTTCTGCTAGCAGGTCGCACGCTTTCGACAGCGTGTCTCCGATATCCAGCAGACTGACCTCCCGACCGTATTTGATCAGGATTTCAACGCCTTGCAAACTAGCCATGTTGGCTATCCCCTTTCTAGGGATTGTAGGAAAGTGTTTGCTTGTTTGTCGGATCCGCCTTTCGCCCTACCGCTTTCGCTTATGCACGTCGCTACGGATCGTGTTCGCAAACGCTCCCGATGCTCGGCTTTCGCCCGCCTAGATACTTGCGACTCACCCCCGGTAAAGACTCGGCGCCGGGGCACTTATGGGGCCGAATCAAACTTGCAAGAGAAACACTACTCGTTCACAATCGCACAACCTAGCAGAAACGTAGGTCATTTGGCCCATCTTTCAGATTAACTCCGTTAACGTAACGACGTTAATGTATAAACGGCCGTGAGTCATGCACGATGATGAATGAGTATGCATGTTAGTTGCATATGCAATCACTAGTTGCAAACGCAACTACTCGCGTCACGATATGTTGCACTTGCAATCAATCGGTCGATCGACCGAAGTCACTCGGACCCAAGTAACTCGAATCCAAGAAATTGAAGTCAGTCAATTGTCAAGAGCCTTGACCATTGCACTGTGCAACTGTTGCTGTGTGCAACTAATTCGCGCCGTCTGGTAGGACTTAAATGGGACCGCTGAGGAACGAAGTGGCTAGCTATTGTCAGGTTGAGACAGTAGAGAGTCTAGACCAAGATTCAATCCACCCTCTTCAACCCCCAACACAAAACGCTCACCCTGTAAAACAATACCCCCACCCTCAGTTTTCCCATCAACAATCTCTTTCGTGTGGCGAATTTCCAACAGACGCCCTAAACTTTTAGCGTCGTGTAAACCACCATACCAGATTCCCTCTTTAAATCTAAGAGACTCAACATTGATGGGATGCAAGTGTCCGAAAGCTTTCGTCCAATGCAGATCACTGGCACCGATTGAGTTAAAGGTTTCGTGGCAAATTGTGCAATGTTGCCGTCCGTGTCCGGTCCAGCAAGCACAACAAACTCTACAGTGAAACCATTTGGTTGAATTCCAACCATCACGCTCAATAGCTTGACAAACTTCACAGGTGTAAAGAACCTTAACCATCACACCTCGAATGCAACGGTAATAAAATCGTGAATGTCTCTGACCACAATTTTCTCAGACGCTTCGTTCTCAAAAGCATCACGAACAACAAATGATCTATCAGTCATTGCCAGCACAATTGCTGGACCGAACCACATTCTCCACTGGTAATCAACAGCGGCTCCCGACGTCTGAGAATAGTTTGAAGAGTAATCTCTGTCCTCAATTTTGCTCCAGAGAATTGCTTTGCCAATCCACTCCGTGAGAATGTAGTTCTCATTCTGCTCATTCGTCACTGCACGTTCCCGACGACGTTTGGCAGCAGCCCTGTCGTATTGTCCTGTAGGCACTTGACTAACCCTCCTTAGGGTAATAGGGTGTGTGTAGACCAAGGGTACCACCAGCGGGAATAGGTGTCAAGGAATTGCCTACTAACCCATATCGACAAGCCAGAGAGCTAATGAAGATGCTACAGGTAGATGTAGCGAGGGAATGTAATTGCTCGCCCTCGGCTGTGCTATACAACGAACAGGGTTTGTATATAAGCCCCTTACCTGTAGTAAGCGAATTCTTCGGCAGACATTTCAACGAGAGTTCGTTGCGTGATATGTATTACAGGTTTCAAAAGCATATGCGTGAGGAAAATCGGCGCATGTGGTTACTGCCTGAACCAAATCTCTTTCGTGAACCTCTGAAGGCTACATTCCATTACAACGGGATCAAACCCACTAGGTTCTGCAAGCTATTCTGTTGCCAGCCAATGTTGATTCGAAACCCCCGTCGGCTAGCTGGTCACTTAGAGAAGATCATTCTAGCGGCGGGTTTCACTCCGGTACAACTTCAAGAACTGCGAGATAGGGTTGCCGAATACCACGACGCAAACCAGCACAACACACCAGCAGCGTGAGAATAAAATCCTGGCGTATATAGAGCAGGTCTATTACGACACAGGGGAATTTGTCAGCGAGCAAGCAATTAGTGATCGCCTGGGCATTTCGATCAAAGCTGTGCAGGCTATTTGTCGTAACCCTGTGTTTAAGGACAGGATCTATAAGCGCGGACTCGTCCCTCCTGATGATACTGAGTTGCTGACTCAGGCACAAATTATGTGCATCAATGTTCTGCTCAACAGTTGGGACAAGCGCAGCTTGCGAGAGAGACTGAAAGTAATTGATGTGAGCTACGCACAGTACCAAGCGTGGCGAAGAGATCCTGTCTTTAGTGCGTACTATCATAAGCGCGCCGAGCAAATGTTCGGGGACGTAGTGCCGACGGCTAAAAACAAGTTGGTTGAACTGGTGGAGGATAAGAACCTGCCGGCAATTGAGCTAGTGCTTGAAATGACCGGCACACATAACCGACGCCAGAACAATGATCTTGACGTGGTAGCTCTATTGCAGACGGTGCTTGAGATTCTAACTCGTTACGTAGCGGCAGATGTTCTCGCACAAGTTGCGGCTGAGCTTGAAGTCCTGGCTCCTAGGATATTAAATAATCGCAAGCCAGTGCCCCTTCCTGTAGTAGAAACCAGTGCAACGCCGGAACCAGAACCTGAGAAAGCTATAGACAATGGCTTTGTGTTTGATTTCGAATACCATTAAAGATCTGGGTGGATTCGGTATTCCGAACGTCTACGTGACGATTGACTTGGTTCCTCCTGGTGCTTTTAGGCTTAGTGATCACACAGAAGTAGCTAGCCGTTACAACGTTGTCACAGATAACAATGGTTACTGGCAGCAGAACGTAGAGCAGAATGCGAACATTAATCCGGCTGGCAGTTACTACAAGGTGACTGAATTGCTTCCAGCTAGTGCTGGCGGTAACCGTTACTGGATAATTGCTACTGGTTCTGCGGGTGCAGGGGCGGTCTACGATCTTATCACAACGCCGCCGGTAAGTCCTGGTGCGATGGTTGATTATCTGACTAAAGCCGAGGGCGATTCTTATTACGCGCCCATTTCAGCCGTCAACCAGATTCCTCCTAGCGTTACCTTCGTAGCTCCACTCATGAACGCGTTCATTATTCCGTAGGAGTTTAGATGGCAATTGGTGATTACACTGACGTTAGGATGATCGGTCCTGTCTCTGTACCAGTTTCTGTTGCAAACGCTGGACCGCCAGCTAACTTCATTTGGATTATCAAACAGATCTTGATTGTCAACACGAACCCTTCCGGTACGGTTGGTGTTCAGTGCGCAATCGAAACTTCTCCGGCTAACAATGCTAATGCTCGGGTGGTGGACATTAATATTCAGCCGAGAGATGTGGAAATGATTAACACGCATCTGGTTTTATCAGGTGCTACAGGTGATAAGTTCGTCTACGTTTCAACAGCAGGAACACAAGCGACCATTACAGTTTGCGGACTAGCGAGGCAGATATCATGAGCGAAGAGAATGCTGACGACTCTGCAATCCAAGACTTCTGGGAATTCGATACAAATAACATTCAACAGAAGCAACTCCATCCACTTGATATGATCCACACTCCGGATCATGCTCCTATCCATATTGTTGATTATTATCCTCATGGTGGGAGAATTGAAAGGACAATGCTGACGTGACTTACATTTGGCTAGACGATCTAGACCAATGTTTGCAAGCCGCCAGTCTCCCATACACAGAAGTGAATGAGAGTCCATATGATGTTACTGGTGCTAATTATTGGAAGTCACGTGGGCGTCCCCAAAGCACTGGTCAATTTGCTCCTGTGGGTGTTCTTTGTCACCATACTGCTGATAATTATGCCAGTGTTTCTTCGAACCTAGCTGTAATCCTACAGGGAAATAGTGAAGCGCCTGGCCCAATTTGTCATCTGTATGTGAGCCGTGAACCGAAGATCTATTTGATCGCTGCTGGCAGATGTAATCATGCTGGCAAAGGAACATTCCCTGGCGGCAACTGTCAGGATATGAATGCGCAACTAATCGGTATCGAGGCATCTAACAACGGGGTGGGTGAACGTTGGGGTGATTCGATGATTGATTTGTATGCTCGGTTAGTTGCCGCACTGATTGATTGGTACGGTTGGCGAGTAAGTGATGATGTGTGGATGCATCATATAACTGGACCGCCGTGTGGCAACGGAAAGATCGACCCGGCAGGACCGTACAAACTTCAGCCGAATCTGCCCGGTGGTTCTGCCGGGTCGTGGGATTTAAATACGTGGCGGAATTACGTAGCGACGTTTGCTGGTACTTCACCAGCGCCAGATCCAAATCCAGGAGAAGAAATGACTCTCTGTTTGATTCACGCTCCCGGCATGAGCAATCCTAACTCAGCGGAGTATTGGGCAGTATTCGCTGGTGATATGGATGCGCAGGGAGTAGTTAATTCTGTCAGGCATCTAGGTCCCCGCCTAAACTCCGTCATCGGTTTCGAATCCGACAATAAAACTCCGCGGCTCAAGGGAACCAAAATCCTTGAGCGCAGCAAAGCTAGCATGACTGATTTCACTCTTGACGGCCCAGTCCCTACAGGAGATAAAACTAGTTGGGCCGATAATAATTTCTACCGTGGAGATTAGTGATATACTGATCTTCGCCGTTCTCTTGATAGCAATGAGATACGGCCTTCCCTTTCTATTCCATTGGTTCTGGTTGATCGCCGCACCTAGGAAAGTTCCATGAGACACAACAAAGCTCAGTACCACGGTACTTCTCCTGTAGTATGTACCACTACCACGCATCCGCCGAATCCTGCTTACGGGCAGAAAATCATCGAGACGGATACTGGCAACGTACTTATCTACTACGGAGCTACTACTCAGTGGACTCCTGAGTGGAACCAAGCGTGGGGTCAAGTAGCTAGAACTGAAATAACTGCTGATGTTACATTCACTTCAGCCGGTGCTGACTTTGCGTCTGCTTCTTGGCAAGCATATAAGAATCGCAGATATAAAGCAACGGCGTGGTTTCCAAGATGGGCCACGGTTGCAGCGAACTCTAAATTCGATTACGTTGATGGTTCTAATGCAATCATTGCTGGAAATGCTGGCATAAATACTTTGCCAGTAACTGGGGAGCCTTCTCGGATATATTTGTTCTGCGAAGATTTCTCCGGAGCTAACGGAACAGTTATTCGCAAATGTCGAGTTACATCAGCTACTGCATCGGCCAATACTATTGGGTGTACTGGTTCTAAAGGTTATTGGCTGATTGAAGATATTGGATCTTTCGGGCCACCAGCGTAATGACGCGTAGAAATAAACCGCGCTCAGCGGTTGACGCATTTACGATGTTTACAGCAGGACTCCGTAATGCTGCTGTTCGTCCTACCATTTATGGTTACGAACCTATGGAAAAGCAGGAGGTCTTTCACAGGTCCGATGCCAAAGGAAAACAGTACCTTGGTGGTAACCGATCTGGCAAGACGGTTGGAGGAGCTACCGAATCAATATGGTGGCTCATGGGGATTCATCCATTCAGGGATACCCCTAACCCTCCAATTCGTGGAAGATGCGTTAGCGTTGACTTCTTGGACGGCGTGGAGAAAATCGTTAGACCTGAAATTGCCAGATGGGCGCCAACGTCGGCATTACTGGGTGGTAATTGGGACGACGCTTACGATAAAGAACTCCGAACTCTTTATTTTGCGAACGGTTCATTCTTGGAGTTTATGTCCTACGATCAACAACTATCTAAGTTTGCTGGCACAAGTCGCCATTTCATCTGGTTTGATGAGGAACCTCCTAAATCAATCTTCAACGAATGTCGCGCTCGACTCGTTGATACGGGAGGTTCCTGGTGGATGACAATGACTCCCGTCGATGGAATGACGTGGACATACGATGAGGTCTACGTAAGAGCATCCACTGACCCCAATTATTTGGTCGTCCAGACAGAAATGACGGACAATAAATATCTCGGGCAGGGCGAGATAGAGATGTTCGTTTCTACGCTAGATCCTGATGAGCGCGAAGCTCGCCTGAAGGGAAAGTATATTCCTATGGGCGGACTTATTTATAAGATGTTCAGCGCAGAGAAACATATCATTCCTACTGTAGTAGGTTCGGCTTTCTGGCCAGGCGTGAAGAAGGATTGGTTCCATTTCATCTGTATGGATCACGGGTTTAATAACCCTACCGCATGGCTCTTCTGCGCTGCTGACAAAGATGGACGTGTGATCGTCTACGATGAGTTGTACGATCATAAGATCGTTGTCGAGAAATGGGCACAGATCTTGAAGCGCAGGGTCATGGATCTTCAGATCGAAGCCGAATACATTGTAGGTGATCCAAGCATCAGAAACACAGACCCAATTATTGGGCATTCCATTCAAAGCGAATATGCTCAACATGGTGTGCCAATTGCCCTTGGAAATAATGACGTGGATGCCGGAATCAACTTAGTCGTCCAGATGCTTCTTAACGGAAGATTGTTTATCACACGGAACTGTGTTAACCTAATCCGTGAGTTTCATAAGTATCGTTGGCAGGTCTGGGCAAGTACGAAAGCTAAAGATGACCGTAACGTTAAAGAGACTCCACATAAGAAGGACGACCATGCATTGGACGCGCTTCGATATGGAGTTGCTTCTAGACCGCTACTTGAAGATAAAGTAGCACCAGAGCAAGGATGGCGCCCACCGGCGGCAACCAAACCAGACCTAGTTGATCCATACTGGGTCTACGCCAAACAAGGAGAGAAGGAATTTAGCGACGCTAATTTCTCTCTCGGAAACGAGTTCTAATGGCACAGCAGGTGCAGATTGTTCAGGCCGATCAGGAATTTCCTGATGACCCCGACAAAGCAAAGTCTCTCGGATGGTTTGACGTTGATGAGGGTTCTGAATCAACGATTTCGTTGTCGGACTTTTACGGTGGTACTACGAAGATTCTCGGTCCGAATACAACGATGGTGATTCTTCGCACGACTGGACTCACGCCAGGGGAGGCTCCTGAGGAACCTACCCCCGCTGCTGACCCCAACTCCGACCCCGGTTCGCAGGACGCAGCGAGTGCTACAAAGGCTGCGGATTCATCGACTGCGGAGAAAACTACAACGAAGAAGTAACAAATGCCTATGTCCATTCTAGAACAGCCCGTAAGTCCTCCCGGATGCTGTTTCATTTGCGGAGCCACTAGTAAGAAGTGGTTTTTCGACTTGGACAAGCAAGCAGAGTGGTGGGGAAACATCTACTTCTGCTGCGAGTGTTTCGACGAAATTTCCAGAACAGCCGGGTTTGGAAACGTCCAGGTTTATATGGACCGTAATAAAGAACTCGAAAGTATGGTACTCGAACTCGCAGGGAAAGTAGGCGTATATGAATCCTCTCTACTCGCTATTCAGTCTGTTAGCGTTGTGCCTAATTCTTTTGACTATGATCGGATGGCTAACGTTCATCTTGATTCGGCTGGGACAGTCACAATCGGCACGACTGTCGAGAGAAAATCAAGAACTAAGAAACAGACTGATGACTCACAGTTGGATGGAGTTCGGGAACCTTCAGCAGATACAGAGTCCGACAGTTTCGAACTCAAACTCTGACGCAGAAGTCAGAGGGATGAGCGACGAGGAAGAGTTGCGGCGTGTTGGTTTATTCCAACAAGCACAACAAGGAGTTGGAGAGGTCTTAATAGATGAGCACGGTTCAGACGAGTCCATCGAGCAATGGTTCCTCCGACCTTAGCCTTGAAGCTCTAAAGGACGCTGCGAAAGGTAGAGAGAAAGAACAGAACATTCTGTCTTGGACCGATAACGCAATTAAGCGTTGTCGGTCCATCAGAGTTCCGTTCGAACGTCAGTGGTATTTAAACCTGGCGTTTTATTACGGGCGGCAGTACGTTCAATGGACTACGCCGTCTACTGCTACTAATACAACCAAGCTGTATGAACCTATCGCTCCATCTTGGCGTGTTAGATTGATCGCGAATAAAATTCGGCCCATCATTCGTCGGCAAGTTTCTAAGCTGACTCAGGAAGAACCACAGGCGTATGTCAAACCGCAAGGTACTACTGACGAAGCAATTGCTGCGGCCGAGGCTGCCGACGATATTGCCGAATTTGAAATGGACGAACTCAACTATAATCGAATCCTCCGGCAAGCTGTATTCTGGAGTAGTATCACTGGAACTTCGTTTATTAAAGACTGGTGGGACAATGATGGTGACGATCCATCTGGGCAACAGGGGACGATCTGCATAGAACCTGTTAACTCCTTCCATGTGTTTATTCCAGAGATTCAGATTCAAGATGTAGAGGGTCAACCATTTCTGATTCACGCTATGGCGAAAACTACGGACTGGGTGCAAGAGAACTACAACGTAGATGTGCTCGCCGATTCTACATCTGACGGAATGATGCTTGAACAGAGGTTCTTGAATGCGTTAGGTACTAGCGAACCTACTCGCGGTCAGTTTGTAACAGTAGCGGAAGTGTGGGTTAAGCCCTGTAGTAAATTCGATAAAGGCGCGTATATCGTAGCCACACCTGACAAGTTGCTTAACGAGGTCGAGGGTTGGCCATACGATCATGAGGAGTATCCGTTCTCGAAGATTGAATCTGTACCCACCGGACAATTCTGGGCAGATTCTGTAATAACTGATCTAATACCGCTTCAGCGGGAGTACAACCGTACTCGCTCTCAAATCGTTGAAGCCAAGAATCGAATGTCGAAGCCTCAGCTTCTTGCGCCCAAAGGTTCTGTAGATCCCAGTAAAATGACTTCAGAACCCGGTCTAGTGATTCTTTATACACCAGGGTTTAATCCTCCTACTCCGTTGACAATTCAATCACTCCCAGGATATGTCACCGAACTCCCTCAAGCAATCCAGCAAGATATGGATGACATTTCGTCCCAGTACGAAGTGGCTAAGGGAAGAACGCCTCCTGGCGTTACGGCTGCGAGCGCAATTGCGTACCTTCAAGAAGAGAACGACACAATGCTCAGTTGGGCAACCACAAGCATTGAAGAAGCGACAGAGAAGGTAGGGCAGCATATTCTTTCATACGTCAATCAATATTGGGACGTACCCCGAACGATTCGTGTATTGGGGAAGAATGATGCTTACCAAATCACTCAATTCGACAAGGATTCCATCGACGGAAACACAAGCTATCGTGTCGAAAGTGGATCTGCTGCTCCAAGAAGTCGAGCAGCTAAACAAGCTTTCATCGTCGAACTTGGACAGCGTGGATGGATTACCCCCGATAAAGTCCTGAAGTATTTGCGTTTGGTAGAGACAGGCCGTCTGTATGAAGAGGGCCAAATAGATA
>Ga0126383_10001164_pt1 | contig 16104 bp, 12 predicted proteins | sample PanSoiMetPlot_35_FD_96882 | JGI IMG/M metagenome (GOLD analysis project Ga0126383, IMG submission 96882) | Tropical forest soil microbial communities from Panama - MetaG Plot_35 | ecosystem: Environmental > Terrestrial > Soil > Tropical forest > Bulk soil | place: Panama | collected 2016-02-17
CGACGGCTGCCATGCGCACAAGCTGCCTCTCTTCGCCACCGTAGAAGGAAAGTGTATCTACTATTCCGGCGGCTCGGCAAAAAACTGATAATAGCAGATTAGTGGCTACAACTTTTGACTCGTTCGTTCCTCATCTGATACGTCATTGCATCCGCTGAAACTAAAAGTGATCGGCGTGGTTTGATTCTTTCTCGCCTGCGCATTATACAAATGAATTTAAACATGGACGACAAGAAGCTCAGCTCATCGATTAAAGACGTCTTACTCGGGAAACCCAAAGATCCTTTGGATCCCCGGGTCTTCCATCACATCTCCCTCATCGCATTTCTCGCATGGGTTGGACTCGGCGCCGATGGCTTGAGCTCCTCGGCCTACGGACCCGAAGAGGCGTACCTGGCATTGGGGGAACATACTTTCCTTGCCCTCGTGCTGGCGATCCTGATGGCCGTAACGGTCTTCGTCATCTCAGCAAGCTATAGTCATATCATCGAACTATTCCCCACGGGCGGCGGAGGATATTTAGTTGCCACCAAACTTCTGGGACCAAGGACCGGGCTTATTTCCGGCTCCGCTCTGATCGTCGATTACATGCTCACGATTACCATTTCTGTCGCAAGCGCCGGCGATCAGATCTTTAGCTTCCTGCCCGTCTCGATGCATGGAATCAAGTTCGGTGTCGAGTTAGCACTCATTTTCTTTTTAATTTATCTGAATCTCCGCGGTACCAAAGAATCGGTTATCTTTCTGTTGCCGATTTTTCTTCTGTTTGTGGTGGCACATATCTTTGCCATCAGCCTGGGCGTGGCTCCCAAAGCGGCGGAGATCCCGTCGCTTGCCTCAGCCACTTACCAAAAGACGCTTGGTGATATTCATGGCATGGGACTGTGGACGACCGTTTTTCTCATTTTGCACGCGTACAGTTTGGGAGGCGGCACCTACACAGGCATTGAGGCTGTCAGTAACGGACTTCAGGCGTTGCGGGAGCCCAGAGTCGAGACTGGGAAAAAAACCATGCTTTATATGGCCACCTCGCTCGCCTTTACGGCAAGCGGTCTTCTGCTCTGTTACCTACTTAATCAAGTCGTTCACCAACCCGGTAAAACGTTGAACGCCAGCCTGTTTGAAATAATTTATGCTGCTTTCTTTTCACCCGATTTGGCCTACGCCCTCGTGATTTTTACTCTCATCACCGAGGCAGCCATTCTACTGGTAGCCGCGCAAACAGGATTCATTGATGGCCCGAGGGTTCTTTCCAATATGGCGATCGATTCCTGGGTTCCACATCGCTTCTCGCATTTAAGCGATCATTTGGTCACTCAATATGGCGTCTGGTTCATGGGTCTGGCATCACTCGCGTTTCTCCTTTATACGGGCGGCGACGTGAGGTTGTTAGTCGTGATGTACAGTATCAATGTTTTCTTGACGTTCAGCTTGTCCCAGCTCGGCATGTGCCGCCATTGGTGGGAAGTAAGGAAAGCTGAGGGCCATTGGCTGAGAAAGCTCTTTGTAAACGGTCTTGGCTTATCGTTTACGGCGACGATTCTCGTCGTCACAGTTGTCATCAAGTTTGCGGAAGGCGGTTGGGTGACGCTGGTAGTGACATCCGGTTTTGTGCTTCTTTGCTATGTGGTCCGATGGCATTATGATCGCGTCCGAAGCGCGCTGAAAAGCCTCGATGATACGCTGATGAACATTCCCTTTCAGCCCGATCTCAAAAATCCCACCCCGTCTAAAGATCCAAATGCGCCGACCGCGGTTCTCATCGTACGGGATTTCGATGGGCTCGCAGTCCATTCCTTGCTCAACCTCACCCGGCTATTCCCAAATCATTTCAAAAACATCTTGTTTGCTTCGGTTGGATTGATTGATTCAGGGCGATTTAAGGGAGTCACCGAGATCGAGAATTTACGCCGGTCGAAAGAAGAAGATCTTAAAAGTTTTGCGGAGTTTGCCAACTGTTTAGGCTGGTATGCGGAATATCGCTATTCACTTGGGGTTGATTTGATAGAAGAATTGCAGAAGCTCTGCAAATCGATAGCCAAAGATTTCCCCAGAGCGATTTTTTTCTCTGGTAAGCTCGTTTTTGAAAAGGAGAATTTTCTCGCGCGCATACTTCATAACCAAACACCGGCAACACTGCAGCAGCAGCTTCAGTTCGAGGGTTTGGATATGATGGTTTTGCCAATCCGGGTTTTAACTCCTTCAAAGCCTCAGAAAGTTGGCCGACACCGGATATGAATTCGAGAGCTTCGGTAAGGCCACACTCCCGTTACGATCGTTACAAACGGATCATCAACTGAGATGGTTTGCATGGCCACTAAAAGTATCTGCTATTTGATTCTTCATTAGCCTCGCATTAGAGTGCACAGATTATGAAGCAGGAGAAGCTGAGCTCGTCCATAAAAGGTATGTTATTGGGGAAACCCAAAGACCCCCTAGACCCAACTGTCTTTCATCGAGTCTCATTGGCGGCGTTTCTCGCATGGGTTGGTCTCGGTTCCGACGGCTTGTCTTCCTCCGCCTACGGCCCAGAGGAAGCATTCCGCGGACTCGGAGAGCATCACTATCTCGCCGTCGCGCTTGTGTTCGCTACGGCCCTCACCATCTTTGTGATCTCCTATGCCTATTCGCGGATCATCGAGCACTTCCCATTCGGCGGCGGCGGCTACATTGTTGCAACCAATCTGCTAGGCGCCGGCTTTGGTGTTGTCTCGGGTTCAGCGCTTGTCGTGGATTATATTTTGACCATCTCGGTCTCAATCGCTGCCGCTTCGGACGCAATTTTCAGCTTCCTGCCGAGGGATTGGCATAGCTGGAAGCTCATCGTCGAATTCCTCGCCATTGGTCTTTTCATGATCATGAATCTTCGTGGCGTGAAGGAATCGGTCGCAACGATAGCGCCCGTTTTCTTACTTTTCATCTTGACTCACGCCATAGCCATCCTCGGCATCATCTCACTCTATGGAAGCGAAATTCCACAGGTGACTCGGGAAGTGCACGCCGGCTTCCAGACTGGGCTTGGCACGCTCGGTTGGGGAGGGCTTGCAGCACTTTTCCTGCATGCCTATACGCGTGGCGCCGGCACGTATACCGGGATCGAGGCGGTTTCGAATGGACTTCAGATCATGCGCGAGCCCACGGTTCAGACCGGCAAGAAGACGATGCTTTACATGGCGACCTCGCTCGCCGTCACCGCCGGCGGCATCCTGCTTTGCTACTTGCTCATCCACGCCCAACCCCTGGAAGGCAAGACGATGAATGCCGTCCTGGTCGAGAATTTCGCTAGCGGCTTTACTTGGGCCGGACTGCAGCTCGGCAACTGGTTTATTATTCTCTTTTTAGCAAGCGAGGCGGCGATCCTGTTAATTGCGGCGCAGACCGGGTTGATTGATGGACCGCGCGTCATGGCCAATATGGCGGTCGATTCTTGGCTTCCTCATCGGTTCGCCCATCTTTCGGAACGTCTGACGGTGCAGAACGGGGTCATTCTGATTTCTCTTGCCGCGGCGTCCACCCTGATGTACACCCGTGGCGAAACCACCACCTTAGTCCTGATGTACTCGATCAACGTGTTTCTTACTTTTTCTCTTTCCGAGTCGGGCATGGTGCGCTACTGGGTCCGCCACCGCAAAGAGTACCCCGATTGGCGGCGGCACATTACCATTCATATCACGGGGTTGATCCTTTGCCTCTCGATCCTCGTGATCATGATCATCGAAAAATTCGCGGAGGGCGGCTGGATTACCATAGTGATTACTGCCAGTTTTATTGGGCTCTGTTACGCCATCCGTTCCCATTATGACCGCGTACAACGGGCATTGAAAAGCCTCGATGAAACGTTGATTGATATTCCCTTTGAACCAAACCTCAACCCGACACCAGCGAAAAGTCCACAGGCTCCCGCTGCGGTGCTTGTTGTAAGAGCGTTTGATGGCATTGCGATCCATTCTCTTCTTAATATTCAACGCATTTTTCCAAACCATTTTAAAAACATCGTCTTCGTTTCTATCGGCGTTATTAATTCTGGTCAGTTCAAAGGATTAAGGGAAATAGAAAACCTGCGTCGTTCGAAGGAAGAAGATCTCAAGAGCTTGGTGGAGTATGCCAACTGTCTTGGTTGGTATGCGGAGTATCGTTACTCTCTAGGAGTCGATCTTCTCGACGAACTCGAGGAAATCTGTAGAGCGATCGTCAAAGATTTTCCGCGTTCGGTGTTTTTCGCTGGATCGCTGGTTTTTGAAAACGAATCGTGGTTCAACCCTGTGCTCCATAACCAGACGCCTTTTGCTCTGCAGCGAAAGCTCTATTTTTACGGACTCGATATGATGATTCTGCCAATTCGAGTTTTCTTATCGCCCGAGAAACGGCCGATCGTTGGAGAACCACAATTCGCTTAGTGGTACGAAGCCAAATTCTCACCCACTTATATCAACGCACAGAGTCATGGAAGAAAATCTTACTACGACCGGGACCGCGATAAATCTCCGAGTGCTTGTCATTGATGACGAGAAGAACATTCGAACAACCTTATCTTTGTGCCTGGAACAGATAGGCTGCGAGGTCACGGCTGTCGGCTCGGCCGATTCTGCGCTCGCGGCGCTAGCACGACAGTCTTTCGACTTGGCGTTTCTCGATCTTCGCCTGGGTTCATCGGACGGTCTCAACCTCATTCCCAAATTGCTCGCGGAAAACTCGAACTTGCTCGTGGTGGTCGTAACTGCCTACGCGACGATCGATAGCGCTGTTGAGGCGATCAAGCGCGGAGCTGCCGACTATTTGCCCAAACCTTTCACGCCAGCCCAAATCCGGCATGTCGTCGATCAGTGCATGCACCAGCGCGACCTCAAAAGACAGGTCGTGGAACTGGAGGGACGTCTGCGGGAGGCCACTCCTGAGGTTGAGTTGGATTCCGACTCACCAAAGATTCGCGCCGTCTTGGACATTGCCGCTAGAGCAGCTGCGTCGGACGTCCCGGTGCTTTTGCGCGGAGAGAGCGGCACGGGGAAGAGCGTTTTGGCTCGCGCCATTCACTCCATGAGTCCGCGCGCGAGGCAACCCTTCGTGGTGGTCAATTGCCCGACGCTATCGGAGGAGCTCCTCGCAAGCGAGCTTTTTGGCCACGCCAAGGGCGCCTTCACGGGAGCAATCCGCGACCAGGCGGGCCGGGTGGAAACCGCCGAAGGAGGGACGCTTTTCTTAGATGAGATCGGAGAGGTCTCTCCCTCTCTCCAGGCCAAGCTGTTGCGCTTTCTGGAAGCGAAGGAGTTCGAGCGCGTAGGCGAAAACAAAACCCGCCACGCCAACGTGCGCATGCTTGCCGCCACCAACCGAGATCTCGAAGACCACGTGCGTAAAGGGCTCTTCCGTGAAGATCTCCTTTACCGCCTCAATGTAATCGACTTGCGACTGCCACCGCTTCGGGAGCGGCCTGAAGATATTCTGCGCTTGGCGCGGCGTTTTTTGCTCTTCTTCGCCAAGGCAGCCCGTCGCCATCCTCCACAACTCTCGCAAGTTACCGAACGGGCGCTTCTTTCGTATTCTTGGCCGGGAAATATCCGCGAGCTTAGAAACGCCATCGAAAGAGCCGTCATTCTCTGGCCTGCCCAGGTCATCGAACCGGAAGCATTTCCGGCGCACATCTCTGCTCATGCTAAAACGGAATCCCTTCAGCTAGGCGGCAATTTTTCTTTGGATGCAATTGAGCGGGAACACATCACGCGCGTGGTGGCGAGAACAGCGACGCTTGAAGATGCTGCGGCGATCCTTGGTATCGATGCGTCAACACTCTGGCGCAAACGAAAAAAGTACGAGGGTTAAGCCGCGCGCAGCGCGGAGAGCCCAGCGTTGCAGGTTCAACGTATGATGCCCGCTCCCCCGTTTGAACGTTGAATCTTGAACAGAGGTTTTAATGTCAGTGGATCTTTCCCAAGCGCTTGAGCGCGTCAACCGCCGACTCGTACGTGCGATCGGCACTTACGGCCATATAGTAATATTGCACGGCGCGTCTTTCGTCGCCTTCCTCCTCGGATAAATGACCTAACCAGTAATAAGGCTCGGCGCGATTAAAAGCGCGGGCCATCGCCGCTTTCAGATACGCGCGCGCTTCAAAATGTGCTTTCCGCTCGCGCGCGAGGTCGGCCAGATGCATCAGGTCATCGAAGGAACCGCCCGAAGTCATCTGCTTGCGAAAAAGAATTTCTTCGGCGAGGACACCTACCATCTTCGGATCAAACGGCTTTTCGACAAAATCGACGGCTCCAAGTTTCATTGCTTCCACGGCATTTGCCGCCGTTCCATAAGCGGTGATTATCACAACCGCTGTTTTGGGACTCAATGCTCGCATCTGGGCGAGGGCGTCGAGCCCCTCGGTTTTAGGCATACGAAGATCCAGAAACGCGATATCGGGATGGTTTTGCTTGCACAATTCCAAAGCCTCATCGCCGTCACGCGCGACGTCCACCGTGTGGCCAGCGCTCTCGAGCACTAACGACAAAGTCTTTCGGATGTTTGCTTCGTCATCGGCAACGAGGATACGCGACTTCGCTTCAGTCATGGCCGTAGTTCTCCTTTCGACTCATCCTGCACGAATTTGGGGACAGTAAACCAGAAGGTGCTTCCCCGTCCCGGTTCGCTCTCGACGCCGATCTCGCCGCCGTGCGCCTCGACCATTTCTTTTGCGATGGAAAGGCCCAATCCTGCTCCCTTTGAGTTGGAGCCGGGCACGCGATAATATCGTTCAAAGATGTGACGTTGGTGCTCCTGAGGAATTCCTTCGCCCGTATCGGCCACCTCAAAACGGATGAGACCGTTATTGGGCTGAACGCGCACATCGATGGCTCCACCGCTTGGTGTGTGGCGAATGGCATTGCTGATGAGATTGGAAAAGACCAGGCCTAGCCGCTCCGGATCCGCCATCACCTGATCATCACCATCGGCAATCGAGGCGCAGAGCCGGACTTTCTGCAGTTCAGCGGCGGCGCGATGCGCTTCCATGGCGTTATGGACCAATGCCGCAACCGAAGTTGGCCGGCGGTGCATTTCCACTTCCCCCGCCTTAATCCGGGAAAGATCTAAGATATCGTCGACCATGGCCTGCAACCGCTCGCAATCTTCCCGCGCCGCATGGAGCAGATCGGACTGCTTCTCGGTGAGCGGACCGACCAACTGCTCCAGGCACAGATGAATCGCCATGCGCAAGGAAGTCAGTGGAGTGCGAAATTCATGCGCGACGGTCGCTACGAGATCGTCTTTCAGCTCGTTGAATCGCCTGAGTCGCGTCACATCCTGAAGAATGACAGTGGCGCCAACGATCCCTGCGCGCGATTCATAAACTGGAATGGCGCGCGGCAGAAAATATCGCTCTCCATCGGTCGTGCGTGCGCGAAAGGCCTCCTCGAATCCCTTCGGATTGTACGCTCCTTTGCCGCCGAGGACGTGCGCTCGCATCCGGTCAAGTATTTCGCGCACCGAAGCGTCCACGTTTTGTTGCGCATTTTTCGTGCTGAGTTCCGCTCCGAATCCGAGTAGAGTTTCCGCGGTTCGGTTCACGTTGGTCACGTCGCCTCCCACGCCGAAGATGACGACGGGATCGGGCAAACTGTCGATTGCCGCTTGCATGGCCAGTTGAGCCTGCAGCAATTCGCCGAGAGAGCTGTTGCGATACTGTGACAAGCGATCAGCCATTGAGTTAAAGTCGCGCGCGAGCTGCGCCAATTCATCGTTGCCGTGCAGGTTTGCTCGCGCATTAAAATTTCCCTCGCCGAGGCTTTTTGTCGCCTGACTTAATTGAGAGAGGGGGCGTAATATCCGTTGGGTGAGAAGCGTCGAGAGAAAAAGACCTAGAATAACGGCCGCCACGACGGCACCAATCGTAATGTTATTCATTCGCTCGGCGGCGCGCTGTACATCATTGCTTTTGCGAACCATTGCGTCCTGGTTCAGCGCCAGAATTTCGTCCGCCGTGTTCTTCACTTTTTCAAAGCCGGGCTCGAGTTCAGTGAAGTAGAATTGCCTGGAGGCTTGCGGATCTTTTAGTTCAACGAGGTGATCAAATTTGCGTTGGTACTCTGTCCACAATACTCGGAGTCGTGTGGTCACCTCTGCCTCGCCGGGCTCGGTAATGTTACCCTCTTGTACCTTGAGCTCCGCTTCGAATAAAGGCCGGTTTTGAGCGGCTTGTGGCAGGCCTTTATCGGGGCGCCCGGCGATTATGAAGAGCGCCGCGCTATCCATTCTCTCGATGGCTTCCTTCATCCGTTGGGCGGCGAGCACGCTTCGATAATTGTCCTTGAGGATGGTCTGGGAGTGCGAGCCCAGTTTGGAGATCAGGGTGACGGAAAGGACGGAGATAATAATGAGCACGACGCCTAGGGGGATCTGCGCTAATAACAGTTTGGTCCGTAAGCTCATGATCGCGCCTCTTCCCCCTCGAAGGAAACGATATGCAAGTCGAAACCGGCTGCATCTCTCACCAGCCCAAACATGACCGACTGCCCCAAGAGTTGACGCCACAACGGCTTGGTCGTTCTATCGATCACAATGTGACCGACGTGGTGGGTACGCGCGAACTCAAGCAGCGCTGGAACCGGATCCTTTGCGCTGAGACGAACCACTTCCGCGCCCAGCTCCCGCGCCTTTTCCTCGGTGTCCATCAGGCGTCGCTGGGCTTCGGCATCGATTCTAAGGGGGCTTTCTTTCGGCGTCTCAACGTAGACAACGTACCAGTCGGTGTTGAGCCGCCCGGCCAGGCGTGACGCTCGCCGCAGCAGCATCGCGGAGTGCGGCGTTCGAGAGGCGATGCACGCCATTACCCGCTCGCTAGCGTTACTGCCGGAAAGCTCCTCGGAGCGAGCGCGAGATGCAACCGCGCGATCGATGCTCTCTGCGACTTCGCGCAGCGCAATCTCGCGCAGCATCGATAACTTTTCGGGCTTGAAGAAATGCTCCAACGCCCAGTTGACCTTCTCCTGACTGTAGATCTTGCCCGTGCGCAGGCGCTCGATAAGATCCTCGACGGCCAAATCAAGATTGACGACCTGGTCGGCTTGCCGCAAAAAAGAGTCGGGGATGGTTTCGCGGACGACGACCTCCGTTGCCTGCTTGACCAGGTCGTTCAAGCTTTCCAAGTGCTGCACGTTGAAAGCGCAGATGACATTGATTCCGGCGGCCAGAAGCTCGAGAACGTCTTGGTACCGTTTGCGATTCCGGCTTCCGGGGATGTTGGTGTGCGCCAATTCATCGACCACCGCGACTTGCGGATGTCTTTTAAGCGTCGCGTCAAGATCCATCTCCTCCACCGCCACGCCGCGGTACTCTATGCGCCGGCGCGGGATCACTTCCAATCCATCGATTAGCGCTTCGGTTTCCGCACGACCGTGAGTCTCGATAAATCCCAAGACAACGTCCACACCCCGTTTCTTTAAGGCGTGCGCTTCCTCCAGCATCTGGTAAGTCTTGCCTACGCCCGCAGCCGGCCCAATGTAGACCTTCAGGCGCCCGCGCTTGGCGCGCTCGACTAACTCAAGAAAATCTTCAGGACGTTTGCGATTCGTGGTCATCAAAAAAAGCTTCTTTAAAGCCGCGCGAAGTGCGGAGTCTGAGCAAAACCGAACATAGACTATTCTTCATCTGTATCTATGGCTCTTACTCCTTTGCCAGCCCGGAGGCAGGCCTTGAGCCGTCGACCTGAAACGTATTCTTCTATAGCAAACCAAAGCGTCAGAACCAGGAGACTACCCCATATCAGAACAGTTACGAGTCGCGCCCCGGGAGAAAGCAAACCGGGCCAGATCTCGTCCACGCAAATCGGCGCAGCGCTAATCGCCATCAGATGGGCAAATAAGGATCTGGCAGCGCTCATCCGATTATGCATGAACTCTGCTTCCAGAACGCTGCGAAGGTTCGATCTATCAGAATCAAGCTCGGGATCAATTTTGAACTGTAAAATGGCCGACTCCTTGCCATTACTGCGAGGAGATGTATTCGAAAGCGCTTGCGCTAAGCGGAATAATTCATGTGGACGCGTACAACGCGCTCCATAGGCAGAATGAGAATCTGTCCTTCGTAGTGACCACCATCCCGGAGCGTACTAACAATGACATCCAACACCTGGTCCACTTCGGCATCATCAGCAATGATCTCTAGCTTTACCTCCGAGGCGTCTTCCAGGTATTGAACTCCACGATAGTATTTCATTTTTGCCTGTTCATGACCAGCGCCTTTAACCTCACAAACAGTCAAGCGCTGAACCCTCTGCTTCCGCAGCGCTTCTTTGATCTCATCAAGTTTGAACGGTTGGAAAGTCGCTTCTATCTTTTTCATCAAACGCTTCTCCCTACGGTCAAGCGCCCGGCACAGTTTCCTTTGTCTCTTTTTTTTCTGCGGCTGGAGGCAAAGGCGCCGGGCGACCAAATTGCCGATCGAGCGCCAAGTTGACCATGAGCACGTTCACTCGCGGTTCACCCAAGACACCGAAGGTTCTTCCTTCGACATTCGCATCAACGACGGCTTTCACTCTCTCTGGAGCGATTCCGCGCGCCTTAGCCATCCGCGGCACCTGCCAAAGAGCGCCTTGCGGAGAAATGTGCGGATCGAGCCCGCTGCCCGAAGTCGTCACGAGTTCCGCCGGCACCGGCCCAGGTGCGTCCGGATTTTCCGCTTTTAGCCGTTTTACATCTCCAGCCACTCGATCCTGCAATTTTTTAGAAGTCGTACCAAGGTTCGAACCGCCGGAAGAAGTCGGATCGTATCCCTTTTCACCTGCCGCTGACGGCCGAGGCTGAAGATAGGCTGGATTGGCAAATCCCTGCGCGATCAGCTCTGAGCCGACCACTTGCCCCTTTTCATCAGTGATCAGGCTGCCGTTGGCCCTCCACGGAAAAAGTACTTGAGCCAGCCCGGTCATTATGTACGGATAGATAAGTCCGGTCAGCACAATCGTGACAATCGTCGTTCGTATCGCAATGCTCATTGTTTTCATGATTGCTCCCAGTTTCGTATTCGCATCGCTCACATTCTACTCTTCAATCGATTTGAACGGCTTGAACAGCTTGAACGTTTTGAACTCTTCTTCTCCATCGCCTCAGACAAGTCCCACGGCTTCCAAGACAAGATCGATCAATTTGATGCCAATAAACGGCGCGACGACACCTCCCACTCCGTAAATCACTAGAGAACGGGCCAATAACGGTCCTGCGCCGATGGGACGGTACTGAACGCCCCGCAGCGCCAATGGAATAAGTAAAATGATGATCAGCGCGTTGAATATTACCGCCGAAAGAATCGCGCTTTGCGGGGATGCCAGATGCATGATGTTTAACGGCGCGATCTCCGGATAAACGCTCATGAACATGGCAGGAATGATCGCGAAGTACTTCGCCACGTCGTTGGCGATGGAAAACGTCGTTAATACGCCGCGAGTCATGAGCATCTGCTTGCCGATCTCGACGACCTCCAAAAGCTTCGTTGGATTGGAATCCAAATCGACCATGTTGCCGGCTTCTTTGGCGGCCTGCGTTCCCGTGTTCATCGCCACGCCGACATCGGCCTGCGCCAGCGCTGGCGCATCATTGGTGCCGTCGCCGGTCATCGCGACTAGTTTTCCCCTGGCCTGTTCTTCTTTGATGAGCCGCATTTTCGTTTCGGGTGTCGCCTGCGCGAGAAAATCGTCGACCCCCGCTTCGCGCGCAATCGCCGCCGCCGTGCGCGGATTGTCGCCGGTGATCATGACCGTGCGGATACCCATCGCGCGGAAACGCTGAAATCGTTCGCTGATGCCACCTTTGACGACGTCTTTGAGATGAATAACACCGAGAATCTTGTTGCCTTCGGCGACGACCAGCGGTGTGCCGCCGGTATCAGAGATGCCGTGCGTTATACCCTCGACCTGCGAGCCGACGGTCCCACCCAGCTCCTCAACGTAGCTGGCAATCGCATCGACGGCGCCCTTGCGGATCTTGCGCCCGTCGAGATCGCAGCCGCTCATACGGGTTTCCGCGCTGAAAGGTATAAAGTGCGCGCCGATCTCGGTAACCTCTCGTCCCCGCAACCCATATTTTTCCTTGGCAAGCACGACGATCGATCTCCCTTCCGGGGTTTCGTCGGCCAAACTCGATAGTTGCGCCGCATCCGCTAGAGCCTCGGCACTGGCGCCGTCGACGGGAATAAATTCGGTAGCCATGCGGTTGCCTAAGGTGATGGTCCCGGTCTTATCCAAAAGCAACGTGTCAACATCTCCCGCCGCCTCCACTGCTCGACCACTCATCGCCAGAACGTTTTTTCGCAACAAACGGTCGATGCCGGCGATGCCGATCGCCGAAAGCAAGCCGCCGATCGTGGTGGGAATCAAGCAAACCAGCAGCGCAACAATGACGGTTGTGGAAACCGAGGAAACGCCGGAATAAAGCGCCATCGGCACGAGCGTCACGCAGGCGAACAAGAATACCAGCGTGAGGCCTGCGAGCAAGATATTGAGCGCGATTTCATTGGGCGTCTTTTGCCGTTCCGCTCCTTCCACCAAAGCGATCATCCGATCCAAGAACGATTCTCCCGGGCTCGCGGTGATGCGCACCACGATGCGGTCGGACAGTACCTTCGTTCCACCGGTCACAGCGCAACGATCGCCGCCACTCTCGCGGATCACCGGCGCCGACTCGCCGGTGATCGCCGACTCATCCACTGATGCGATGCCTTCGATGACATCGCCGTCGCCGGGAATGATTTCACCAGCCTCAACGACCACCACGTCGCCTTTGCGCAATGCCGACGCCGGAACCGCTTCCACACGCTTGTCATTAACCTGGCGACGCGCCGTGGTCTCCTGGCGCATCCTGCGCAAGAACGCTGCTTGAGCTTTGCCCCGCCCCTCCGCCATCGCTTCGGCGAAATTGGCGAACACCACGGTGAACCAGAGCCAGAAAGCCACGTTGAACGTGAACCATAACGGTTGCGATGTGGGCGTGGGAGCCACGAGATCGCGCAGCCAAATCAGCGTGGTGAGCACGCTGCCGATTTCCACCACGAACATGACCGGATTTTTGATCACCTTCTGTGGCGCGAGCTTGAGAAAACTCTCCCAAATCGCAGGCCGGACAATTTCAGGATCAAACAACGAGCGTTCTTTTAAGCGGGTGTCTGCCATCTTAGTAAACCTTTCCTGCATTAGCTAAAAAATGCTCCACAATTGGCCCAAGCGAAACCGCGGGGAAAAAAGTCAACGCGCCGACAATGATCACTACGCCGACTAACAACACAACGAACAAAGTCCCGTCTGTCGGGAATGTGCCGAGACTTTCAGGCACGGCTTTTTTACCGACTAAAGAACCGGCAATCGCCATTGGTGGAATGATCATCATGAAGCGGCCAATTAGCATCGTCAGCGCCCCTGTCACGTTAAACCATAGCGTGTTTCCATTAATGCCGGCGAAGGCCGATCCATTGTTTCCTGCCTGGCTGCTGTAGAGATATAAAATCTCGCTAAGGCCATGAGGACCGGCGTTATTCAAAGAGGAAAGAGCGTATGGCGCGACTGCCGACCAGGCGGAGAAATAGAGAATGATCAGCGGAAAGATCAGCACGTAGAGCATCGACAGCTTGACCTCACGCGATTCAATCTTCTTACCCAAGTATTCCGGAGTACGGCCGACCATTAACCCGGCGATGAAAACCGACAGTAGAACGAAGATCAGCATGGCGTAGAGTCCCGCGCCGACGCCGCCAAAAACTAGCTCCCCGAGTTGAATATTCGCGAGCGGCACCAGACCGCCAAGCGCCGTAAAGCTGTCGTGCATCGAATTCACTGCCCCACACGAAGTATTCGTGGTAACCGTGGCCCAGAGGGCCGAGTTGGCGATGCCGAAGCGGCATTCCTTGCCTTCCCAATTGCCACCTGCTTGATCCACCGCAAGACTACGCAGCGCAGCGTTGCCCGTGGTCTCGTAGTAATACGCCACGGATACGCCCATGAAAAACATCACGGCCATTGCGGCGAAAATGGTCCACCCTTGCCTTTGATTACGCGCCATCCGGCCGTAGGTGTAGGTGATCGCAGCGGGGATAGCGAAGATGAGCAACATTTCGACGAGATCGCTGAGCGGCGTCCCGTTCTCAAAAGGATGAGCGCTGTTAGCGTTGAAGAAGCCTCCCCCGTTGGTACCGAGTTCCTTAATAACCTCCTGCGATGCCACGGGTCCCATGGCAATCGTCTGCTTTGCGCCTTCAAGGGTCGTAACGTCTACATAAGAGGAGAAATTCTGAATCACTCCCTGGGAGACCAAAACCAATGTCACGGGAATACAGATGGGCAGAAAGACATAAAGAATCGATCGGTTGAGATCGACCCAGAAGTTGCCAAGCGTTTTTGGCTGTTCAGGCTGCCGCCGATAGGTCAATCCCCGGGCCAATGCCAGTGCTACGCAAAGACCGACAGCGGCTGAGAGAAAGTTATGCCACGCCAGCCCCGCCATTTGAGTCAAATAGCTCATCACTGATTCGCCGCCGTAATTCTGCCAGTTAGTATTTGTGGTGAAGCTTGACGCGGTATTCCACGCTAGGTCGGTGGGCACGGGCGGAAACTTTTGCGGGTTTAGCGGCAGGATGTGCTGTAATCTTTCGATGCCGTAGGTAACCAACAAAGTGACCGCGCTAAAAACCAGGAGTGCGATGGTGTACTGTTTCCAATCTTGCTGCTCTTTCGGATCGACCCCGCAGAGTTTATATATCCACCGTTCAATCGGAGCAAAGAAGCGCGGCAAAGGCTGCCGATCTCCTTCGAATACCCGGAACATATAAATGCCCAACGGCTTGGTTATGGCGAAGATTATCAACGCAAAAAGTAAAATTTGAATCCATCCATTTATTGTCATGACCGCTCCCGCTTTGAGTCCGTGCAAAACTATTCCGGGAAAATTTCGTTGCTGCAAATCCTGTCGTTATGTCGACGTATGCCGATATTACGACTCCCTTCACGGCCTTAGCCGTCTCAAAGCTAAAACTTCTCCGGCCAAAGCAGCGCGTAAATCAAATAGCCCATAACCACAAACGACACGATTAATCCGACAAGATATTCCAGCCCCATAATTACTCCCTAAAGACGATCGCAACCCTTAACGTACAGCCACGAAATTATAAAAAAGACCACCGTAACGACGATAAATATAACGTCAGCCATCTGATTTGCTCCTAAAAAATACACTCGTGTCCCAGGATAGCAACGCAAGTGCAATGCCAGCCCCGTTACCGCCAAATAGCTCGTTTTCAAACGATTAATTCACGGTCGAATTGTAAATTGCAACACGCACCACTGAGCGATTTGCAAAATGCAAGCACGTAGTAAAAAACAACACGCCGTGAAGTGATAAAATCGAAAATCCGTTTTATTCATCTCGTGAGCGGAGAGAATTATTTCCGGATGCGGTTTTCGCGGCGAAACAGCAAAAAAATAAATTGGCACGGTAGATGCGCGCAAACTATCACAGCATTGGAGTGTTCTGATGACCAAATTCTTAAACCAATATATCTTCGCCCATGCGAATCGATATAAGAAAGCTGGAACAAGTTGACAACTGAAACCCGGGACCCCGAGGGCGGAGCACAATTTCAAATAAGCAATTCTGTAGATCCAGGCGGCGCCAAAAAGCGCCGATTACTAAGTAGGATCCACACTTTTGATTCCCTCGGCATCCGCGACTTCCGGCTCCTTTGGCTTGGGCAGGTGGACACCAGCCTCGGCCAATGGATGGATAACATCAGCCGCACCTACCTGATCTACCATATCACCAACTCGCCGCTGCAATTGGGTCTTGTTGCTGCGGCACGAGGCATCCCGCTTTTCCTCTTCGGCATCATTGCTGGCGCGCTGGCGGATCGATCCGGCCGCAAAACACAGCTGATCATCGCCCAGGTGACCAATGCTATTCTGAACTTCATCCTGGCAACGCTGGTCCTGACGAATCGCGTCCAGCCGTGCATGTCTATGTGACCGCTTTCCTGGTCGGTACCGTGCAGCGTTTCAAAACCCGGCGCGTCAGACTCTGATAAGCGACCTCGTCGGACCGCGACATCTCATCAATGCGCTTGCGCTCAACTCTATGGCTCTCAACACTTCGC
>Ga0126383_10001165_pt1 | contig 16088 bp, 11 predicted proteins | sample PanSoiMetPlot_35_FD_96882 | JGI IMG/M metagenome (GOLD analysis project Ga0126383, IMG submission 96882) | Tropical forest soil microbial communities from Panama - MetaG Plot_35 | ecosystem: Environmental > Terrestrial > Soil > Tropical forest > Bulk soil | place: Panama | collected 2016-02-17
AACGCCATAGGGATGATCCGGCCGCAAGCACGAAGACACCACCGAGGGAACCATTCCTGGCACCCGCAGAAGGATCGCAGATTTTTCGAGATCAGTGCGCCGAACGGCCCCGCGAACGCGGCGAAAGGCCCGCACGAATGCCCAAGGGCCGATGTAGGCGGGCATCGGCAGGAAGGAGACCGCGTCGCCGTCGACGCGCTTCCACGAATCGAGCTTCGTCGGCGTGTCGTGCACCCGCGCGAGGATGCACATCCGGTCGAAGACGCTCAGGTACCTTGACCAGAAAGAGCGCGGGTAGAGCGTTGTCGACCAAAAGCTTCCGTCCGGAGCACGCAGAAAGCGGTGGTCTAAGGCGAGAATTAAGTTCATGCCCGTCCGTGCGCCTGGCCTTCATTCCTCGAGGCAGAGCCAGATGAGAGGACGGAGAGCTCAGAATTCATCAACGAGATTCTTTTTCAACGAGCATTGCCGGCGTTCAACGTCGCGCTTTGTCACAAAGGTACGAAGCGCCATGCTAGCTCACAGAAGCGCGACGGAGTGCTCGTGAGGCTGAGCGGCATGACTGCTCACGCTATGGGCTTACGAGCGACGAGGAAGACCTCGTTGTCCGGCCGGATTGTCCGCAAAGCCCAAAGCCCCAGGCGGTAGATGACAAAGCCCGCTCGCGCTAGGAACGCGAGCCGCTGCTCATAACTGAAGGGACCGATCGACGAGCTTTCCACCTCAAAGCCGACCACCGTCGCGAGGTTTCCGAGCGTTAGGGGGTTCCAGGCGAAAATGTGCCGATTCGGATCGTTGGGGATGTATCGCCGGTAGTACCGCGCCGTTTCGAACGGCACGCAAAGGATCATTCGTCCGCCCGGTTTGAGGAACCTCTTGATGGTTTCGAGGGTACCCACCGGATCAGCCACATGCTCGAGCACGTGGTGGCAGATGACGACGGAGAACTGCTGCCCCTCGATCGACGAGAGCTCGCTCCTGAACTCGATCCCCGCGTGCTCGCAGGCCGCTCGGCCGGCGTCGCTCACGTCAAACCCCACCCGCCGGCGCGCGCGCAAATGACGGATATTCAGCCCCATCCCGACACCGTATTCGAGCACATCGTCATCCGGCTGCACGAGGTGCTCGAACTTCAGGACGCGCGAGCGCGCGACCACGTCCTGGACCCACGGATCTGAGGAGTGAACCTTTGCGTGGTAGTCGACCCCGCTTTTCCCCTTGTATCCCTGGAGCACGCTGTCCGCAGTCGACATTTTCGGCTACCGCGCTAGCACGAAAAGTCCGCGATATCAACGCCGCCCGGCAGGGCTGGCCGCCGGCGCGCTCCTCGCAGCGCATGCTTCAACAATGGCCTTGGGCCCGCTCGTGTAACGCACCAATAACTGACCCAGCTGCAGCGTCTGGTATGACGCATTGGAAAGCGAATGCGCCAGCTTTAGGCAACCATTCTCCGAGATTCCGGGGCCGCGGCCGGCTTCATCGCAAACCACCACCACCGGCGGCTTCCAGGCGATATCGAGCGAATAGGCCCATAGTAAGTCTTGCCGGTGGAAGCGGCCGAAGAGGGTCCCCGTCGAGGTGACCGGCGTCTCGTGAGGGAGTTCTCGCCCCAGGCAGGTGAGAAAATCGTTCTCGGAATCGCTGAGCGCCGCGGCGACGAAGCGCGGCCTGCTCAGGTAATCCTGGACGGTAGACCTGGGGAGGACCAGCGCTATCAAGGAGGTTGGGGCGAAGAACGCCTGCAAGGTAATCCTGGACACGAAATCGTAGTGCCGGCGCACGCCGAGCACGGCAATCTGCGACACGATGGAAGCAGCGACGGCGATCGCCGCCACACGGAGCCTGCGCGAAGCTACGACTGACGGCGCGCGGGCGCGTTCGATCGCAAACAGGCAACCCACCAGTGCGATCCCCCACAGCATGGCGAAGCGCGGTGCCCAGGCGAGCCCGAGGTCTCGCAGTCCCGTGGATCCGTAATAGGCGGAAGCCACAGTGAGGGGGACGATCAGCACCACTGAGATCAGCGCGCTCGCAATCAGGCCACGGCGCGGTATCCCGGCCAAGTAGACCAGGCCGCCTGCGGCGAGCAGCAACGCCACGTCGACCAACGAGGAGAAGAGCACGAAGCGCGTGGTCGGGTCCTCGATGAGGACGCGCACGCGCGGCATCACGGAGCCGAGACGGCCATGGCTGCTCGCTCCCATGGTGACCAGCAGGCCCATTCCGGCGATGAACACCAAGAGCCAACCCAGAGTAATCCACGCCAGCCGTCGAAACAGCCTAGCGCGCACGTTGCCATCGCGAGTACCGGGTTCGGCATTGAATACCTCGTGAAGCACATGGATGCACCAGGCGACGACGGCACCCTCTTCGCGGGTCAAGATGATCAGCCCTGCGAAGAGCCACGCTAATTTCGACCTCTTCGAGAGGCTCAGCGCGAACAGCACGGAAAGGGGCACGAAAAGGAGCTCATAGTGAAAACCCATGAGCGGGTTGTCGAAGATCCAGAACGAGACGGGACCGAGCACGAGCGCAGCCATCGCTGCCCAGTAAAGCAGGCGCTTCCACTCTGCAGCATCTCGAGCGCGGTTGAGAATCATGTATACAGCCGAGGCTAAGAGAAGCGCCTGGGCGATGAACAAGCCGTAGGCGCCCAGAAACCGCGTCAAGGGATAGTGCAAAACGGCGATATAAAAATTGTGCAATGCTTTGTGGTCTCCGAACTGGTTTTCCCAAAGGAGCGGGCGGCCCTCGAACACAGATCGCGACAGCTGCAGATTGCTGATCAGATCTGAGGTGTACTCCAGTCGATGAAATAGCACTGACTTGACCAGCAGCCAGTAACCGACTACCGCCAACGCCAGCACGTACGGCAGCCAACGAAAACTCGCTGACGGACGAGCTGCCAGGCTGGGCACATCTTCCGGCTTGTCCTTGTCGCTATTGCCACTGTTGATCGGCAAGGCGTTGGTCATAGAGGTGAATACCGGCGGGACGGGTCAGGTGCTGCCGAACCGCGCCCGAGTACCACACTCAACGAAAGCTTGTCGATGCACAAGCTTCGACAATGGTCTTGGGTCCGCTGGTATAACGCACCAGTAACTGACCCAGCGGCAGCGTCTGGTATGACGCATTGGAAAGTGAACGCGCCAGCTTCAAGCAATCGAACTCGAAAATAGAAGCCCCGCGTCCGGCGGCATCGCAAACCACTACTTCCGGCGGCCTCCACGCGTTTTCGACTGCAAAGGCAAATACCAAATCCTGCCGGTGGAAGCGGCCGTAGAGGGTGCCCGTCGAGGTGACCGGTGTTTCGTGCGGAAGCTCTTGTCCCAGGCAGGTGAGGAACGCTTTCTCGGGACCACTGAGCGCCGGGGCGATGACGCGCGACCGGCTCAAGTAGTCCTGGAAAGTAGAACGAGGGACGACCAGCGCTACCAGGGAGTTTGGGACGAAGAATGTCTGCAAAGTAATCTTGGACATAAAGTCATAGCGACGACGCACGCCCAGCACCGCAATCTGCGCCACGATAGAAGCAGCGACGGCGATCGCGACCACGCGGCGCCTACGCGAAGCCATCAATGTCGGCCCGCTGGCGCGCTCGATCGCGAACAGGCAACCCGCCAATGCGACCGACCAGAGCATGGCGAAGCGCGGTGCCCACGCGAGGCCGAAGTATCGAAGCTGGGATTGGTAAGCGGCGGAGGCGACCGTGAGGGGGACGATCAGCGCGAGTGAGACCAGCGCGCTCGCGAGCAGGCTGCGACGCGGTATCCCGGCCAAGTAGACCAGACTGCCTGCGGCGATCAGCGATGCCGCGTCGACCAGCGAGGCGAAAAAGATCGAGGGTGCATTCGGTTCTTCGACGAGCCAGCGAATGCCCGGCATCGCAGCGGCGAGACGCGTGCCTCGGCTGGACCCTCCCATGCTCACGAGCAGGCTCATGCCGGCGACGAAGACGAGGAACCAGCCCAGAGTGATCCACGCCAGCCGTCGAAACAGCGCTAAGCGCGCCTTGCGGTCGCTCGTCCCAGATTTGGCACTGAGTACCTCGTGAAGGATGTGGATGCACCAGGCGACGATGGGTCCTTCTTCGCGGGTCAAAACAATCAGGCCTGAGAACAGCCACCCTAATTTGGATCGGCTCGAGAGGCTCAGCGCGAAAAGCGCGCCGAGGGGCACGAATAGCAGCTCATAGTGAAAGCCGAGGAAGCCGTCGTCGTAGATCCAGAAAGCGACGGGACCGAGCGCGAGCGCCACCAATGCCGCCCAGTAAAGCGGGCGCTTCCACTCTGCGGCCTCTAGAGCCCGCTTGACAATGCTGTATATGGCCAAGCCATAGAGAAGCGCCTGCCCGACGAACAAGCCGTAGGCGCCCAGAAACCGCGTAAAGGGATAGAACAAAACGGCGATGTAGAAATTGTGGAATGCTTTTTCGTCGCCGAACTGGTTTTCCCACAGGAGCGGGCGGCCTTCGAAAACCGATCGCGACAGCTGCAGATTGCTGAACAGATCGTCGGTATACTCCAGTCGATAAAAGAGCACGCATTTGACCAGCAGCCAGTAACCGACCACGCCCAACGCCAGCACGTACGGCAACCAAGTCAAGCTCGCTGATGGACGAGCTACAAAGCCGGGCAGCTCTTCCGGCTTAGCCGTGCCCGTATTGTCCTTGTTGGTCAGCGGGGCCGTGGTCATAGGTGTACAAGCGAGATGGTCAGGTTCTGTCGAGGCAAGCCGGAGTAGCATAGTCGATGAAAGCTTGTCGATGCCCGAAACTGGTCGGTCATCAATACCTTACAGAGCTGCTCGCGGAATCCAGCAATATAAGGGGCGAATTCGTTCCCCCAATTTATTGCGACAGGTTCGCCCACCGCGGTCCCGGTCGATCCCGTCCACACGTGAATCCAATGACCTGAGAGTCGAGCTTTCGATCGAACTGAACGCTCTCTGTCCAAGCTCCTGGCCTCGCTTTTCTTATCGCGCGCGCCGGTGTAAGTGTCCCGCCGATGGGGCTAAAGAAGAATCAACCGTGGCTCTGGTTTCTAGTCGCCCTGTTCACGATGGTCGGGGTGTTTCTGATTGGTCCACCGATTCCGGACGACCAGCAGACCGCAAAGTGCGTAATCAATGTGCGACTGCGGGGCCCGTTCGGGTTGTCGCTGAACTGCGACTCTCCAGAGTTCCTGCGGCTAGCAACGAATCCGACCGGCCTGCTCGAGTGGCACAATGTCCGTCAGGCACGGCCCGGACTCATCTTCGCGGCGGCTGTCGTCGCGCTGCCGTTGGCACCGTTGCGAACTGTGGCGGCTCATCTTGGGGTGCAGGCGGATCCCGGCGAGTGGGACCCTCGCAAGGCCGCTGCTGGGCTCGCAAACTATCCCCCCGCTTTCGCGGCCTATTTGTTGCTGAACATCTTGTTCCTGGTGGCGGCCTTCAGCTGCCTGATGAGAATTTGCAGGCCCGGAGGCACGCCAGTTGAGACTGCGATCGTCGTCGCAGCCGGCCTGCTGTTGCTCGCCAATCACAGTGTCAAATACATTTGGGGGCCGCATACGCAGATTTTCAATATTCTGGCCCCGATGTTTGGCGTCTATGTTGCACAGCGCGCATGGTCTGATGGATTGCATGGTCGTGGCTTTGCAGCAGCTGCGGGGGCACTGACCGGTCTGGGGCTCACCGCTTACGCGTTGTTCGCCGTGATCGTCCCGTGTCTCGTGCTTCCCGCACTAGTGCGCAGCCGGCGGCTTCGGCCGCAAGAGGTACGCGTTCGCATGGTCAATCTCGCCATCGCCGTGCCTCTCATCGCCCTGCCGTACGCGGCCTGGTTCCTTTTCGTCCGGCACAGGACCGGAGACTTCTACAACTTCGAGGTCGCGCAATACCGGCTCGTCGTTTGGATGCGAGACGCCTGGGCGCAGGGAGGCGCGACCTTGCTTGCCGCCAGCCTGGCGCAAAAGCTGTGGCGGCTGATCGAGTTTGCGGCGCCTCAAGCGATTGGGGCTACCGTGATGGTCGCTTGGGCGATCGCCGTCCCCATCTTCGCTGGGACACGTGCTCAGCTTCGGCCGGCGCTTCCAGTCATCGGGGTCGCGCTTTTCGTGAGCGCGCTGGTCGCGGTTTTCTACACCACCGTGGGTATGATCGAGGCTCGCCTCGCCTATGCGACAGTGCCACCTCTGATTGCCATCGCGGCTGCAGCGGGCCTTGCCGCGTCGAGGCAACTTTCGCCGCGATACGGTTGGCTCCTGGCTGCGGGCAGTCTGGTGATCGCGCTCGTTCAAATGCTCGTGATCGTGATCAATACCAATGCCTAACCTCGAGGGCCGTCAGAGCTCGATGACCCGATTTGTCATCAGACCAAAGAAGACCTAGAGAGACTCAGATGAGCTCAAACGCAAAAGTACTCCTGAGGTTATCGCCGTTGTTGGTCATTTACATCATGCTCATCGTTCTTACCTCGAGGAGCGATTTTTTCGGTGACGAGGGTGGGTACGTAAGCCACGCGATAAATTTGACGCATGGATATTACACGCCAGCCAATAACATCGATCTGTGGTGGGGTCCGGGATACTCAATCATCATGGCGCCATTCGTGTTGTTAAAAGCACCTTGGCTGGCGGTAAAGCTTCTCAACGCTTTCTTTCTCTTTTTTGCGGTCATCTACTTCTATCATACCCTGCGACTCTATACGTCGAGCAGATACGTTCTGCTTCTGAGTTATCTTTTCGGCCTTTATCCTCCCTTTCTCAGACTTCTCAGCTACATGCTGCCAGAAACTCTTACGACACTGCTCGTCGCGGGACTAACGTATCATTTCTGCAAACTCAACCAATCACCGACACACAGCAGGATGCACCAACTGTTGGCCGGCTGTTACTTGGGCTATCTGGCGCTGACGAAAGTCTTGTTCGGTTATGTCATTGTCGTATGCCTCATCATCGCCGGGCTTGCGTTTATGTTGGTCAAAAGAAGCCAGGTCCTAAAGAAAGCAATGGCCGTTTGCGGTATCGCGTTTTTGGTTTGTCTGCCCTATCCCTTGTACACCTACTCTTTGACGGGCAAGCTGTTTTATTGGGGCAACGTAGGCGGGATGCAGCTCTATTGGATGGCTACTCCTTATGAGGATGAGCTTGGGGACTGGCAATTCATCGAGCAGATTCGGACGAATCCGAAATTAGCAGCTCACCACCTCGCCTTCTATGAGAAGGTAGCCAAGCTACCGAGCATAGAACGAGACGATGTGTTCATGAGGGAAGCCATTCACAACATCGGCAAACACCCGTCTAAGTATTTCAGAAATTGGTTGAACAATATCGGTCGCTTGTTCTTCGATTACCCCTATAGCTACGTTTATCAAACGCCCCACACTTATTTTTATATGATACCGAACATGTTCATCGTTGTGCTGGGCGTGCTGAGCCTTTATCCGGCATGGCGACAGCGTAAGGTCACCCCCACTGAAATATACGTGCTGTTGGCGTTTGTCCTCATCGCCATGGGAGGAACCTCGTTGGTAAGCGCCTACGCGCGTCAGCTCTGGGTGATGACGCCGATCATCGACTTATTCATTACTACCGTCGTGGTCAATGCGGTGATGGTGAGGGTGCCCTCGAGCGGGCGCGATAGGCTTCGCGAACCAGTGCCGGCAATCGAGCTTGCGGTAGAGAAAAGAAGCTAGCCCACAGCAAGCGCCTTGAGAAGAAGGTCTCCCCCTTGATTGAAGGCCGCCCTTACAACTAGAGTCCGCGTGCTCACGAGCTCGTAAGCTGAGAATTACACCAGGAAAGGGGAGCCCATGTCAGCTCAACGATTTGCGCCGCAGCGTCGTCCGGACAGCTCTAGACGTGCGCTCGTGCAAAATGGAGCTGCCAGATGAGTCGGCAGATTTTTCAGTACCACCCCATCATTGGTTTTCGATTCATTCCTGGGCTGAGAGCACGCATCGAAGCTGAGGATGGGGGATATCTGGTGCGCGTAAACGAGACGGGCTTTCGCGGCGACCGCGAGTTCGTTCGGGAAAAAAGCCCGGACAAGTACCGCATCCTTCTCTTCGGAGACTCAATGACCGCGGGTGAGATGGTCAGCAACAAGGACCGTTACAGCGACCAGCTCGAGCGTCTCCTCCCGTCGCTCGAGGTTTACAATTTTGGCCTGCCGGGCATCGGTACCGACCAGCAGTATTTGATCTATCGAGATACGGCTGCTCAGTTCGAGCATGATCTCCTCGTCATCGGGCTGTTTGTTGAAAACATCCGCCGCAACGTCGCGCGCTACAGGTTTGCCACCGATCGCGAGGGCCGCGAGTGGCTGCAGCCGAAGCCGTATTTTACGCTGAGGCCAGATGGGGAGTTGGAGCTGCACCAGGTGCCAGTCCCTAAGGACCCGATTTCACCGGAGGAGTTGCCGGAGAGCGAACGAGACCACGTCGACCGATACGGCAGGTTCCCTCGGCTTCGATGGGCGATCAACGCGCTCGGCATGAGGGAGGTTGCTCAGCGACTGACGAAATTCCAACCTTTGCCCGCTTACAATTCACCCAGCGATCCGGCCTGGATTTTACTGAAAGCAATTTTGACCCAGTGGATTCAAGCTGCCAATGTTCCGGTTATCATCTGCCTGATTCCGATGGATCAACACATCGAACAAACCTCCTCCGCTGAAGGATATCAGGCTCGATTTCGAGAGCTGGAAACATTTCCCCGCACGATCGTTCATGACCCGTTGCCCGATTTCTGGAAGTTCTCTGCCGAGGAGCGACGCGGATTCCGCTTCAAGCACGATCGACATCTGACGCCGGCTGGCCACCGCGTGCTCGCCGAATCTCTGGCAAGGACCATCGCGCCCTTCATTCAGAAGATGGAGAGGACCGCATAATGCCCGAGAGCGTTCTGGGAATTTCGGCCTTGTACCATGACGCAGCAGCGGCGCTGGTCACCGATGGCGAGATCATTGCCGCGGCCCAAGAAGAGCGCTTCAGTCGCAAGAAGCACGATCCCCGACTTCCGCGAAACGCGATTCGCTATTGCTTGGAGCAGGCGTTCATCGAGCCGTCGGAGCTCGACGCAGTCGTATTCTATGACAATCCACTGATCACTCTCGATCGGGCCCTCAAGTCCCTGCTCGCGGTTGCGCCTCGTGGCGAAGAACAATGGAGCGAGGCTGCCTGGTCCACCTTGGGAGTCAAGCTGTTCGTCGCCAACGAGATCCGCAATATTTTGAAAGCAGACGTTCCTCTGATTTTTTCACGGCACCACCTGTCTCACGCGGCATCCGCTTTTTATCCGTCTCCGTTTGAGCAGGCAGCGATTCTTACGATGGACGGCGTGGGAGAATGGTCAACGACCAGCATCGGTTGGGGCAAAGGCACCGAGATAAAGCTGCTCAAAGAGATAAATTACCCCCACTCGATCGGCCTCCTCTACAGCGCATTCACCTATTTCTGCGGATTCAAGGTCAACAGCGGCGAGTACAAGCTGATGGGCCTGGCTCCCTACGGCACGCCCAAATACGCCGACCTGATTCGCGAGAAGCTGATCCGGGTCAAGCGCGACGGTTCATATCGGCTCGACACGAAATACCTGGGATACCTCGATGGAACCGTGATGACCAATGAGCATTTCCACGACTTGTTCGGCGGACTGCCGAGGAAGCCAGAATCTCGCATTACCCGGCGCGAAATGGATCTGGCCGCGTCGATCCAAAAGGTGACAGAGGAGATGGTGCTCGGCCTAGCGCGCCACACGCGCGAAGTGACGGGAATGAGTGACCTGGTGCTCGCCGGCGGAGTTGCGCTCAACTGCGTGGCCAACGGGCTGCTCTTGCGCGAGAAGATTTTCGATCGAATCTGGATTCAACCTGCCGCGGGGGATGCGGGAGGCGCGCTCGGCGCCGCGCTGCTGGTGTCTCACCGTCGCTTTGGCGCCAAGCGAAAGATGGTGCCCAAGGGCAGAGACGCTCAAAAGGGGAGTTATCTGGGGCCCTCCTACTCGAGCGCCGAGGTCCGAGCCTTTCTCGACCGCCGCGACTATCCATACGAGGTTGTGAGCGATGAACGGGAGCGGGTGAATCGGATCGCCTCTGCGCTCGCAGACGGGCGCATCGTCGGATATTTTTCGGGCCGAATGGAGTTTGGACCGCGGGCGCTCGGGGCTCGATCGATCCTGGGCGATCCACGAAATCCTGAAACGCAGGCGGTCATGAATCTGAAGATCAAGTACCGCGAGTCGTTCCGTCCTTTCGCGCCTTCGGTTCTCGCCGAGGGCGTGTTGAAGTATTTCGAGCTCAGCGAAGAGAGCCCTTACATGTTGTTGGTCGCGCCGGTTCGAAAAGAGCGGCAGCTTCCATTCAATTTGGCCGAGCATCTGAACTCCGGGGACGACGACATGCTCTCGGTGGTGCGTCAACCGCGAAGCGACGTTCCCGCGATTACCCACGTCGATTACAGTGCGCGGATCCAAACTGTCCATCCTGAGGACTCGCCTGGATACCATGCGGTCCTGAAGGCATTCGAAGCGCTCACCGGGTGCGGCGTGATTGTAAATACATCCTTCAATGTTCGCGGCGAGCCCATCGTTTGCTCTCCGGAAGACGCGTACCGATGTTTCATGCGTACGGAGATGGAGCTGTTGGTGCTCGAGGACTGCATTTTGCTCAAGGCGAATCAGCCGCCGATGAAGGACGACACGGACTGGAGGAGCGAGCATGCCCTTGACTGAAAACGAAAAGAAAGGCCGCGTCCGGGAATTTTTTGAACAGAAGCTGGTGCCGGCGGCGCAGCAGCTTCGCAGCCGCGGCATTCGCTTCTACCCTCTCGCGTTTGAGGAAGCGGCTACGTGGTATTCACCGTACGCACCGACTACGCCCGAGCTGGATGAGTATCAAATTCAAGAATGCGAATCGCGCTTGCGCCAGCTCTGGGAAACAGGCTCTCTGCCCGAGCTCGCCCAGCTTGCCGGACCGCTGGTCGCGCTCGCGAGGGAGCTCGAGGCAAGGCCAGACGAGAAAGGTGAGATCTCGGAATTCATTTACGAAATGTTTTGAGTGAGAACTTATCTCGTAAGCGACAGTTAGCCCTGGCGCCTTTGTGCCTGGTGAGGCAGCGTTAGACGCGGCGCAAGTCTTCTATCCACCGTATCCACCCCCTCGTTCGGCGACGAGCCTATTTTTTTCTTACGCGCCGGTGTAGGTACCCGGAAGCGATGGGGCCGAGGCACAATCAAGCCTGGTTTTGGTTCTTTGTCGTCCTGTTCATCATGCTTTTAGCATTTCTGGTCGGTCCACCGATTCCGAACGACAGACAGGTTGCTGACTGCGTCTACAACGTGCACCTGAAAGGCCCATTTGGCGTGTCGTTGGTTTGCGATTCTCCGGAGCTTCTGAGATTGGCTACCCATCCAAGCGCCCTGCTTGAGCTGCATAACAACCGCCAGTCGCGGCCCGGTTTAGTCTTGGCGGCGGCTATATTGACGGTGCCGCTGTCACCATTGCGAGGATTGGCGGGTTCTCTCGGGGTGCGAGTTCAAACCGAGGACCGCGTCGGAAGTGTACAGCACGGAAAAATGAATCCTGGCAAGGTTTCGAATGCACTCGCGAACTTTCCGCCAGCGTACGTAGCCTATTTGTTGCTGACGATTTTGTTCCTCGCATCAGCGTTCGTCTATCTGCAAAAGATCTGCAGGCCCGCGGCGAGTCCACTTGAGACGATGATCGTGGTGACTGCCGGCCTGCTGCTGCTTGCCAATCACAACGTCAAGTTTTTTGTTTGGTCGCCGCACATGCAGGTCTTCAACCTTTTGGTTCCGTTGCTCGGCGTAAATGCCGCGATGCAAGCGTGGTCGGATGGTTTGCGCGAGCGGCGCTACGCGGTGGCCATGGGAGTAATGACCGGTTTCGGGCTTACCGCGTACGCGTTCTTCGCAGTGATCGTGCCGTGCCTTGTGCTTCCCGCCGTTGTGCGCATTGTGCGGCTTCAATGGCAAGAGGCGCGCCTACGCTTGGCTAACGTCGCCATCGTCGTAACTCTGAGCGTCCTGCCGTTCGCCGCGTGGTTTCTTTTCGTCTGGTTGAAAACCGGAGGCTTCTATAACGCGGAGGTCGTCGAATACGACTCGGTCGTTTGGATGCGTGACGCGTGGGCGCACGGAGCTACAGCGCTCGCCACCGCGCTAGCCCAAAAGCTAGGGCGACTGATCGAGCTTGCGGCGACTCAGGCTATTGGCGTAGCCGTGATGCTCGCTTGGGTGCTCGCAGTGCCCATCTGCGCCGGGACGCGTGTCCAGCTTCGCGCGGTTGTGCAACTTATCGGCGCCGCACTGTTTGTAAGTGCGTTGGCTGCAGTGTTTTATACGAGCGTGGGCATTGTCGAAGTTCGTATCGCCTATGCGATGGTGCCGCCTCTGATCGCCATCGCAGCTGCTGTCGCCCTTGCCTCGGCGAGGCAAGTTTCACCGCGATGCGGCTGGTTTTTGGCGAGCGGCTGTTTCGTCGTGGCCGTCACGCAGGCGTTGGTGACCGTGGTTAAGAGCGACGCTGGCGCACCGCCATAAATGGCTTTCGACAGACGCTGCAGCATGCCTTCGCTATTTAGGCGGCATGGCGCGGGTCACATGCGCTAGGAGTTGACGCCCCACCGCCAGCGGACACGCGTATTGGTCGAAGTACTGCGCTGCCCGCGCGCGGAGCTGGTACGCGCGGTCGCGCTCCCGGACAAAACTTTCGATCCGATCCGGGATCGCCTTGTAACTTGCGTCAGGCGCCAGCGGCAGATCCGGCGTCGTCGTTATCCCGAGATCGAGGTAATGCTCGCCGGATACCAACGGAGGCGCCCACATGGTCTGGGGTGCTTGATCGAATACCACGCACGCACCCATCCCGAGCATGTCCATGAACCGCCATGGAATGCAGTTGTGCATCCCGAGACGGATGACATTCGTCAGAGCGGACGCGGAGGTGTTCCACAATTTTCGGAGGCCGATTGGCACCCGAGTGGTCGGAATGCCTTGGGCGCGCAGTCGCTTTTCTTGCCGATCCACGTCCCCAGTTACCAAGACGGCGAGCAGTCGCTTCGTGCATCGGGCTTTCTTAACCGCCTCGAGCAGCCGGAGGTTATGCTCCACCCCGGCCTCTTCATCCCGCCCGCCCCAGACGCGGACAATGCAGCAGACATCGTACTGCGGCGGCCGGTTGCGAAGGGCTCGCAGGGAAGAAACGCACGGGACAATGAGGCGATTGCCGTTGCAAACGGGGACAACCCAACTTGGATAGCCGCGGTCCACTCGATAATTTGACTTTGCATATACGTCGCACTTGGCGAGCAGGCTCTTTGAAGCCACCTCCCCGTCATCCCAGACATCCACGACAAGATGTGCGCGTTGACCAGACGCGAACGCAAATTCGTACCGACCAGCGAGTGAGTGAAACTCCGTTGAAGAGCAGACGTTGAAAAGCCCTGATGGCGCAGTCTGACGCCCAGCGATTGCCGCGGCAAGTCTGTCAATGGCCGGCCCAAGCCCGCGCCTCATAATCGGATCGAGTTGGCGCGCGAATCGCACTCGCCGAAGCGGGTGGAGTACTCGGGGGTAGCGATGTAGTGGCCTGTCGATCAGGCGCAGGCCGATTTCTGCTAGAGCTTGTTGAAGGCCAGCCTTGTAAAAGGCCTGGTACGGGTCATGGAAATAGTCATAGGCAGCTGTCCACGCATAGGCGGCCACTAACGCTGAGGGGTGAGGCGGTTTAGTTGGGCTCATGCTTCCGGTCACGCGCTCCGGCGCGCGACCCAGATGCAACAGCTTCCGCACTTCCGAGTGATCACCGGAGCGTAGTCCATCGTAACCTCGAGCGCCCTCACCGCGTAGTCTATCGCCAGAGCGAGCACCTTCGTCCGGGGCTGAGGCACCTTCCAGCCCGCGAAATCGGTGAAGGTGATGAACGCGTCGTACGGCCGAACTTGCAACACCTCGAACCGGAGTTGCTTCAGGAGCTGGCTCATCCCCTGCGGCGTGAAGGCGTATTGGTAGAACTCGCCCGACGGGTAACCTCGGAAAGAGAAGCGAGCCGATCGCGCCTCGAGGAATTCATTGAAGCACGGAGTGGAGATGACCGCGACACCTCCCGGTCGGAGGATTCGCCGGGTCTCGGCAAGAATTTGGGTGGGTCCTTCCTCGAAATGTTCACATACTCCAGGGGAATAAACCGCGTCGAATGCACCGTCTTCGAACTCGAGCTTGCGCGCGTCACCGACATGCCATGGGATTTGCGGGAACAGCTCTCGCAAGCGGTCGATAATCTGCGCCGACCAGTCGAGTCCCTCGGCTCGGTAACCCAGCGCGTGCGCCGCCACGGTGAAGTGCCCTAGTCCGCAGCCTGCCTCGAGAACGCGGGCGCTGGGTTTCACCCATCTTCGGAACGTGTCTCGAAGTTGGTGTGGCAAGTGTCCTCGCAGCTCGCGGTCGTAGGGTTCGTTCTTCGCGCGGTGCGCCGAGAGCTCGGTCCAATACTCCGCATCGGCGGCTCGCGAGTAGTACTTCATTCGCTTGCCGGTCTCAGAATTGCTCTCCACGACGATGTCGTGGCCCTCAAATGATGAATAGGGAACACGCTCCTGGTGCATCCGGGTCCTACGATCTCCGGCTCGCGGTTGACAGCATCCGTCGAGCCGGATGGGGACTTGGCGGTATCGCTGACGACGCTGCGTCGATCTGGCTGTGGAGCGTTACTCTCTCCGGCTCTTTCGCACTTTGGATCATGCCGACGGGTTCAGGCACGGGATAGCATGACTAAAGGGGACAGGCTACGAGCATCCAAGGCGAATCAATATGGCTAGATGCTCGCGAGGGATGGTGAACCTCCGCCCCTCGAACTGGCTGCACCAAGCTTGCGACCCAAGGCGACCCCTAGATGTCCGGCCACATCGATCAGGACGAGATCGCGCGCCTACAGCGTGTGCTTTTCGGAGGTTCGCAAGTTCGCCTTGGCCGCCGCGACTAGGCTTTAGAACCAGTCGGAGCGGGAATTACTCGAAATCAGTTGATCCGGGGACATGCGAGTGGGGCCGGGGGCTTGACGGGTGCCAGCGTTCCTCACTATCAGCAATCACCTCGCGTAGTGTTCTGGGGTTACCATGGGCTTATTATCCGCAGCGACGGGTGGGCGGTGCCGGCTGCTTGGTCCGCTTCTGTGGGGGCAGCCGTGAGCGAACGGATTCCACTTCATCGTCCCCAAATTGGCGAGGACGAGATCGCCGCGGTCACTGGCGTGTTGCGCTCGGGGTGGCTCACTACGGGCAACGAGTGTCGGCAGTTCGAGACCGAGTTCGCCGCCTTTGTCGGCGCGAAACATGCAGTAACAGTGAACTCCTGCACAGCGGCGCTGCACTTGGCGCTCGAGGCCACCGGCTGTCAGCGCGGCGATTGCGTGCTGGTTCCCACGCTCACCTTCGCCGCCACTGCGGAAGTGGTGGTGTACTTCGGAGCGATTCCAGTGCTTGTCGACTGCGAGCGCGACACTCTCAACTTGGATGCCACCGCCGCAGCGCGCACGCTCGAGGAGCTTCAAGCCGGACGGCCGGTCGGGGGCGTTGTGCCGAACGGCCGAATCCACGCGATCATGCCTGTTCACTACGGCGGGCAGATGGTGGATGTCGACGCCGTGGCCGCTCTCGCCAAGCGCTATCGCCTGAGGGTGATCGAGGACGCAGCGCACGCGCTTCCAGCGGCCGCGCGCAGTTCCACGGGCGAGTGGCGCTCGGTTGGAACCACTGCCGAGCAGACCTGCTTCTCCTTCTACGCCAACAAAACCATCACCACCGGCGAAGGTGGAATGTTGGTGACCGACGACGAAGCGTTGGCGGCTCGGGCGCGCCTCATGTCGCTCCACGGTCTGTCCAACGACTCGTGGAACCGCTACAGCGCGGGCGGCGGCTGGGACTACCAAATCCTTTCCGCGGGGTTCAAGTACAACCTCACGGACTTGGCTGCGGCGCTCGGGCGGCAGCAGCTGCGCAAGGCGGCGGGATTGGCCGCGGCGCGAGGGCGCGTCGCCGCGCGCTATGCCGAGCTTTTGGGGGATGTGACCGAGATCGAGCTGCCATC
>Ga0126383_10001166_pt1 | contig 16061 bp, 12 predicted proteins | sample PanSoiMetPlot_35_FD_96882 | JGI IMG/M metagenome (GOLD analysis project Ga0126383, IMG submission 96882) | Tropical forest soil microbial communities from Panama - MetaG Plot_35 | ecosystem: Environmental > Terrestrial > Soil > Tropical forest > Bulk soil | place: Panama | collected 2016-02-17
AGCCGATCTCCATTCTTGAAACCTACCTGGTCAGCGAAAGCCGAAAGACTTGCAAAGGCGAGCAATAAAGGGACTGCAATTTGTAGGCTGCGCACGAAGGTCCTCCAGATACCTACAACATTCCTTTAAACTCAGGTAGCGAGCATCATGACTACTCGGTACCCCAGAGGAGTGGACGCGCGCCGAACTTTGAGAAGCTCGAGTGAGCTATTTTACGAACCCTTCGTTGATTTTGGGGAACAGTCAAAACCGAACGTCTGGCTTCGATGCCGATGCAAATGTCAGGCACGAAACACTATCACTATTCCCAGTTGCCGAGCCTATCTCGCTTGCATTTAATTAGCCAAGGCTGCGCAATGCTGTGTGGCCTAGTCTTCAACTCAATTCAAGAACCGAGAGATAAGTTTATGCAGAAAATGAAAATTAAAGTGAACCTCATGACATTGTTTTTTCTGGCATCGCTAACGGCTTTTGGCGCAAGTGGCGACAAGACCAAAGTTCAAGGAATGATCATTTCCCGCGCCGGAGAGACCATGGTTGTGCGGACCTCGGAGGGAAAAGTTGCTGTGGTCCTCGACGATAACACGAGAACGAAAGACAATACGGGGCTATTCGGCTTGGACAGAAAGGAATTGTCCCACGCTGTGCTGATACCGGGACTCAAGGTGTCGGTCGACGGAGTGTCCGGGGAGCAGGGGACGGTTGTAGCTAAAACGATCACCGTAGATGGTGACGACCTGGAAACGGCCGAGCTGATCCAGGCCGGTTTGCATCCCACGGCAGAGCAAGTCGCTGCCAACGTGCAGACTCTTGCAGAACACCAGGAGAAGATTGAAACGAACAAGGTACAGATCGCGGCCAACAGGGAATATATCGAAAATAACAAGAAGAATATCGCTGTCAACAAACAGCAGATTGAACAGAACACCAAAGACATCCAGGAGAACACTGATCGCTTCATGGCGCTGAGTGAATATGATGTGAAGGGCGAAGCCACCGTGAAATTCAAGGTTGGTAGCGCCAAGATCTCGCCGGAGGACGAGCAACAACTCAAACAGTTGGCGCAAGGGGCAGCGAATCTCAAAGGGTACATCGTCGAGGTGATTGGCTATGCTGACGCCACCGGCAGCGCAGCGATGAACACAGAACTGAGCGAGGACCGCGCGAAAGCGGTGATCACTTATTTGGTCCAGCAGGGCGGCGTCCCAACCCGGCTTATCGTGGCACCGGGCGCGATGGGCGAATACGGAGCGGCCGCACCGAACGAGACCGCATCCGGGCGAGCCGAAAACCGTCGAGTTGAGGTCAAGGTCCTGGTGAACAAAGGCATCACTGGTAGTTAAAGCGGCACTCCTAGAGCGCGTACAGGGATAGAGCCGAAAGTATTGTCTTGACCGGATTGTCTGACGGCCCGAAAGCATCATACGAGGACAGGTTGCGACCGGCGCAGGGTTCTACCTGGCGCCGGCGTGAAGTCTTGCCGCGGCGCGCTCGCCTACCTGCTGGCGCCACATGGCGTAGTAGAGGCCCTTTTGCTCGAGCAAGTCTTCGTGGCGGCCGGATTCGACGATCTGTCCGCGCTCGAGCACGTGAATGCGATCGGCGTGCATGATGGTCGATAATCGGTGAGCGATGAGGATGGTGATGGCTTCCTGGTTCGAAGCCACCTCGTGAATAGTGCGGCTGATCTCTTCTTCGGTGAGTGAGTCCAGCGAAGAGGTCGCTTCGTCGAACACCAGCAGTTGTGGATGCCGCAACAGGGCGCGGGCGATCGACAGGCGCTGCTTCTCGCCGCCGGACACTTTCACGCCGCCTTCGCCGATGAGCGTGTCGAGTCCGCGGTCGGCGCGCGCCAGTAGGCTGTGGGCGGCGGCTTTGTTCAGAACTTCCATGCACTCTCGGTCGGTGGCGTCGGGGTTTACGAACAGCAGGTTCTCGCGGATCGTGCCGGAGAACAGCTGCGTGTCCTGGGTGACGAAGCCGATTTTCTCGCGCAACAGGTCCAAATCCACACGGTTCGAGCGAATGCCGTTGTAGAGAATCTCGCCGGATTTTGGCGCGTACAGCCCTACCAGCAACTTCACCAGCGTGGACTTCCCTGCTCCCGAGGGGCCGACGAAGGCGACCGTATCTCCACGGGCCGCCCCAAAGGTAATTTCGTTCAGCGCCAGGGTGGAAGAGGTCAGATGCTGAAAGCTGACGTTTTCGAAGTTCAGCGCCATTAATTCCCTGAGTGGCTCGGGATTAGCGGGCTTGGGATCGCGGGGAGTGTCGAGAATCTCCTGAAAGTTCTGCAGGGAGACTTCGGTTTCGCGGTAGATGTTGATGACGTTCCCCAGTTCCTGCAGCGGGGTGAAGATGTAGAAGGAATAAATCATCAGGGAGAAGAACTGGCCGATCGTGATCTGCTGGCGGAAGATCAGGTAGAGCATCAGGAACAGGATGCCGGTGCGCAGCGCATTGACCGAGGTGCCCTGGATAAAGCTGAGTCCGCGAACGTATTTCACTTTCTTCAGTTCCAGCTGGAGAATCTTTTCGGTGATGCCGTTCAGCCGGTCGACTTCCTGCTGGCCCAGGCCGAGGCTCTTGACCAGCTCGACGTTGCGCAGCGATTCGGTGGTGGAACCCGCGAGGGCTGTGGTTTCGGCGACGATGGTCTTCTGCAGCTTCTTGATCTTGCGGCTGAGCAGCGAGCTGATGACACCCAGCAGGGGCACGGTGACCAGGAATGCGGGAGCGATCGCCCAGTGCACGCGGAAGGCATAAATCATGACAAAGATAATGCCGATCACGGAGATGAAGATCACATTGATGGCGGCGGTGATGAACTTCTCAACATCGCTGCGGACCTTCTGCAGTTTGCCCAGGGTTTCGCCGCTGCGCTGATCCTCGAAAACCTGGTAAGGCAGTTCGAGCGAGTGGCGGATGCCATCGGAATAAATGCGCGCGCCCAGGCGCTGCACGATCACGTTGACGTAGTAATCCTGAAAATTCTTGGCTACGCGCGAAACAAAGGCCACGCCGACTGCGGCGAGCAGCAAAAGCCCGGCGCCGCGGATAAATTGTCCCTGGGTGAACTGGTGATATTTCGTGGCGTAGCCGTCAATCACGTGGCGGAAGATCACGGGATCGAGCAGGGAGAAAATCTGGTTGGTGGCCGCCAGCAACAGGGCCAGTGCCACCAATCCCCAATACTGCCTTGAGTAGCGGTAAAGAAGCTTCATAACTGCGGAACGCGCATCCGCCAATTAGATTCCTGACACCGGGTTTCGATTCAGCAGACAGGCTACTCGGATAGGGCCTCCTGCGCTTCGCGCTCGATCTTCGCCACGGCGATGGGCTCGAGATTGGCCTGCTTCAGCTGGTCATTAAGCCTGGGCAATGCATTTTGTTTGAACCCCGCCCACTCTTTGAGGCGGGTCTTCGTATGCGCGCTCGCCTCCTGATACAGTTCGATGGCTTGTGACGGGACGGCGCGATCTCCGCTCTGGACAACACGCAATGCCGAAGCAAGGTCCGACGAGGCCTCCTGCAGGCCGGGAGTATCGCCTTTGTTGGTCAGCATCTTGCCAACCTCGTCCTGCGCGGCCTTCAAGGCGTCTTTGAGCGCAGGATTCTGACCGGCTTTGTCTTGCGCCTCCGCCAGCTTTTTCTGGACCGAGGTCATCTCCGCCAGAGCGCGCCGCGCCTCCATAGATTCGCCGAAGATTTTCAGGCTGGTTTCCAGCTGCTGCTTCAGGATTGCCGGAGTCGCCGGAGAGCGCGGATCCATGGTGACGCGCAGAGGCTGGTTCTCGACCTTGCCGTCGACCGTGAGGCGAACCTCGTAAGTGCCGGGAATGACCTTGGGACCGCTGGGATTGCGCCAGTCGGCTTCTTCGTCGGCGGCGGGTCCTCCGGAACTGGCCCACCTCAGGTTCCAGACGAAGCGATGCAAGCCTGGAGTCGGGTCGAGCGCTTCGGGGGTCGGGAACCACCTGTCGGCCACGGGCAGCGGCGGACGTTTGCTCTCGCTTCTCTTCTCGGAGGTGAAGCGGCGGACCAGGTGTTGCTGGCTGTCGAAAAACTCCAGCGTCATGCTGCCCGCCGGGGCTTTCACAAGGTAATCAATCGCCGCGCCGTCAGGGGGATTCGCCGCGGTTGGCTCTTCCGGCGGCAGCGGAGTTCCGATGAAGATGTCGTTGTCCACGCGCACGGCGGTCGCGGGGCGATACAGCCACACGCCGTCAGCTTTCTGCGCTTCCGAGGTCTGGCGCAGCGGCGTGAGGTTATCGAGAATCCAGAAAGAGCGCCCGAAGGTGGCAACCACCAGATCATCGCCGTGAATCGCCAGATCGCGAATGGAGGTGACCGGCAGATTTCCCTGCAACGACTGCCAGTGATCGCCGTCGTCGAACGAAACGTAAATGCCGAGCTCGGTTCCCGCAAATACCAGGTTTCTCGTCTGGGGATCTTCGCGCACGGAGCGGAGGAACGCCGCGGGCGCGATTCCCTCGGTGATGGATTGCCAGCTCGCTCCGTAGTCGCGCGTCCGGTAGAGATAAGGCTTCTGATCATTGAGGCGGCTGCGCTCGACCGCCGCGTAGGCGACTGCGGGATCGAAGTGCGAGGCTTCGATCAGCGAAACGCGGCTCCAGTCGTTCAGCCCGGGCGGCGTTACTTCCTTCCAGTTCTTTCCTCCATCGCGCGTGACGTGAATCAGGCCGGTGTCACTACCGGCCCAGATCAGGTCGTGGTTCAGGGGCGACGGTGCAAGGGTGAGCAGCACGCCGAAGCCGTCTTTCTTGGCGCTTTCGAGCGACGGTGGACCCGGGGGGTTTGTGGCGCCCGCCCGGGGAACGGCCCCGGTCAGATCAGGACTGATGGTCTGCCAGTGCAGGCCGCCATCAGCGGTCTTCATCACGTACTGTGTTCCCAGATAAAGCGTCTTCGAATCGGAAGGAGAAAGCACCAGGACGGGCGCCCACGGAGCTCGGTATCGGCGTTCGTTGATCTCGGTGAGAAAGGTCACCACGGGCCATGGACTCACGTCCTGGCTGAAACCAGTGCGGCGGTTGAAGCGCGCGACACCGCCGTAACTGCTGGTGAGATAAACGATGCCCGGATCGTTCGGGTCAGGCACCATGTACCCGCTCTCGCTCCCGCCCGAGGGGAACCAGTCGCGCGGAGTGATCCGGCCGTGATCGGTGCGGCTGGGAACGGCGGCGCTTCCGCTGTCCTGCTGTGTCCCGTAAACGACGTAGGGGACCTGATTGTCGGTGATGACGTGGTAAAACTGCGCGGTTGGCTGGTTGTACCAGCTGCTCCAGGTTTGGCCACGATTCAGGCTGATGGTCGTCCCCTGGTCGGTTCCCAGCACCATGCTTGAGGAATTCCGGGGATCCACCCATATCTGGTGATAGTCGTCTCCGCCGGGCGCGCCACGCAGGACGTAAATCGTTTTGCCTCCATCTTCCGAGCGGTACAGGGCGACGTTGGGAACGTAGATCACGTCGGGGTTCCGGGGATCGACGGTGATGCCGCCGAAATACCAGGCGCGGCTGGTGAGCCGCGAATCGGAATTGGCCAGTGTCCAGTGATCGCCGCCGTCATCGGAGCGGTATAGCCCTGCAGCCTTGGCAGAAATCAGCGCATAGACCCGCTGCCCGTCGCTCGAGACGGCAACACCGGTGCGTCCCCAGTCGCCGTCGGGCAATCCCTGGCCCTGGAGCTTGGTCCACGTCTTGCCGGCGTCTCGGGAGCGAAACAGCGCCGCGCCGGGACCATCGATGGTGGCGTAGGTGGTCCACGGAGGACGGTGGGTGTGCCAGGTGGCGGCGACCAGCTGGTCAGGATTCCGGGAGCTGATCGCCAGGTCTGCGATGCCGATCTCCGGCCCCTGATCAAGCACCTTCGACCAACTCCTTCCCCCGTCGTTCGACTTGAAGACGCCACGCTGCTCGCTGGGCCCGTAGGCGTACCCCAATGCTCCGACGTAGACGACGTTCGCATCCCGCGCATCCACGACGATGCGGCTGATTTGCCGAGTGTCGTCGAGTCCCAGGTGGGTCCAGGTTTGTCCGGCGTCAGTCGACTTGTAGACACCATTGCCCGAAGACAGGCTGGAGCGGATACTGCTCTCGCCGGTTCCCACGTAGATGGTGTTGGGGTCGGAGGGAGCCACGGCGAGCGCCCCGATCGAACCCACACTCTGGCCGTCGAAGACGGGCTTCCAGACGACGCCGGCGTCGATGGTTTTCCAGACACCGCCGTTCACCGAGCCAAAGTAGAACGTCGTAGAGTCACCCGGCACACCGGCAACGGCAACGGCCCGGCCTCCCCGGAATGGACCGATCAGCCGCCATTTGAGCCCGCTGAAATATTGGTCGGGAACCGATTGCGCAGACCCCGCAATCGCCGGGAACAGAAACAAGATCAGGAAAACGCGGCGGAACAAACCCCTACCGGAATTTTGCAATTTGGCAGATCCCCATACTGGATAGTTAGTGTAGTGGAAGCGGGGTCGTTTTGGTGCGCGGATGCTGGAAGATTTCGGTCACCAGAGCGGACCGCCGGCGCGCAGGGTAAAACTACTTTGCGAATACAACGGGCGTTTGGGAACAGCAACGACCAGACTTTGGCCAAGGTAGCATCATGGCCAACGTCCCGGGAGTACTCAGCCAGAGTTACCGCGGATGCCTGGGGCCTCCGCAGTGCGGATGTGTTCGGGGCGAAATCCCATGCCGATGATGCGCCCCGGAATCCGCCTGAGGGCGGGAAAACGTCTTAGTAACTTCAGCGGCCAGGGAAGCACCAGGGGGCGGTCGCTCCCGAGGATCCGGCCGATAGCCAGATTTTGGATGACGACCTGCATACCCTGCGTGACCCGGGTGGGAAACGTCCGGCGCGACTGGACACGCTCGAGGTCGGAAACGCCCACGCTGCCGCGCCGCAACCCGGCCCCGAGAATGTTGGCCGTGGCCACTGCATCCTGAATGGCCAGGTTGATGCCGACTCCGCCGATGGGCGACATGGCGTGCGCCGCATCGCCGATGCAAAGCAGCCCGGCTCGTGACCATCGTTCCAGGCGGTCGACCACTACTGTCAGCAGGCTGACATCGTCCCAGGAGCGCACTTCCTCCTTTCGATCACTCAGGAAGGGCGCAAGGCGTGAGACCTCCTGACGAAACGCCTCGAGGCCTTTCTGCCTGGTCTCGTCGAACGCGCCTTTGGCGATGACAAACGCGCACTGCCAGTATTCCTCGCGGTCGATCATGACGAACATCCGTCCAGCTTCCGCATGGCCGAGGGTTTGTTTCGGATCTCCCGGCCGCCGGCTGATGCGCATCCACAAAACGTCCATCGGCGCGCCCAGGTTGGTAACGGTCAGCCCTGCGCGCTGCCGCACCAGGGAGTGGCGCCCATCGGCACCGACCACCAGCCTGGCCCGGATCTCCAGCATTCCATTGGGGCACTGGGCCCGCACTCCCGCCACCGCCCCGTTTTCCTCGATCAGGTCGGTGACCTCCGCTTGCATGACCAGACGGAAGGACGGGTACTTCCTCCCCTGTTCCTCGATGAAGCTCAGAAAATCCCATTGCGGCATGAAAGCTATGAATTTGCAATGTGTCGGCAGATGGCGGAAATCCGCCATGGTTACCATTTCATTGCCCACTTGCCCGGAAAGCTCGGTCACCTGCTGGTGCGGGCGTTTCAGGAATTGCTCCAGCAACCCTAGTTCATACATCAATTCGAGAGTGGAAGAGTGAATGGTGTCGCCGCGAAAATCCCGCAGGAAGTCGGCGTGCTTTTCGAGCACGCATACGGGAACTCCCATGCGTGCCAGGAGAAATCCCAGCATCATCCCCGCTGGGCCGCCGCCAACAATCGAGCAGGTTGTCTCGATCAGTTCACCCATGACATACCCTCACAGAGCTCCGCCCTCGGCCATTCCGAGCACGCCGGAACCGATATCCAATTCTCCTTCCCAGCGCGCAATCACGGCGCAAGCCAGGCAATTACCGGTTACGTTCACCGCGGTCCGCGCCATATCCATAAGGGCGTCAATTCCAAGAATGACGTAGATGGGCTCGGTCGGCAGTTGAAACGACGCCGCCGTCGCCAGCAGCACAACCAGGACCGCGCGCGGCACTCCAGCCACACCCTTGCTGGTGACCATCAACGTGAACACCGTGAACAACTGCTGCGACCAGCTCATGTGGATTCCCGCCGCCTGCGCCACGAAGATGGACGCCAGGGCGAGATAGAGCGTGGATCCGTCGAGATTGAAGCTGTAGCCGGCGGGAATGACGAAGGCCACAATCCGCCGGGGAACTCCGAAGGCTTCCATTGCTTCCATGGCGCGCGGCAGGGCCGCTTCCGAAGTGCTGGTGGCGAAGGCGATGGTGGCCGGTTCGGCGACAGCGCGCAGGAACCGCCGCAGTGGAATTTTCGCCAGGAGAATGACCGGCAGCAGGATGAGCAACAGAAAGGCCGCCAGCGCGGCGTAACCTGTCAGCAACAGTTTCCCCAGCGGCAACAGAACCGAGATTCCCATGTGGCCCACGGTGTAGGCGATCGAGGCGCCAATGGCGACCGGCGCGGTCATCATTACGATGTTGGTGAAGGAGAACATGGTTTCGGTGAGGGATTCAGCGAACTTCAGCATCGGCTCGCGTTTTGCGCTCGGGACCCGGGCCAGCGCGACGCCAAACAGGATGGCGAACACCGAAACCTGGAGGATCTGGCCTTCGGCCACCGATTTGGCGATGTTCTCCGGAAAGATGTGCAGCAGGAAGTCGTCCCAATGCACCGGTGTCGCGGCGGGAACGGGCGCAGCAGAGAGCTGGATTCCGCTCAGCGCGTAACCGGCGTGGCTCAGGTTGATGGCAATCACGCCGATGAACAGCGCCAGGGTGGTGATCACTTCGAAGTAAATCAGGCTCTTGAGCCCAATTCGTCCTACGCCTTTCAGGTCTCCATGGCTGGCAACTCCGGTCACCAGCGTGCCAAAGATGAGAGGGGCGACGATGGCCTTGATCAACCGAAGGAATATGTCGCTCAGCACGCGCAGATGTTCAGCGAGCTGCGGACGATCCAGGCCGATCTCGCCGCCCAACAGCATGGCGACCAGAATCCAGCGGGTAAGCGAGCGCGGCTTCAGGCTGGAGAGCACCAAGGCCGTTAGCCCCGCCCAGCGGAGGGCGGTCAGCCACGCGGCGGGAGCCAGGACCACGGCGAGCACGCCGCCGGCCGCGAACAACACCAGTCCGGCGATCGCCAGAAGACGTGAGGTTGGCGATGCGCGTCTCTGCTGTTCGAGGTCGTGCGCGGCGACGGTCATCCCGCTGGCTGCCGGAAAACTGGCGAACTGCGAGAGTATTGGTTCAGGGGTGATTTGTCTATCGGGGAGGCGCGCCGACCGGGCAGCACATCCGCGGCGGGGTTGTAGGCATCCAATTGAAGGGAGTAGGATTCCGGCTGAGCACCCATGAAGTTCCTGGATTATTTCAAGTCGCTTAGATCACCCGAGCTGCGGACGGCGTGGATTGTGGCCCTGGCCGCTGATACGCTGCAGATCGCGGCCCTGCCGCTGTTTGCTCCCGGAGGAGTGTCGCCCGCCGATCCCGCGCTTGACTTGATCGCGGGCGCGGTCCTGATTCGCTTGCTGGGTTGGCATTGGGCGTTTTTGCCGAGCTTCCTCGCAGAACTGCTTCCCGGCTTCGACCTGTTTCCCACCTGGACGGCTGCCGTCCTCTATGTCACCCATCAGCGCCTTTCGAGCGGAGAACCTGAAATTCTTCCGCCCGGCCCCGCCCCCGCACCGCGCGGCTGAAGGACGAGCTCCGCAATTGACACTGTTTTGTCAGCGTTTGTAGACTTCCCTGCGCCCTGGAGGGTTCTCCGGAGTCATCCGGCAAGGAATTTATGTCGACCATAGCCTCCGCCCGAATTGCCTTTGCGCTGCTCACCTTTCTTTCTCTCGCGCAGGCGCAAGAGACAACGGATCCAATCGATCACAGGCTCGACGCGTTACACACCCGCGCTGCGGCCAGGCAGGCTCCGTGAGACCTTTCATGCCAAGACTGCTGGTGGTGCCCGCACTGATGCTCACCCTGCTCGCCGCACTGTCCGCTACGCAGGACAGCACACCTTCGTGGAAGATCCAGTCTCCCTATCCCAATAACCCTCTGAGACAGGCGGTTCTGCGAGGAACGGCCAACCAGGGGCGTCTCACGACAAAGGCGGATATGCAACTGGAATGCCGCCACGACGGCGACGGACCGCGCCTGAATCTCATCTTCACGCCCGCAGAAGTGAAGTTCGATGCCGATCCGTTCGAGGGTCCCGGAGGGCTCGGAGAACGCACGAGTCTTCGCCTCACGCTCGGCAAGACGACCTGGTCGCACCACTTTTCCGGATATTTTGTGGAGGCGAACCAATTCGTACTTTCCTTCGCGTTAAGCAGCGCCGAGGCCCGTCTTTCTACCTCGGCGACGTCGGCGCAACCGCTCACGATTTCGCTCGATCCCGCCAAGCCCGGAGAGCCTCTTCGCTTCGTGTTTGAACTCCCGTCCGCGAGCGAAGCCGTCCACAGCATGGTTACGCCATGCCTGAATCCGAGACGATGAAGCAGGCCTCGGATCGCCTGCTGCTGGTCGCGGATCTCGCGGGCACATTCATGTTCGCACTGGAAGGAGCGAGAAGGGCAATCGCCGGCAACCTCGATTTTCTCGGGGTGATGGTCCTGGCCTTCGCAGCCGCCCTGGGAGGGGGGATCATTCGTGACCTGCTGATCGGCGATCATCCGCCGGCTGCGTTGCGCGACTGGCGCTACGCAGCTACGGCCTTTCTGGCAGGCGGGTTTGTGTTTTTCCTCTACCGCACGCAGCAGGCGATTCCTGTGTCACTGATCGTGGTTCTCGACGCGGCCGGACTTTCGCTGTTTGCCGTCGCCGGCACTGAGAAAGCCCTGGCGTTTGAGATCAACCCTCTGATCGCGGTCCTGCTGGGAACGATCACGGGCGTGGGTGGAGGAACAATTCGCGACATGCTGTTAGCGCAGGTTCCCGTGGTGCTGCGCGCCGATGTCTACGCCACCGCCGCATTTCTGGGATCGGCTGTCATGGTCATCGCCAGGAGACTGAACCTGCCCCCTGTCATTGCCGCCACCAGCGGTGGCATTACATGTTTCACTCTGCGCATGCTCGCCGTGCACTACCACTGGAACTTGCCCAAGGCGGGCTAGCCTATTCCAGCTCCTGATATCTTTCCTGGGCGAACGGCGGCGTGCACACGCAATAAAAGATCAGGTCGGTTAGCCCGAGGTTGGCAATCCGCTGCCGTACGCCTGCGGGAATGAGCGCGACATCGCCCGGGCCGACTTCCGCGGGCGGCAGGTCGCCCACCTCCACCCGGCCTTGTCCTTCGGCGATGATGTAGCGTTCGACGGTGCCTTCCACACGGTGCCACTTGGTGGTCACGCCAGGCTCGACCCGCGCCCGCGCCACCGACAGACAGTCATGGGTCGCATTAAGACTCTCAAAGATGAAGCAGCGCTCGGGGGTGGAAAATTCCTTCGTCAGATCCTGTTTCAGGACGATGGGTCTCATGGAAAAACCATAGCGTGAAACAACCCCGGCTTCCAACCGGGCCTCCAACGGTCGGAGGAACACCATGCCTGCGAAAAGAGGCCCGAGAAAATACGGAAAGGCCGCCAGCCGGGCGGTTGGCGCCGCACTGCGCCGCGAGAAACGCGGCACTTTGCGTTCGGGAAAGGGCGGCAAGGGAGGAAAAGTTACCAGCCGGAAGCAGGCCATCGCCATCGCCCTCTCGGAGGCCCGTAAAAGAGGGGCCAAGGTTCCCCGGAAGGCGGCCTGAACTGTGTTCGATTAGCGAAGGGGAGAGACACGGCCAGAGTGCGGCTCTCGATCATCCCGAGAAATTGTCCGCCCCTGCACCAGCGAAAGGGTTACAATCTCCCCATCGTTGAGGATGGTGCATCGCCCGACGCCGGGTTTCGCTCCGGCGCCATTCCAACCCTGTGTTGCGTCCTTCCGCTTCCTCAACGTCCATTCCGAGGAGGAACACATGGCAACTGCTCTCAAGATGCCCGCCGATAAAGCTTCAAGCTTTGTTTCCCAGACACACAAGATCCTGATTAACGGCAAATGGGTGGAAGCCGCGTCCGGCAAGACGTTCGCCACCTACAATCCCGCCACCGGTGAAGTACTGGCCCAGGTTGCCGAGGGCGACCGCGAAGACATCGACCGCGCGGTCAAGGCCGCGCGCGCCGCCTTTGAAACCGGACCGTGGTCGAGAATGACGGCCGCCGAACGCAGCCGCCTGATGTGGAAGCTCTCTGACCTGATCGAGCAAAACACCGAAGAGCTGGCCGAACTCGAGATGCTCGACAACGGCAAGCCCTTCAAGATCGCCCGTGCAGCCGACGTCCCCCTGGCCGTCGACCTGTTCCGCTACATGGCGGGATGGGCCACCAAGATCGAAGGCAGCACCATTCCGCTCTCCGTGCCTTACACGCCCGGTGCGCGCTACCTGGCCTACACGCTGCGTGAGCCGGTCGGAGTCGCGGGGCAGATCATTCCGTGGAATTTTCCTCTGCTGATGGCTGCCTGGAAGCTGGGGCCCGCGCTGGCGACTGGCTGCACCGTGGTCCTCAAGCCGGCGGAACAAACCCCGCTCTCCTGTCTGCGGCTGGGGGAACTCATTCAGGAAGCCGGCATTCCCGATGGCGTGGTCAACATCGTTCCGGGCTTTGGAGAGACCGCCGGCGCTGCGCTGGCCGCGCATCCCGACGTCGACAAAGTTGCGTTCACCGGCTCGACCGAGGTGGGCAAACTGATTCTCCAGGCCGCTGCCGGAAACCTCAAGAAAGTTTCTCTGGAACTCGGCGGCAAGTCGCCTAACGTGGTCTTTGCCGACAGCGATCTCGACTCCGCGATTTCCGGAGCCGCCAGCGCCATTTTCTTCAATCATGGACAATGCTGCTGCGCCGGATCCCGTCTCTATGTTGAAGACAAGGTTTTCGACAAGGTCGTGGCCGGAGTTTCCGACAGCGCCCAGAAGATCGCTGTCGGTCCGGGGTGGGATTCGGCCAACGATATGGGGCCGCTGGTTTCTGAAGAGCAACTCAATCGTGTTTGCGGATATCTCGAATCAGGATTCAGCGAGGGAGCCAAAGCCGTCGCGGGCGGCGAACGTCAAGGAGATAAGGGCTACTTCGTGAAGCCCACCGTGTTGGTAAACACCACTCCGAAGATGAAGGTCGTGCAGGAAGAAATCTTCGGGCCCGTGGTTGCCGCGATTCCCTTCCACAACTCCGACGAACTGGTGACCGAGGCCAACGACACCGCCTACGGGCTGGCCGCCGGCATCTGGACGCGCGATATCAGCAAGGCGCATCGCCTCGCCGCGCGGCTGCGCGCCGGCACGGTGTGGATCAACTGCTACAACATCTTCGATGCCGCGCTCCCCTTCGGCGGATACAAGCAATCGGGCTGGGGCCGCGAGATGGGCAAGGAAGTGTTAGAGCACTACACCGAGACCAAAGCGGTGTGCACGGCGATCTGAAATCCGGGGAGGGACGGGTGTCCCGCCCCTCCCTGTTCTATGTCTTCCAGCCCCGATATCATGCTTTCCCCGGAATGCGATTTTGCGCGGTAGTAAAGTGGTGATGTGAAAGAAAAGACATCGATCACACTTTCGCGCGACCTGCTGACCAGGGTCGATCGCCTGGCGGGGTCACGATCTTCGCGTTCGGCGTTCATTGAACAGGTTCTTCGAGACTACTTGATGGAACCCAGGCGGAAACAAATTCAAGCCAGGGACCTTGCAGAAGATCAACCGCGCGGCGGACCGGCTAAATGCCGAAGCAGCCGACGTGCTCGACTCGCAGATCGGAGTAAGCGCACGTCGTCGAACATGACGACCTTTATCGCGTTCATAATCCGGGCGCGGACCCCAGGACGTACCGGGTGTTTGTTGAGGTCAGCCGACAAGTGCTGATTGAATCCCGCTCCTCGAGCGTGATCTGCGCGCCGGTCTTCTCTGCTGGCCAGGACCTCTCGACCCAAGGTAGCCGTGGGGATCGATGAGGGACTGAAACATGCAAGCTGGATCATGTGCGACAATCCGGCGAGTTTGCGAAAGAATGACTTGACTCAGTACGTAGGTTCCCTCCCCGCGAATAAAATGGCGGAATTGGACCTGGGCCCTCAAGCACGCCCTGGACCTTCCCTAATACTATTTCCCGTCCCGCCCCTGCCGTATGCTAGGCGCATTCGCTTCAATCGAAGGAGAACGGCTGATGGACGCTACCCAGGCGATCTCGGTCTTTTTCTACGGCATTCTCGCGTTGTTTGTGATTGGCACTATCCTCAGCGGATTCTTCCAGGTCCGCACCGCCGAAGCCGTGGTCATTCAGCGCATGGGCAAGTTCCTGCGCGTGGCCAATGCCGGCATCAATTTCAAGCTGCCCTGGCTTGACCAGATCGCGGCGCGCATTGATCTCCGCGTCCAGCAACTTGCTCTCGACGTCGAGACCAAAACCAAAGACAACGTGTTTGTGAAAATCCCGGTCTCGGTGCAATACCACGTGATTCCCGACAAGGTCTATGAAGCTTTCTACAAGCTGGCTAATCCACGGCAACAGATTTCCTCCTACGTGTTCAACGTGATCCTCGGGCACGTGCCCAAGATGAATCTTGACGACGCCTTCCTGCAGCAATCGGACATCGCCGTCGCCATCAAGCAGGGTCTCGACGACGTGATGAGGACCTATGGCTACGCCATCGACCAGGCGCTGGTCACCGACATCGAACCGGACGAGAAGGTCAAGGCGGCCATGAACGACATTAACGCGGCGCAGCGCGAACAGGTTGCCGCCAATGCCCGCGGCGAAACCGAGAAGATTTTGAAAGTGAAGCAGGCCGAGGCCGAGGCGCAAAGCAAAGCCCTGCAAGGACAGGGCATCGCCAACCAGCGCAAAGCCATTATCGAAGGCCTGAAACAGTCTGTGGAGGCGTTCTCGGCGGCGGTCGAAGGCACCACGCCCAAGGACGTCATGATGCTGGTGCTGGTGACGCAATACCTCGACACCATGAAAGAGATCGGCGCCCAGGATAAGAGCAACACGGTGTTCGTCTCTCATTCGCCGGGAGCGATCGGCGACCTTTTCCGTCAGATGCAGGAAGCGGTGACAGTCGGCCAAAGAGCCGCCGGAGCTTCGTGAGGGCGGACGCTTTTGCCCGCCCCACTGCTATCGGTTGTCCAAATCCCCGGTCGCGCGTCTAACCACAGCGATGAAACGCGCAACCCTGCTCTTTCTGTTTTTCTCCGCCCTTCCGGCCCTCGCCCTCGATCACGTCCATTTCCTCGAACTGAACAAGCAGGCTAGTGCGTTCGCGAAGCAACAGGACTGGAAATCCTTGCGTGCGTCCCTCATCGAGATCGGACGGGAAATGCCGGCCGCCACGCCCACCTACATGCTGCGCATGGCGTCAGTGGAGACTCATCTCGGTAACCGGGCAGAGGCGCTCCGCTGGATGGAACGCTACGCTGCCACGGGACTGACCTACGATGTCACCCAAGATGACGACCTGAAGCCGCTGGCCGGCGACAAGGACTACCAGCCGATTGCCGCGCGCATGCAGGCGCAAGCCAGGCCTGTAGCGAACGCCGAACTGGTCTGCACGCTTCCGATGGCGGATCTCATGCCGGAGGATCTTACCTACGTTGAGTCCTCCCAGACCTTCGTTGTCTCGAGCATCCAGCACCATGCGCTCTATCGTGTCCGTCTGCCCAAGGACGCGGGCGCCGATTGCCGGCTCGAAGAAATTCCGCTCGCCGAACATCTGCGCCTATGGCCGGTGGTTGCAGTCTCCGCCGACTCGCAGCGCAACCTGTTGTGGGCGACCATCGCTGCCTTCCCGGGATTCAGTGGTATCGCCAAAGAAGAGCAGGGGAAAACGGCGCTCGTGGCCCTGAATCCGGATAGCGGAAAGGTGACGAAAAGGTTTGACCTGGACGCGGGTGAGCCGGCGGTGTTCGGGGACATGTCGGTG
>Ga0126383_10001168_pt1 | contig 16054 bp, 13 predicted proteins | sample PanSoiMetPlot_35_FD_96882 | JGI IMG/M metagenome (GOLD analysis project Ga0126383, IMG submission 96882) | Tropical forest soil microbial communities from Panama - MetaG Plot_35 | ecosystem: Environmental > Terrestrial > Soil > Tropical forest > Bulk soil | place: Panama | collected 2016-02-17
CCGATTCCCGAGGAGGCGCCCGTGATCCAGACGACCTTGCCCAGAAACGCGTCATGCCGCATCAGGTGGTCGCCCGCCGCGGCAGGAAGCGCAACGTTTCGATGAGCGCCGAGAGCGCCGCGGGAAGTTGTCGCCGGCCGGGATAGTAGAGGAAGAAGCCGGGGTACGGCGGGCACCAGTCCTCGAGCACGCGCACCAGGGCGCCACTCGCGAGGTGCGCCGCCGCCGTCTCCTCCGCCATGAACGCCAGCCCCACGCCGTCGACCGCGGCGCGAACGATCAGGTCGACCTCGTCGACGATCAGCGGGCCGTCTACGGCGACAGTCACCGACTCCTTCCCTTTGTCCAGCTCCCAACGATAGATGCCGGCTGATCCGTGCCGATAGTTGATGCAGCGATGTCGGGGGAGGTCTCGCGGGGATTCAGGTTTGGGATGGGATGCAAAGTACTTGGGCGACCCCACGATCGCGGGACGGCGGTCCGCCGAGACACGGATCACCAGCATGTCGCGCTCGATGAACTCGCCGAGGTGAATGCCGGCGTCGTAGCCCCGGGCGACGAGGTCCACGCGGCTCTCATCCGTGGTGATGTCGAGCACGACGTCCGGGTAGTCGCGCGCGAATTGCCCCAGCTTCGGCGCGAGCACGGTCTTCGCGGCGAGCGGCGATACGATCAACCGTAGACGACCCGTGGGGCGTGTGCTGAGCTCGGAGATGAGATCCAGGGCGCACCGGATGTCGCCGAGTGCGGGGCCGAGACGCGCGAGCAGCTGCCGGCCCGGTTCGGTCGGCGCCACGCTCCGCGTCGTGCGCGCCAGCAGGCGCACACCAATCCGCTCTTCCAGCCCCCGCATCGCGTGGCTCAACGCCGACGGCGACACCCCGAGGCGTTTCGCCGCCCGCGTGAAGCTCCGCTCCTCGGCGACCGTGAGGAACGCCGCCAGCACGCTCAGCTCGTCTCGGACCATTTATGAACAATATTCATTAACCCATGCTGATTTCGCTAGTTACTCGTGGGAGTATGAGATTCTACGTTGGTAGCCAAGGACAAGATCACCAGGCGATTGTTCATTCATGCAGGGAGAACACCAAATGCAGAGGCGCAAGCTCGGCAGCAGCGGTCTCGAAGTCTCCGCCCTCGGCCTCGGCTGCATGGGCATGAGCTATTCCTATCCTCCGTTCCCAGAGAAGCGGGAGATGATCGCGCTCTTGCGGTCGGCGGTCGAGCGCGGCGTCACCTTCTTCGACACGGCAGAGGCGTACGGTCCCTTCGTCAATGAAGAGCTCGTGGGCGAAGCGCTCGGGCCCGTCCGGGACCAGGTCGTGATCGCGACGAAATTCGGGTTCAATCTCGACCCCAAGTTCGATCCCAAGACCTCACCCGCCCTCGACAGCCGCCCCGCGCACATCAAGCAGGTCGCCGAGGCGTCGCTGCAGCGACTCAAGATCGAAGCGATCGATCTCTTCTATCAGCACCGCGTCGACCCGAACGTGCCGATCGAAGACGTCGCGGGAGCCGTAAAAGACCTGATCCGTGAAGGGAAAGTGAAGCACTTCGGCATGTCCGAAGCCGGAGCGCGCACGATTCGACGCGCTCACGCCGTGCAGCCCGTCGCTGCGCTGCAGAGCGAGTACTCTTTGTGGACGAGGGCACCCGAAGCCGAGATCCTGCCGACGCTCGAAGAGCTGAGTATCGGCTTCGTGCCGTTCAGTCCGCTCGGGAAGGGCTTTCTCACGGGGAAGATCGACGTCAACACCACATTCGAGAGCTCGGACTTCCGGCAGACGCTGCCCCGCTTCACGCCGGAGGCCCGCAAGGCGAATCAAGCGCTCGTCGATCTGGTTGGGAAGATCGGGCAACGCAAGCGGGCGACGCCTGCGCAGATCGCGCTCGCGTGGCTCCTGGCCCAGAAACCGTGGATCGTTCCCATCCCCGGCACGAAGAAGCTCGAGCGCCTCGACGAGAATATCGGTGCGGCGGCGGTGGAGCTCTCAGCCGAAGATCTGCGTGACATCGAGAGCGCGGCAGCGAAGATTACGGTGCAAGGCGCCCGCTACCCGGAGAAGCTGGAGAAACTGACCGGGCTCTAACGCGCTCGTGAAGGAGGGTCGATGCGCATCGGGATTCTCGGCTCCGGGCTGATGGGCGGAAAGCTCGGAACGATTTTCGCACGAGCCGGGCACGACGTCGTCTTCAGCTACGCGCGCAACGGGCAGAAACTGAGCAAGCTCGCCCGTGACGCGAAGGGGAAGGCGCGCGCGGGGACGCCCGCCGAGGCCGCGCGCGATGCGGACGCGCTGCTCCTCGCGGTGCACTGGTCGCGCGTCGACGACGTCTTGCAACAAGCCGGCGACGTGTCGGGCAAGGTCATTGTCACCTGCTCGCTGCCGATGAACGCCGACGACTCGGACCTCGTGATCGCCCACACTGCATCGGGCGCGGAGGCGCTGGCGCGGCAGGTCCCCGGAGCGCGCGTCGTTTCGGCGTTCGGGACCGTACCGAGCGAAGTGTTGTTCGACGTGTTCGCGGCGCGGCGCAGGGTCAACCGGCCGAGTCTCGCCTACTGCGGCGACGACGTTGCCGCCAAGAAAGTGGCTGCCCGACTGATCCGCGACGTCGGCTTCGATCCGGTGGACGCAGGACCGCTGCGGATGGCACGCTCACTGGAACCGTTCACGCTCCTGATCGCTCGACTCGCTTACGAGACGAAGGGAGGCCCGGAGCTGGCATATCGGTTCGTGCGGTACTAGGGTAGTATGGCTGCTGTTGCGTGGGCGAGGTGAAGCGGAACGAAGTTGTTTACGCGCAGACGATGATCACCTTACCCGTCGTCCCGCCCGGATTCGGAGTAGGCGAGTGCGTCGCGCACCTCCTCGAGCCGATAGACCTTGTCCACAAGCGGAGTGATGGCGCCGCTTTCCACGGCTTCCGCGTGCCTTCATTCTGCTCCATATCGACTCATCGATCCCTCCGTCGGTCGCGCCGGCTCACGTATTCCTTGGTTCGATCTGCGAATTCCGTGTCCTTGCCCATGACGTAAACCTCGATCGGCCCTCCAATAAGGAGCACCAATACCAGAAAAAGCAGCTCGCGACCAGACACACTGAGCTCAGCCTAACGATCCGCACCAAAGCTGCGCGTTGGGCTGGGATCCGACAAGAAGAATTCTTCCTACGGAGACGGTGGTCTGGCGGCCTGCCTAACGCCGAGTGAAGGACAAAGTAGAGGTGTGCCCGACACTGTCGCTCACAGAGCCGGTCATGTGCTGTGCGTCGAGAACGAATCCCGCGAAGGTTTCCGTGCGTCCATAGTCGTAGGTAATGCGGAGGGAAATGGCAGGCCGGGCGTAGCTGCCGACGGCGCGTAGAGTGCCGGAGCGTCCCGCCTCGATCGCGTACGTACCTGTACCCGTCACGGCCGAATCGTTTTGGGTCAGGTCGAGAACCAACGCCGCGCCGGGAATGTTGAAGTCCGCAGCCCAGGTCCCCTGGACGTCAGCAGCCGGCAGGAAGCTGTTGGTGCAGCTGAGAGACAGCAGACCGATCACAAGCGGGAATGTCGACCGCATACTCGCTGCTCCGAGAGAGGATCTTCCTCCGCTATACCCGGCCAAATGACGGTGAAGTCACATGTGCACCTCGCCCTACTCCTCGACCTGTATCCGCGGCGTCGAACGCGACCACCGCCCGCTCGAGCGCATCCCCTCGGCCGGCAACGACACGCGGAACACCGTGCGCCCGGGCCGTGACTCAACTCCGATCTCGCCGTCGTGACGCTCGATGGTGCGCCGCGCGATGTCGAGCCCCAGTCCCACGCCTTTGCCCACGTCCTTCGTGGAGAAGAACGGATCGAAGATCTGCGTCCGAATCTCGGGCGGAATTCCATGCCCGTCGTCCTCGACCTGCACCACGACGCGGCGGCCCTCCCCACGCGCGCTCACGGTGACACGGCCACCCGGGCCCACCGCGTCCAGCGCATTGTCCACCAGGTTCGACCAGATCTGATTGAGCTCGGCGGCAATCCCCTGCACCGGCGGCAGATCGGGATCGACCTCGGCCGAGAGACTCACCGACTTCGACGCCGCCTTGGATCGCAGGATGGTGATCGTGTCGCGCAGCCCGCGGCCGACGTTCACCGCCTCGGCCACCGGGCTCCGGTCCATCTGGGTGAAGCCCTTGACCGCCGACACGAGCTCGAACACACGCGCGGCGCCGCGCTCGATCTCCTGGCGCAACCCGCGCACCGCGCACGCACAGGCGATCCAGCGCAGCGTCACCTCGAGCGCCGCATCGGGCACCACGCCCGCCAGACCCTCGAGGCCGTCGAGCGACAGCCCCGTCTCCGCCAGCTGCGCCGCCACATCCGGGTCGCCGCCGTGGGCTTCGATCCACTCGGCGAGGCGATCCTCGCGGTCGGCACGCTCGAGCGGCGTCCAGGTCTGCACCGGCGCGGCTTCGCACGCCCGGCGCACGGACTCGACACCGGCCATCTGCGCGTCCGACAACCCCAACGCGTACAGCGACCGCGCCGCGGCCTCCTCCTGATCGAGCAGCTCGCCCAACGCCTGCACACTGCGCACGATCGCCGAGGCCGGATTGTTGAGCTCGTGCGCGAGCCCCGCGGCGAGCTTGCCGAGCGACACCAGCTTCTCGTCGCGCAGCTCGGTGGACGTGAAGTGGCGCGCGCGATCGAGCATCACGTGTACGAGAATCGCCGTCAGCTCAGGGCAGGTCCGGATCAACTCGGGGAAGTGGTCCCGATCGACCATCCAGATTTCCGTATCCGCCTCGACAACGCCGTCGCCCATCGCCGTGGTGACCCGCGAGTACGGGAGCATGCCGCTCACCTCGCCGCCGCGCCACTCGGCGAGTTTGCGACGCCCGCCCCGTCCCCGGTTCACATACAGCGCGATATGGCCCGTGAGCACCACGAACAGACCGAAGGAGGCCTGCTCCTGCCCCGTCCGGATGGCGATATCGCCCGCGGCGAAACGGCGCAGGTAGCCGTGCGCGGCGAGCCACTCGAGCTCCACGAGCGGCGCGCCGCCGAGCGTGGCGTGCTCCTGCAGCCGCTGGACGATAGTGGGGGTGTCGATGGCCGTCATCGCGCTACCGCTTCCGCACGATCGCGCGCGCCGGCGCACCTTCGTGTCCCCGCACCTTCATCGGCAGCACGACGAGGTCGTAGTCGCCGGCCGGGACGGCGCTCAGGTCCAGCCCCTCGACGATCGGAATCCCCTTGCCCAGGAGGGTGCGGTGCGTGCGCGGCGCCGGCGCGCCGAACTGCTCGGCGGAGATGTAGTCGATGCCAACCAGCTTCACTCCCGCGTCGGCCAGCAGCTGCGCCGCGTCGGGCGCGATGTAGGCGAAGTCGCGGTGAAACACCGCCGAGCTCATCCAATGACGCTCCGTGCTGCGCGTACGGAACGCGACGCGCTCCGCGCCCTTCCACTCATGACGGCTCAGCTCCGCGGCATCGATCGCCTGCACGCTGTCGGGAATCTGGATCACGCGCACCGGCCCGATCAGCGCCGCGAGCGGCACCTGGTCGATCGGAGCGCCGTCGGCCACGAAGTGCATCGGGGCGTCGATGTGCGTGCCCGAGTGCGCGCCGAGCGAGAACATCGACAGCGTGAGCGGGTCGCCGCGCCGCATGTCCTTGAGGAAGGTGAACGACATCGGCGCGTCGCCCGCGTACACCGGTGTCGTCGCCGAATCGAGCGTCGCCGTCGCGTCGATCCATTCCGCCACCGGCTGTTCCGCACGCGCTTGGCACGCGACTGCAGCCAAGGCGATCACCGTGATCCGAGACCCGAGGTGCATGTCCATCTCCTCCTAGATAACCGCGCTCAACGCCAGTGTCAGCAACAACCCCGTCACCCCGATAATCGTTTCGAGCGCTGTCCACGTCGCCAGCGTTTGCTGGACGGTCATGTTGAAATATTCCTTGATCAGCCAGAAGCCGGCATCGTTGACATGCGACAGCATCAATGCCCCCGCCCCCGTCGCCAGGACCATCAGCTCCGGGCTCGCATGCGTCGCCCCTGCGATCGGCGCCACGATCCCCGCCGCCGTCGTCATCGCCACCGTCGCGGAGCCCGTCGCCACGCGGACCAGCGTGGCCACCACCCACGCGAGCACGAGTGGCGAAACCTGCGCCCCGATCGCAAGATCCGCGATCGCCTTCCCCACGCCGCTCGCGGTCAGCACACCGTTGAACCCCCCGCCCGCCCCGATCACGAGCAGAATGGCCGCGGTCGGGGCGAGGCATTCGTTGACCATCGAGAGCATCGCGGAGGCGCTGAGCCCGCGCGCGATGCCGAGCGACCAGAACGAGAATAGGAGCGTCAGCAGCAACGCCACGATCGGATTGCCGATGAAGTCGAGTACAGTGCGCCCGAGACTGCCCGGGGCGAGGGCGATATCGGCCGCGCTGGCACTCACGATCAGGATTACGGGAACGAGGACGGTGAAGAGCGACAATCCGAACCCGGGCAACGCAGCAGTCGTAGCAGCATTGCCTTCAAGCTGAACGGCCATGGGGTTCGTGGCCGAGAGCGTGATACGCGGAGCGACCCAGGTGGCGAAGATTGGTCCGGCGAGTGCGGCCGTCGGCAACCCCACGAGAATCGCGTAGAAGATCGTGCGCCCCAGGTCGGCCCGGTACGCCGTCACGGCGAGCATGGCGGCGGGATGCGGTGGCACCATCCCGTGCACGACCGAAAGGCCCGCCACCAGCGGAACCCCGACCTTGACGAGCGACGTCCCCGTGCGGCGCGCGATGGTGAAGACGAGCGGGATGAGCAGGACGAAGCCGACCTGGAAGAACACCGGGATGCCCACGATGAATCCGACGAGCATGAGTGCCCAGTGCACCCGCCGCTCCCCGAAAAACGCTATCAGCGTTACGGCGATCCGCGCCGCCCCACCGGACTCGGCCATCATCTTGCCGAGCATCGTTCCTAGTCCTACGACGACGGCGATGTTCCCGAGCGTCACTCCCACGCCGTCCTGAAACGCCTTCACAAGACTACCGGGCGACATCCCGGCGGCGGCGCCCAGACCGAGCGAAACGACTACGAGAGCGACGAAGGGATGAACCTTGAACCGCGCGATCAGCAGGATAAGCGCGAGAACGGCGAGCAGGGCGTAGAGCAGCGTCATGCGGCGAGTCGCTCCACGATGTGCGCGACGATCGACTGCGGCGCGTCGGTGATGTTGAACGTCCAGGCGTGCTCGTCCACTCCGGGAACCTCGAGCGTCGCGAGCTGGCTGTCGAGCAGGCTGGCCGGCATGTAGTGCCCGGTCCGCTGACCCATGCGCTGTCGGATGACGCCTGCGTCACCGGTCAGATGCACGAACCGCAGCTCGGCGTCGGCGCCGCGTAGCACGTCGCGATAGGCGCGTTTCAGCGCCGAGCAGGCGACCACGAGTCCACTCTGGGTCCTGTGGGCCTCGCCGATGCGATCGGCGATCTCCCTCAGCCAGCCACGGCGATCCTCGTCGGTGAGAGGAATGCCCTGCGCCATCCGGCGCACGTTTTCAGGAGGATGGAGTGCGTCGCCTTCGAGAAACGGCACGGCGAGCGCGTCGGCGAGCAGTGTCCCGACGACGGTTTTCCCGGCGCCCGACACACCCATCACGCAGACGCGCTGAACCATGGCTGCGCATCATACGTCAAATCAGCGAGACCGCCACGGTTGTCTGGTTGCGCCAATCTCTATGTCAAATGCCTTATGGGTAATGAGTTCTGAGTAAGCCGCAAGACTCATTACCCAAAACCCAGAACGCCTTTTCTTCTGGGGGTAGACATCCTACACCCAACGATGTAGACATTCTACATGCCAACCGACTCCCACGGACTCTCCCGAATCGAGCTGCTCCAGGGCACACTCGACCTCATCATCCTGCAGACGCTGCGCTGGGGACCACGACACGGCTACGGTATCGCCCAGATGATCCGGGCGTCGTCGCACGACGTGCTGCAAGTCGACACCGGCTCGCTCTACCCCGCCCTGCACCGCCTCGAGCGGCAGGGATGGATCGCCGCCGACTGGAGCACCTCGGAGAACAAGCAGCGTGTACGCGTCTACACGTTGACGGCGAAGGGACAGAAACAGCTCGAGCGCGAGCGATCGCAATGGGAGCAGCTGAGCCGGGCGATCGGAGCGATTCTCGCTCCCCCTGCTTCGGCCGAGCGTGAGTCATGAGCCGGCGCGACGACGAAATCCAGGAAGAGATCGCGGCGCACCTCGCCCTGGCGATCGCCGACAAGATGGCGCGTGGCGCAACGCGCGCGGAGGCCGAGCGCGCCGCGCGCGCCGAGTTCGGCAACGTCACCCACGTCGCCGAGGTGACGCGCGAAGTACGGCGCGGCGTCTGGCTGGAACGCCTCGGCCAGGACCTGCGCTACGGCTGGCGCGCCCTGCGCCGTACCCCCGCCTTCACCGCCGTCGCGACCGCGACCCTCGCCCTTGCGATCGGCGCCAACAGCGCGGTGTTCACCGTCGTGAACAGCGTCCTCCTGGCGCCGCTGCCGTTCCGCGACCCCGCCCGGCTGTATGTCGTATCGTATCTTCCCACTAACCTGCCGTTCGAGGTCCCGCCGGGTCTCGACGACCGGCTCTACCTCGAGTATGCGTCGCACGTAAAGCGGTTCGAGCGCGTCACCGGCTATCAACGGCAGGAGCTGACGTTGAGCGGAGCCGGCGACGCGACCCGTCTCCCGGGCGCGCTGGTCAGCGCCTCCTTTTTCGAAGTGCTGGGCGTCCAGCCAGCTCTCGGGCGCGCGTTCACCCATGAAGAGGATCAAGCCGGCAACGACCGGGTCGCCATCCTGAGCGACCGGCTCTGGCGGTCGCGGTTCAATAGTGACCAGTCCATCCTCGGCAAGACGATCGTCCTCGACGGCATCACCCGGACGATCGTCGGGGTCATGGCGCGTGGGTTCACCTTCCCCGCCGCTTCCGACGTGTGGACACCGCTGGCGCTGCGACTCGATCCCCGCAATTCCTTCATCTTCCCGGTCATCGGGCGGCTGCGCGCCGATGCCACGCCGGAACAAGCGAGGAGCGAGCTCGAGGGCATCGCCCTCGGACGGCCGCAGGATCCACGGTCGGCCGAACCCAGGTCGGCGGCGCGGATCATCCCACTCAAGGACACCGTGGTCGGCAAGACTCGGACGTCGCTGCTCGTCCTCGCGGGCGCCGTCCTGTTCGTGTTGCTCATCGCCTGTGCCAACGTCGCCAACCTGCTGCTGATTCGCGCCGCAACGCGGCGCCACGAGATGGCGGTGCGCGTGGCACTCGGCGCAAGTCGCGGGCGCATCGCGCGGCAGCTCCTCACCGAGAGCGTGTTGATCGCGCTGATCGGAGGAGCGGTAGGGATTCTTGTCGCTTTCATCGGTGTCCGCGCACTCCTCGCCATGGCGCCCGCGGGCCGCATCCCGCGCATCGACGAGGTGCACCTCGATGGCTGGGTCCTCGCCTTCACCCTCGCCGTCTCGCTCGTCACCGGCATCCTCTTCGGGCTGGTGCCGGCACGCAGCGGGGCGCGTCGCGAGCCGCAGGAGGCTCTCGGCCAGGGCACCCGACTCGTGGGCGGCCCGCACCACCGCCTGCGATCCGTTTTCGTGACTGCTGAGATCGCCCTCGCGCTGATACTCCTGACCGGCGCCGGGCTGATGATCAAGAGCTTCCTCCTCATGCGCTCACTCAACACCGGGTACGATGCCACGGGGGTCGTGACCATGTCGGTCAACCTTCCCTCGATCGCCTACCCCGACGCGGGACGCATCCAGGCGTTTCACACGGCACTGGTCGAGCGGCTGGCCCGGATCCCTGGCGCCACCAGGGTGGGCGCCGTGTCGTTCCGTCCAATGGAAGAAGTGGGGATCATGGGCGACTTTTGGGTGGAAGGCGCGACGCCGTTCCCGCACGGCTTCAGCGTCGACAAGCCGACGGTGAGCCCGGGCTACTTCGCGGCGCTCGGGATCCGGATGCTCGAAGGACGCGACTTTACCCCCATCGATCGCGCCGGCGCGCCCGGAGTCGTCGTGGTGAGCGAAGCGGTGGCGCATCGACTCTGGCCCAATGAGCGCGCGGTCGGGAAGCGGATCTCGATGCAGGAACCCCCGGGCCCGAATGACTGGCTCACCGTCATCGGCGTCGTCAACGACGTCGTCCAGGACGCGCAGCTCGTCCCGCATTCGACGATTTACCTGCCGTACCTTCAGACCAACACGCCGTTCTTCATGAGTCAGATGACGTTCGTCGTTCGCCCCGCCTCCGGCGCGGGCCAGATCGCCCCGGCGATGCAGGCGGCGCTGCGTGACATCGACCCGTCGGTCCCAGCGCAGGATTTGCGGACGATGGACGCGTCGATGATGGATACGATCGCAGAGCCCGTGTTTCAAATGCGGCTGCTCGCTACCTTTGCCTTCCTCGCGCTGCTGCTGGCGGCGCTCGGCACCTACGGCGTGCTCGCGTACGACGTCACCGAACGCACGCGCGAGATCGGCCTGCGCATGGCGCTGGGCGCGACACCGGGAACGGTGCTGCGGATGGTGCTCGGGCGGACCGCCGTCCTGGCCCTGCTGGGGGCGGCGCTGGGCGTCGCCGGCTCGCTGGCGCTCACCAGCGTGCTCACCAAGTCGCTGTTCGAGGTGAAGCCGACCGACCCGCTGACGCTCGTCGCCGTCACGGTCGTCCTGCTGCTGGCGGCGCTCGTCGCCGGTTATCTCCCGGCGCAGCGCGCGGCCGGCGTTCGCGCACTGACTACGCTCTTACTACACGAGTAGCGAACGCCGAGCCAGCCTCCGACGAGAAGAGATTGCTATTCGCTTCTCAGCGCGATCACCGGATCGAGCCGCGCCGCACGACGCGCCGGGACCCAGCTGGCGACCAGCGCCGCGAGCACGAGCACGAAGGCGGCCCCGCCGAAGGCGACTCCGTCGGTCGGCGGCACGCCGTAGAGCAGGTCGCGGATCAGCCGCGTCGCGGCGAACGCCGCGAGCGAGCCCAGCACGACCCCGCTCCCCGTCAGCACCAGGCCCTGGCGCAGCACCAGGCCCAGCACATGAGCGTGCTGCGCCCCCAACGCGACGCGTACGCCGATCTCCCGCGTGCGCTGCGCGACGCTGAACGCCGTCACGCCGTAGATCCCGATCAACACGAGCAGCAGCGCCACGACGCCGAGTCCGCCGGCGACGTACAACGCCAATCGTTGCGGGAACAGCGACGTGGCCGTCTGCTCCCGCATCGTCTGTTGCCGCAGAATCGGGAGCGACGGATCGATCGCGGCCACGATGCGGCGCACCGCCGCTCCGGGCGCCGCCGCGCCCGGTGCCGTCTTGATCAACAGGTGGATGCGCCCGAAGTAGCGCTGTCCCAGCGTGACGTAAATGAAGTTGCGCGGCGCTTCGCCGAGCGAGCGGTATTTCGCGTTGCGCGCAACGCCGATCACCGTGACGGTCGTCCCCTCGTTCGTCAGGGTGCGCCCGATGGGATCCTCACCCGGGAAAAGCGCAGCGGCGAAGGTTTCGTTGAGGATTGCCACGTCGCCCCCGCCGCTGCGGTCCGACTCGGTGAAGTCGCGGCCACGAACGAGCGGTATCCCGAGCGCCGTGAAGTAGCCGGGCGTCACGATGTTCCAGTCGGCGCGCCACCCCTCGCGAGGGTCGGGCGGCTCACGCCCGGCAACTTTGATTTCCCCCAACCCCAGCCCACCGCCGTCGAGCGGCAGCATCGCCGCGAGCGCTGCGGAGCGGACGCCCGGCAACGCGCGCGAGCGCTCGAGGATTTCGGCGGCCACTCGACGTCCCTGGGCGTCGTTGTAATTCGAGAGTCCCAGATCCATCGAGGCGATCGAGACGTCCCGCGGCTCGAAGCCGGGGTCGATGTTGCGCGCATGCGAGAGCGTGCGCGCGAACAGCCCGGCCACCATGAGGAGCAGCATCGAGAACGCGATCTGGGTGACGAGCAGCCCGCTGCGCAGCCGCAGCCGCCGCTTCCCGGAACCGCGTCCATCCCCGGACTTGAGCGAGGGGACGAGATCGGGATGCGTGGTCTGTAACGCGGGCACGATGCCGGCGAGGAGTCCCGTCGCGAGCGACACGACCAGGGTGAAGCCGAGCACGCGCCAGTCGAGCCGCGGGTCGACCGAGAGCTGCATCGGCAGGCGAGGCACGAGCGCCAGCAAGCCGGCGACAAGCCAGCGCGCCAGCACGACGCCGGCCGCTCCCGCCGCCACGAACAGGAGCAGGCTCTCGATGACGAGCTGCGTGACGAGCCGCGACCGGGATGCACCGAGCGCCAATCGCACCGCGATCTCCCGCCGCCGCACGGTCGCCCGCGCCAGCAGCATTCCGGCCACGTTGATGCTCGCGATGACGAGGACGAGCCCGGCGACGACCAGCAGCATGACCATGAAGCCGGCGATCTGCCCCTGCATGTCCGCCGGGAAGAGACTGGCAGGCGCGACCACGACGCCCTTCCCGTCATATGCATCCGGATAGTCCCGCGCCTGCCGTGCGGCGATCGTCGACAACTCGGCCTGCGCCTGGTTCACGCCGATATCGGGCGCCAGCCGGGCGATACCGATCAGCCACACCGACCTGCGCTCGGAAAAGAGGTCGGCCGGAGTTCCGAGATGCGTCGCGGCGGCCAGCGGGACCCACCCGTCGGGCGCCACGATGAACGGACCCTGGAAGCGCTCACGGGCGACGCCGATGACCGTGAACGGCGACCGATTCAACACGATGGTCCGGCCAACGATCGACGAGTCGGCGTCGAAGTGCCGCTCCCAGAACTTGTGACTGAGGACGACGACGGGATTGCCGCCGGGTGGTCGGTCATCGTCCGGCGTGAAGAAGCGACCGAAGGCGGGGCGCGCTTCGAGGACGGCGAACATTGTGCCGCTGACCGAAGACACCTGGATCGGCTCGCCGCCGCTCGGCCCCATGAGGCTGACGGCCTTGGGCTCGAGATCGAGAGCAGCAGCGCCGCTCAACGACCTGGCGGCGCTGTAGTCCTGGAACGTCGGATACGCGAACGTGTCGAAACCGCGGCCGTCCTGCGTACGTCCCAGCATCACGAGGCGCCCGGGATGGCCGACCCCGGGTGGCGGGCGCAGCAGCAGCGTGTTGGCGATGGTGACGATGCCCGTCGTGGCGCCGATCCCGATGGCGATCGAGACGATCGAGACGAGCGCGAAAATGGGGCTGCGCGCGAGAGCGCGCGCGGCGTAGCGGACGTCCTGTCTCAGCAGGTCGAGCATGACGTTGCCGGAGGAAGGGGGGCCTCGTCCCTACGGCCCCCGCGGCGAGACGGTTTCCTCGTGGCCCGCCGTCGCGTAGACTGGGGTCAAGGGTGGAGGTCCCGAACCATGGACATCGGTGGTTTCCTCGTCATGTTGATCGCCTTCACCGGAGCGGCGGTGACGGTCATCTGGGTGATCTCCCAATCGATCATGCGCCTCAAGCGAATGGACGCCGCGAGTGGTGCCAATCAGCTGACGCCCGAGGAGATCGACGCGATCCGCGCCTGGCTCACCGAGCAGGATCATGGCGACGCGCGAATCGCGGAACTCGAGGAGCGGCTTGACTTTATGGAGCGCGTGCTGGGGCGTGCACGGGAAGCGCAGCAGCTGGAGAACCCCTCCGAAAAACCGTAGCCCGGCCGGATCTGAAACCATCCTTGCGATCCCCCCGTCATATGGGTATCCAATAGGACGGGGGGGAGAGGCATGGATGTTCAGCAAGGCACCCTGGCGCTGATGATCCTCCGGACCCTCGAGGTCCTGGGACCACTGCACGGCTACGGCATCGCCCGCCGCATCGAAGAGACGAGCCAGCATCGGCTCGCTCTCAACTACGGCACCCTCTACCCCGCCCTGGTGAAGCTCGAGCAGGAAGGCAGCGTCACCAGCCTGTGGCGCCACTCCGAAAACAACCGCCGCGCGAAGTACTACGCGCTCACCGCAGCGGGCAGGAAACAGCTGGCGCGCGAGACCCGCGAGTGGCACGAGACCGCCGAGCTGATCGCGGCCTTTCTCGCACCGCGCCGGGAGGCCCCATGAGACAGATCCGCGCCCTGGTCGCGCGCCTCGCGGGCATGTTCACGAAGGACCGCGCCGACGACGACCTCACCGCAGAGCTGCAATCGCATCTCGAGATGGAGACCGCGGAGTACATCCGCCGCGGCATGACGCCGGAGGACGCGCGGCGCCAGGCCCTGCTCGCCTCGGGCGGCCTCACGCGGGCAGCCGAGGCGGTGCGCGACCGGCGCGGGCTGCCGTGGCTCGAGAACTTCGCCGTCGACCTGCGCTACGCCGTGCGCACGCTGCGCCGCAATCCGGCGTTCACCACCGTGGTCGTGTTGACTCTGGCGCTGGGCATCGGCGCCAACACCGCCATCTTCAGCGTCGTGCGCGGCGTGCTGCTCAAGCCGCTGCCGCATCGCGACGGCGACCGCCTCATCTACCTGCGACAATCCACGGACGGGCCGGGGGGCGCCAACATCGGCTTCTCGGTACCGGAAGTGGCCGATTTCCGCGCCGGCGCCCCAAAGCTCGGCGCGATCGCCGAGTACTCCGCCTGGTCGGTCACGCTGCAGGGGGAGAAGGACGCGGTCAAGATCAACGCCGGGCTCGTGACCGGAAACTTCTTCGAGATCATGGGGCTCTCCCCTGTCCTCGGCCGGCTGACCCGGCCCTCGGACGACGGGCCGGGTGTCCCGGCGGTCATGGTGCTGACGCACGAATACTGGATGAAGCGCTTCGGCGGTGACTCGTCCATCGTGGGAAGAATTGTGCGGACCGACGGCGGGCCCGTTGCGGTGATCGGCGTCCTACAGCCCGCGCCCTATTTCCCCGACCCGGTCGACGCGTTCTTCAACATGGTCGTCAGCCCGCATCACTTGAGCGCCTTCATGGTGCAGGGTCGCACGCATCGCATGACCGAAATGATCGCCCGCCTGGCCCCGGGAGCGAGCGTGCAGCAGGCGCGCACGGAGGTCCAGGGGACGTACGCGCGCATGCAGCACGACCACCCGGAGGCCTACGATCCGGGGTCTCACTACCGCGTCGCCGTGCTCCCCTTCAAGGACGCGATCGGCGAGCGGGCGCAGCTCACCCTCTGGCTGCTGATGGGCGCGGCGGCGTTCGTCATGATCATTGCGGCCGCCAACGTGGCGAACCTGACGCTGATGCGCGGCGTGCGCCGCGAGCCCGAGCTGGTGGCGCGCGCGGCGCTCGGAGCGGGTGTGGCCCGGCTGCGGCGGCTGCTGCTCGTCGAGAACCTCGTCCTCACCGTGCTCGGCGCGGCGTTCGGCACGGGCCTCGCCATCTTCGGCGTGCGGCTGCTGACCGCCTTCGCCGCCCGGTACTCCCCGCGGGCCAACGAGATCGTGCTCGACGGGACGGTGCTCGGCTTCACGCTGACACTCTCCGTGGTCCTCGCGTTGCTGCTGTCGCTCATTGCGTCGCTCCCGAAGGAAGGCCACCTCGCCGAGGCGATCGCCGCCAGCGGGCACCGCACCAGCGGACACTTGAGCAAACAGCGGTTGCAGCGCGGGCTCGTCATCGCGCAGGTGGCGGTCTCGGTCGTGCTGCTCGCCGGCGCGGGACTCCTGACCCGCACCATGATCCGGCTCTCCGAGGTGGACACCGGTCTCAAGACGGAAGAGGTCCTCACGATCGATGTGCCGCTGCTCACCCCGGCCCAGATCCTGGCCAACCCGCAGGCCGATGTCGCGGCGAAGCAAAACTACGATCGCATGCGCGCCGATGTCCGGGCGCTCCCCGGGGTCACCGAGGTGGGAGTCGGGTCTCCGATGCCGTTACAGAGCTCGGGGATCCGGTTCGACGTCAAAGCCGAAGGCCGCTCCCTCGCACCCGGCGAAGCGACGCCCAACGCCGAGCTGCGCACGGCGAACCCCGAGTTCTTCCGCGCGGCCGGGATTCCGCTGCGCTCCGGGCGGGAATTCGCCGCCACCGATCTGGCCAATTCGGGGATGGTCGTGATCATCAATCAGACGCTCGCCGACCGGCTGTTTCCC
>Ga0126383_10001169_pt1 | contig 16053 bp, 6 predicted proteins | sample PanSoiMetPlot_35_FD_96882 | JGI IMG/M metagenome (GOLD analysis project Ga0126383, IMG submission 96882) | Tropical forest soil microbial communities from Panama - MetaG Plot_35 | ecosystem: Environmental > Terrestrial > Soil > Tropical forest > Bulk soil | place: Panama | collected 2016-02-17
ACTTCCAGCAGGACAGTTAGCGAGTGCACTGAAATCTCCTGTGCGCTCCCCCATGGTTGGCACGTGGCTGCTGCGCACGATGCCTTCAATGCGCTTGTTCCACTCCTGCGACCAGAAGAAGAAAATCTTCTCTTTCTTGATTGGTCCGCCGAACGTGTAGCCGTAATCATTCCCACGAAACTTGTTCTTGGGGCAAGTAACCGAGCTCAGCGGTGTAGGGCAGCCATCCTTCAGAATCGGGTCGTAGGCGTTCAGCTTATCGTTGCGACCGGAATAATAGACGCTACCGTGGAAATCATTGCTTCCTGACTTAGTGACGAGGTTGATTGTGGCGCCAGACATTCCGCCGAATTCCGCGCCATAGCTGCTGCGCTCGACCTTGAATTCTTCGATGGATTCGGTCGAGGGATAGATCAGGATTGTGCGCTGGGAACCCGTATCATTATTATTCGCTCCGTCGACAAGCCACTGATTTCCATTCGAGGCGCTGCCGCTGACCGAGAGATTGGAGCCGCCCTTTAATCCCTTATTCGTGACACTGTAGGCTTCTCCTTGAGCAACGCCAGGCATGAGGGTCAGCAATTGCATGAAGTTACGCCCGTTGAGAGGTAACTCCGAAACTTGGTTCGCCTGAATCAACCCGGTCAGTTCGCCGTTCGTGGTTTCCACCTGCACGGGCGAAGCTTCTACGGTGACCGACTCGCTCACCGCACCAACCTTTAAGGAAATGTTGATCACCAGGCTGTCGTTGGCATGCAGCGTGACACCGGTTTGCTCAGTGCTCTTAAATCCGCTATGCGTAGCGCGAATCTTGAAAACACCTAGCGGGAGATCAGGGAAATTGTACTCGCCATCGGCTCCCGACTTGGTCGAGCGGGAAAAGCCCGTGTCAACGTTGGTGATGCTTACGTCGGCCCCCGCAAGTGCTGCTCCCTGTTCATCAATGACGGCGCCGCGAACCGCCGCCGTCGTTACCTGCGCGTGTGTCGCCACGGCGTTGCAAAGAATCAGTACCGCCACGCAAAACAAGGAGACCAGCACTCGAGTCCCACCAAACGATTGTTGCAAACTCGAAAATCGAATTTTCATTCGCTTACCCCTTCGAGGAAAAATTTGCGGCAGATTCCGTGAGCATGAAATCTTTGCAAGCACCAGTTCGCAAAAGATGCATGCTCCGCGTCCACCCCATCACTGATTGATAGGCCCGACCCCGAAAGCATTACAGCAAGTAATGCTTTTCAATTATGGGCCGCTATATAGCCCGATTGCGAAACGCTTGTCAAGCAGAAATATTGATATTCTTAAGAAAAATAATGTTATTCTTCCCCTCGGTGTCTAGCCCCAGTTTGAGGAGGGTCGATTTCGCTTAGTTTTGGGATGGGTATAGCGCGCGAGATCCCTGGGTGATGGGAATAACCGCGAAAGGCGGGCGTGCCCCGAAACCGGGGTAGGCCTCGCCCCAGATAAGGGACCCTTTGGCATCCGATCCAAACCCAGTGGCCCGAAACGACGGGAAGGATCGGCGCAAGTAACTCGCCTGGCGGACGGTGCGTACAGAGAATAGAGTTGTCCAAACCGGTTTTTTGTAGACGCTCGGAGGATCCTGTAGATGACCCAGTCGTCGAGGAAGAAACAGCCCCTTCGCCCCGAACCGCGAGTCACCCTCAAAACCATCGCAGACCACCTCGGCCTCACCCCGGGCACGGTTTCCGCCGCTCTAAACAATTCCCCCGCAGCGCGGTCCATCCCGGAACACACGAAGAATCGCATCATCGAAGCCGCGCAGGCACTGAATTACCGCCCAAACTTCTTCGCGCGCACTCTACGACTGAAGAGAACTTACACGATTGGCGTGATCGCCGAAGAGATTGGCGACGCCTACGGCGCCATGGTCATCAGCGGGATTGAGGAATACCTGCGAAAGAACAACTATTTCTTCCTGACGGTGATTCACCAGCACGATCCGAAACTGCTCCAAACTTACGCGCAGATGCTCCTGACGCGAGGCGTGGAGGGCTTCATCACCACGGACACATCGCTGACCGAGAAGCTGGCTTTGCCGACCGTGGCCGTTGCAGGACACCAGCGCGTCGAGGGCGTCACCAACATTGTTCTGGATCACAAGCGAGCCGCGCGGCTAGCGCTCGAACACCTGAAGAATCTCGGCCACGAAGACATTGCGTTTATTAAGGGCCAGACGCTGAGCTCGGACTCCTCCGCGCGGTGGAACGCTATTTGCGACGTGGCGCAGGAGTTGGGTATCCGCGTCCGCCCGGAATTAACAACACAACTCGAGGGAACGGATTCGACTCCCGCCATCGGCTACCCCTTCGCCAAAGAACTGCTAGCGAGGAAGCACCCGTTCACCGCCCTATTTGCGTATAACGATATCTCGGGGATCGGCTCGCTATGGGCATTTCATGAAGCTGGGCTGCGGGTGCCGGACGATATCTCTGTCGTGGGATTTGACGACACCCCGGGCGCCGCGTTCGCCAATCCCCCGCTGACCACGGTGAGGCAGCCACTGCTTCGCATGGGACAAATAGCGGCGCAAACCGTGGTTGACCTCATCGAAGGGCGCGGTGAATATGTGCCGGAAATCGCTATCGAGCCCGAACTTGTAGTTCGCGCATCCACCGGCCCGGCATCCTCGCGTCAGCAGAGGAGCTTAGCGGGCTCCCCCTCTTAGCTGCCTGAGATTCTGCAGGACAGATCCATTCCCAGCCTGTGAACATGACCATCGCGGTTTGGCCTTGAAGAATTGACGGCCATTGCCCTTCCGTGAAAAATAAGGACCGGGGTCAGCTGATGACGCGCGCTGCCTCAACCTGATTTTCAATCCTGGCAAGCTGAGACCCGGAGATGCTGTGGATCCCGCGGGATACGATTCGACGTGCCTAGCGTGCCATGTCGCCGCGCCAACGGCCAAACCTACAAAGGAACTTCCCGCGCGGCGTGCCCGGTGGCAACCAAAGGCTGCATCACCTGCCACATGCCAAAGATTGAGATCCCTGACATTGCACACGGCCTTTGCCGATCATCTCATCAGAGTAGTGCGTCCTGGCGCGCCCATCGCTGACTAGGTAACTCTTCTAGGCAGTTAGCGTGTGACTGCAATCTGCTTGCCGGAGTAGGTCGCCACTTTGTCTGGCTTGCTCTCCGCGGTTATGCCAAGGCCGTGGCCTCCGCCGACAAACACAATTTGGAAACGGCGCACGGTCAACATTCCGGGAAAAGCGCCCTTCCGCTCGCCGATGGTCAACATTTGCTTCGCATCGTCCCAGTGGAACGGAATCGTGGCGTACACTCCCTTTTCATAGTTGTAGCCGTCATTTTCATCTTCGTAGAGCGTGAAATCTCCGTCCGCGCCGCGATAAATACGCAGCTCGATCGGGTCCTCCTGTTTTTCTGTGGACCATTCTTTTTCCGGGCCCATCGGCAAAATAGAACCGGCTCGCACAAAGAGGGGAAGCTTGTCGAGAGGCGCCGGTGCGTCCATCATCTTCGGCCCTTCGAAAGAGCCGCCGCTCCAAAAGTCATACCACTTCGTTTTGGGCAAATACACTCGGCGCGAGGCCACGCTCGGATCAGTCACAGGACTTACCAGGAGGGCCGGCCCGAACATGAACTGGTCCCCGATCGTCGCCGAGTGCGCATCGGTTCGGAAATCCATGATCAATCCGCGCATCGGCGTATAACCCTGGCTCGTGGTCATCCAGGCAACGGAGTAGATGTACGGAAGCAAGCGATAGCGAAGCGTGTCGTAGCCCGACAGAACCTCCTGCGCCTCGGGACCATAGGACCACAATTCATTCTGGTTCGTGGAGCGCGTTCCATGCACGCGAAGAATCGGATTGAATGTGCCGAACTGAAACCAGCGGATGAATAGCTCCCGATATTGCGGATCGTCGGGATTGCCGGAGACAAATCCGCCGATGTCCGTGGTCCAATACGGCAGCCCGGAAATGGAATAGTTGAGCCCTGCAGGAATCTGCTTTTTGAAAAATATCCAATCGGAGTTGATGTCTCCGGACCAAACCGCCGCGGCGTGGCGCTGCGCGCCCGCAAAGGCCGAACGAGAAAGAATGAACACGCGCTTCTTGTCCGATTCGCTGCGCTGGCCTTGGTAGACGCCCTGCGTGGTCAGCAGCGGAAATGCATTCGCGTATCTTGCGCCGTTTCCAAGATGTGTCTTACTGGTCACCAGGATGTTCGCCTCGCGATCCTCGGTTTCGGGCTCCGTGGTGTCCAGCCACCAGGCATCCACGCCGATCTTGAAGAGCGCCTGATCCATCAAGTTCCAATAATATTTCTGCGCGTCGGGGTTAAACGCGTCATAAAGCGCCATACGCGGAGGATGAAAGGACTGCACTTTGGTCCTGTCAATGAAATATCCGCGCTGGTCCATGTCATTGTAAGTTTTCGACCCGGGACGAAAATAAGGCCACACCGAAATCATCAAGTGGAAATTGTTCTTGTGAAGGTCGTCCACCATTCCGGGCGGATCGGGATAGCGCGCTTTGTCAAACACCGGCTCTCCCATGGTGTACCACCAGAACCAGTCCTGGACGAGGTTGTCCACCGGAATGTGGAGTTGGCGGTATTTGTGCGCAACACCGAGCAACTCTTCCTGCGTGTTGTACTTGTTTTTGCATTGCCAGAAACCGTAGGCCCATTTGCCGAACAACGGCGCCGTGCCGGTCAGCGCGCGGTATCCCGCGATGATGCGGTCGAACTCCGGTCCGTAAAGGAAGTAGTAGTCCATTTCATCGGCAACTTCCGAGCTCAGGTAAAGAGCACTGAGAAAGCGATTGTTGAATCGGCTTCGCGAGGCGTTGTTCCAAAAGATTCCATATCCGTTGCTAGACAAAAGGAGAGGAATACCAATGTTGGTGTTGTCCTGCGAAACGTCCACCGTTTCGCCGCGATAGTTCCATACCCTTGCTTGGTGCTGTCCGAGTCCGTAAAAAGACTCGTACGAGCCCCAGAGTTTCGAGAAAAGCTCCACATGATAAGTCTGCTCACCATTGACTGTTACCGGCGTCATCGTGACTTCCGTTTGCTGAAACAGAGTCTTCCCAGACGCATCCTGAAATGTGACGCTGCTGTCCTTGCGCGAGACGACCGCTTTGATTTGCGCTGTGCCCAGAACGACGCTCTCATCGGAAGACGCGATGTCCCATTTTGTCGCGGGCCAATGGTTCTTGATCACCACAAGATCAGGGTGGGCCGCGACCGATTCCGCAGGCGAATAGCGCACGCGGATGATCGAATCGGAGCAGACCTGAAGACGCATCACGCCATTCAGCAGCGTGAACCGCACTCCGTCCGGCTCTTTTTGCAGGCTGACAACCGGATTCCAAGGATTCCATTGGGCGGCAGCCAAGGCTGGGAAACAAACAAAAAGAAGCAGGAGCGTGAAGACCAAACGGCGAGACGACCAGGCTCGTTGGACTCGACGGGCGGCGCATGCACGCGCAATCATATTCACCACTCCTCGATACAGGGAATTTGCACAAGGTTACTGGAGAGAGTGTACCTTTATCGAGTTTTCTTGCGGGAAGGGTTCCGGTTTAAGCAAGGAACGACCTTGGTTTTTGAAACAACCACACACGCCTTATTCCAACCGGTGGCGTTCAGCGCAGCTCTTGTTGCTTTCCGGTTCGAACAGATTCGCGCGCGGCATCCAGGATTTCCAGGACCTGCACATTTAATTTCATGGAAAGCGGGTCTTCGATGGGCTTGTTGTTTCGAATGCAATCTACAAAGTAGGAGATGGGATTGCTTGTCTCTTTCGGTGCGGGATCAAGGGTAATCCGCTCCCCTTGGAGTCCCGCTTTGGCGGCATTGTCCGTGGGCGAGCGAAAGAATAAATCGCTTCGCGTTGCGAGCAAGCTGCCCTTGGGTCCGAACACTTGCACCTGCCCCATGCTGTAGGGCCAATCCCATGAGGCCTCGATAATTGCAGTCCCATCGGGATAATCCAAAACAATCGTGGCATCGTCATCTACGGCGTTGTGCTGGTCTGTTTTCAGTTTCTGCGTAACCGCCGAAACGCGCGAGGGCCTCCCCTTGAGCCACACCGCCCACTCCGCGCCATAGCAACCAAAATCCATAATCACTCCGCCGCCGTTTTTCACCGGGTCGTAGAGCCAGTCGGCAAAATACTTGGACACGCCGATTTCCTTCGGGCCCTGGTGGCCATACTGCACGAGGATTCTTTGGACCGGCCCCAAGTGGTTGTCATGTACGCGATGAAACAGTTCGTGGGTCGGCGCAACCCACACATTCCAGTAGTTCACCATTACCTTGATGGCGGCCTGGTTCGCCAGCCGTTCCATTTGGCGCGCATCCGCGGCGGTCGTTGCCATCGGTTTTTCCGTAGAATAGTGAATACGCCGCCTCGCGCACTCGCGGAGAATCTCTAGATGCCGATCATTTTCCGTCGTGACGATGACGCCGTCCGGCTTCGTTTCATCTAGCATCTTTACGTAATCGGAGTAAAACTTTACGGTTGGCGGGACTTTGGCCTTGGCTTGGTCCAGCAATTCCGGGTGCGTGTCGGCCACGGCAACCAGCTCCGCGTTTGGCTCTTTCGTCAAATCTTTGAGCAGCCCCCACACGTGATCGTGATCGAGGCCGATGATGGCTAGCCTGGTTTTTGTTTCTGTCGCTTTTGGAGTCTCAGAAGCGGGTCGCGACATCGTTGCCGCGGCGCAAACAAGAATTACAGAAACAAGCAGTGCGAAACGTTCGATGGATTGCCATTGCCTCACGGGGTGATTTCCTCAAATTGCATCAGTTGTTGTGGAGTGACGCCTGTTCTCGCCCCATTCGCAAGGCCGCGTCGACTTTGCGCGCCAGGAGGCCGAAACCTCCGCTGACTGCATCTTTCTCCAGTGCCTGCAGGTGCATCATTCCGGCAGCCCGGTTGGCCGAGTTCAGCTCCATCTCTCCAAGAGCAAGCCGCGCCTCAAGGGCTATACCGGCGAATGTCGCGGTGGTCGCCCGCGCAATCACTTCGCGGAGCTGTCGCATAGAATCGCCGCGGTCCGTGGGTTTTCCTGAGGCTGCTTGTATCCGGGCGGAAGCAATCGCCGCGAAGAGCACCAACTCCTCGTTCCGCGACTTCTTTGCGGTCCCGAGGGTTCGTTCCACGTAATTGCGCGCTTCCGCCAGTTTTCCCTGCGCAAGCAAGGCCCGCGATAGAGCGAGATACGCCGCGGCCGCGTCTTTGTCCGCTTTGGTCTTCTCGAAAAGTTCAGCGGCCTGCTTGGCCTGGACTGCTGCTTCGTCGTTCTTTTCCTGATCCAACAGCAACTCCGCCAGAGACACCTGCATTTGGGCCGATTGCGACTTGTCTCCAATCTTGTCGAAAATCGCCTTGGCCTCCCTCTCATCCTTCCATGCCGTCTCGGTGTCTCCTTCCATACGCAGCAGCCGTCCCATGCCTGAAAGGGCCGATGCTTCCTTGCTTCGATCGCCAATTCGCCGGCAAATCTGCAAAGATTCCTCGAGCATTTTCTTCGATTCGGCGGTGTTCCCCTGCCGTAAGAACACTTCTCCGAGCCCCGCCTCGGTTAGAGCTTCTCCGTCAATATGCCCGATTTCGCGATAGGTGTTCAGCGATTCCTCGTAGCTCTTCCGGGCTGCGGCAAGGTCTCCCAGGGCCAGAAAGATATCGCCAAAATTATCGCGTTCATTGGCCACCCCGAATCGGTAGCCAATCTGCTGGTAAATTGCCAGGGATTGCTCATAGCGTTTCTTCGCGCCTTGATAGTCACCTTGCGCATAGAGTGCGTTCCCGCTTACGGTCGCTGCAATCGCCACACCGCGCTGGTCGTGCGCAGCAAGATAGAGCCGTTCCGCATCGCGCACCACCGCTTCTACCCCATCGGGGGCAGCAAGATTTTCAAGCGCCCAGCCTTGATCCGTCAGCGCCCGCGCTTGCAGCAATGATGCCCCGGCAGCCTTTGCTTTTTCCGCCGCTCTCATGGCGGAGGACAGAAGGTTCTTGAAATCCCCCAGGGACTCCACAGCGTGATCTTCTTCCAAGTCAATGCGCGGGTCGTCTCCCTGCGGTGGAGGCAGCTCACGCAAATGAGCGAGCGTCACCAGCGCTTCATTGCCCCGGCCTCCGTTGACCTGCATGCTGGCCAGCGCAATTCCGTAATCGAGGTTGTCGGGGAAAAACTCAAAAAGGGCCCGATAGATTTCGATGGCCTTGTCCCATTCATGCGACATTTCACGGTAACGCGCTTCGACCAGCAAGCGTTCCGCGCGAGACAAGTTGGAGGAAAGATCAAAGGCTTTTTTTGCTTCCGTCCTGGCATTCTCGTCATATCCCAACTGGTTCCAAGCAGTCGCCAGTGCCGCATGGGAGAGCGCATAGTTGGGTCCTGCGGCGATCGCCTTTACAAGTAAATCGCGAGCCGAAAGAGCGTCGAACACGCGCACCCTCGAAAGCCCTTCGGCATACAGGCGCGCGGCCTCTGCGTTCGATGGAATTGCTGTGGCTACTTCCACAGCCTCTTCTTTCGTGATGCCTCGTACGCCGAGATTTCCGCGCAGCTTCTCTCCGGCGCGGGAAACCAAGTCGAAGAGGTTCTCCTGCGATCCGGTCTCGGAATCTGCATACAGCGTTTCGCCGCTTTGCGTATCGAAGAGCCGCAAATCGAGGCGGATCTGCCGGCCGGGACTTTTTGCCAAAGAAGCATACGAGCCCGCAACCACCAGGTCCGTGCCCAGGTTTCTGTGAATTTGCTCCAAGCTTGCGCGTCTCAGGCTGTCCATGTCACTCAGGGAGAGTTCGGCCTTCATTCGGGCAATGCTTTCGGCCGGAAGAGTCCTCAGTTGGCCGCCAGCGGAAAGTTCCGTGGTGAGCCAGTCGGAGAACGCGGTTGACAGCCACGCTTCCTTGGGATCCCCAGAAAGATTCGTAAACCCGAGCACGGCTACGGAGCGTCGCGGACTGACGGCGCTCGACGAGCCGCTCAGAACTACCGGTCGCGAAACGCGTAAATAAATGCCGACTCCAAGGGCAACGATCACAACGGCGGCAACGAATCCGAAGAGGCGCCGCTTTCCCGACGGCGTGCGCAAATCCACAATTCGGACAGGCTGTTCCTCCTCCCGGTGTGCGTCATTCTGCCCATGGCCTGCGAACAGGTCGCTCTGGAACTCGTTGGCGGTCACGTTTTCATGAGCGGCTTCGGACGGCGGCAAGTACACCGGAGCGAGGAAACGGTAGCCGTGACGCGGAATCGTTTCGACGTACCGCGGGCTGTCGGCGGAGTCTCCCAGTGCCGCCCGCAATTTGGTCATGGCTTTATTCAAGCTGCGATCAAAATCCACAAACGTGTGCGCCGACCAAAGCTTTTCCCGAAGCTCTTCGCGGGTGACCACTTCGCCGGGATGCTCCAAAAGGAGGGAAAGAATCTGGAAAGGCTGCTCTTGCAGCTTGATTCGAACGCCGTGCTTCCGCAATTCCGCGGCGCGCAGATCGACTTCAAAAACTCCAAAACCTCTGGTTCGGAAGGGCCCCTGAACCGCTCGCATGACCTCACCCCTGCAGGTTGCCGAGCGTAGCACGCAGCGGTGGCCTAATCAATACGGCCATGGCCTCGGGCAATCTACAGTTTTGCCAAATTTGGGAGCGTTTGCAGCCTGATGCTTTTGGGAGTTTACCGGGTTGCGGTGGTTACAGCGCCTCTACCTTCCGTGACTTGGACGATGCAGTCGATGCAGGGGAGCGTGACTTCTTCGCGAAGGCCGCTGGGCCAGAAAATTTCCAGCTTGTCGACTTTGGAGGCGGAGCCGAGGCCAAGGTGCAGGCGCAGGTCGGAGGAAGAAGCATAGCTTGCACCGCTGAAGACATCCGCACGCTGGCGCACGCCACCGGCGGTGAGGAAGATTTTTGCACCGATTGCATCGCGGGAGGATTTGTAGACCTTGGCATCCGGTGCCGAAGCCACGGGTGCCCCTTGACTGGGCACGGCGTTAGCGCTGAGAGTCGGTTCGGACCCGCTCGGGCTCTTGGCGCTTCCTCCCCCAACGAGTTTCAGCGTGACCCAGTGGTTGGCGTTGCGCACGACGTTGCGAAGAAGCGTTGGCCGGGAATCAAGGTTATTGAGGACAACGCCAATGTGGCCGTCGTTGAAAAAATCCCCGAAGGCCGCACCGCGAGCGCAGACGACCGAGGCGAGGCCGCTTCCAGTGGCGGGTGGAACTTCCTCGAATTTGGCCCCATCGAGACTGCGAAAGAGCTGCGGTCGCTGCGCCCAGGTCGTTCCCCAATCGCGCTGGTCGGCAATGGGATAGACGTGACCATTGGCGACGAAAAGATCAAGCAAGCCATCGTTATCGAAGTCGAGAAAGCCGGTACCCCAACCGAGAAACGGAATGGTGGGGCCGCCAAGACCGGCTTTGAAGGAGACATCGGTGAAGCTGGCGCCGCCGTCGTTGCGATAAAGAGTTTTGTAATCGTCCGAAAACGTCGTTAGGAAAAGAGCGAGGCGGCCGGAGGAATTGTAGTCGCCAAGGGCGATGCCCATGGAAGCCTGCGCGCGGCCTTCTTCATTTACCGCGAAGCCGCCTAGGTAGCTAACATCTTCAAATGTGCCGTCGTGGCGGTTGCGATAAAGATAGTTGGGCGTCGAGTCGTTGGCGACGATGAGGTCGGGCCAGCCGTCGTCGTCAATATCGGCAAATACGGAAGCGAAGCCGTAGCGGCCTTCGCGGTCAGCGACACCCGCTTTCGCACTCACTTCAGTAAAGGTGCCATTGCCATTGTTGTGGAAGAGATGGTCGCGTTCGCCGAGCAGGCCCATCGGTCCGCAAAAAACGTTGACCCCGCGGTATTGGCAGGCTCCCTCGGGAACGCCGCCCTTCCCTGCCAGAATGGGATGGTCGAGATCGTAGTGGACGTAGCCCGGAACGAAAAGGTCAACTAGGCCGTCGCGGTCGTAATCGCCCCAAGTTGCGCCCGTGGACCAGCCGCCAAGAGCGATGCCGGCTTTTTCAGCGACATCGGTGAACGTGCCGTCGTGATTGTTGTGGTAGAGGCGATTCTTGCCGTAATTGGACACGTAAATGTCGGGCCAGCCATCGTTGTCATAATCGGCGACGGCAACGCCAAAACCCCAGCGCTCGTTCGAAACGCCGGCTTTGTCCGTCACGTCGGTGAACGTGCCGTCATGATTATTGTGAAAAAGCATGGCGCGGGGGGCAGGCTCAGAGCCCTTGCTGGCGGCGAGCGTGGAGCCGTTGAGAAGATAAATGTCGAGCCAGCCATCGTTGTCGTAGTCAAGAAGGGCGACACCGGAGCCAGGAGCTTCGATGATGGTGGATTTTTCGGGAGAGCCGGAGCGATGGTGGAACTTGTCGAGTCCGGATGGATGCGTGATGTCTGCGAAGACGACGGGGGCGCCGTCAACAAAGCCCCCTGCGGTGATTGGACGGGAGTGCGAATCCTTAATGGGAGCGTGAACGCCGCCCGTAGACATTCCGGAGGGGCGAGGCAGGGGGACATTTTGCTGTTTTTCTTGCGGTTTGCCGGGAGCGGACGGCAAAGACTGTTGACTACGGGCAAGGCGCGAGGAGGCGAAGAGCAGCAGAAAGGTCAACACGAGCAAGAGAAAATGGATTGCCGGCCGTGGTTGGCTCATTTTTGTGCAGCTGTCGATGTGGGTTCGTCGACCGTAAGGATTTGATCGGCGTGAACATTCTTGAGAGTTTGCGTGATGCCGCTGGGCCAGTGGATTTCTATGGACTGGGCAGAAGATTCCGAGCCGAGTCCAAAGTGGACGCGCTTATCGCTGGAAGAAAGATAGCTGCTAGCGGTAGAAACCGTCGCGAATTGCGGGCCTTTCGCGGTGACAAGCTTGACTTCGGCGGCAATGGCGTCGCGATTGCTCTTGTGACCGACGAGCTTCAGCAAGAGCCAGTGATTCGGCGTCGGGGTCTCGTTGTGAAGGATGTGAATGGGGCCGTCGTTGGTAGTGACGACGGCGTCCAAGCGGCCGTCATTATCAATGTCGCCGATGACCATACCGCGACTGAGCCAGGGCTGACTAAAGACGGCGCCTGAGGCAGCGGAAACGTCTACGAACTCTTTGCCGGTATTGCGGAGCAGCAGCATCGGCTCGCGGTAGTGCAGATTCGGATAGCTGAGCTCGACGGTGTCGAGATCGTGGCCCTGGGCAATAAGAAGGTCCTTCCAGCCGTCGTTGTCGTAATCGAGGAAGCGGACGCCCCAGCCGGAGTGCGTCAGGGTGGCGCGGGCGACGCCGGAGGCGAAACTGGCGTAAGAAAAAGTCGCGTCGCGGCTATTCATATAGAGGGCATAGCGCTGATTGGCAAGGTCGGTGACGATGAGATCCGGCCAACCATCGTTGTTGTAATCCGCGAAATCGACGCCCATCCCGGCGTAAGTGCGGCCGTCACCGTCAACGGCAACTTCCGAGAGAAGGCCGACTTCTTCGAACGTGCCGTCGCCCTTGTTGTGATAGAGGAACTCAACCATCGAGTCGTTCGCCACAAAAAGATCAATGTGGCCGTCGCGATCGTAATCGGCCAAAGCGATGCCAAGGCCCTTGCCGGGCTTGGAGAGGCCGATTTTCTTCGAGACTTCGGTAAAATGGCCGTTGCCGTCGTTGTGATAGACCAGGGGCGAAATCGGCTGAAAGACGTCCGGGTGGCAGTAGGCGCGGTACCCTTCCTTGTGCTCGCCGCACCAAATGTCGTCGAAATCCCATTGAAGATAGCGAAGGACAACGAGGTCAAGAAGACCGTCGTTGTCTAAGTCCACCCAAGCAGCGCTGGTGGACCAACCAGAGCCGGCGACGCCCGCATTTTCGGTGACGTCCGAGAACGTTCCGTCGCCATTGTTGTGGTAAAGTTTGTTGCCCCCGTAAGCTGTGACGTAGAGATCTTCGTAACCGTCGTTGTCATAGTCGCCGACGGCCACGCCCATGCCGTAGCCGGAACCTTGTAAGCCCGCTCTTTCGGTCACGTCCTCGAAAGTTCCGTCCGGTTTTTGGTGATAGAGGCGATTCCAGTAGGTTCGACCGGTCTTCCGGGGAATGGAACCTTTGGGAGTCGGATCCTGGAGAGGAGCGCCGTTGACGAGGAAAATGTCCAGGCGGCCATCGTTGTCATAATCAAAGAGGGCAACACCAGCGCCCATCGTTTCCGGCAAATAGTGCTTGGGGGTGTGGGACGAGAGATAGTTGAAGTGAATTCCGGAAGCCGAAGTCGTGTCGACAAACTTACCGGGAAGCGCCTTTTGCGAATCGGGCGTGGAACCCGATTGCCGAGCATCAACAATCCCCATCAGAAGAGCAAAAAGAAAAGCCCCCAAGAGAAGACGCATACCTGATTGATATTACAGCATGTAACCGTAGAAGCCTCGTGTTGGGCGGGCGTCCGCCCACGGTTGAAGGGAAGGAGCGTAGATAACTTTTGGTAGCTGAACCGGTTACGCGGGAACGTGGAAATGACATGGAAGTGGATTGACAGAAAGAATGTGGGTTCGGGAGAGTGCGGTTGTGACAGAGGAGTGAGGGTGTGCCCGGTCGAGGACCGGTCAATTCGGAGGGACGCCATGAATTCATGCGAGCGGAAGTCCAAGCACGTTTTGAAAGCGGCTTTGCGGCAATTGCGCCGGATTCTTGTTGCGGTCGCGCTTGTGTGCGTCGCCTTCGCTGGTTGGGCCAGCGCGCAGACTGCCAACAAGGCGGATTCAGACAAGGAGAACGCGCGCAAACCCGACCTGGCCAAGGAGCCGACACTGTACGTGGTCGGTTACGCGCATCTCGACACCGAGTGGCGCTGGGAATACCCGCAAGTCATCAACGAATATCTTCGAAAGACCCTGGACGACAACTTCGCGCTCTTCGGGAAGTATCCGCACTATGTTTTCAATTTCAGCGGTGCCAATCGCTATCGGCTGATGAAGGAATACTACCCGGCGGATTTTGCCAAACTGACGGAATACGTTCACTCGGGCAGATGGTTTCCGGCAGGCTCTTCGATGGAAGAGGGTGACGTGAATGCGCCCAACGCCGAGGCGATTATCCGGCAGATCCTTTACGGGAACAAATGGTTTCGTAAGGAATTTGGCAAGACCAGCGCGGAATACATGCTTCCCGATTGCTTCGGATTTCCAGCTTCCCTGCCGACGATCCTGGCGCACTCCGGCGTAAAAGGATTCTCGACGCAAAAGCTGACGTGGGGCTCTTCAGCGAATGCCGGAGGTCCGGAATCGCGGGAGCAGACTCCGGAAGGCACGCCCTTCAACGTGGGCGTTTGGGTGGGTCCAGATGGCGAGAGTGTGCTTGCCGGATTGAATCCGGGGAGTTATAGCGGCGGAATCTATACCGACCTCACTAAGCCGCTGCCCGAGCCCCCGCCGGACACCGCTTTGGAGAAGGTTCAAGCCGAAATCCAGACGCTGCGAGAGAAATTGGAAAAGGTCCAGAAGAGCGGACAACCTTTGGATCAAAAAGAAATCCAGGAGTTTCGCGGCTTACAGAATCAGCGGGAAGCGCTGAGGAAGACGGCGCAAGACCAAGCCCAAGAACGCTTTCAGGAGGATTGGGCCGCGCGAGTGGAGCGCAACGGGAAAGCGAGCGGCTTATTCACGGACTACCACTACTATGGAACCGGGGATGTCGGTGGGGCGCCGGATGAAGAATCGGTGAAGCGTCTGGAAGCGATTGTCACCAAGGGCACGGCGAGCTTGCCACCCTTAGGAGGGTTCTATTTCTCGAGGCCGTCGCATGCGGAGTGGCCGCAGGTGAAAGTGGGAGACGGACCCGTTCGTGTGATTTCCGCGACGGCCGACCAAATGTTCTTGAATATCAGCCCTTCTGAAGCGGCAAGCTTGCCGCGATACACCGGCGAGATGGAATTGACCAACCATTCCGCAGGCTCGCTAACTTCGCAGGCCTACCAAAAGCGCTGGCTGCGCAAGGAGGAGTTGCTCGCTGACGCTGCGGAGAAAGCATCGATTGCCGCGGAATGGCTGGTGGCACGAGCGTACCCGCGCGAGCGGTTGAACAATGCTTGGACTTTGGTGATGGGCGGGCACTTCCACGACATCGCTGCTGGAACGGCCACGCCCAAAAGCTACGAGTTTGCCTGGAACGATGACGTTATCGCGATGAATCAGTTTGCAGGGGTGTTGAGCAACGCAACCGAAGGTGTGGCCGCGGCGCTTAACACGGAAACCAAAGGTATCCCCATCGTGGTCTTCAACCCGCTTAACATCGCGCGCGAAGACGTGGTGGAAGCAAGCGTGGAATTTTCCGGTGGAATGCCAAAGGCTTTGCGGGTCACGGGGCCGGGTGGCAAGGAAGTTCCGGCACAGGTTTCAGGAGGAAAAATTCTCTTTCTGGCGCAGGCTCCGCCGACTGGCTATGCCGTTTACGATGTGCAGCCGGGCCTCGAGGCCGCTGCTTCGACCTTGCAGGTAACCAACGATTCGCTCGATAACCAATACTACCGCGTAAAACTAAACCTCGACGGCGACGTCGCAAGCATTTTCGACAAATCCATCGGGAAGGAACTGCTTGCTGGACCGGCAAGGCTCGCCATCTCCTCCGACAATCCGCAACAGTGGCCGGCGTGGAACATGGATTGGGATCAAGAGCAGGCGGCTCCAAGGACTTACGTGAGCGGTCCGGCAAAGATTCGCGTTGTCGAAAATGGTCCCGTGCGTGTGGCCCTGGAAGTTTCCCGGGAGACCGCAGGGTCGGCGTTCGTGCAAACGATTCGGCTTTCCGCGGGTGATGTAGGCAAGCGCGTGGAATTTGCAAACGTAATTGACTGGAATACGAAAGAATCCAACCTAAAGGCCACCTTCCCGTTAGCCGCTTCGAATCGCATGGCCACCTACAACTGGGACGTCGGCACCATCCAGAGACCGTCAGCAGAGCCGAAGAAATTTGAGGTGCCTTCCCACCAATGGATTGATCTGACGGACATGAACGGCGAATTTGGCGCTACCATCCTCACCGACTGCAAGAATGGATCCGACAAGCCAAACGACAG
>Ga0126383_10001173_pt1 | contig 16036 bp, 10 predicted proteins | sample PanSoiMetPlot_35_FD_96882 | JGI IMG/M metagenome (GOLD analysis project Ga0126383, IMG submission 96882) | Tropical forest soil microbial communities from Panama - MetaG Plot_35 | ecosystem: Environmental > Terrestrial > Soil > Tropical forest > Bulk soil | place: Panama | collected 2016-02-17
CAACGCTTCACGCACAGTCTCGCAACTGTCCGCGCATGACTCGAGGCCGGGGCGGCTTGCTGGGCCTTCCCCGTACGACTCTTTCATTCGCGACTCCACGCCGGTTTATCCCGGCGCTCCCATAAACGGACCATCAAATCGAAGGCGCTTTCACGGCGGTCGCGCAGACGCCAGTCTGAACTGATGTGCGCCTTTCAGTTTCTTGAGTCAGTTGCCATCCCATAGTCGCCGCGCCAATGCGCAAAAACGGACCTTAGTCCAGAAACTGGCGCACAGCAGCGGAGACGGTTGCTACTCCGCTGGATCGTAGTTCAAGTTTGGGCCCAGCCATCGTTCGACATCGTGAATGCTCATCCCTTTGCGCTCGGCGTAGTCTGCAACCTGATCCCGGTCGATCTTGCCCAGGCTGAAGTAGCGCGATTCGGGATGAGCGAAATACAAACCACTGACGCTCGAACCGGGCCACATCGCGAACGACTCCGTTATCTCAATTCCAGTATTCGCGGAGACATTCAGTAGGCGCCAGAGTGTGCCCTTCTCCGTGTGATCCGGACATGCGGGATAACCTGGCGCCGGCCGGATGCCGCGATATTTTTCTTGAATGAGATCGTCGTGGCTCAAGTTTTCCGTGCCGCCATAACCCCATTCTTTGCGCACACATGCGTGCAAGCACTCGGCAAAAGCCTCAGCGAGACGATCGGCGAGAGCTTCCGCCATGATTGCGTTGTAATCGTCATGCTTGGCCTTGTAGGAGTCGCACAATTCCCTCAGGCCAATACCGCTAGTCACTGCGAAAGCCCCGATATGATCGGGAAACCCGGCTTCCTTGGGTGCGATGAAGTCCGAGAGAGACCGGCACGGCTCGCTGCCCTCTTTATTCGATTGCTGACGGAGGAAATGGAATCGTTCGATCACTTTCTTGCGTTTGTCGTCCGCATACAATTCGACATCGTCGCCCACAGCGTTCGCAGGAAACAGCCCGTACACGCCGCGCGCGGTGATGAGTTGTTTTTCGATCATGACATCCAGAAGAGCATTGCCCTCGTTCAAAAGCTGGCGGGCCTGCTCTCCTTGTCTTTCGTCCTCAAGAATGCGCGGATAAACACCCTTCAGCTCCCAGGTGTGAAAGAACGGGGTCCAGTCGATGAACTCGTGCAGAGTAGCCAGCGGAAAGTTGTCGAGCACGCGAACGCCGGTGAAACTCGGTACCGGCAAATCCTGGGCACGCCAAACAATCGGAGTTCGCCTTGAGCGGGCTGTGTCGAGAGAGACAACCGTTTGCTTCGGGGCCGCATGGGCCTTGCGGATTGCTTCGTATTCAGCGCGTTGCTGTTCGACGAATGTTGACTTGCCTTCGTCGCTCAACAGACTGGTTGTAACCGGAACCGCCCGGCTGGCATCGACGACGTGGACGACCGGTTCGCTGTAGTTCGGAGCAATCTTGACGGCAGTGTGCGCCCGGCTCGTCGTCGCTCCACCGATCAGCAGAGGCAGTTTGAAGCCTTGACGCTCCATCTCGCGCGCCACATGCACCATCTCATCTAGGGAGGGAGTGATCAACCCGCTGAGACCAATCATGTCTGCTTTCTCGGCCTTGGCACGTTCGAGAATCTTTTCGCAAGGGACCATCACACCCATGTCGATTACTTCGTAATTGTTGCAAGCGAGGACGACTCCAACGATATTCTTTCCAATATCGTGCACGTCGCCTTTGACTGTCGCGAGCACAATTTTCCCCTGCGCCTTGACCGATTCCCCGGCAGCGGCTCGCGCTTCCTTCTCGGCTTCCATGTACGGAGTCAGCCGCGCCACAGCTTTTTTCATCACTCGCGCTGACTTTACGACCTGAGGCAAAAACATCTTCCCCGCTCCAAAAAGGTCGCCCACCACGCTCATGCCGGCCATCAATGGCCCTTCGATGACCGCCAGCGGGCGGCCCAGCTTGACGCGGGCTTCTTCGGCGTCAGCCTCGATATAGGTATCGATTCCCTTGACCAGCGCGTGAGAAAGGCGTTCCTCGACTGTTCCGCCTCGCCACTCTTCAGCCTTCTTTTCGGTCGCGGCTTTACCGGTACCCTTCAGCGTTTCGCCAAATTCCACCAAGTGTTCTGTTGCATCCGGGCGGCGGTTCAGCAGCACATCCTCGACCAGTACTTTTAGTTCTGGCTCGATCTCTTCGTACACTTCGAGCATGCCAGCATTCACAATGCCCATGTCCATGCCGGCCGCGATCGCGTGATAGAGAAACGCGGAATGAATGGCTTCGCGGACCACGTTGTTGCCCCGGAAACTGAAGGAAATGTTGCAAACCCCGCCGCTCACTTTTGCGTACGGCAGGTTGGCCTTAATCCATCGGGTCGCGTTGATATAGTCGACGGCATAGTTGTTGTGCTCCTCCATGCCCGTCGCGACGGTGAGGATATTAGGATCAAAGATGATGTCTTCCGGTGGAAACCCAACTTCATCGACGAGAATCCGGTAGGCGCGTTCCGATACGCGAGTCTTGTCCTCATAATTCGCGGCTTGCCCGTGTTCGTCGAAGGCCATCACGACCGCAGCCGCGCCATATTTCACAATGGTCGCAGCATGTTCGCGGAACTTCTCTTCGCCTTCTTTCAGCGAAATCGAATTAACGATACCTTTGCCCTGCAGGCACTTGAGACCCGTTTCGATAACCTCCCATTTCGAGGAGTCAATCATGACGGGCACCTTTGCGACTTCGGGTTCACTCGCGATCAACTGAAGGAAACGCGTCATCGCGGTGGCGCCGTCGATCATGCCCTCGTCCATGCAGACGTCGAGAACATTCGCGCCGTTTTCGACCTGTTGCCGGGCAACACTGACCGCCTCTTGATATTTCCCGTCCTTGATCAGTCGGGCGAACTTCGGCGAACCGGCGACGTTGGTCCGTTCGCCGATCATGATGAAGACGCCTGCCTGTTGAGTGAATGGTTGTGAGCCCGAGAGCCGAAGAGGCCTGAACTTCAACGCTTCGGCGCTTGCCTCAATTGACTCGTTTACGCCCGGCTCGCTCACGCTCGGCTCGCAATCTCGCTCTGGCGAGCCAACGATGCCTCAGCGGACTGCCCCCACTTTCGCGGTGGCTTGGCGTCCAGCGCTTTCGCAATGGCGGCAATGTGCTCGGGTGTATTTCCGCAACAGCCCCCGGCAATGTTGATCAACCCGGCTTTTGCGAAATCGCCGAGGTAGCGCGCCATGTCTTGCGGCCCAAAATCAAAGCCGGTCTCGGACAAAGGATTCGGCAAACCCGCATTCGGATAACACGAGATCGCCACGTTGGCTTTTTCCGAGAGTTCTTCCAAAAATGGATACATGAGATCGGGGCCGAGAGAACAGTTGAGCCCTACCGACAAAGGCCTAACGTGCCGCACTGCATTCCAGAACGCCTCCGTCGTTTGCGCCGAGATCATCGTTTCGCCGCCTCGCCCCACAGCTGCCGAGATCATGACTGGCAGCTCCCTGGCGCCTTGATCTCTGCTCATTTCATCAAAGACTTCGCGGATTGCGACCAGCGCTGCCTTTGCGTTGAGCGAGTCGAAAATCGTTTCGACGAGCAGCAGATCTACACCTCCCGCAATGAGAGCGCGCACCTGGTGCGCGTAAGCGCCTTTCACCTGATCGAAGGTCACGACTCGGAAACCTGGGTCGTCGGCATCCGGCGAGTTCGAAAGAGAAACGGTGAGCGGTCCAATGGCTCCGGCCACGAACCGCTGCCGCGAGGTTGCCGTTCCGACACGATCGGCCCACTCCCGACACTGCCTTGCAGATTGCTCATTGATGTCCCACGCCAGACGGTTGAGAAACTCGTCGTCGGTGATCTTCTGATAAAACTCGGGATCCTTGCGCCCGCCGTGCTCCCGCGGGTCTTCGACGAAAAATTCACTCTGCGCGATATTAGTGGCGCCGAAGGTATTCGTCTCGATAATATCCGCGCCTGCTTCGAGAAACCGGCGATGGATGTCGCCAATCATTGCCGGCTGAGTTAGCGTAAACAGATCACCGTTATTGAGGAGGCTTTTGATCGCGTCCTTGAACCTCTCCCCACGGATATCCGCTTCCTTCATGCCATAGGTGCGAATCGTGGTACCCATTGCCCCATCAATGATGGCGATACGATTCTCCAGGATTTTTGCCAGAGGATGTGGTTGGGCTTTTTTCATGTCCTTTTGATGAGAACAGGCAGCCTTGGATTCGGCCTTTCCCCAGCTCGATTCGCACTACCGAGCGTCATTTATTATAGCGATTGGCCGGATCTAACCGTTGGGCTCGGGCTCAATGAAGTAATCGTGACCGACTCACAATTGTTCTAAAAGGTTCTAGGGAGGGCCGATAAGGAGTGCAAGCCACAGCGATTCGATCGTACTCTGAACGCAAACCGTTTGTAGCAGCGGGAGCAGTCACCGGCATTGGTAGTCTGCCTTTCACGTCTAGTGCTTCGGCGGTTCGTTCCGTTGCCGAATTCTCACCGGAGATTCCGTTTTGGCCTCAGCTACCTCAACTTTCAGAGCGAGAGAGCATCGTTGGCCAGGGCCTCGGAATTGTCGAAAAACTGATTGAGCCTCGCAACGACGGCTACGGTTATCAGGTAAAAGAAGGCCAACTCGACCCCGTGCTTGAAATCCTTCATCGGAGCGATGGCGAGTTGTCACAATCGAACGCAGCAGGCTTCGGAGAGTTTGAACGAGCGATGTCGTCGAAGCGATTCAGTTCCGCCCTTGCTGTTAAGGGCCAGATCGAGGGACCAATCACGCTGGCCGCGTTCCTGTTTCATAAGGGTAAGCCTTTCCTGGCTGATACTGCTCTGTTTGGAGCGATCGCTTTTCATATCTCGCAGATTATCAACTGGCAGATCAGCCGGCTGAAAGTGGCTGGCTTGCCCGTGCTGATATTTGTTGATGAGCCGGCTTTGTGCCTCGAGGCATCTCTGGCGAATGCTGTTTCAGAGGAGCAGCGGCTCAAGGCGCTGGCGGCTACACTCGATAGCGCTCGCGTTCATGGCGCTTATGCTGGATTGCACTGCTGCGCGGCCCGTCCCTTTGAACGCATGTGCCGCGTGCAGCCAGATATCATTTCGTTCGATGCACACGATGGACTCGACCTGTTCTTTGCTGACTGGCACGCATTGGACTTCATGCAGCAAGGCGGAACGGTTGCCTATGGAATCGTGCCTACGCGGGCAGGAGTGAACGCCGCCGATTCAGCAACGATCTTTCTTCGATGGCTCAAGGCTGCGTCATCGGCTGGAGATCCTCAGAAATTCGCACAACGGGCAATGATCACGGCGACCTGCGGACTTGGGCTTCTTGATATATCCGCGGTCGCCGAATCGTTTGAGGTCGCGCACAGCGTCAGCAAACTGATTCGATCGTTGGCTGGTTCACCGGAATTGGAAGAAGAGGCCGCTTTTGGGATCTAGCCCGATTTCCCAAACGTCGCGTGCGAACTCAGGAACTGCCGCTATATGATCCGGTCACCTGGAAGTAGGTCGGCAAGCACAAGTCCATCGCGCTCCAGATGGCTCGGGGATCGAGGACGTGGGCAACCTAAGGCTGCCCACGTAGCAAAGCATATGCGAGGCTGCATGATGCCCCAACATGGATCATGCTCGATCTCTATGCGACTCTCGCTCTTCGCCGTGCGCCAGACGAACTTCCCTCCGATCCGGCTATTCTCACGCGCCCAATTCGACACCGGGTAGTGCGAAGTACTGAGCAATCAACGGAGTAGTAATCGTCGCAATGTTTTCCGGAATGATTGAGTTATCTGCGCCGGACTGCATCTGATATTTAGCACTCAAAAATGTCGCCAGTTCCTGCATCGCCCGCGTTCGGACCGTGGCAACCTCCCTTCGCGCGCATCCAAGCAAAATCGAACAGTCGTTGTCGGAATATCGTTCGAGAACCGACATGACGAAAACGAACCGCTCAATAGGTGCGAGCTGGAGAATCGCACGAGCCTCCGCATGCAGAAGCACGGGAATCTTTTCCATTCCTCTCGCTACATCGGCGCTCCAACTGACGGTCTGGGAGAAGTCCATCGGCGCGATTAACCGGATAGCGCTTTGAATGATCGTACGTCGCGTCCAAGATCGCGCCCACTCCCTGAATACATAGTTGCCTTTGGTAGATTCCCCGATTCCCTCGACGAAGCATTCCTCCGCCTTCTCGGGGGTACCGGTCAGAAGAAGGGAGAGCAAATAAAGGCTGTTGACGTCCTCGGAGAAGATTCGCTTGAAGTCGGCCGACGTCGCGTATGCACGGCCGGCGATCTCTCTTTCATTCTTCTTGGTCTTCCCCACTCGACACATGCTGACACCCGGTTCACATCTGCCAAAGTCAATGATCAACACACCTTCGGATGCTCCAGATACAGCAGTGGATACAGAATTTGAACACCTAGACTGGAAACGCTTTTCTTGCCTGCGATGTAATATGCGAACCGCCTCGCAGAACGAGCCCCTCGAAACGAACTAAGCCGCAGCGTGGCCCGCATTTTCGAGCGCGCGATCTGAGTGACAGAACATCTCGATGAGGTCGTCTACCGATGAGAAATGTAATACAGATGTCAGCCCAGTCACTTCGAGCATCTTTCGCACCAGCTTGGAAGGATTCACAAGCCTCACCTGCATGCCGGTGGCGCAGGCCCAGTTGTGCAAAAAGACCAGCATTCCAAGACCGCGGGCGTCGACCATTTCGACTTCGGATAGGTCCAACACAACAACTCGAAGTTGCGACAGACTCGTCACGGCGGCTTTCAAGCGGCTGAGCGCTTCTAGATCTACAACCCTTCCCAGGCATTGCAGCACCGCTACATCATCAATCTGTTCCGTACTGATGCGAAACGACATCACAATCCCCCGTGTGAGCTCGAACCCCTATGTGCCGAGCCAATTTCTCACCCTCTGATCCTTAGACGAGTGAGATCCCCAATTTTCGACAACCTGGAAAGAAATATTTCTCCAACCCGCGGTTGACTATCCAGTTGTGGGCTCCTGAGCTATCTTCCGTGGCCGTAATTGTCGCCTCCATTGCGCAAGTATCCACACTTCCGGTGAGTTCAATGCATCATCGGCGATTTGTGTGTGCTTCCACCAGTGCAGATAATCATGTCCTGCTCATGACAATCGTCACTAGTGGCGGGATTTCCGGACTCTGGCAGTATGGCGCGAGAGCGACGGAAATCGAAGCCGCGGCCTCATGCGGCTAAGAACAGCCGCGTCTTGCCAGGGACATTGCCCGAGTTATCAAAAAAGCGACCCTGACGTCCAGAAATCCGCGGCACTAGTGCGGTACTAATAAGGTAGAGTCTCTAGATGGCAAAGCGCGCACCGGCCCGACGACGTCCTCGAAAAGCCAATACGAAGGGCCTCGATCCCGGACAGTGCAGATTAGGACATCCAGAAGGATCTGCCGCTGCAGCCGCAGAAGCAGTCGAGAAGGCGGGGGGCTGTATGGTCGGTCAATACAAGGACACCCGACGATGAAACGTAGCAGAGCGAAGACAACGAATGACCAGTTCATCAGCTAGAAAACACGCGGGGCCCGGACCGGCGACTGACCTGCCGCCCGTTCCCGAGCCCACCTTCGCCGAGCGTGCCCGCACGCTGGTGTACTTGAGTCGCATGGGTAGCCTGTCCACCTTGTCGCGAAAACAGCCAGGATTCCCTTTCGGCTCGGTGATGCCCTATGGGCTCGACGATCAAGGGCGTCCCATCTCTCTTATTAGCACCATGGCCATGCACACGCAGAACTTGCAGACCGATCCCCATGCCAGTCTGCTTGTGACGCAACAGGACACTGAGGGTGAACCACTTGGAGCACCTAGAGTAACCCTGCTAGGGAACGTTCTGCCCGTACCGAAGCCAGAATTGACCGAAGCTCGCAACCTCTACCTAGAGCGTCATGCCAACAGTAAATATTGGGTAGATTTTGAAGACTTCTCTTTTTACCGCATGGAAGTCGTTGATGTTTATTACGTGGGAGGCTTCGGAGTGATGGGCTGGGTATCTGCATCCGATTATGACGACAGTCACCCCGACCCTCTTGCGGACTCCATGGCTGAAATCATTCAGCACATGAACTCCGACCACAAAGATGCGCTTGTCATGCTTGTCCGAAAATTTGCTCACATCGACTCAACGGAAGCGACGATGACCGCAGTCGATCGCCTCGGCTTTCATGTCCGCTTGAAAACTGCTGAGGGCATGCGTGGCGCCCGCATCGCCTTCGTGAGGGAGGTAAACAGTCCGGGTGAGACCCGGAAAGTCTTGGTGGAAATGGTGCAACAGGCGCGGGCGCAGAAGCCAATCGATCTCTAAATCTGGCGCACACCTGGCACACTGGAGGTCCTAAGAGTCTTTTCCCTTTATCCGTTTGGTCGGATTAAAGGCAGCAACGGCCTCATCCAAGACAGCCAGCTTGCGGATGTTTGTCCGCAGGCGACCATCCCGGACACTAGTGAGGTTGATAAGACCGGGTGCGGAAACTGGCATGGCCCACAGGTCTTTGAGAACCCTCGGAAGCCGCTTACGGACACCACGCCTGGTTATGGTTTGCCTCGTGAGTTCCAGAGTTGGACCGCTAATCTGGAGGCACACCGGAGGAAGCCTGAACCTCGCTCCTGAGCCGCACATCCGGCAATTCGTGTCGCATCAAGAAACGCGCGACAATAGATCCTGGTTATTGGGTGCTCTTGAGCGGGGACTTGTTCGTAAACTCCGAGGCCGATTCCGTAGGCGTGTCGAATAAATAGACATGGCGCAAGTTTGGCATCCTACTTAATGAAGCGAGAGCTCCACTCGTGACCTTGGTGCCGCTCACGTTCAGGTAGGTGAGTTGGGAAAGCGATGACAGTTTCGCGAGTGACTGTCCTGTAACGTGGGTACCTTCCAAATGTAGCGCGCGCAAGTTCGTGAACTTTCTGAGGGTGTCGAAGGACGCGTCGGTGATCGCAGTGCGTCCGAGTTCGGCCTCGACGATGAATGGCGCGAATCGATCGAAGCGGGCGAGCTGCGCGTCGTCGAATTTTGAGGCCACGTCAATCGTGCGGAGAATCAACCCGTCGGATGGCTTGGCGGAAACCGCCACTAGTTTTGCGCCTTGCGACCGTTGCATCTCCCGAATGTCATTTATCAGCGAGCTGTAATCGCCTACCGGTTGAAGTGGTGGCTCGACCTTTTCAGTAGTTGCGCGAATTCCTGGAATACTCGCGGCCGTGGGAGATGCGCCAGCAAGGATCCACGCGCGGAGGGTTGCGATTTCGTCAGCTGTCAAAGGTGTGCGACCTTCGGCGGGCATGAAGTGCTGATCGTTTTGAGCGAGCGTGACTCTCTGCAGCAAAAGACTCTGATCGGGATCTCGTGGGACAAAGACAGCTCCGTCTTTGCCTCCCTTGGTCAGCAAATCGAAGAAGTCAAGCCGAAGCCCGCCCTTTTCTTTGTGTGCTCCATGGCATGCTACGCACTTGGCATCAAAGATTGGATGGATGTTGAGCGCGTAGACTGAGCCGGCGTAGGCGGCATCAGATGCCTTGGTTGCCGATGGGAAGAATTGTCTGAGGGGACCGGGCATATAGCGAGTCAGATAATCGCTTCCATGCGTGAGCGAACCACCTTGATGCGCCGTCCAGGTAAGAGTAAGCAATGTCATCGAAAGCAGAACAGGGTAGCTTCGCTTGTCTTGCCCTGAGGTCCATGCAGGACGCACGCTGAAGCAGATCAGCAGTTCGATCAGGAGCGCGATCGCTCCCCACATGTGACGTGTGACCGTTGCGCCCGTGTCGCCGCCGCCGTAAGCCAATAAGATTCCAAAGATCAAGGTAACGGCGCCGGTGAGCAATGTCAGGTAGAGCACGAAGGCGGCAGATTCACGCAAAGCGACTCGGGTTCTTCCGGCGAATTCGAGGATCAGCAACAGCACCAGCATGCCAATCGGAAGATGCACGAGCAAGGGATGAAAACTGCCGAGGAACTGAATCCAGTCCGCGTGCGACTGGCCATCCAACCGAAAGATGAACGGCAACAGTAACAGTAAGGCACTGGCGGCCAGAGCAAAACGCCACTGTACCGATACTGTTCGATGGCGGAGGTTTCGTACCGCGACAGTCAATTTTTCGACAGCGATCACGCCAGCAACCCGTCCACTACGTGCGCGGGAACGGGACTCGTGAGTTTCTGATCGAGTCCCTGGAACTTGTAGGTGAACCGGCTGTGATCAATTCCCAAGCAATGAAGAATGGTGGCGTTGAAGTCGCGCACGTGCACAGGGTCTTTCACGATGTTATAGCTGTAGTCGTCGGTTTCGCCATAAGCAATACCGGGGCGCACGCCGCCCCCAACCATCCATGTGGTGAAACACCGAGGATGGTGATCGCGGCCGTAGTTTTCTTCAGATAAACCACCCTGGCTATATACCGTGCGTCCGAACTCGCCGGCCCAAATCACCAGCGTGTCATCGAGCAGTCCTCGGCGTTTGAGATCAGTGACCAAAGCGTATGCGCCCTGATCGGTTTCTCGACAGAGAATTGGCAAAGTGCCGACCGCATCACCATGAACATCCCAACCGCGCTTGTAGATTTGCGTGAAGCGCACGCCGCGCTCCGCCATTCGGCGGGCGAGCAGGCAGTTATACGCGAATGTTCCAGGCTGTTTAGCGTCTGGACCGTAGAGCTCCCAAGTGGACTGCGGTTCCTTGCTGAGATCGGTAAGCTCGGGAACAGATGATTGCATCCGAAACGCCATTTCGTATTGAGCGATGCGCGCGTTCGTCTCGGGATCGCCGACATCAGCCAGCGTCTGGCGATTGACCTGTTCGACTGTGTCGAGCATCTCGCGGCGTACGCCTCGATCGACTCCGGAAGGGTCGGCGAGATAGAGCACGGGGTCGGCGCCGGACCTCAGCCCTACGCCTGCATATTCGGAAGAGAGAAAACCGCTGCTCCACAATCGCGACGAGACCGGCTGATTATTTTCCTTGGGATTGGTTTTAGTCTGAAGGACAATAAAGGTCGGCAGATTGTCGTTCATGCTGCCGAGCCCGTACGCCAGCCATGCCCCCAGACACGGCTTGCCGGCATTCATGTTGCCCGTGTTCATCAGCATGATCGCGGGCTCGTGATTGATGGCGTCCGTGTTCACCGTTTTGATGATCGTCAGGTCGTCGATCATGCGAGCGGTGTAGGGCAGCAGAGAGCTTACCCATGTTCCGGTCTGTCCATGTTGCGCGAAAGGCCAGTGCGAGGGCGCAACGGGAAAGTGCGCCTGGCCAGCGGTCATGCCGGTTAGCTGCTGGTTCCCGCGGATTGAATCCGGCATGTCTTTGTTGAATTGAGCAGCCAAGTTTGGCTTGTAGTCGAATAGATCCATTTGCGGCGGTCCACCCGACATAAATAGGTAGATGGCGCGTTTTGCTTTGGGCGCAAAGTGCGGCAGGCCAAGCGCATTGCCGGTCGCCGACGCCGGTGAGGTTACTTCCGCTCCGCTGGCATAACTCCGCAGACGCATTTCACTGAAGAGCCCCGCCAATGCAGCCCATCCCAGCACCTTTCCGGATCGGCCCAGAAATTTCCGACGTGTTTCCACCGCAGACCATTCCCGCTTAAGACCTGCGGGGATAGGAAGGTCCAGCGGAGTTATGGGATTTTCGCAGTCCGTGCAAAGTGGATGTTGCTTCATATAAGTACCTGATTATTTGTTCATCGTTTCATCGAGATTCAGCATTTCATTCGCAACCATTGTCCAGGCAGCGAGTTCGGGCTCTGGAATCGACGTGTCATGTTTCCTTTCCCCAAGCTCGACAAGAGAGTGTGCAGCCTTGCGATCCTTTTCGTAATGGCTTTCCAGTTTCTTCAGTGAAGTCTCAAGAGCCGCCGACATCGGAGCGGGCGGATCGTGTGCAAGCAGAATCTCACTCATGCGCTTCATCCGCTGCTGGGAACTGGGGCCTGCCTCATGAATCACACGTTGCGCCAAGGCGCGCGCGGCCTCTATCCACTGCACGTCATTCATCGTGACGAGCGCTTGCAGCGGCGTGTCGGTACGCTGACGCCGAGTGCATACCACATCGCGCACGGGCGCATCGAAAGTGTCCATGTTCGGCGGCGACGCCATGCGCTTGATATAGGTGTACATGCTACGGCGGTAGAGCGCATCGCCGTGTTCTTGAACGTAACGAAGCGTGTCGCTCGTGGGATAACTCACCTCCTCCCAGATATTGGGAGGCTGGTAGGGCTTTACACTGTGCCCGCCAATTTTCTCGACAAGAAGCCCGCTCGTTTGCAGAGCGACATCGCGGAGCATCTCTGCGTCCATACGGAAACGCGGACCGTGGGACAAGAGCAAGTTCTTGGGATCTTTTGCAAGCTGTTCAGGATTTGATTTCGCACTCTGCCGATATGCTGCCGACATCACCATCAGCTTGTACATATGCTCGATGTTCCATCCGCTCTCGCGGAATTCCACAGCAAGCCAATCGAGCAGTTCGGGATGAGTGGGCCTCTGGCCCATGATGCCAAAGTCTTCGGTGGTTTCGACGATGCCCGTTCCGAAGAGCTCGTACCACATGCGGTTTACGGTCACGCGTGCGGTAAGCGGGTTCGCGGGACTCACAGTCCATTTGGCCAAGGCGAGACGATTGTGAGGTTCGCCGGATTCCAACGGCGGCAAGAAGTGAGGAGTATTGGCTTCCACGCGCTCAGTGCGAGCCGTGTATACGCCACGCGTCAGCACGTTCGCGTAGGCGAGTGAGGGCTTCTCCCAGCTCACTTGCGTTAGATCGCCGCCAGTCGATAGCTGATCAAGCTCCTTATTAAGAGGAACTATCTCGCGCTGAATTGTCTGATAGGTGGGATCCACATGGTTGAGGTAGAACTCACTCATCAGGTGCCATTGATCCACAGTCCACTGCGAAGCAGGATGCGATGCAATTTGGGCAGCGTAATCTTCGAACGGGAGCTGCTCGACTTCATCGCGGTTGAGAGTGCGCGCGTAGAGGCGCACGTCCTGATATCTAGCTTCTTTCGCCGGATGTTCTTCAGGATCACGCCATCCTAGCTGCATGGGAACCGGGGTGCGAATGGTCGCTTGAGCAAGGTTGTCAGAAATTACGCGAGTAGGGATACCAGTGCCGTTGACGTATATCTTCACTCCCGACGCTCGGCCCGATCCGTCGTAAGTAAAAAAGATGTGCTTCCAGGCGCCGTCGAGCGGGAGGGGAGTGAGGGAGATGACGCGGATCGCAACTTCCGGAGTCGTATCCTTGGGCGGCTCCGGCGTGTGTTTCTTGGTTTTTTCCTTTGCTTTTTCTTCTGCTTTGTCTTTCTTGGCTGCTTCTTCCTCGGCTTTTTTCTGAATCGCCGGCTTGTTGGCAGCCAGATCTTTTTTACTCAGGTCCTGTGGAGACGGATAGTTGAACGGTTCTTTCGCCTCGAGTGGTTTCTTGTGTTCACCCTTATTTGCAGATTTCTTTGCGCGATCCAGAATCGAGTCTTTCGGGATCTGATCGACCAAAGCGACGCTCAGGAATCCGTCGTCGGCCGAAAGTTCCCATCCGCGATCGTGCTGCGTAGAGTCCATCTTCGAGATCAGCGTCCCGAAACTTCCTGGATGAAATGGCGCTGAGCGGAACATGAACCATCCGCCGGAAGAAAATTGTTGGTTCGCTTCATAGTCGCCGGCCTGTCCCAAAAGTACCCGCGTACTGGACTGCATGCGGAAGTCGGGCCAGAGCCAGGTGGTTTCGCCCCACTCTCCTTTCAGAGTGCTTGTATGAAAACTCGCAGGGTTCGCGTTCGGAGCAGTGTTTTTTAATTCTTCTCCGCTTCCCTCATCGAGTCGAAGGCGCAATACCAATCCACTGGTGTCAACCGAACGAGCAGCATCTTTACGCGAGGCAAGCCATTGCGTGACCAATCTGTGGCTGTTACGACGCATCTCGTTCAGCTTGCTTTGAAGTTCGGAGCGTTGGGTAAGAGCACGGTTATAGGCGTCTTGATTTTGAGTTGTAGGGATGCGCACAACCGGCGCCCACACCGGACGGTCTTCGTTAAAAGGTTTCTCGTCGATATTATTGAAGAAGGCACTGAGCGAATAAAAATCATGCTGCGTGGTTGGATCGAACTTGTGATCGTGACAAACTGCGCAACCAACGGTGAGCCCCATAAACGTGGCTCCAAAAGCTTCCGTGCGGTCGCGCGCGATGTTGACCCGCAACTCCTCAGTGATGGTGCCGCCTTCATTACTGCTAACGCCCAACCTCACGTATCCGCTGGCGATTAGTGGATCAAGGGTGTTCATTGGCAACATGTCGCCCGCGATTTGCTCCATCGCGAACTGGTCAAACGGCTTGTTGGTGTTGAAGGAGCGGATCACGTAGTCACGATAAGGCCAGATGTCACGGCTGTTGTCGTAGTGCAGCCCATAGGTGTCGGCGTAACGCGCGTAATCGAGCCAGTAACGCGCGCGCTGCTCGCCAAAAGTGGAACGCGCTAGGAGTCCATCGACCACATGCTCATAGGCATCGGGTGACTTGTCGTTCACGAAGGCGGTTACTTCTTCAGGAGTGGGTAGGAGTCCGGTCAGATCGAGCGTGACGCGGCGAATAAGGGTGGCCCGGTCGGCTTCCGGAGTGGGATGCAGGCTCGCTTGTTCTAGCTTCGCAAGAATGAAGTTATCGATTGGCGTCTTCACCCATGCGGCCTCGGTTCGTGGCTTGGGGACCGGTGGACGTTGAGGGACCTCGAAAGCCCAGTGGGGTCGATATACCGCTCCCTCCTTGACCCACTCCGTTAATGTCGCAATCTCGGCCGCACTCATAGGCTTTGCTTCGCCCTGAGCCGCTTGCGGCATCAGATAGTGTGGATCTTTGGATTGAATGCGTTTGACGAGTTCACTCTTTTCGGGGTTCCCGGGGACAATTGCGTCGGGATGTTTCGGCCGTTTCTTGAGTGCCCACTCCGCAAGATCAAGTCGCAGTCCCGCCTTTCGCATCTCAGGATCTGGCCCATGACAACTGAAACAGCGGCTCGCCAGAATGGGTTGCACGTCCTGATTGAAATCCAGACGGCGCGCAGTCGTGCGACTACAACCGCAGAGAGTGCTAACAAAGGTAGCGAGGAGCAGACCAATAGCTACCTCTGAATATCGAAAAGGCTTTGGGTGTGACCGTCTGATGTGCTCAGTCTCCCTGAAAAACGATGTCACCGCCGGATGTCTGACCCCAGAGGTGAATCCATTGTATTGCTGTTTCTCGAAAGGGGTCTTCCGGACTTATCTTCGCTGTCGATCAGCGATTTGAGGCTTAGCAGCGAACCTGCAAGCCATGAGCGGCAATCGACTCTGCGGTTTACCCCTAGCTACCGTGGCTTGGTTACGTTGCAGCCATGGTCAAGGTGCAGGTACTCGCAGCCATTTAATCCGACCTTCTGGCCTGAGTCCAACATTCCGCCGATCAAAATGATCCCCAACCAGTCGGTTTAGCCTTAATGGCTCGCACTTGGTCCTTTCAAAACTGCATGTCACTCATTCCAAAGACGAAGGAGGATCTTGAGAGTGGGCTATCTATTTCATGTAACTTATTTATTTTCAATAATATGGCGGAGAGGGTGGGACTCGAATTCTGCCACTTAGCGCAAGTCGTGGTGACGACTAGACATAAGCGATAGTAGCCTGTGTTTATGCTGGTTTCAAGCACTTTCTTGACTTCGGGTCCGTTGCCTCCCACAACCTCCAACGACCTCTATTGACCACAAAAACGGTATCACTGGTATCACTTTCGAGTGTGGAAAACGTTATTCTTGCATCCCCAAAAACTTTCATTTTCGCAGCTCAAAAAAATGTTCAAGAGGTACTCGAAGAATGGCGGAGAGACTCCCACTTTTTGTCTGCGCTCCTGTCCTTGCGCGCGAGGCGGAGAGACTATCCTCTCTCCGCCACAATCGCGGTATCAGTCGGTATCACCTATGACTCTCCCCGGCTAGAGCAATTCTCACCCTCCAGATGTACGTGGTATCAGTTGGTATC
>Ga0126383_10001175_pt1 | contig 16030 bp, 15 predicted proteins | sample PanSoiMetPlot_35_FD_96882 | JGI IMG/M metagenome (GOLD analysis project Ga0126383, IMG submission 96882) | Tropical forest soil microbial communities from Panama - MetaG Plot_35 | ecosystem: Environmental > Terrestrial > Soil > Tropical forest > Bulk soil | place: Panama | collected 2016-02-17
AACTGGAACGGGCTGAGCGTGACCATTACGCTGAATGGCTGCACGCTCGAGCAGACCGGCCAGACCATCAGCGGCACCGTTACCCTCGCGGTCATGCTCAACCCGACCCAGCTGGCGATGACGCTCGCCAACCTGACCATCGGCGGCCAGACCTATACTGGCCAGGTCACGCTTTCGGTCGGCGGCGCCGATCTGGCGCCCACGTTCACGATCGGGGTCGACCTCGCGTCCGGCACCAGCCATTTCACGGGAACCCTGACCATTGCCATGGGCGCGTTCACGGTGAGCGGCAGCGGCATGGTTGCGCTCGGAACCACGACCACCGCGGTCACGATCAGCGGGGTCACGTTCACGCAGGGCAAGTGCCTGCCCAGCGCCGGAACGGTCACGCTGGCCGGGCCGCCGATGGTCACGATCACCTTCCTTGCCACCACTCCCACCGACGGCAAGGTGCAGGTGCAGGTGGGGGGCGCACCGTCCTCGACCCAGATGCTGTTCACGCCCTGCTGACCGGCTCGCGCCGCAGTGGAGAGCTACTCACCGTCCCAGTAGTCGAGGCGCGCTTTTTCCAAGTAGAAGCCGGCAAACCTGGCGTCTTGCAGCTTGGCTCCGGGCGAGCGACCACCCACGGCGCCAAATTTTCCCGAGTCGGGGTACTGAAAGATGTCGGTATCGAGCATGGTGCTGACGGCGAGGTAACGCAGCACGGTTTGACCCGTATTCACGAGCTGATGTGCGACCTCGGGTCCTCCCGCCGGGCAGGCGATGAAATCGCCCGGTTTGACGGGCAGCGTTCGCGCGCCGAAACGAAGCGTGCCTTCACCCTCCAGGATGAAGAAGAGCTCTTCATTCGCATGGTGGTTATGGAAGGGAAACGCTCGCTTTCCCGGTGCGACGGCGGTTACGTTGTAACCGAGCTTTCGGGCCCCCAGCTGCGCGCTCACGCGCGCGACCTTGGCTTCGAACTTGTCGCCATGACGAAGCTCGTGGCTGAACTCGACCTGGGCGATGTTGAGGACCGGATCGGTTGTGGTCATGGGGGCAAATTCTATCAGGCCGCGCGTGTCGGAGGTGCCGCAGCACCGTCAGCGGACGCGCTGCCGGGCGACCCAGGAAGGGGCCGTGCGGGGGCCATAGCGGGCCCGATAATCGGCCGGGGTGAGCCCGGTGATGCGGACGAAGAGCTTTCGGAACGCGACCGGATCGGTGTAACCCACGCGCGTCGCGACGGAGGTGATAGCGTCGTGATTGCTTTCGAGCTCCCGCCGCGCCGCCTCCACACGCACGCGCTGGATGTACTCGCGCGGCGAGTTGCCGGTTGCATGGCGGAACCGGCGCACGAACGTGCGCGTGCTCATGGCGGTCGCCTGCGCCAGCTCATGCACGGAAACCCCCTCGGACAGGCTTTCCTCGATCAGCGCCTGCGCCCGCAGGATGGGCTCGTCGGCGTGCGTCTTCTGGGTCGAGAACATCGCATAGGCGCCCTGCGGCGCCTTGTTCACGTCGACCAGAAACATCTTGGAGGCCGCGCGCGCCACCTCGACGCCGAGCAAACGCTCGGTGAGCAGCAGGGCCAGATTGAGAAAGGAGGTCGCACCGCCCGAGGTCATGAGGCGCCCGCTGTCGACGATCACGGCTTGAGGCGCCAGCCGCACTCTGGGATAGCGGGCCGCAAACAGCTCCTGAAACGCCCAGTGCGTGGTGGCCGAGCGCCCGTCGAGGAGGCCGGCCTCGGCCAACATGAAGGCACCGGTGCACACGCTGGCCAGGTCGGCGCCGCGCCGGAAGGCTCGCTTGAGGAACGGCACCGCAAGCCGGTTTTCGTCCAGGTGTACCAGCACGTCGGGATCCAGAGCCGGAACGACCACCAGATCGCCCGGATCGACATCGGTCAGGGCGGCGCTGCAGCGCAGCTCGAGGCCGCCGGCACACCGCACGAGCGGCTTCCGGGCGACCGCGACCAGCGCCACCTGCGGGGCCGGCAGGTCGTTCCGGCCGGGAAGCGTCGCCGCCAGGTCGGCCGCCTTGCGGAGCAGGTCGGCCACGCCGACCGGTACCAGCGGCGTGCAGTCCCGCAGCGCCAGCACCTGCACGCGAACCGGGCGGGTCGGGCTGCCCGCCCGGCCGGACCGTTTCCGGCCCTTGGTTCGAGTCATGGCGCGTTTATACCTGTTTATTGTCCGATCCGCCATCTGGTCAGGCGCCGGTTGCGCAAGGTAGAAAGTCGTGCGAAAGGAGCCTGCCCATGAGCCCAGCCACCCACCACATTCCGCGCGGACTTCCGGCCGTGATTCCCCAGCTCGTCGTCAAGGACGCACGAGCGCTCATCGAGTTCGCCGTCAGCGCATTGGGCGCGCAGCACGGACACGTGATGCCCGGGCCCGACGGCAAGGGGGTCATGCACGGCATGTTCACGATCGGGGGCGCACCCATCTTCGTTTCGGACGCCGGCGGATTCGCCACTCCCACGAGCGCAAACCTCTTCGTCTACGTTCCCGACGTGGACGCCACCTTCGCGCGCGCCACTTCGGCCGGCGCCAAGGCCTTGGCTCCGGTCGCCGACATGTTCTGGGGTGACCGCTGGGGCATGTTGAGCGATCCTTTCGGGAACATCTGGCAGATCGCGACCCATAAGGAAGACGTGTCACCGGAGGACATGCAGAAGCGCATGGCAGCGCAGGCTCGGTGACGCATGACGGAGGGAGCCCCGATGAACTGGAAGCTGATTTTCGCCTTGTCCTTGTTCGGCGCAGCCATGTCGGTGGCAACCGTGTTCGTCATTCCGTCCAATGTCGAGCCCCTGTTCTGGCTCGTCATCTTCGTCATCTGCGCGCTCGTCATCGCCCGGCGGGCGCCCGGAAAGTTCTTTCTCCATGGCTTTCTGGTGTCGTTGCTCAACGGCGTCTGGATCACGGCCGCGCACATCCTGCTGTACCGAACCTACCTGGCCAATCATCCCCGGGAGGCGGCCATGACCGCGAAGATGCCGTTTCCGGATTCACCGCGATTGATGATGGCCCTGACCGGGCCCGTGATTGCCGCCATCTCCGGGTTGGTGCTGGGGCTGTTCGCGTTCGCGGCCGCGCGGATCCCGGCCCTGAGGCGCAAAGCTTCCTAGTGTGGTGGACCGCCCGATTGGGAGTCGGCGCTCCTCTTATGTGACCACGTCCCGTCTACGGGATGACACAGCTGCACACCTGTCCGGGCTGGCACGCCAGGGCCGTCGATAGCCCCGTGCACACCAGGGGTGCGCAGCAGGCCTGCGTCGGCGAGCACATCTGACCGGCCAGCACGCACATGGGCGCGTCGGGTGGGGGCGGTGGTCCGTCGCCCGCGGCTCCGTCACCCACGCCACCGTCGGGCGGAGGGGGAGCTCCGCCGCAGATGCCGGTCGGTGAGCCCGGCGGGATGGTGCAGGTCAGGCCGCCGCAGCAGTCCGAGGTCGACGTGCAGACGCCGCCCGATGCCACGCACATGGTGCCGCAGCGCAGGACGCCGTTGGAATCGGGCACGCAGGGCTCGCCGTTGCAGCACTCGGCCGAGAACCTGCACTGGCCGCCCGCGGCGATACAGCAGGGCGGAACGCCCGTGTAGCCGGTCGGGCAGGGCTGCGTCGAGCCGCCGAAGCAGCGCAGGACGCCGGCCAGGTCGGGCTTGCAGCAGTTGAACTTGGGCGGGATGCAGTCGCAGCAGTCCTGGCGCGCGCTCTGTCCGCCGTCGCCGCCCGGTGCGCCGCCGCACACGTTACCCTCGGGTGTGCCCTGACAGATGTTGCCGGGCGGCTGGCGGCAGCGGCCGATCGGCGGGGTGAGCGTCATGTCGAGCTCGCAGGCGCCCGGAAATGGGTTCGGCAGGCGTCCGCTGCAGCAGTCGGAATCCATGCGGCAGACGTCGCCTTCGACGCGGCATCCGGCCGCGACCTGGCACGCGAATGCACCGTAGATGGTGGGAACGCACTCGCGGCTGCAGCATTGCGATGAATCGACGCAGGCCTGGCCGTCGACGCCGCAGCCGCCCACGCCGGGCGTGCTGGGGCTGGCGCACAGGCCGGCCGTGGCCCCACTGGCGATGTTACAGACGCCCGCGCAGCAGTCCCCATTGCGATAGCAGACGTCGCCCTCGGAGCCGCACGACGACGCGCGCGAGCACACGTTGTTCTGGCAGTTCAGCGAGCAGCAGCTCGAGCTCGCCGTGCATGCGTTTCCGAGAGTTGTGCAGCCGCCCGGGTTGATGGCCGCGCACATGCTGTTCGCGCAGTTGCCCGAGCAGCACTGGGCATTACCGGTGCAAGCGCTGCCGTTCTGCTGGCATGCGGTGGCGCTGCAGGATCCGCCCGAGCAGTTCAGGTTGCAGCAATCGCTGTTGACCGTGCAGGGCGAGCCGGTCCCGCTGCAGCGGCCGATCACGCACACGCGCTGCTGCAGATCGCAGGCGCCCGAGCAGCATTCGGCCGCGCTCGAGCAGGATGCGCCCAGCCCGGTGCAGGACATGCCGGGACCGTCCATCCCAGCCGAGCCTCCGCTGCCCCCCGCCGGGCCGTCCGTCCTACCGCCGGAGCCTCCGCTGCCGGCGGCCCCGCCGCTGCCTCCGGTATTGCTGTTGACGTCATCACCGCAGCCGACCAAAAAAAGCAAGCACAGGCCCACGCGAGCAGCAGAGCGCATCGAGACCTCCCGGCAAATGGAGAACCGCATGCGTTATGCGGGGAGCCCTCGAGAACGATACAGCTTTGTGCGGATCGGCAACCAACCGCTCAAAGATTGAGCGGGCGCGCCGAGCGTGGCGCGCTTTCTGAAAATTCCTTTCGAAAGTTCCTTTTGGGGGGGTGCTTGTGTGCCCAGGGCCCACCCCGACGCCCGCGTGGCGCCTGCAAGGAAATCTGCCTACTCGCGCCCACCAACGCGCCCTGTGCGGGCGGCTTGGCGTGCGCACGCCGGTTGCATCCCCAGCCCTGACCAGCCCATGCTCGAGCGTCTCATCGACTTCGCCATTCATCGCCGCGTGGTCACGCTGATCGTGACCTGCGGCTTCGCGCTGTTTGGCATCCACACCTTTTCGCGCCTCAAGATCGAAGCCTTCCCCGACGTCACCAACGTGCAGGTGATGGTCATCAGCCTGTATCCGGGGCAGGCGGGCGAAGAGGTCGAGCGGCAGGTGACCATCCCGGTCGAGCGGGCGCTGGTCGGGGTGCCGCGCATGCTGGCCATCCGCTCGATCACCTCGTTCGGGCTGTCGCAGGTCATCATCACCTTCGAGGACGACGTCGACATTTATTTCGCGCGCCAGCAGGTCAACGAGCGGCTGCCCGGCGCCGAAGTGCCCGAAGGCGTGACGCCCACGCTCGGGCCCAACGACACGCCGGTGGGGCAGATCTATCAGTACACGCTCGAGAGCGACCGCCACTCGCCGAGCGAGCTGCGCAGCTGGCAGGACTGGGTGGTGTCCAAGCATCTGTTGCGGGTGGCAGGCGTGGCCGACGTGGTCAATTTCGGCGGCTTCCAGAAGGAGTACCACGTGCTGGCCGATCCGGGCCTGCTGCGCGCGAATGGGCTGTCACTCAAGGATCTCATCACGGCGGTCGCGGGATCGAACGGTGCCACCTCGGGCGGGTATCTCCGCCACGGCGAGAGCGAGTTCGTGGTGCGCGGGCGCGGCTATCTGCGCGGGCGGACGGACATCGAGAAGACGGTGGTGCGCTCGCAGAACGGCACGCCAGTTTTGGTGCACAACGTGGCGCGCGTGGTCGAGGGTTACACGCCGCGCCGTGGCACGGTCGGACGCAACCTGGCGCTCGATTCGATAGAAGGCACCATCCTGCTCCGGCGCGGCGAGAACCCGAGAGACGTGCTGGCCGGCATCCACGAGGCGGTCGACCGCATCAACCGCGACGTGCTGCCGCGCGGGATGCGCATCGTTCCCTTTTACGATCGCACGCGTCTGGTCGACACGACGCTGCACACGGTATCGCGCAACATGATCGAGGGCGCGGTGCTGGTCACGTTCGTGCTGTGGCTGTTTCTGCGCGCGCTGACCGGCTCGATCGCGGTCGCGGTGACCATGCCGCTCGCGCTTCTGACCGCGTTCACCGGCCTCTACTACGCGGGCGTGCCCGCGAACCTTCTCTCGATGGGTGCGATCGATTTCGGCATCCTGCTCGACGGTGCCGTGATCCTGGTCGAAAACGCGTATCGCCACCTGGCCGTGGAGCAGCCACCACCCGGCGAGGTGCCGCAGGTGGTCGCGCGCGCGGCCAAGGAGGTGGTGCGCCCGACGCTGTTCTCGATGGCCATCATCATCGCGGCCATGCTGCCGATTTTCACGCTCGAGCGGGTCGAGGGCCGCATCTTCCGTCCCATGGCGCTGACCTACGCGTTCGCACTCGGGGGTGCGCTGCTGTTCACGCTGACCTGCGTGCCCGCGTTGACGGCGGCGCTGCTTCGCAACCGCAGGGTCAAGGAGGCCGATCCCTACTTTCTCATCTGGCTGCGCGCCCGCTACCTGTCGGCCCTGCGCATCGCGCTCAAGTATCCGCTCTCCACGCGCCTGGCCGGGCTGGTGGTGCTGGCGGCCGCGGTTTTCCTGATCCCGCGACTCGGCACCGAGTTCCTGCCGCAGATGAACGAGGGCGACATCCACATCACGGTCACCATGCCGAGCGCGACTTCGCTCGACCGCGGCGGATCGATCCTGCGTGACGTCCGACGCACGCTGCTCACGTTTCCCGAGGTGGCCGACGCGGTCAACGAGCAGGGGCACCCCGAGGACGGCACCGACGACGAGACGCCAAATCAGGCCGAGACCTTCGTCATCATGAAGCCCGAGCGCGACTGGCATACCGGACGCAGCAAAGCGCAGATCGTCGAGGCGATGCGGACCGAGCTCGAGAAGCGGCCTGGCATCGAGTACAACTTCAGCCAGCCCATCAAGGATCGCGTCGAAGAGTCCATCAGCGGCATCCGCGGTCAGATCGTGGTCAAGATCTACGGCGAGGATCTCGAGCTCATGCACGCCAAGCTCGACGAGGTGCGGCGCATTCTCGAGCAGGTGCGAGGCTCGCGCGACGTCGAGGTGTATCGTGCCGGCAGCGCCGAGCACGTGGTGGCCGACATCGATCGCGATGCGACCGCGCGGCTCGGCATCCCGGTACGCGATGTCGAGGACACCATCGAGAGCTCGTTCGGTGGCAAGCTGGCGACCGAGATGTGGGAGGGCGAGCGCAAAGTAGGCGTGCGCGTCAAGCTGCCCACGCCGCCCGAGGGCGACGTGGCCACGGTGGCGCAGCTCGATGTTCCGACTGGAACCGCGCGCGTCCCCCTGGGCAGCCTCGCCACCGTGCATGTCGATCGCGGGCGCACCCAGATCAATCGCGAGTCGCTGGGCCGCTTTCTCGCGCTCAAGTGCAACCTCGAAGGCCGCGACATGGGCTCGTTTGTCGAGGAGGCGCAATCGCGCGTGCGCGACACGGTCCGGCTACCCGAGGGCTACTACATGACCTGGGGCGGCGAGTTCGAGAACCAGCGGCGCGCGATGCGCCGGCTCGCCATCATCGTGCCCATCTCGGTGCTGGTCATCTTCGCTCTGTTGTATCTGACCTTTCGGGCGGCGCTGCCGGCCGTGGTGGTGCTGCTCGACGTGCCGTTCGCGACCGTGGGCGGCGTGTTCGCGTTGTATCTGACGCACACCGTGCTCTCGGTGTCGGCCGCGGTCGGCTTCATCACGCTCTTCGGGGTGGCGGTGATGGACGGAGTCCTCCTCATTACATACATCCGTGCGGCCCGCGAAAAGCATGGCGGCGAGGCCAAGGACGCCATCTTGCAGGCGGTGTCGCAGCGGCTGCGGCCGGTTTTGATGACGGCGCTGTTGGCCTCGCTGGGCCTTTTGCCGGCGGCGCTCTCGCACGCGATTGGCTCGGATACGCAGCGGCCGTTCGCGATCGTGATCATCGGCGGGCTGGTCTCCTCGACCCTCTTGACCATGTTGCTTCTGCCGACGCTGTACGAGCTCTTCGACCAGTGGTTCGGGTCGGGGCGGCTCGAGCGCCGCGCGGCGCGCCGCCGCATGGCGCAGCCGCTGGTTGCGGTCGGCAGCGGCCGGGCTGCCCAGGATGGCTGAAGAAAATCTCACCAACGACCGAAAGATTCTTTCAGCGGGAGGCGGCAGCCTGGCATCGAGGATCTTCAAACTGTGCGGCCTCCTTTGCTTTCTGCGTGGCCCGCTCCTGGTCCGCGGCTTGCTTCCCTTCACGCGATCGTGCTCGTGGGTTTCTTCCGCGCACACCTTGTGGGAGCGAGCGTCCGTTGATGCGTAGATGGACGGGCATGTCGGCGCTTGCGCTGCTTGCGCTCGGAGCCCTGACCGGTTGCTCCAGCCACGGCTCCGTGAGCGAGGCGCAGGCGTCGGAGCGGCAAAGAGACTTCATCAAAATAGAGCCGGGCAGCGGGCGCCGCGATTTTGTCAAGGTAGAAACCGTGCGCGAGTCGGATGCCGCGGCTGCGGCGTCGCTGACCGGGCGCGTCGGTTTCGACGAGGATCGCACGCAGCGCGTGGCTTCGCCCATCGACGGTCGCGTGCAGGCGCTGCTGGTGCAGCCGGGCGACCGGGTGCGCGCGGGCCAGCCTCTCATCGAGCTCACCTCGCCGCAGGTCGGGCTGCTGCAGGCCGACGCCATCAAGGCGCAGCACGAACTCGAGGTGGCGCAGAAGTCGGTCGAGCGCGTGCACAAGCTGCAGGCGGACGCCGCGGTGTCCGAGAAGGAGGTTGCGCAGGCCGAGGCAGATTTCAAGAAGGCCCGGGCCGAGGTGGGTCGAACCTCCGCGCAGCTGCGCGCGCTCGGCATCTCGGCCACCGATCCGGCGGTGCGGGTGGCCCTGCATGCGCAGATCGCTGGCACCGTGGTCGAGCGCTCCGTGCTGGTGGGCCAGGAAGTGCGCGCGGATCAGGCGCAGGCGCTCCTGACCATCAGCAACCTCGACGAGGTGTGGGTGCTGGCCGACGTGTACGAGCAGGACCTCGCGCTCGTGCAGCCGGGTGCCGAGGTGTCGGTGCGGGTGCCCGCGTATCCTGGCGAGGGCTTCCCCGGCAAGGTCGGGCACGTCGGCGACGTGGTGGACGCACAGACCCGCACCGTGAAGGTGCGTTGCCTGGTGCCCAACCCGGGCCGGCGGCTCAAGCCCGAGATGTTCGCCAAGATCGATCTGCAAGCCGCCGCCGGTCGCAGGGTGCTGGTGATTCCAGCGCGCGCCATCTTGAGCGACGGCCAGAGGACGAAAGTGGTGGTCGCGACCGAGGGCAACCAGTTCAAGATGCGTGCGGTCGAGCTGGGCCCCGAGGTCGAGGGCCAGGTGCGCGTTCTCCACGGCATCGCGCCCGGCGAGAAGATCGTCACCGAGGGAGCGTTGTTTCTCAAGCACGAGATCGAGGACTTGTAGGGCGGGAGGAGGGCACCATGTTTCTGACCGCACACTCGCTGGCCACCATTCTGGGTGGAACCTGCCTCGGCATCGTGTTCATGGTGATCGCGCTGGCGCCGCTTCTGCGCCGTCAGCCCAACCGGGCCGCACCCAAGCCAGCGGCGCCGCAGCTGGCCGAGTTTCACCATCCCGAACGACCAAGCCGCTGCGCCCGTTGCGGCGGCACCGAGCTGGTCCATGTGCCGAACGTCGTGCTGTCGTCGAGAAGCACGGCGCTCCCGGCGGGGCCGCTCGCGCTCGGCCCGGCTCCACGTGCGGTCGAGCTCGAGCTCCTGGCCTGCACCAGCTGCGGTCATGCCGAGTGCTACGCGGTCTCGCCGCGCGTGCTGGAAGCCTTCCGCGGGGGCGCGCGCGGGCGCGCGCTGCCGTACCGCTTCTAAGTCGTAGCGCGCCGAGCGGTCAGGGCTCGCAGGTCGTGGTGTAGTGGTGGCACTTGCCCATCGACGCGTGCACGCACTGGTAATACACGCCGTCCTTGGGGTTGAGCATGCACTTGCCGGGGGGCTCGCAGGTGGTGGTGTAGTGGTGGCACTTGCCCATCGATGCGTGCGCGCACTCGTAGTACACGCCGTCTTTGGGATTGAGCATGCACTTGCCGGGGGGCTCGCAGGTGGTGGTGTAGTGGTGGCACTTGCCCATCGACGCATGCGCGCATAGGTAGTACACGCCGTCTTTCGGGTTCTGCATGCAGGGGTTGGACGAGCCGGCGGGCAGCCCATCGAGCGCCATCGCGATCACAACGATCAGGATCTGGATCATGGAACCTCGTTTTGCTGCATTATAGGGGCAGGCCAGGCCAGGTGACGTAATCCATGCGCCCGAGGGTCATTCTGATCTTGACCGTCATCACGGCAGCTTTGTCGGGCGGCTGCAGTGACGGGCAGCTCGGCGGAGGCGGGGCCGGAGCCGGCGGCACCGGAGGAGCCGGCGGGGTAGGAGGCGTGGGCGGCACCGGAGGAGGCGGCGGGAACCAGGCCAACACGTTTTACGTGTCCCCGTCGGGCTCGGACGATGCGCCGGGCACGATCGATCGGCCCTTCCGGACCATTGCTCACGCCCGCGACGTCGTGCGCCCGCTGCGCGCCAACATGAACGCCGACATCGTGGTCAACCTGCGCGGCGGGACCTACGAGCACAGCCAGACCCTGGTCTTCGGTCCCGACGATTCGGGGACGGGCGGGCACGACGTTATCTACCAGGCTTACGGCTATCCGGCGCCCACCCGGGAAATGCCGGTGCTGAGCGGCGGACAGAAGGTCGGCGACTGGACGCTTTTGGACGCAGGCAGAAACCTCTGGAAGGCGCCCGTGAGCGGGCCGCTGTCGAGCCGGCAGCTCTATGTCAACGGCGTGCGGGCTGTGCGCGCCCGCTCGTCCTCCGGGATCCCGGGCAACGCCGTCCGCACCGCGACCGGCTACACCACCGACGACACCTCGATGCAGGGTTGGTCGAATCCGAGCGACTTGGAATTCGTCTATACCGGGGCGGGCGGCACGCCCGGAGCGCCCTGGACCGAGTCACGCTGCGGCGTTGCCAGCATTTCCGGCGACGCCAGCGGGACCACCATCACGATGCGCCAGCCCTGCTTCGCCAACGGCCTCGCCAAGGTGGGGGGCGGCCAGGACATTCGCCTGCCCACCTCGATCGAGAACAGCCTTTCGCTGCTCGACCAGCCGGGCGAGTGGTACCTGGACCGCGGCGCGGGCGCGCTCTACTACATTCCGCGCCCGGGCGAGGATGTGCCGACCGCCAGCATCATCCTGCCTTTGGTCGAGGAGCTCGTAAGCGGCCGCGGGCAAGCCGGCCAGCCGGTTCACAACCTCGCGTGGAAGGGGATCACGTTCGCGTACGCGACCTGGCTGCGGCCGAGCGGGGGCGACGGCTTCATCGAGATCCAGGCCAACCACGTCATGGTCGGGAGCCCGGGCTCCGTGGAAACTGCGCCCGCCAACGTCTTCTTCCACTACGCCGAGAACATCCGATTCGAGCGCAATGTGTTTGCTCATCTGGGCGGGCAGGGGCTGGCCTTCGATGGTGGGAGCCGGAACAACGTCCTGGTCGGCAACCTCCTGACCGATATCTCGGGAACTGCCATGCGGATCGGCGACGTGACCGATCCGAGCGCCGTGATGGCGGATCAATGTGTCGGTAATCAGGTCATCGACAATTACATCCACGACGCGCCGGTCGAGTATCGGGGCGGGGTCGGAGTTCAGGGCGGATATGTCGCCGGATTGCAGATCATCCACAACGAGATCGCCCAGCTGCCCTACACGGCGGTATCGCTGGGTTGGGGGTGGGGACAGAACTCGTACGCGCGTGACAACGAGATCGCGGCCAATCACATCCACCATTTCATGCAGCTGCTCAGCGACGGCGGTGGTGTTTACACATTGAGCGCGCAGGCGCCCTCGGCGAGCGTCGGCCGCTCATCGGTGCACGACAACTACATTCACGACGGACCCAACCCGCAGGGCGCCCTCTACCACGACGAGGGAAGCGCCTACCTGGACACCTACCGCAACGTCACCGCGTCGGTTCCCACGTGGGTCTTCATCTGGATCAACACCATCCACGACATCGTGGTGCGCGACAATTTCAGCGACACCGCCAACATGAGAAACGACGGCACCAACATTACGCTGTCCAACAACTACACGGGCGGCCTACCCTGGCCGGCGGCAGCCCAGGGCATCATCGACGCGGCCGGTCTGGAAGCGGGGTATCGCGACCTGTTGACGTACTAGATCGTCAGAACGTCCACGCGAGCCGCACCAGCGCGCCCGATGGGCCCGGCGCCAAGCTGATGTGCGGCTGCAGGAGCTCATTCGCGCGCTGCTCGTCGTCGACGCCTTCCACATATTCATAGGCCCCGCCGATCAGAAGTGGCAGGGCGAGCGCGGAGGCGATGGCACCACCAAAGATGTCCGCGCTCGCTTGGCCGTAGCCGCAGACAGCGATCCCTGTGACGGTGCCGTCGCCGCAGGGTTGGGTGAGTGAGTAGAAGGCCCAGCTCGCCAGGCCGGCGAAGACCCCACCGCTCACCATCAACACGATCCCCAAATTCTTTTTCGATCGGGCTGATTTCTTGAGGCGCTGACCCTCCACGATTCTCGAGTCAACATCGAGCCCGGCAGGGCTCTCGGCGCCGGCAGCCACCGAAAGTCTGGGCGCCGAGCGCGGCGTCAACTCGGGCGTGTCAAACGGAGGCGACTGCGCTCGAACGCCTCCACCCGCCCCGATCACCAGTGCAACGAGACCCAATCGAGCAATCCTCGTCACGGCGTTCCTCCTCGACGGCGCGATAAGCAATCGAGAGACCAGTTGCCAACTGCTGGAATTACGTCGTTAACCTGGTTGGATCGTCGACAGAGTGGTGAGAAGTCGTCAGGTGGAGGGCACGACCGGGGTCGCTGCTAGCAGGAGTGTCCGGGATCCACGTTCGCCGCCGGAAGAGCGGGCGCGGTCGGGAACTGCATCACCTGAAAGTCGAAGAACTCGATCAGGGCGTTGGCATTGGCGTCGCGCACCGTGAGCGCGTCGAGCCCGAACCGGAGCTCGATGAGGCGCAGGAGCGCCGTGTGATCCTGCTCGACGTGCGAAACGAAATGGGCGCGCGACCACGGGCTGGCGATGATGAGCGGAACGCGGAAGCCGTAGCGGTCGAATCCGCCCGGTGCGTCGCCCGGTTGTCGCTGCGGCCCGATGTTGTCGGGGGCACAGGCCGCGGCCGGCGGGACGTGGTCATAGAACCCACCGTTTTCGTCGAACGTGAGGATGAACGCCGAGCGGGGCCAGTGCGGCGATTGCGCAAGCGCGCCGAACGCCGCCGCGACGCCCTGCTGCCCCTGCTGCATGTCCTGGGGCGGATGCTCGTCGGGCCCGGGATGGAGAAACACCACCTGCGGCAGCCGACGCGCGGCCGCATCATTGAAGTAGTCGGTCAAACTGTGGAACGCGCCCGGATAGGCGCTGCGAAGGGCTGGGAACATTACCGCCTCCACGGGTCCGGTGGCGTCGCCATACACTCCCCACGCCACCCCGGCCGCGCTGAGGCGCGCAAAAATGGTCAGGAGCCCAGACGGCGGCGCGACGTTCGCGATCTCGCCGCCCGAGGTGCCCGCGTAGAGGAACAGCCGGTTGGGGCCGGTGGGCGCCATCACCGACGCGAAGTAGCGGTCACCGACTCCGAACGCGTTCGCGAGCGCGTAATAGAAGGGCAGATCGGTGGCGTCGAAGTAGCCGAGCACGCGGCTGCCGCCGGGATTGCTGCGCATGACGAAGCCATCCATCGCGCCCTGGTTCCAATCGAGGTGCATCGAGGTCCAATCGTGCGCCGGGTCGCCGAAGCAGTAGGCGGATTGATGAAACCGCGCGGCCAGCCCACCGCTTCCGTCGGGCATAGCGACGTTCGGCGGCGCCACGTCGACTCCGGGCTGCCCGCTGTCGGGGAGGCGCGACAGGTAGTGATCGAACGATCGATTCTCCTGCACCACGATGACGAAGGTGTCGATGGGGATGGTTGCGCGCGCGATCGAAGGACCGAACGTGCTTTGCGGGGGCGATCCGGCCGGGAAGGCACAGGCGTGCCGCATGGCGGCATACGGTGCATCGTCGTCGCCCGGCCCATCCGGGCTGGCGCCGTCGGGCCCATCGAGCGCCCCATCGATCGCGGCGTCGGCCAGGCCGGCTTCCGAAGGGCTGGGCTGGGCATCGCGGGGCGATTCGTGCTGATCGCCCAGACAGCCACCCGCCCCAAGCAGGCAGGCAATCGTCATCGCGCGCGCGATCGGAGCCATGGCCGTGGTGGCCGGTGCAGTCGACATGCCAACGTACACACTTGAGATCCCGCGGAGATCCGGCGCAATCAGGGCGCCAGGTGTTCACGCCGTTGCTTTTTGCAGCGTGCGGTGGTCGACGACGAAAAGATCTCGGTTGTCGGCTGGACAGATGCTCCCTCGTCCTTAGAGTGAAGGCGGGCAGAAAGAAGAGGAGTGCAAGCCCGCAAAGGAGAGACGACCATGCTGCAGAAATCGCCGATCTACGCCTACCTTCCCGCGCAGGACGTCAAGCGCGCGCGGGCCTTCTACGAGCACAAGCTGGGCTTCAAGCCCCAGAGCGAGCGGGAGGGCGGCGTCGTCTATGAGTTCGGCGGCGGCACCGCCGCCTTCCTGTACCCCACGCCCAACGCGGGCACCTCCAAGGCCAGCCAGGCCTTCTGGCAGGTCGAAGACGTCGAGCGCGAGGTTGCCGAGCTCAAGGCTCGGGGCGTCGAGTTCGAGGAATACGACATGCCGGACTTGAAGACCAAAGGCGGCGTCGCGACCGCCGGCGGCGCGAAGGCGGCGTGGTTCAAGGACACCGAAGGCAATACCCTCGCCATCGTGCAGAATGTCTGATTGGCAGCGCTGACCGAACACGCGAACCGAGAGCGAGACGGATCTGCCGTCGATCTCGATCAGCGAAGCGTGCGGCCGAACGGCAAGAGGGCAAGCGGAATCAGCTTGACGTGCTGCTTGGCAAACGGCAGCCCGATGATGGTCAGCGCGAGCACCACCGCCCAGAACAGATGTGACAGCGCGATGCCCCAGCCGAACAGAAACAGCCACAGGATGTTGAACACCACTCGCAGTGGGCTGTTGGCATCGGGCAGCTCGACGAGCTCGCGGCCGAACGGCGCCAACGTGGCAAATCCGATCCGAAAGGCCATGATTCCGAACGGAATGCCGATGATGGTTGCGCACAGCGTCAAGCCGGCGACCATGTAGCCGAGCCAGGATACGAAGCCGCCGAAGACGATCCAGATCAGGTTCCCGAGCAGGCTCATGTTCTTCTACTACTACGGTGCGGCGGGCCCGGACCACCCCTGCCACGCCGCTTGTTCGGCGCCGGCTTCGGGGGCTTCGAGGTCGCTCGCGCTCCACGTTGTCGCCGCGCGCGACGCCGCCGATCGAGCGCTCGATTTCATGTCCATGACTTCGGCATACTGCGATAAAATCATCCCATGAGGAAGACGCTTTCCATTCTTAGCGTGCTGGCGGCGATGAGCCTTGCCGGTTGCGGCGACGACACGGCGGGGACCGGTGGAATGGGTGGCGCCGGCGGTGCGGGCGGCACGGCGGGTCGCGACGGCGGCGGCGGAACCGGCGGAACCGGCGGCATGGCGGGTCGCGACGGCGGGGGCGGAACGGGTGGCATCGACGCTCCCATGATCGATGCCGCCCTCGACGGAGCCATGGGAGAGCCCGACGCCGCCGCCACAGTGTGCATGGACTACTGCGATTGCATGGTCAACGGCAACTGTCAGGGATCGGCGAATGGCTTCACCGACGTCGGCCAGTGCCAGATGGCGTGCGTGAACCTGACCGCGTCTCAGGCCGACTGCCGGGCGCAGCAATGCAATCAGTCGGGCGACCCGGCGAGCGCAGAATGCCAGCATGCGGTGGGCATGGGTGCCGGGGCTCCGGCCGCGTGCCGATAGAGCATCGGCTTTCGCTAGCGGCGTGCTTACGGGAGAAGATGCGACGGAGTCATGTCGCGCACGAAGACGAGCACGTCGT
>Ga0126383_10001176_pt1 | contig 16027 bp, 11 predicted proteins | sample PanSoiMetPlot_35_FD_96882 | JGI IMG/M metagenome (GOLD analysis project Ga0126383, IMG submission 96882) | Tropical forest soil microbial communities from Panama - MetaG Plot_35 | ecosystem: Environmental > Terrestrial > Soil > Tropical forest > Bulk soil | place: Panama | collected 2016-02-17
ATCAGGCCGCTGAGCGTCTTCGTGACGCGCTCGATCACGCTTCCCATCTCCGGCGCTGATCCGTTGAACGGCGGAATATCCCGGCGAATGATTTCGATCAGCTCCTGATCGGTGAACCAGATGAAGTTGTCGAAAACGCACGGCACGTCCCAGCGGCGTTCGGTGATTTCGTAGGTCACCCGCATCTGTTCGCCCACCTGTTGATATTGAAAAGTCGCCTTCAAAAAATATCCCGTCTCCATCAACCGTTTCGATGCGGCTTCAAACGCGGCGTGGTCCACGAGCTGTCCTTGCTGTAGCCCGCTCTCTTTGAGAGCCAGGTCGCGCTGGACTTGCTGCAACCCCAAAAATTCGATCTCGCCAAGCTTGACAGGGCCGGTGGAGAGGACTTTCTCTTCGACCTCGAAGGTCACATTCATCTGACCTTCGGCCTGGTCATAGCTGTAAGAGACCCGGTTGAACCAGCCGGTGTCGTGCAGGCGGTTGGCCGCAGCCTTGAGCGCGCTCAAATCAATCTCCTGGCCGATTTTCAGGCCGCTGGCTTCAATGACTTTGTCTTTGTCGACCTTCCGCAACCCTTCCACCTCGATCTTGATCACCCGGAATTGTTGAGCGGCGGTCGTCTGACCGAGGGCTAACGGCAGGAGCGACAACAAAGTGAGTTTCAATGCGGCCATGCGCAATAACCAATGTGTTGGCATAACAGTCTCCTATCACTATTTTTCGGTCAGCGCGGCGACGCCGGGCAACGTGTCGCCCGCGAGCAGTTCCAGTGTTGCCCCGCCGCCGGTCGAGATGTGCGTAATCTTGTCGGCCAGGCCCGTCTCCTGAATCGCCGCGACGCTATCGCCGCCGCCGATGATCGAGGTCGCGTTGTTCTTTTCCGAAGCCTCGACGACGGCTTGCGCGATGGCGCGGGTCCCCCGGTCGAACGGCGGTTTCTCGAACATCCCCATCGGCCCGTTCCAGATGATCGTCTGCGCCGAAGCGATGACCTCCTCGTACGCCTTCCGCGTCGCCTCGCCGATGTCGAGTCCCATCTTGTCGGCGGGCGTGGACTCGACACTGACGTTCTTCGCGTTCGCGCCGTCGTCGGGATTGGCCGCCACGACGTGATCAACTGGCAATCGCAGATCAACGCCGCGCTCTTTGGCTTTGGCTTCGAGCTGGCTTGCGAGCCCGGTCTTCTCCGGCTCGACCAGCGACTTTCCTGTTTCGAGTCCGCGGGCTTTGAGGAACGTGTAAGCCATCGCGCCGCCGATCAACACAGCGTCGGCGGATTTCAGCAGGTTTTCGATCACCTGAATCTTGTCCGAAACCTTCGCGCCGCCGAGGATCACGACAAACGGGCGGCGCGGATCGCCGAGCGCCCCGATCAAATAGCGCAGTTCCTTCTCCATCAGGAAACCGGCCGCGGACTGTTTGACGAACTTCGTTATTCCTTCGGTCGAAGCGTGCGCGCGGTGCGCCGCGCCGAACGCGTCGTTGACGTAAACGTCGCATAACGAGGCCAATTGTCGGGCGAACTCCGGATCGCTGGCCTCCTCTTCGGCGTGAAATCGCAGGTTTTCGAGCATCGCGATGTCGCCGTCTTTCATTGCGTCGACCACCTTCGCGGCCTCTTCGCCGACCGAGTCGCCGGCGAACGCGACCGGGCGCCCGATCAATTTCGACAGGTGTTCGGCCACTGGTTTGAGCGAATATTTCGGATTGCGCTGTCCTTTGGGGCGTCCCAGGTGCGAGGCCAGAATCACGCGAGCGCCTTTATCGACCGCGAATTGAATCGTGGGGATGGCCGCCGTGACGCGCGTGTCGTCGGCGACCTTGCCGTCTTCGAGCGGAACGTTGAAATCCACTCGGATGAGAACCCTCTTCCCCGCCAAGTCGAGATCACGAATGGAAAGCTTGGACATAGTTCTTCCTTCCTGAGATTGATCGAGTAGATGACGCATTAGATTTATGTCGGGATGGTTGGTCTGAAATAGTGGGCGAACTCACAGTTCGCCGTACATCTCACTTCCTGGGAGCAGTGGGAGCGCGCAACTCTTGCAGGCGCTTAACTAAATCCTTCGCCAGTTTTACCGATGCGGGCCCGGCGGTTATCTCTCTTATTTTGCCGTTGCCGAGCGGAGTGGCGCTGGCTTGATGTGTGACGACGTAAGTCCACGTCCAGGTCAGAAAAGGCAATGTCACATCAACCACCAGATCAGCCTCGAGGGGAGCCGAGACGATCTTCAGCCCCAATCCCCGAAATTCGGGCAGCTTGAGCAATTCATCTTCCAGCAATTTGGGTTTGAGGTAGATTGTCTTCGAGCGGATGTGAATGGTTTTGGCGGAGCGGGTCAATTCAGCCGGATCGGGCTTGGCCGGTGGCCCTCCCGTCCGTGCTCCACTTTCGGAGATGGCCAGCGTAAGCTCATCAGACTGATAACCTTCAATGACGGCCAGCGGGCGCTGCTCGGCGCCGGCGCCTAAATCGCGCTGGGCCTCCGCCGGCACATTCGTTTGCAAATATTTGACGAGCCGATCCAGTGTGACCCCACGACCGCCCCCCGCCGCCTTGCCTTTCAGAGCCTCGATCAACGCGGCGGTGAAATAGCTCTGCTTTTTCGCCTGCGATTCGTAAGCGCGTTGCCCAACTCCGGTCGCCATCAGCGTGGCGAAGGCGACCACCTCCTGACCGCGCGTGTCGAAAGTCAATCCGCGCGTGAACGCTTCATTGAGAGGCTCCTGACGAAACGCGTCGAAGACGAGCATCACCTGGCTGGCGCCGCTCGCTCGAATCAACTCTTTGATTCGCTCAACGCTGATGGCCGTCTCCGCGAGCAAGGTGTCGTTACCCGGCGCCGCGTCGGCCGGAAGCAGGTAATTCTTTCCGCCGCGCTCGACGTTATGGCCGGCGAAATAGATCAGCAAGAATCCATCTCCATTGGCCTCATTGGCCCCATTGGTTCTACGGGACTGACCGGCGCCCGAAATGCGATCGGGCAGATTCGCCAGTCGCTGGAGGATAACGCTGCGCAGCGGCTGTAGTTCAGCCGCCGCGCCGGTCGTCAGCAGAACGATCTGATCCTTGCGAAATCCCGCGTGGCGCTCCAGCGCGTCGGCCACGGCGAGCGCGTCAGAGGCCGCGTAATTGAATTTGCCGATGCGCTTGTCCAGATAATCTTCGACCCCGATGATGATCGCGAAGCGGTTCTCTTGCGCCGGCAGCTCATCAATCAGTTCGGTTCGCCCGGAAAGGCATGGCCGGTCGGTGGTCGAGAGCGATTTGAGCGCCGCCAGCGCCTCTTCGTGCAATTGGCGTGAGCCGGAGGCGCCGCTCAACGAAATGACGCGCGCGTAGTCGTCTACTAGATTGTTCGCGATCGGATTGATCTTCGCGCAGAGCGTTTGTCCCTGCTTGCCGGCCCTGCGGCTCTTCGGAATCGCTCGATACTCTTCGATATATTTTTGATAGATCAGATCGTAGGCGAGCGCGCGCAGCCAGTAGGTGTTCGGATCATTGGCGCTCGGGCCGTCCTTTAATTCTGCGACCTTTGTCAGATAACCGATCGCCTGCTCGGGATCGGGGGTCGCCTGTCGCAGCAGGTAAAGCCCCTTGACTTGATAGAGCAGACTATTACTGTTTGCGCGCAGCCGCGCGTAACTCTCCGCGTCAAGGTCGGGCGGCGGAGCCTCATCTTCTAATAGATTGAGCGCCTGATTGGCGTAAGCCTTGCTCTGTTCGAGATCATTGTAAAAACTGCCGATCATTCCACGACCCGTGGACAGCGCCAGTTGTGATGTGACCTGAACGGCGACTGCCCGGTCCGGTTCCTGGCTCAACAGCTCGCGTCCCATCGCTAGCAGCCGGTTGAGACTCGCCGCATCGGGGTTGGCCGAGAAAGTCCTGGATTCGGAGTTGAAGATTTCGAGCATCGCCTTGCGGTTCCCCGCCCCGACCTCAGCCGCATGCTCGCTCCGCGGGTGTCTCCGCAAGAACTCTTTGCCCAGAGCCAGTCGCTTCGACGGGTCCTGCTTTTCATTCGCGTAAGCCGCGTAGGCGGCGCGCTCTTCCTGCCGCAGGAGAGCCCGCCTGGTCTGCTCGCCCGCGCCGCGCTTGATCAATTGTTCGAGCGTCGCTGCGGAAAGCCTGAAGGCCAGTCCTAGCTCGCTTATCTCGCGCGCGACGACCTCGTCATCAAACCCGCCCTCGATCATTTGTTCAACCTGTTTGAGCGACAACGGGCGAGTATCTTGAACTGGCTGATTCGCCCCGGCCGAAGACGGGATCAGCGCGGCTGGGCTGTTGATAAACAGCGCGAGAATCAGAAACATCTTTGTCATAGGGTATCGCTCCTTAAATTTCCGGCGAACAAACTTATCGAGAATTCAAAATTTTGAGCAACCTATTGATCTCGCCTTTAAGTTTCCGCGCGTTTCCATGCCGCGGATTGAGCCTGAGAGCCTCGTCGCATTCGCCAATCGCGGCCTTAAACTGGCGTTGGTGATACAGCAGCCTCGCTTGTTCATAATGCTGATCCGCCAATAGCCGGTTGTCCGTCTGAGCGCGTTTGGGCGGCGCCGGACTTTCCTCTCGCCGGTCCCTGGGCCTCGGGATTATTCGTGGCGCCGGTTTTACGACGGCGGTGGGTTTCGGCGACGGCGCCCGAACCTCCGCGACGGTCGTCGAAGGCGTTGGAACCTTCGTGACGGTCGTCGAAGGCGAAGGTTGGGCTGTAGGCAAAGCCGGCGATATTTCCTCCCGTCTATCAATCGCGGCGTCATCGGATAAGTGATGATAAAGGCCATAGCCGCTGGCGACCAACGCCACTCCGATTATCGTCGCATAGACCGCGGAAGGTTTGAGACGGCCAGCTGGTTGAACACTGGTCGAATATGTTCTCGGCGAAGGCGCGGCGACGGGCATCTCTTCTGTGGTCCGCTCAACCAGATTATGCCCTCTTTGAATAGTTGTTTCATCGGTCGGCGTCACATCCGGCGACTCCGCGGCCTTCTCCGAATCAGGGATCGCCCGGTCGAGCAGCGAGACCACTTCGGCGACATTCTGAGGCCGCCGCGCGGGTTCTTTTTCAAGCATGCTTTTGACCAGACGTTCGAACGCGGGCGGCGTCTCGGGCCGAAGTATGGAGAGCGGCGTCGGTTCCGAGGCCAATTGCATCTGGATCACTTCACCCATCGAGGAACTGCTGAAAGGCAGCTTCCCGCCGAGCATCCTGTAAATAATGATGCCGAGCGAATAGACGTCCGAACGCCCGTCAATACGCCCGCCCACGGTCAACTGCTCGGGGCTGGCGTAATGCGGCGTGCCCACCACGGTCGAAACCAGAGAACTGGCCATTGTCTCTTCGATCACCTTTCCGATGCCGAAATCTAGCACCTTGACGTGATCACGCCCGTCAGGCGAATCAATGAGCATGATGTTTCCCGGTTTGAGATCGCGGTGGATGACGTGTTTGCCGTGAGCCTCGCCGAGCGCGGCGGCGATCTGGCGCGCGATTCCGGCCGCGCGACTGAAGCTGAGCCGCCCCTTACTCAACAGCTCTTCATCGAGCGTGCGCCCCTCTAGCCACTCCATGACGATGTAAGCAAGCCCCTGATCAGTGTGCCCCGCGTCTTTCACGTCAACGATGTTTTCGTGCGTCAGCCGGCCGGCCAGCTTCGCCTCGCGCTCGAACAGCTCTACCACGCGCTCGTCGCCGATGGCCACATTGGGTTGAAGAATTTTGAAGGCGACGCGGCGGTCTATGCCCGAATGATAGGCGTAGTAAACGGCGCCCATTCCCCCCAATCCCACCAGAGCGTCGATGCGATATTTGTCGAGCAGAATCCTGCCCACCAGATGATAGGGATCGTTTAGCGACAGAACCGAGCGATCGTCCGGACACAGGCGTTCAGTCGAAGAGAATGTTTTTTGACAAGTGGGACAATATTTCGCGGCCATCGCAGGCAAACAGTATTGGATATGAGGAGACTTTTCAACACAAAGGGGCAAAGGATCAAAGGGTCAAAGAATTGGAAGGGTAGGAGCCGTCCCCTTCCCTCCTTCTACCTTTGACCCTTTGATCCTTTGCCCCTTTGTGTTGAAAAGTTCGGGTCACTGCGATCCGGTCATAATACCCTTCCTGAAAACCAGCGCGCCGCTCTGATATGTCCACACCTCGCCAGTCGCCGTGCGGGTGACCTGGTCAGGTTCTCCCCAACTCATCTTCACCTGTTCCTCGGTCATCCCCGCGTAGACCTGTCCCTTCTCAATCGCCCTCCAGACGTCCGCCCTCCATTTGTGTTTCAACCTGGGGTCTTCGGCCAGCAGGTGGTCTTCAAATCGGCTCAAGTGTCTGGCTCCTTTATGGACATTGGTTCCGCTCAGATTCAGATCAACAAAGCCACGCTTGCCGTCCGGCGTTTCGAGCTTGAAGCGGACAGGCTTCTCTTCATCCCAACCCGGCGCGACCTCAACGACTTTGAGGGGCCCAAATTTTTTGACCGGCGTTAATGTGACCTCGCCGCTTTGTTCGTCGTAACTCGAAATCATCAACATTTTGCCCCAGAGCGTCTTGCCGGCCCATTGTTTGTGGGCGTTTTCGATGTCGTCCACGAGCGCCATTCCTCTGACCGATTCTTTATTGGCTACGGTGAAGACCCGCAGCCGTTCGTGGTCGTCTTCCATCTCAAATTCTATATAAGCGCTGGCGCCGGAATCGTCAGCGGAGACTACGCGGGCAATCCGGCCGGCGTATTTCTTATGGGTGATCGCGCGACTGAAATCTTCGTAGGTTCCCGATTCCGAGCCTTTCGGTTTGGGCAGGAAGATAAACCGTTTGCCGGTCCACGAACCGATCGGGTGATACGGAAAGACCGTGGGCGCGACTTCGACGGGTTTCGATTCGGACTTCTTTTCAGGCGTGATGTTCTGGTGTGGCTCTGCCGCCAGAGCGACGGCGCAACACACCGAAACGAGGGTGAACAGAAGAGAGATACGGGTAGTCTTCTTCATCGCGACTCCTTTTCTGGGTGATCGAATTGAGAATTGTTCAATGAGTTGGATTGATTGAACGGCGATGCGCGGTAGCTGGTTGTTGCGCGCGCGGATTATAACACCCGGTTTCGGTAGAGCAAACGCCGACTACGAGGCCTGGTAGTAGTTCACTCGCAGAGTTAGCCTCCGACTTTCGCTGGCGGCTTTTGCCGGCCTTCACTGGTTATGGCGGCAAGCGCACAACGCTTCCCGGTGGCGCGGCAAACGACTTTCACTAACATCCCGTTTTCGGCATTGCAAGAATTCACCGTTTTGCCCAACAGCTTCTTATACGTAGTCTCTCCGGGCAAGGTTCTGAATACCGTATATTTCAAAAACGAAGAGGTGATAAAAATGACAACCAAGAGTCGATTGCGCATGCCTCTGCTTATGATTGCGCTCTTTGTCTTCATCGCTGCGCCCGCGCCCGCGCAGTCTCCCAACACGGCGACGATGATCGTCGTGGTGTTCGATCAGACCGGCGCCGTCGTGAAGGACGCCAAAGTTTCGGTGGTCAACACCGCGACCGGCGCCGCGCGCGAGGCCGTCTCGGGAAGCGACGGCGGCGCCACCGTTCCGGCGCTGTCGCTGACGGGAACCTACACGGTCAGCGTGTCCAAGGAAGGATTCGGCGCCCAAGAGCTCAAGGACGTCGCACTGCGCTCGGGCGAGACCGCGACCCTCAACGTGAAGCTGTCCGTCGGCTCCACGACAATGGAGGTCGCCGTTTTTGGCGCCGTCGAAGGCGTGCGCGCCGACGCGCAGATCGGCCGCCGGCTCGACAGCCCGACCATTGACGAGACGCCGATCCTCGGCCGCAAGTCGACGACGCTGCCGCTCCTCAATTCGGCGTTCCGGCAGGGGAAGGGCACGGGAGATCTCTTCGTCAACGCGACCTACTTCATCACCGGCGTGGGTTCGCGCCGCGCCACCACGTTCACGCTCGACGGCGCGAACAACGACGAGGGGTGGGGCCGCCAGACGGCGATCGCCACCGTGCCGCTCGGCGCCATCCAGGAAATTAACGTGCTCACGAACGCGTTTTCTTCCGAGTTCGGCTGGACCTCCGGCCCCGCGTTGAACATCGTCACCAAGTCCGGGACGAACAGTTTCCACGGCGAAGGGCTGTTCATGATCCGCCCCGGCGACTGGCAGGCGGATACATTCTCGACCAAGGGCTTCTGCCCGCCGTCCGCGCCGAGTTGCGTTACGCCCGCCACGCTCAAAGCGATCAATCCGGTGGACATCCCGGATGCGCTGCAGCAGGTCTCCGGCACGTTCGGCGGGCCGATCATCAAGGACAAGACCTTCTTCTTCGCCACGGCTGACTACACGCGGCAGGATCGAACGACCTTCCTCTCGAGCGCGCTGCCCGCCTTCCTGTTGCCGGCGGACGGCCATCTCGACTTTACGGGTCATTACCGCCAGTTCCTCTTCGACGGGCGGATTGACCACAAGCTCACGTCGAACCAGAACCTGATGGCGCGGGTGAACGTCGATCGGTTTTACGACGACAACCCACAGGACGCGGTGGGCGGCGCGAACGCGCCGAGCGTCGCGCGCAGGTACACGCGGAGGTCAGTGACGGGCCAGATCAATCACACGACGGTCATCAACGCGAATCTTCTCAACGAGGCGCGATTCGCCTATCTGCATGGCGATCCGGTCACGCTCTGGGAAGCTCAGAACCTCTCGACCACTTACACGCGCGGCGGGGCTGTGCCGTTCACCATCGGACAGTCACGCGCCTCCGACATCTTTAGCCACCAGGCGCAGTTCTCAGACACACTGTCGTGGTCGCTCGGCAAGCACTACCTCCGATTCGGCGGCAGCCTGACCCATCACACTTCAGGAGGCGCGGGCAGCGAACCGGGAACCGCGATCCTCGGCGCGTTCACGTTCAAGAACACGACGACGGCCCCCTTCGATCAATTGACACTGGCCGACGCGCAAAATTACACGCAGCCGATCAATTTCGGGATCAGCAGCTACGAGCTGCCGCAGTGGCTCTATACCGCGTTCGCGCAGGACAGCGTCCACCTGCGCCGCGACCTCACTGTCGACCTCGGGCTACGCTACGACCGGCAGACCTTGACCGACGCGACGAAGAACTTCGCGCCGCGCGTCGGCTTCGGCTGGCGCCCGTGGGGCGATTCGCGGACGTCGATTCGCGGCGGCTCCGGCATATATTACACGCAGATTCGATCCAACGTGGTCGCCAGCTACCTGGTGAACGGGTTGGACGGATTGACGACCTACACCGCGATCCCCGGGCAACTCGGATTCCCGACCTGCCTGACTGGATCATGCCTCCCGCTGTCGTTTGATCCGAAGACGCTCCCGGCTTCGCAATTGCCCGCGCGCGACATCACGATCAGGGCGGGACTGCGGGACTTCTACAAGTCTCAGTTCGCGAGGTACGGGCTGAACTTCGATCTGCTGCCGAACTACCCCGATCAGTTGGTGAATCCCCGCAGCCAGGTGTTCTCGATCGGCGCGGAGCGCGAGGTGATCAAGGGGTTATTCGTCGGGGGCGACTACGTGCGTCAGCGCTTGAGCGACATCGATCGCACGGTTGATTTGAACGCCCCGTCGCCCTTCGATCGCACGGCGCCCGGACAGACCAGAACCGTGGCCGCGGCGAACGCCACTCGTCCAATCCTGCCGGCGGGCGGCGGCGTGCGCCAGGTCAACGTGTTGATGAACCTCGGCGTCGCCGATTACGACGGACTGCAGACGCAGGTCAGCTACCGCGGCAATTCGCGTATGTACGCCGCGATCAGCTACACGCTGTCCAAGGCGACCAACACTACCGAGCCGGATGGCAACGGCATCGGACCGGACCAGGGCAACATCGCGCGCCTTGGCGAAACCGAACGGGGACTGAGCGTGGTTGATCAGCGTCATCGCGCGGTCATTACGTTCAGCTATCGCTTCCCGTACAATTTCACGGCCGGTACCCTGACACAGCTCGCGTCGGCGCGCCCATTCAACGCCACCACCGGCGTTGACAACAACGGTGACGGCGCAAACAACGACCGGCCCGTCATTAACGGCAAGGTTATCGGCAAGTCGACGTTCCGCGGCTCCCCGACATCCGAAGTGGCGATCTTCATCGAGAATCGTCTCAAGCTGTCGGAACGCATGTCCGTTCTGCTCAGGTTGGAGGGCTTCAATATCTTCAATCACGGGAACTTCCTGGGTCGCGGGATCACAACCTACGGCGACGCCGCTACGCCGGCTCCCACTTTCGGCCAGTTCGCGGCCGGCGTGGGCGCGGCAGCCAACGCGATTCCGGCGTTCGCAAACATCGACCCGCCGCGGATGTTCCAATTACAGGCGCGGTTCACCTTCTGAGCAGCGCTTTTGCAAAGTCAATTGCGGCCTTTGCTGATAAACTAAAACCTACGACCGAACGCCTAACACCTATAAACTTTTCCTTCGAACGATCTCTTGATTGAGTCATCGAAGGAAAAATTTATAGGTTGTAGGTTGTAGGTCTTGGGGTTTAGGTTCTCCCTAATGACTTTGCAATAGCGCCGCATCTTCTTGAGTGAATCCGTTAACGATGAATCTGTTGACAGTCAATGGCCTCTCCAAACAATTCGGCGCGCGCACGGTACTGCAGAACGTAAGCTTCAGTGTGCGGCAAGGCGAAGTCTTGGGTTTGATCGGGCCGAATGGCGCTGGCAAAACAACGCTCTTTGAATGTCTGGCCGGCATTTTGCCGAGTGATGGCGGCGCGCTCAGGATGAATGAGCAAGGGCTTGCCCCCACCCAACGCAAAACGGCGTTGTTCTACATGCCTGACGGCGTTACGCCCTGGGAGCGACAGTCTGTCAATTGGGCGGTCGGTTTTTTTGAGCGGGTCTATGCGGGGCCGATCAAAGCGACAGAGTTGCTCAACACGCTGAAGCTGGAAAGCCTGCGCCATGCGCGCATCGGTTCGCTCTCGAAAGGCGAGCGTAAACGGCTGCTGCTCGCGATGGGCTTGCTGACCTCGCAGCCTCTGTTGATGCTGGACGAGCCGTTCGACGGCCTGGATTTACTGCAGACGCGCGATGTCATGGCCTTGTTGCGCAGTCAGACGGGGCGTGGGCGAACGTTGATGCTCTCGATCCACCAGTTAGTTGATGCGGCGCGCGTTTGCGACAGATTGATTCTGCTCAGCGACGGGCGCGTAGTCGGCGAAGGGACAATTGATGAACTTCGCGCGCAGGCGAATTTGAGCGATGGTGGGCTGCCAGAAGCGAGATTGGAGGAGATTTTCCTTGCGCTCACTTAGTAGTTTTCCGCCCCTCTTCTCCAAAGAATGGCGCGAATTGACGGCCTCACGCGCTTACTGGCTTTTGCTCCTGGCTGTCGGCCCGCTGGTCGGCCACGGTTTTATCAACGCTGTTAATCTTTACGCCGAGGCGAGCGGCGTTGGAGGCAGGCCTGCAGCTTTGCCGCAAGGCTTGACCCCGCTCGACGGGATGCTGGCGCCGACGTTTGGCGCTTACGATCTGGCCGTGACCCTGCTCTTTCCGTTCGTGGCGATTCGTTCGATCGCGGCGGAAAAAGAAAGCGGCGCGCTGAAACTGGCGCTGCAATTTCCATTCAGTGTCGGCGAGATGGTGGCGGCCAAGCTGCTGGCGCTCGCCACAGGGTGGTTGATCGCGTGGCTGCCGGGATTGATCGCCGTCGCGATGTGGAGGGCATACGGCGGCCACCTGTACGCGCTCGAAACTCTGAACCTGCTGCTGGGACATTGGCTACGAATGTTGTTGAGCGCCGGCGTGGCGACTGCCGCAGCGGCGTTGGCCGAGAGCGCGGCGAGCGCGGCGATTGTGACCCTGGGCTTCACGCTCGGAACGTGGGCGCTCGATTTTATCGCGGCCGGGCGCGGCGGATGGCTGGCCGCGCTCGCGTCGTATACGCCGACCGCGGCGCTGCGGTTTTTCGAGCAAGGTCTGCTGCGATTGAGCGTTGTGATCGTGATACTCGCGCTGGCGTCGGCCGGTCTCGCGATTGCGGCTATCTGGCTGCACATTGGCCGCAAGCCCGGCGCGCGGCTGCTGCGCTCGGTCGTTCTGCTGGGATTCATCGCGGCCATCGTCTGGCTCGGGTCGATTTCCCGCGCGAGTTGGGACCTGAGCGAGAATCGTCGCAATTCGTTTTCGCGAGCCGATGAAGTCGCGCTGCGGAGGGTTCGCGAGCCGCTGCGCATCACGATCAATCTGGCCGCCGAAGACCCTCGACTGATGGATTACGAGCGCGGCATTCTGAACAAGCTGCGGCGCATCCTGCCGCGCCTCGAAGTTGATTACGCGGCGCAGACCCGCACGGGGCTGTTTGAAGGCGCGGAAGAACGTTACGGAGAGATTTGGTACGAACTCGGCGGGCGTAAGGTGATGAACCGTTCTACGACCGGGCCGATTGTTGTTGAACAGCTTTACCAGCTCGCCGGAATCACGGCTCCGGCAAATTCGGACGAGCCCGTGTTTCCCGGCTACCCGCTCGCGGCGCATCCCAAGGGCGCGAGCATGATCTTTTACGCGCTCTGGCCCCTGGCCGTAATTTCGATCTGGGGCCTGGCGCGGCGCCAAAGGAGATGAACAATGAAGAATATTTTCGCTGTTGTGACCACACTGGTTTTAGCTTTCGCCCTCTTCGCGCTTCCTGCTCTCGCGCAAAAAACGAAGAAACCCTCGGCCGCGCCGAAGAGCATTCGAGTCGACATCAGCAAAGACAAAGTCGGCGGCGAGTCGTCAAAGTTTCTTTCGGTTGTCGGCAACTGGTCAGTGGTGGACGACGGCGGCAAGAAGGCTTACGCCGTCGATGGACGCGAATGGCTGCGAGGCAACCCTTCGCGCAGTCTGGCCGAGAATGCCCGCGCGATCTACGGCTCGCGGCACGAAGAGTTCATAGACAACGTCAAAGCGTTCGCCTACTTCCCTTACTCGGTCGCCAAGGATATTCCTGATTTCCAGGACGGCGAAATCAGTGTGAAATTCAAGATGATTGAAGGCAAGTTGGACAAATGCGCCGGAATCCTCTTCAACCTCAAACCGAATGGCGATTACCTGACGGTGCGCTTCAACGGCAAAGAGGACAACCTGGCGCTCTGGACATTTAACAAAGGCGTCCGCAAATTCGTCAAGAAGGGCTCGGAAAACATTCCGCTCGAGTTGAACAAATGGCACGAGATCAAGATCGCCATTCATGGAACCCAGCTCGAAGGATGGTTGAACGGCAAGCATCTGCTCGATTACACGCTCGCCGAGCCGGTTTCCGGTAAAGTCGGGTTGTGGTCGAAGACCGACAGCGTCAGTTACTTCGACGAGTTCACGGTCACGCCTGCCTCGAAATAGTCTGTCGGCAAAGGTCACAAGCGACTTTGCAAAAGCCCTGATGCGATGAGTGGTTTCGTTTGACAGAAAACGGCCGGTCGCGAATACTCCCCCGCATGAACTCCCTCGTCACACTAGACGGATTCAAACGGCCGGGCAAAGGCGGCGCGTCTGACCTTGGACCGCTCGAACGCGAAGTGATGGAATTGATATGGCGGCGTCCCGAACGCGCGGCCGAGGTCAGCGTGCGCGACATTCATCTAGCCTTTAACGAGCGCCTGGCCTACACGACTTTGATGACGACGCTCGACCGTTTGCACAAAAAGGGGTTGCTCGACAGGCGCAAGGAAGGTCGCGCGTTTTTCTACTCACCACGTTTTTCTCCTGATGAATTCGAGCGCGGCGTCGCCCGTCACGTGATCAACGCGCTGCTGGGGCGCGGGCCGGACGGCGTCGAGCCAATCCTGGCCTGCATCATTGACGCGGTGAGCGAACGCGACCGCGCGCTGCTCGATGAACTCGACAGGTTGATTAAAGAGAAGCGGCGCGAAATGGGACGAAAGGATTGAATCCGATGTTCGAACTGCTGGGAATCTGTCTGACGCTGGCCGCTCTGCTCACGCTTAACGCGCTGGCCGCTCTGCTGGCCTCCGCGCTGTGGCGCATGTTCCGCGACCGCGCCGAAGGATGGCCGGCCGCCGCGCGGGCGCGACTGCTTTTCGCATTGCGCGTCTTTCCGCCGGTTATCGCCGTCGTCTTCGTCGGCGTCTTGCTGTTGCCCGCTTACATCGCGCACGAACCCCGCCGCGCCGTCGAGCCGGTCAGTCTGAAACTGGGCGTACTGGCGGTGATCTCGGCCGCCGGGTTGCTGCTTGCGCTCTGGCGCGGCGTCGTGGCGTGGGTTGCGACCAGCGCGCTTGTCAACGACTGGCTGCGCGGCGCCGAACCGGTCAGGGTGGATCAAATCCCGATCCCGGCTTATCGTTTGCGCCATCAATTCCCCGTCGTCGCGATTGTTGGCGTCATTCGCCCGAAACTCTTCATCGCCGATCATCTCTATCAATCGCTGACTCGCCGGGAACTGGCCGCCGCAATCGCGCACGAGAGCGGACACCTTGCGGCCAGAGACAATCTCAAGCGAGCGTTGTTGCGCGCCTGCCGTGACGCGCTGGCGATTATCCCCAGCGGCGCCAGACTGGATCGCGCCTGGGCCGAAGCCTCGGAAGTGGCCGCCGATGAATACGCCGCGAGAGGCGGCGCCAATGTCGCGCTCGATCTGGCTTCGACGCTGGTCAAAATCGCGCGGCTCGTCCCCGATGGAGTCAAACCCGCGATGCCCGCTGGAGCTTTGCTCATCGGCGATAACACGGACGGAATCGCGCAGCGCGTGCGACGGTTGACTCAACTGGCCACGATCGAGAACGTTTCGACCGGTCCACAAACGTTCGACTCAAAAGCCTGGCCCTGGGCCTGTTTCGCGGCGATCCTGATTTCGGCGATCTTACTGGCGACCAATCCCTTCACGCTTCTGACCATCCATAATGTGATCGAAATAGCCGTTTCGAAATTGCAATGAGATTTGACGGAGACCGAGGATTGAAGGTCGAGAATCAAATCACAGCCGACGCAAAAACGATTGCGGATTTTTCAAAAAAGCCCGTGTCAACGAGACGTGCTCGACATCGTCGTAATCCACTTCCCTGATAGGGTGATCGTCGAAGCTCACGATCCGCGCGCCGGGGAAGGCCATCAGAATCGGCGAATGCGTGGCGATGATGAACTGCGCCTGCTGCTCGACCATTTCCTTCAACATAGACATCAGCGCCAACTGTCGCTGCGGCGAGAGCGGCGCTTCGGGTTCATCCAGCAGGTAGAGACCGCCGGGCGCGAAGCGCGATTGGAAGAGTCGCAAAAAGCTCTCGCCGTGTGAGTTGGCGTCGAGGTTCTCGCCGTAGCGGTCGATCAACGCCTGCCGCTGACTGAGCGCCGCGCCTTTCGCCAACCCCAGAGCGTATCCGCTGTACTCTTCGTCAAAACTGTCGGCGAGCTCCTGCAACTCTCTGGTCATCGTCTGCAACCGGCGCGCGAAGTTGAAGAAGTCTTCGGCGCGCAGGAAGAATCCGCGATGAGTCTTGCTCAGCCACGAGAACTTCAATTGCTTCCCCAGGGCGCGCGCATGCTCCAGGGTCGTGTCGCGCTCGACATCGTCTCCGCCGACCGTGGCCAATTTAACGCCCGCGCCGATCGCTTCGAGCAGCGTCGATTTGCCCGAACCGTTTTCTCCTACAAAGAAGGTCACCGGCGAACGGAACTCGACCTGATCGAGATTTTTCACGAGCGGCAGATTGAATGGGAAGCCCGATTGCTTCTTCGCCATGGGCTTCATACTGATGGATTGGAGATGGATCATAACTCACTAAATGTCCGCCTTGCGCGTGAACGCCGATTGTAATGCCCAAGCCGTCTTGCTACTCTCACGCTTCGTCCCTTTCACGCAGACGATAATATGCAGAAAGGTCTGTTGAGTCGCGTTAGCAGAAGACGCGCGTCTTCTTTGCCCTTCCAGGGCCTCGAAGACGATCTGCTATGCCGCGAGTGTGACAATGCTTTCGGCAGAACTCAACCCTCCTCCGGCGTCTCTCGAAAGAGAGCATCGTGAGCGTCAAACACGATG
>Ga0126383_10001177_pt1 | contig 16024 bp, 13 predicted proteins | sample PanSoiMetPlot_35_FD_96882 | JGI IMG/M metagenome (GOLD analysis project Ga0126383, IMG submission 96882) | Tropical forest soil microbial communities from Panama - MetaG Plot_35 | ecosystem: Environmental > Terrestrial > Soil > Tropical forest > Bulk soil | place: Panama | collected 2016-02-17
AAACGAGGACAGGCACACCATCACTCGACCCAGCGCGGGGCCGGGTGCAAGCTGCTCTCCCGAGCGGCGCGCCCCCGATGCGCGGTCCAAGGTCTCCGCCACTTCGCGCAAGGCCAGCTCTCTCAAGGTCGATAGATTCTCCTGCTGGAAAAAGCTCGTCAGCGCCTGCTGTATCTTGTCCGGTGTGTAGATCTTCCCTGCCTTGAGCCGCTCCTGGAGGTCCTCCACCGCCAGGTCGAGATTCACTACCTGGTCTGCGCTTTTGAGAAAGGAATCCGGAATCGTCTCTCGGACGGTGACCCCGGTGACCCGCTCGACCAGGTCGTTCAGGCTCTCCAGATGTTGCACGTTGAAAGCGCCAATAACGTTGATGCCGGCGGCGAGCAGCTCGAGAACGTCTTGATAACGCTTTTTGTTGCGACAGAGTGGAACGTTGGTGTGCGCCAGCTCGTCTACCACCGCTACCTCTGGCTTTCGCGACAGCAGTGCATCCAGGTCCATTTCTTCGACGGTCACACCGCGGTACTCGAAGTTTCGCCGGGGTATCTGAGGCAGACCTTCCATCAGCTTCTCGGTATCGGCTCGACCATGCGGTTCAACAAAGCCCAACACCACGTCCACGCCGCGGCTGTTGAGCGCGCGCGCCTCCTCTAGCATGCGATAGGTTTTGCCGACCCCAGCGGCAAAGCCAATGTAAAGCTTCAGCCTACCGCGCTTGCGCTGCTCAATGAGCTCAAGAAAATCTTCCGGCCGCGCGCGTGTGGTTTCGGCCAGCACGAGCCATCCTTCATCGCGTAATGTTACTCAAGAAGCGTTCCCTCCTCCGGAGGAGGAGCAATTCAGAGACGCCCAACAAGCCGAATAGTACAACCATAAGAATCCAGCCGAAAAGCAGAAATCGAAGCATGGTTATCGGCGGATGGAGCGGCGATGCATAAAGAATGATGACTACGCCCCCTAGAATCGCAACCGCATGCTCAATTGCCCGTCGTCCTCGCTTCGCTCGCAGATAGGCGTCGTGTAGCCTGAGGATCTGCTGAACAGGCGCGTTCGCGTTCACGGTGAAAGGTAGCAATGAGTCAGGGTGAAGGCTCATTTGGACCGCGCTTCGGCGCTCCGTTCTGGCCGCCCGAACTGCCGATCGAGGGCGAGGTTAAGGAGTAGAATGTTGACCCGGGGCTCGCCGAGAAAGCCCAGCGTGCGCGGCTCGGTTTCGGTGGCAATCAAAGTGCGGACACGGTCCGCCGCGATACCCCGGGCAGCCGCGATTCGCGGCACTTGCCACAACGCAGCCTCCGGAGACAGATGAGGATCCAAGCCGGAGCCGGACGCGGTGAGCAGCTCGGCAGGCACCGGACCTCGGGCGGCCGGATTCTCCCGGCGCAGCCGTTCCAAGTCAGTGGCCGCGCGGTCTCTGAGCTTTTGCGAGGTCGGCCCCAGATTGGAGCCCGAGGACGACGTCGCGTCGAAGCCCTTGTCCCCTGCTGCGGAGGGACGAGGCTGGAAATAGCAAGATTGGGTGAAGGGCTGGGCGATCAATTCTGAGCCCACCACCCGACCCTGCTCGTCGGTGACAAAGCTGCCATTCGCTGCCGAAGCAAAGAACAGCTGACCAATTCCGGTGACCGCCAGGGGATACAGAACTCCGGTGAGAAGCAGGGTGACGACGGTGGTGCGCAGTGCAATCAGCAAATTGGTTTTCATCGAGCTCACCTATACGAGTCGCACGGCCTCCAATACCAAGTCGATCAACTTGATCCCCACGAAGGGGGCGATCACGCCTCCTACGCCGTAGATCAGCAGCGATCGCCGCAGCAACGCCGCGGCGCCCAAGGGCCGGTATCGAACGCCGCGCAGCGCCAGCGGAATCAGCAGAACAATGATGATCGCATTGAAAATCACTGCGGAGAGAACCGCGCTGAAAGGCGACGCCAGCTTCATCACGTTCAGCGGCGCAATCTGCGGATACACTCCGGCGAACAGCGCCGGGAGAATCGCGAAATACTTGGCCACGTCGTTTGCTATCGAGAACGTCGTTAGTGTGCCGCGCGTCATCAACAGCTGTTTCCCGACCTCGACCACCTCCAGCAGCTTGGTTGGATTGGAGTCCAAGTCCACCATGTTGCCCGCTTCCTTCGCCGCTTGAGTGCCGGTGTTCATCGCCACACCGACATCCGCCTGCGCCAAAGCAGGTGCATCGTTGGTCCCGTCGCCGGTCATCGCTACCAGCTTGCCCTTTGCCTGCTCGGTCCGGATCAGTTTCATTTTCGCTTCCGGCGTGGCTTCGGCGAGAAAGTCGTCCACGCCCGCCTCGCGCGCGATCGCGGCGGCCGTCCGCGGGTTATCGCCGGTGATCATCACCGTTCGAATTCCCATCGCCCGGAAGCGGTCGAAGCGCTCCTTGATTCCGCCCTTCACCACGTCTTTGAGATAAATGACTCCCAGAACGCGGTTTCCTTCGGAAACGGCGAGCGGCGTTCCCCCCGAGTCGGCAATCTGCTGGTTGATTTCATCCAACCGCGGAGGAACAGAGCCGCCCAACGACTGAACATGAGCGCGGATGGCATCGACGGCTCCCTTTCGGATAATTCGATTGCCGATGTCGGCGCCGCTCATGCGCGTAGTTGCGCTGAAGCGAATAAACTTCGCGCCTTCCTGCTTCACCTCGCGACCGCGGAGGCCGTACCGTTCCTTGACCAGCACGACGATGGAGCGGCCCTCGGGTGTTTCATCCGCCAAGCTGGCGAGCTGCGATGCATCGGCGAGCTCCTCGATGGCAACGCCCGGCATCGGTATCAGGTCGCTGGCCATGCGATTGCCGAGGGTGATTGTGCCCGTCTTGTCGAGGAGCAGAGTGTCGACATCTCCAGCTGCCTCGACCGCCCGCCCGCTCATCGCGATAACATTTTTTCGAATCAAGCGGTCCATACCAGCGATGCCAATGGCAGACAGAAGGCCGCCAATCGTCGTCGGAATCAGGCAGACGAGAAGAGCCACAATGACTGTGGTGGACAAGCGAATGCCTGAGTAAAGCGCCAGCGGCACCAGTGTCACGCACGCGAAAAGAAAGACGAGGGTCAAGCCCACCAGCAAAATGTGCAATGCAATTTCATTTGGAGTCTTCTGCCGCTCGGCGCCTTCGACGAGCGCAATCATCCGATCCAGGAAGGATTCGCCCGGGTTGGAGGTAATGCGAATGACGATTCGATCCGAGAGTACCTTCGTGCCGCCGGTCACTGCGGATCGATCCCCGCCGCTTTCGCGGATCACCGGTGCGGATTCGCCGGTGACCGCCGATTCGTCCACCGAAGCGACACCCTCGACTACCTCTCCGTCTGCAGGGATCGAGTCATTCGCCTGGCAGACAACCGTGTCCCCCTTGCGGAGCGTATCCGCGAGAACCCGCTCTTCCTTTCCATCGACGAGCTTTCGCGCCTCGGCGGTTTTGCGCATTTTCCGCAGGGCATCGGCCTGAGCCTTGCCACGGCCCTCGGCGACGGCCTCGGCAAAGTTGGCAAAGACCACGGTGAACCAAAGCCAAACTGCCACCAGACCGGTGAACCAGCGCGGAGCTGAAGGCGCGACGAAGAGGTCGCGAATGAAAACCAAAGTGGTGAGAACACTGCCGACCTCCACCACAAACATCACTGGATTTTTTGCCACCAGCCAGGGCGAAAGCTTCCGAAAGCTGTCAACCGCTGCTTGTCGCAAAATGATCGGGTCGAACAAAGACAATTGTTTGGTCGTCGCCATTAGAAGACCTTGCCTCCCAGCGACAGAAAGTGCTCGACGATCGGACCCAAGCTGAGCGCCGGGAAGAAGGTGAGTGCGCCGACGATCAGCACCACAGAAACGAGGAGGAGGGTGAAGAGCGGACCGTCGGTGGGAAAAGTGCCCAGACCTGGCGCTACCGCCTTCTTTCCCAGCATCGAGCCGGCGATCGCCAGGACGGGCACGATCATCAAGAAGCGGCCTACCAGCATCGCAATGCCGATGCTGGTGTTCCACCAATGCGTATTGGCATTGAGCCCGGCGAATGCGGAGCCGTTGTTTCCGACCGCGCTGGTATATGCGTAGAGGATTTCGCTTAGCCCGTGCGGCCCTGCGTTGTTCAGCGAGGCAGTGCCATAAGGCGCAACTGAGGACCAACCGGCCAGCCCGAGAATGACGAACGGGAAGATCAGGATGTAGACCATCGCCAGCTTCATCTCCCGCGCCTCGATCTTTTTGCCTAAGTACTCCGGCGTGCGGCCGACCATCAGGCCGGCGATGAACACCGAGAGCACCACGAAGATCAGCATCCCATACAGCCCCGCGCCGACACCGCCGAAGATCACCTCTCCAAGCTCGATGTTTACAAGTGGGACGAGCCCGCCCAGTGCCGTGAAGCTGTCGTGCATCGAATTTACCGCACCGCACGAGGCGTCGGTGGTGACGGTGGCGAAGAGCGCTGATGCTGAGACGCCAAACCGCACCTCCTTGCCCTCCATATTTCCCAGGCTATGGTCAACTCGCGCCTGGACGAGCGCGGAATTGGGGTGAGACTCGGCCCAATAGGCCGCGGTTACGCCCATCAGGAATAAAACAGACATCGCGGCAAAGACGGCCCAACCCTGTTTTTGATCTCTAGCCATTCTGCCAAAGGTATAGGTGAGCGCAGCGGGGATGGCGAAGATGAGCACCATCTGAACGAAGTTGGTGAGCGGAGTCGGATTCTCGAACGGATGAGCGCTGTTTGCGTTGAAAAACCCTCCCCCATTCGTGCCGAACATTTTGATCGCCTCCTGTGAGGCGACCGGGCCCATCGGAATGAGTTGCTTGGTCCCTTCGAGATTGACCACCTCGCGATAGGCCGAGAAGTTCTGCAGCACACCCTGCGAGATGAAGAAAATCGCGGCGATGATGCTGACCGGGAGCAACAGATAAACGGTCACCCGGATCAGATCGGCCCAGAAGTTGCCCAGGGTCTTCGCTCCCTCGGCGCCCGTCCCGAGCACTATCGAGGGACTTGTCCCGAGCGTTGTCGAGGGAGCACGCCGAACCAGACCCCGAGCCAACGCGATCGCCACTGCGATGCCCGACGCAGCAGAGGTGAAATTGTGCCAAGCGAGCCCGGCCATCTGTGTGAAATAGCTCATGGTGGATTCGCCCGAGTACGACTGCCAATTGGTATTGGTGGTGAAGCTCGCTGCGGTGTTGAACGCCAGGTCCGGAGCGACCGCGGCAAAGTGTTGCGGATTCAAGGGCAGCAGGTGCTGAAGCCGCTGAATGGCATAGGTCACCAGCATTCCAAACAAGCTGAAGGCGAGCAGAGCTAAAGCGTACTCCTTCCACGTGTGCTCGGCCTGGGCGTCGACCCCGCAAAGTCGAAGCAAGAATCGCTCGACTCGTCCAAGGACGCTCGGCAAAGGCCGGCGCTCGCTCTCAAGAGCTCGGTAGATATAAATACCGAGCGGCTTGGTAACCAAAAAGATGACCAATGCAAAAACGACGATTTGCAACCACCCGATGGTAGTCATGAGTTCGCTAGAATTTCTCGGGGCGCAGCAGCGCGTACAGCAAATACGCAGTCAGCAGCACGGAAAGTATCGCTCCAACCCAGTATTCCAACTGCATTTTTCTCCCTTAAAATCGGTCGCAGGCAGCGACGTAAGCCCAGCCGATGGCAAAGAAAATGACCGTCAAAAAGATAAAGATTATGTCTTGCATTCTCCGTCCATGATCATCAAATGATTACCCGTTTGGCTTAAGGGCGGGGTTGTCGAATGATGGCGCTGAAGCCGCGAAAGCCATCGCTCTTGATAAAATCTGGTTCGCTGTCTTGTTGTCTGGCCCGCGTACGCTGACCAAGAAGTTGCCGCTTTCAGACTCGACGGTGATATTCAGCCAGCTCTGTGGAAGCCAGTAAGGATCCGACGTCAATTCGATTTCTCCACTTCGCCCCAGCACGCGCCTGGCCTGGTGGCAGAGGAGCAGCGCCTCGAAATCGCTGGTTGTCATTCCGGCGATCGGCCGAAGCCTGAGTTTCGCGCCTTGTAGACGCGCCTCATTTCCGCTCCGGCCGGTTCGGACGCTAGAGTAAATTTCCTCAACTCGAACGACAGAGCGGGCATCGAACAGGTTCTCTGGGTACTCGGGAGCGCGACCCGCAGGGCAGACCGCGGCTTCTGTCTCCTTCGCTTCACTCGCTGGATCTTTTCGCGCAGGCAGAAACAAGGAGCATGCCGAGCAAGGGACGAGCAGCGCCAGGAACCGAACCCTTGGCATGCTCATCTGTTAACCTCCCTAGATCCGGAACAACAGCGAAAGAATGAGCCGTGTCTCGGATTTGACCAGATCAGGCACGAAGCCGGCGGGGTCACCGATGGGAGGGTTATAGCCGTTGGGCGACGTCACTCCGCCGTGGCCAGCGAAGTATGGAACGTTCGCTTCCCGGTGCACCAGCTCGATCCCCCAAGTGGAATATTCGTTTGGCATGTATTGGATGTTGGTCTGCACGTCCCAAGCATCAAAAACGTCGCCTTTATTCGTGGTGAAGGTGGTGGCGGCGACTCCGGTGGGAAGCAGAACCAGATACCGACCTGGGTTGTGCATGCGCCCAGTACCGACCGTCCAGCCAAACAGGTCGTTCAAGAACCAGACTCGATTGTAGAACATCCCGCTGATGAAATTTTGTGCCGGCCCTCCATCGCCGCCGAACGGGGTGACGCCGGCTCCCGATTCGAATCCAAGATCTCCTGTAATCGAGAATGCAGCTTTTGAGATCCGACCGCCGGGATTGTTGTAGTAGCGCAGTAGGAAGCTGTTGTCGCTGTGAAAGCGAACCCGCGTCGAGGTGTTGGGGGTGTCGAAGCCCACGTACCCGTTGGCGAGGACTGAGATGTATTCCTCGGGCCGCCAGAGGATTTGGTAACCAACCCCAGGTGCTTCATTGAACATGCCATACGTCTGCCAGCCATTGATTAGCCAAAGCTCGAGCTTGAGCCGGTCACTGGGGAAGGTTTGTAATCTCAAACCGGTGAAGAACCAGGGCGTGTTATCGGAAGTGTAGGACGGTTGGTACACCCAATTCTCGAAGTTGTTGTAGGACAAGAGCCCGACGTACGACATGAACATCCCTACGTCGAGGTTGATGCCGTGCCATACGTCCCAGTGATAGCCGGCGTAGGCCTCGCTGATGTAACGGAGAGCGGTGTAGAGATCGAATTGTCCGCGCAGCGGGGTGAGGTCGTTGCGCGGAACGCCGGTGGCGCGCGTTCCAAATTGCAGTAACAGCCTCCCGCGTGCGTGCTTGTAGTGAAAGTCGCCGCCAAAAGCGATGAATGAGAGGTTGACCTCGCCCTCGCGGAAGGTCGCCGTTGAGCCGACGTTGGTGTGGTCGATGGGGTTGTTGAAGGAATAGTTGTAATTGATGTCGGCGGTAAAGGTGCCGGTGAAATACTTGGTGTCCAGCAAGGACGCGTGCTGGCGGGAGCCTCCATTGAGCCAGGTGAAGTCACCCCAAGCGAACGGCTCCGCGGGCGCTGCAGGACCCGGTGCAGCACCTCCAGCCGAGTTGCCGCTGGAGGGATTCGGATCGGAGGGCGCTGTGTCGGTGTCAGCTGCGTCCGCCTGGGCAGTGAATCCAGACAGAAGAATGGCTGCACCGGCAGTGCAAACGATCGCCGTTCGAATTTCTTGCATGGCCGCTGACTCAGTGCAGAAAATGTGCCGATCGCCGGCTGTGAACGGCCCCGCATATTGTCGGCAGAAAGCAACGCCTCGCGCCTCGAATTGCAATCCATACGCCGGCGCAACTTGCAAGATGCAATGCGACCCGTCAATCAAGTCTTGCGTCGCTAGATCGACTTGCGGAGGCACTCGGCCGACAAAGCGCGACGCAACTTCGCCTCGGCGAGTGCTCACCGACGCGCTCTTGCCTCCACGAAAGCGTTCGCCCGATTGAGGATCTCCTCCGCGTCCTTGATGCTCTGCCCTCGAATGAAAATCTGGAAGCCGGCGTGCGTTGCAGCCACCTCGATATTCACCATCCTTCCCGGCAGCCAGAAGGGATCGTCCGGCAGCGTTGTCGCCGGAATGTGACCGAGCACGCGCCGAGCGCTGTGACACTCGAGCGCGCGATCAAGCCATGTGGCGCTGAAGCCCTTCACTGCGCGCACTCTGATGCTGGCGCCGCTGAGCTGTGAGTAATTCCCTCCAACTCCGCGACCGCCGGAGGAGACCGCGGTGTAGATTGGTTCGGCGCTGTCTACTGTGTCCGAGCTGAACAGCGGAGCGAGAGACGCCTCATCGACATCCGCCCCACACCGCGCACGCTCCATTTCTGCCGCCTGTTCCGCGACGGGGCGAGGCTGCGGCACAGCACAACCGAGGAGCAACGCCGATGGAATCAAGGAAACGCCTAGCGCGCCGATGAGCGAAAAAAAAAGTGCTCCCGACCTTTGGATGGACCTGCGGGACCTCTGCATCCGTACCTCCAACGACCCTGATTGCGATTCGCGATGCATCGAGCGTGCCCGCCGCTGGTTCGAGTCAATTCAAAGGATTCGGGTGAATGCGAGGAAGCGCTTGGCCGAGGGATTGCGAAATGCAAGCTGGCGGCAGACGCTTTTCCAAGCTCGGACAAGCAGCAGCTCGGTCGACCGCTTTCATCACGCAGTATCAAAGACGACGCTATTCGGCGCAGCAACCAGCCCCTGCAGCCGCAGTAGATCTCGTGCGTGAGCGCGGCGACTCAGTTACACAGTTGGAATGTGGCAACCGACCTCGGCGCCGCTCCGTAGGACCTGGACGGATCGAGGCAGCTGGTTTCGACTTCAACCTGGAGGAAGAGCTTTGTGTCGAAGGGGCTGAGGCGACTCGCGATCGCAGTAATGCTGCTCGGCGGACTGCATTACTACATCGGCGCTCGGGTAATCGGCGGAGCCGGTTTGCAAGGACGCGCACTGATCGCAGCCTGGATCGCCTTGTGGCTGTTGCTGGCCTCCATTCCGCTCGGCCTTCTCTCGGGGCGCTCGTTCCCGCCGTGGATTGCCCGGCCCATTCGCGCCGTTTCCCACGTGTGGATTGGCCTGTTCGGCTTGGCGCTCAGCGCGGTTGTCATTACGGACGCGATTCGATTTCTGGTCGATCTCTGGGGTACCAGCCCGGCGCAGAGAATGAAGCTCGGCGAGATCCAGGCCGTCGTCGTGCTTGTGATTGTGGGGCTTGCGGGGACGATTGGCTTTCGCACCGCACGGGGGCCGGCACGGCTGGAGTCGATCCGCTTTCCATTAATCCGCCTGGGAAGCGCGTTCGATGGCTTTCGAATTGTCCAGATCAGCGATCTGCACATTACCGATAGGCAGGACCCAAGAATGCTGGCGCGGCTAATCGAGCAGGTGAATGCGCTCCAACCGGACTTGATAGCCATCACCGGCGACCTGATCGATGGCGACGTCGATGATCTGCGACCGCACGTTGCGCCGCTGGCCAATCTGAGAGCAAAGGAAGGCGTTTTCTTCGTTACCGGCAACCACGAGTACTACCACGGCGCCGATGATTGGTTGAATGAAGTCAGACGTCTGGGAATCATTGTTCTGCAGAATGAGCACCGGGTGCTACGGCGCGGAGCCGAAGGGTTGGTCGTTGCGGGCGTGACTGACTACAATGGCGGGCAGTTCCATCCGAGCCACGAATCGCGCCCCGATCTCGCCTTCGCCGGTGCACCCCAGAGCTTCCCTCGGATTCTCCTGGCCCATCAGCCTCGAACAGCAAGGCAGGCCGCGAAAGAGGGGGTCGATCTACAGCTGTCCGGCCATACGCACGGAGGGCAGATCTTCCCTTTCATGTTTTTCGTTCGGATGCAGCAGCCGATGGTCAGCGGCCTGAAGAAGCTTTACGGTCTGTGGGTGTACACCAGCCGTGGAACAGGATACTGGGGCCCTCCGATTCGGGTCGGCCCCGCTCCGGAGATTACCGAGATCCAGCTGGTGGCAGGCACGGAGCGATTGGACCCGCGAAAAGATCGCGCGGACATCGTCGCGGCGAGCTGAGCTCGGGCCGGAAGGCGCAACTCGCGATCAGAGCGAGCTCAACACATCCAACATTCGCTGCCGCATTTTTTCGTCGGGAAGTCTGCCGCGGGCCGCTTGCATGTTGTCCGCCAAGTGTTTTGGATTGCGGGTCGCGGGTATTACGCAGGTGACCGCCGGTTGCGCCAGGATGTACTTGAGGAAGAACTGCGCCCAACTGGTGGCGACGAACTCCGATGCCCAATCAGGCACGGGTCGACCCTTGACGCGCTCGAACAAGCTGGCTCTGGCGAATGGGCGGTTGACGAGCACCGCCGTTCCGGAAGCCGCCGCCGCGGGCAACAGTCGCGCTTCGGCCTCCCGTTCTGCCATCGAATAGTTGAATTGCACGAAGTCAATCTGCTTCGACGATACCTGCTTCTCCAAGGCCGCGTGTGAGCCTTCACGGTAGTGCGTCACGCCGATGTAGCGAACTTGTCCGGCCTGCTTCCATTCCTTGAGCCACTTGAGATGCGTATCGACGTCGAGCAGATTGTGTACTTGGATCAGATCCAGCTTGTTTGTCTTCATCCGACGCATCGACTCTCGCGCCTGCTCTATTCCGGCGTCGCGCCCGTTCGTCCATACCTTGGTGGCGAGGAACAGTTGTTTACCGATGTCGAGCTGGGCCACCGCCTCGCCAATCACCGACTCCGAGGCGCCGTACATCGGCGAGGTGTCCACCAGTCGGCCGCTCAGGCGCGCGAAGTCGCGCATCACTTCTTTGACCTGCGCGCGATCGGCAGAGCTGGTCACATCGAACGTCTGAGAAGTGCCAATTCCCATCGCCGGCAGGCCCTCGCCTGAGCTGGGGATTTTTCGGGCCAGAGGAGATTCGCTCGCGGGCGAGGCATCGCCGCTTTGCAAAACAGCGCCCCCGGCGACACACCCTGCCCACTTGAGGACTTCACGTCGCGAGATCATCGGATCTTTCATCGGGGGCTCCTTAGCACAACCCTCTTGCAACGATCGGAGTCTCGTGCTAGATGAATTTGATAATGAGAATCAATCTCAATATTCCCTGGGAGGGAGTCGGGTATGAGGGGTTCGCCGAGCATTCTTTTGGAGATGAGTCTTTGCGCAGCGGCGGCAATTCTGCTTCTGCCTGCCCGCGCAGGAGCGGATCGCCGCGCCTACGGTGAAACGTACGAAGCAGTCACCGCACCGAAGGGGGAGCTCGACGTCGAGATGTGGAACACCTATGCGACGGATGGCGAGGTAACAAACGGCCCCGCTTCCAAGGGATACCGAGGAATGCTGGAGCTGGAGTACGGAATCACATCCGCGTGGGACATCGCGCTCTACAATCTCCTGGACGTCGTCGCTGATCCTGGGGACTCGGGCTACGCCGGTTTCAAGATCGAATCGCGCATTCGCCTGGTGCCCGCCGGAGACTGGTTTGTCGATCCCGTCCTCTACTTGGAGTACCAGCGCCTGTTCCGCGGCGATGCGCAGCAGAAGGCCGAGGTGAAGCTCATTCTCGGGAAGGACATCGATGCGTGGAATATCTCGACCAACATCGCTTTTGAGCTGGAGCGTTCCGTCGACGCGCAATACATCCCGGAGGTGGAATATGCGTTCGGCGTCAGCCGCGAGATCGCCGGACCGGCGCTCAAGCTCGGTGCCGAAATCTTCGGGAAAGCCGAGAAACCCCCGGACCAGAACACCCTGTTCTTTGCCTGGGCTGGCCCCGCGATCTCATGGGCAACCACGATGCGCGGTCCGCTGCGAGGCTTCTGGATAACCTTGGCCGCCGGCGGAGGGCTTACCTCTCAATCCCAGGCGTTTTACGCTCGGGCGATCCTTTCCCTGCAATTCTGACCGTCGCGCAAACGATGCAGCTACCCTTGGCGGCCCAGGCTTCATCCCGCTCTACGTGGCGCGATGTTCGGCTCGCGGTCAAAGGCTGCGGATGCCGCTGACCGCGAGCGAGAGCGCTCATCCAACCCGCTGTGCGCGGAAGGCAATGACCAAAGAGTTGCATGGTGCACTGGCGCTCCTCCGCGCGCTGAAGACGAATTCGGCATGGCTTGGGCGCGCTCGGCAGCAGGGCGGCTGGAAGTGAGCAGCTTGAGCGCCGGCAAGAGCACGAGGGCGCAGATGATGGACGTCACCTCTCCAACCAGCGCGTACAGGCCGAATGAGCGAAGGGCGCGATTGACGGAGGGAAGAAGCGAGGCGTAGCCGATCATCGATGTCCAAGAGCAAAGGGCCACCGCGGGGCCCACCTCAACCAAAGACGCGAGCACTTGGCCGCCGCGCTCCCGGATCCTGCTGACCACGTTGGCGCCGTAGTCGACTGCGATGCCGAAGGTGATCGGAAAGACGATGAAGTTGAAGAAGTTGATCTTCAGGCGCAGCAGCACCGCTGCCCCGCCCATGAGAACGACGCCCGCGATCAGCGTGCCGAGGACGAACGCGCTGTCCCGACCCGTTGAACCCGTCCGGAAAAATATGAGGACCAGGATGCAGACGCCAGCGAGCGACAAAAGACTGGTGCGCGGGCCCTCGACTTCAATATCTCTGAGCAGGTCAGCGACCACCACGTCTTCTCCCGCCGCCTCGTAGAGCTTGCCTTCCACTGGAACGTTGCGCACCGCTTGCACGAAGGCCTGTAGATTGGGAGCGAGCTCGAGCTTCGCCGAATGGCCGGCGGTTACCGTGGCGATCCGGCCCAGCGTCCCATCTTGTTCGCGGAAGCGATCCACCAGCGTCGGCGGTGCGTCGGTGGCGGTGACCACTCTCTGGGCAGCCAGCTCGGTGCGCAATTGCCGAAGGCGTTGGCTTTGGTTGGGGTCGACACTGTCGAGAACAAAATCCGAAATGCGGTGCTCGATGTCTCTGATGAGCGCCAGCTTTTGCTCCTGCTGCTCCGGAACCACGGAGGCGATTGTCTCGCAACCCTCGATGAGGCCCGCCCGGCGAGGGTCCGCCTGCCGCTGCCGGATTACCTGGCAAAACTCAGTTGCCGCCTGTGGGGACGGCAGCAGCGCGATCGCACCTTCGATCGACATGCCCAGGGAAGCCTGCGCCCGGTCGTTGTATCGGGCCACTTCGTTGTTCTTTTTTACCTCGTTGGTGACGTTGTTCAGATTGCGTTCCATGGCGTCCGGAAGGAAGCGAACGAATTGCACCGCGGAGAGGAGCGTCAAGGCTCCAAAGATCGCCACCACTGCTCCGGGTCGCTCGCCGAACTGCTCGACGACAGAGATGAGCTTGGACGTCGGTCGGATGCGTTTCGCTTGAGGGCGAAGGGGTCGGATCCGCTCGAAGATCGCCAGGAACGCCGGCACGAGGGTGAACGTGGCGACCCACGAGAGCAGCATTCCAATCCCGCCGATCAGCCCGAAGTGCCGGAAGCCGCGATTGGCGGCGATCAACAATACGATGAACGATACGCTCGAGGCTGCTGAGGCAAGCAAGGTGGCCGAGGCCGCAGTCTGAGCGCCCTCGATCGACGCCGCCGCAAGTGGCACCCCTTTGCGCCGGAGTTGCCGCTGCCGCGCGAGGTAGATCAGCCCGTAATTGATGCCGTTCCCCACGACGATCGCCCAGAGAAACGCGGTTTGAGTGTTGAGGTAGCCGATTGCCAGTCGAGTGATGCCGAAGGTGACCGCGACCGCCACCAACATCGCAAGCCCGAGCGCGGCGGTGGAACGCAGGTCGCGAAAGAACAGAAGCATCGAGGCGAGCACCAGCGCCGCGACGAGAAGCGCGGTGGACCCAATGCTCCCAACGATCGCCTCGTACTCGGCGACCAAGATGGGAAACGTCCCCCCGAAGCCGACTCGCAGTTGATTGGCTTTAAGCTCCTCGGCAAAGCGATCGGCGACGCTGCGCATTTGATCCAGTAGCTTTCGGGCCTCGCCGACGCTCAGCGCGCTGCCCGCCGGGCGGACGATCATCGTCACCGATCGTCCGTCGGGATGGACGAAGAAGCCGCCCGGGTACTGGCGAAAGCGCTCAGCAACCTTTTCGCTCGGCAGAGGAGTCGCTGGGTCCGCCCACGCGCCGAGGTCCTTGGTGGGCAAAGGCCGCTCGGAGTTCTCGCCGTCCAAATGCAACAGCAGTGGATTGGCCCTCGCCTTGGCCTCGGAGATTGACTTCTTCAGCGCGTCGTCGGCCTTCTGCAGCTCCTCCAGGCTCGCGAACATCGGCCAATGTTCCGTGTACCACTTCTCGACCGGGGCTAAATTCCACTCCACCGACCGGATGACCGACGGCCCAAGTCGCAGGTACTCGTCAGCCAATTTCTCGGCGAATGCCTTGGCTTGAGTCAGGCCGCCAGCTGGATCATCGGTCTCGACTGTGACCAGCACCGTGCCGTCTCCGCCGACTCGCCGGAGCAGCTCTTTGATGTGGATCACGCTGGGGAGATTCGGCGGCAGCAACTCTTCAAAGGAGGAGCGGATCTCCAAGCCCAAAGTCAGCCACACCGAAACACCGGTGAGCGCCGCGGCGCCCAGCACGAATCGCCAGGGTCGACGCAGCGCAAGCTCGGTGATGCGAGATACCAGTTGGTTGAGGTTGCGGGCTTGCATTCAGAGCTATTAGATGCAGGTCCGGATACGAGGATGCAGCGCGCTTGGATGCCTGCCCAAGCAACTCACTGTTGCTCGCAAGGCAAAAGTGAAGCTAGGCCTCGGATGAGCGTTCTCGCGGGGATGGCTTGTTCAGCGATGCGGCGATGCCCCGCACCACCGCGCGGGGCGAGAGGCGCACCGAGCCGGCCAGGACTTTATTCTTCAGCCCATGCACGGCAATCGGCTTGCCCTTGAGCATTGCCTGGTAGCCTTCCCTCGCAACCTCCGCCGCGCTCATTGCGCCAAGTCGGAACAGGCGAGATCTCTCGTTGCCCGCCACCGCGGCGAACTCGGTGGCCGTTGCCCCTGGGACGCTCACCGTGGCAGTGACGCCCGTGCCTTTGAGCTCGTACCAGAGCGCCTCGGTAAACGAGTTCACGAACGCCTTGGTGGCGTAGTAGACCGCCATGAAGGGTCCGGGCTGAAACCCTGCCGTCGATCCGATGTTCAGCACCCGGCCGTGCCCTCTGCGAATCATTTCCGGAATGAAGGATCGCGTCAGCGCCACCAGCGCAACGATATTGACTTGCACCATCTCGAGCTGTTTGCTCAGGTCGCTCTCTGCAAACGCGCCGTTGGCGCCAAAGCCCGCGCTGTTGACCAGGTACTCGATCGCGAGTCCGCGCGCCTTCACCGCGTCGACGAGCCGCCCCGGCGCCGCGGGTTCGCTCAGATCTTCGGCAATCGTATGCGCTCGTATGCCGTGCGAGCTCGAAAGCTCCGTGGCCAGCGAATCCAGCCGGTCCTTTCGCCGTGCGACGAGCACGAGATCCCTCTTGTCCGCGGCAAAGAGCTTCGCGTATTGCAATCCGAGTCCCGACGATGCGCCGGTAATCACTGCTGTCTCCGCCATGGAAGTCCTCCGAGGTGTGGACCTACCTGAGATCGCCGTCGCGCGCCAGACCCTAGTCGTTGCCTCGCCAACAGACCCTTCGTTCGCTGCACACCACAAGCACCTAGGGCGGATTGACAACGTGATGGAGCGCGCTGAAACGGAGCGCAGCACGCTGGGCGGGATCGACCTCGACAGCGAGCATAGGAGGGCCAAGCATGAGAGGTGCAAAATACATTGTTGGCGCGTTGGGAGCTTTGCTAGTCGCGGCCATCGCCTGGGGCCCGCTCCGGGCGAAAGCCCAGAAGCAGGGTGCGAGCGACCAGCCAACCCAGTTCCAGGTCGACGCAACCTGGCCAAAATCCCTACCGTTTGACGCGGTGACCGGGAAACCGTGGGTCACCGGCGAGGTCGGCGGAACCTGTGTCGACTCGCAGGACCACATCTTCTCGGTAAACCGCGCGTCGCAGAACGGACTGGCGAACGGCGAGGACCTCATCGCGGCGCCGGCGCCGCCGGTCATCGAATACGACACCGCTGGCAACGTGGTGAATGCC
>Ga0126383_10001178_pt1 | contig 16022 bp, 15 predicted proteins | sample PanSoiMetPlot_35_FD_96882 | JGI IMG/M metagenome (GOLD analysis project Ga0126383, IMG submission 96882) | Tropical forest soil microbial communities from Panama - MetaG Plot_35 | ecosystem: Environmental > Terrestrial > Soil > Tropical forest > Bulk soil | place: Panama | collected 2016-02-17
AAGGTGGCGAATGAGGCTATTGTGATCGGTGCGCACCGAGATCATTTCGGAAAGCAGGCCGGTCTACTTTTCCCCGGTGCCGATGACAATGCCTCAGGAACAGCCATCTTGTTGGAGGTCGCCCGGACACTTGCTAAATTACCGGTCAAACCCAAACGCACTCTTCTCTTCCTGTCATTTAGCGGAGAGGAGCAAGGTCTGCTCGGATCGCGGCTCTACATCGGAAGGCCGGTGATCCCACTTGGTCATACCAAGGCTATGATCAACATTGACCACGCGGGAATCGGAAACGGAAGATTGACCGTTGGCGTAACGGGATTAGAGAAGAACATCGCACAAGAGGCAGGGGCGGCAGCAGGCCTCGCTGACCAAGTGGATCTGTTTGGCTTCTTCCCTGGCGGCGACCATGTACCGTTCAAAGAAGCGGGGATTCCCACTGTCACAGTCGTGAGTGGTGGAGTACACTCCCACTTTCATCAACCCACGGATACCGCCGAGACGATTAAGCGGGAGATTCTCGTTTCTGCGGCCAGCCTCGTCCTCACACTCACCTGGCAACTCGCCAATCGGCCATGAAACCTCGGAACTTGGTAGAACGACTTACTTGGTGAAGCGATGGACTCTGCTCCACTGATGCGACTATTTAAATGTCATCTTCTCTTGAATCACTGAGGGATGGTCAATGCTGTCGGTATCCGCCTTCCCGTTGCCCCTAACTTGAGACCGTTACGGGATGTCTTCAAGCAACGGCGACCCAATCTCTGGAAGCGGCGGAAGTTCGCGGGGGGGAGGTGGAATGACAGTGGGAGACGCAGACAGAATAAAGGTGCCGGAAGAAAGCGAGAACGAACTCTGGTTCCCTCCGGCAACCAAGCCCGGATTGAGCTGCGGGCCGAGGGTCGTCATGCTTCCGATCCACGTTGGACCGTTTGGAGTCTTGAAGAGGTACGATTGAAATGCGCCGCCCGCGCCGGCTGGATTGGACAGAAAACCCTGGGTCCCTTGACCATCAATATAGAGGCTGCTAGTGGAGCCGGGGAGATTGTTCAGCGCTCCCACTCCGCCGTTGACACCTCGGACGCCGGAGACAGCTTGGCCCCAGACCGGAGCATGGAACAGCACAATCACCGCCGAGAGGAAGAAAACCCGTTTCATCGGATGCCCTTTGATAATCAATGACAGCCACGCAGGCATCATCTATAGTATGACCCCATCACACTCACATAGCAAGGGAGATCATCATGTTGACACCATCTTGGTCTCATTGGCCGTCATCGTGGATGGGAGCAGTCCTCGTGCTTGCTCTCCTGTTCCCGCTGGATTACGTCACGGGTGCCAACTTGCCCGAAGGGACAGAAGCGGTTCCAAAGCAAGCCATCTCTCTAGCAGACGCCGCTCTGCGCGCGCTTCAGAATAACCTGGACATTTCCATCAGCCGCCAGACCAAGGAGAGCCGGCTCACCGATATCGTATTCGAGCAGGCCAAGTACGACCCGTTGATGAGCTTCAACGGCCAGTACAACCGGTCGGTCTCGCCGTTGAACAGGCCGATCCTTGGGTTTGGTGGAGACCAGCCGACTCCCTTGGATCAGAATAGCTTCCAGGGGACCGTTGACATGACGCAAAACTTGCTGACTGGAGCCAACTACGACCTGAACTTCAGCCCCTCGCGGGTATTCGTGGCGGGGCAACAGTCATTCCTGTTCAATCCTGCGTATCAGTCCGGCTTGGCCTTCACCCTGACCCAGCCGTTGCTGCGCAACTTTGGCACGGATGTGAATAAGACCCTCATTCTGATCGCCCAGAACAACGCCAAGGTGGAGGAGCATGTATTTTTAGACCGTGTGCTGACAGTCATCGCCACTGTGGAGCAAACCTTCTGGGAATTGGTCTTCGCCAACGAGAATCTGAAGGTCGCCGAAGCAGCCGTGAAGGCAGCGCAGGAACTCCTCGCCAGTAACCGTGCCAAGGCCAAAGCCGGCGTCATGTCGATCGTTGACGTGTTGCAGGCCGAAGCGGCTGTTGCATCCCGCGTGGAGCAAACTCTGATTGCGGAGAAGACAATCCGTGATCAGGAAGATCAGCTGCGACGGCTGATGAATCCCGGCGAGGAGGAATTGCGCCGTGACGTCCTATTGATCCCGCAGGATCAGCCGGTGGTGACCCTTGATCCAATCAGTCTCCAGGAAGCCATCGATGTCGCCGTGGAGCGGCGCCCGGAAATTCTTGAGGCGAGCAAGAACATCGAGACCAGCGATCTCAACGCCAAGTTTGCCAGGAACCAGCTTCTCCCGAATCTCTCTGTGCAGGGCACCTCAGGTCTGGCTGGCCTGGGGGGAAGTGTCGGCAAAATGGTCGACAAGAACTTCTCTGGCGACTTCTACAACTATGGAGCGGGGCTGGTTCTCAGCTTCCCGCTGGGGAACCGCTCGGCCATCAGCCAGTACAACAGGCGTCAGCTCGAGGCCCAGAATGCGAAGGCTTCGCTCCAAAGTGTTCGGCAGCAAGTGATCGTCGGTGTCAGGGAAGCGGTACGCCGTGTGCGAACGGATTTTAAGCGGATCGAGACGACGCGCTCAGCCCGGATCATGGCGGAAAAGCAGCTACAGGCCGAGCAAGAACGGCTGAAGGTCGGACTGAGCACGACGCGGTTCGTCCTGGATTTTCAGCGTGATCTAGCCACGGCCCAGGGAAACGAATTACGCGCGATCGTGGATTACAACAAGTCGGTCTCGAATCTCGCGCGACACAAGGCCAGTACGCTCGAGCGCTACAATCTTCAAATTCAGTAGGCACCGCAATGGCGGAGGCTGAGCCGAATGCCTCTGAGAGGCCGACTCAGACCGAAGAACGGGCGGTAGGTCTTGCCCTGCTGCCCATCGCGGCTACGCTGAACTTCTATCTCCTGCCTCAGCCCCTTCAAGAGCAGACTCTCATCCAGTTCATTCCCCAGATTCTGAGTTATTTCGCGATGGCTCTGTGGGCACAACACAATACAGCGCTCATATATCGTCTGGGCTTACAGCCAGAGGGGTTGCGGACAGGTCTGCGTACCGGCCTGATCACCGGCCTCCTGTTGGGGAGCTTCAATACATTCATTATCCTGAAGATTGTGCCGGGGCTTGGCGAGCACATCAGTTTCCTAAGAGACACGCCTCACGCCCAGATTCCATTCTTTCTCATGATGCCTTGGTTCATTTGTGTGATCGCCGTACTTGTTGAGCTGAACTTCCGCGGCTTCCTTCTGGGACGCCTGCTCGCCCTGGGTTTTACAATATTAGGACCTTGCTCGAGACCATGGACATCCGCTGTGGCCATTGGAATCAGTGCCGTCGTGTTTGCCTTCGATCCTTTTATGATCCATACATTCCGTCACCTTCATTGGATCGCGCTCTGGGACGGCACCATTTGGGGCATCCTGTGGGTCCGAACACACAACCTCTTCCTTCCTATCGTCGCCCATGCTGTTGAAGTCATCATCATGTATAGTGTCATACGCACCGTCCTATTCGGGTGACGAACACCGATGAATCCATCCTTTTCAAGTTACCTTGTGAATGATGTTTTCGGAGACCCCGGGGTCTACGTCGAAGTTCGCTGGTCGAAACGCGCCTTCCTCTTCGATCTTGGACAGAATGATGCACTGGGACCGACGCGGCTGCTTCGAGCCAGCGATATCTTCATCTCCCACACCCATATGGACCATTTCGTCGGGTTCGACGCCGTCCTCAGGGTTGCGCTAGGCCGTGGGAAAACCCTCCGTTTGTATGGGCCGCCGCACCTCATCGCCAACGTCCAAGGCAAGCTCAATGGGTATACTTGGAATCTGGTAGACGGGTATCCCTTGACGATCGAGGTGCGGGAGTTTCATGGACATGAAATTCGCCTCGCGACGTTTCGCGCCACAGAGGGTTTCACGTTGCGCGACAGTGAACCCGAGTCCTTGCACGGATTACCGGGCAACCAGACCTTTGCCATCCTGGAGGAACCGAGACTTACCGTGAGAGCGGCGGCATTGAACCATCGTATTCCCTCCTTCGCCTATTCGCTCGAGGAACCCTTCCATATCAACGTGAACAAGCAGAAACTGCATGAGGCTGGGTTACCCGTGGGATCATGGCTCAAGGATGTGAAACAATTTATCTGGCAAGGACAGCCCGACGCGTATCGGTTTCAAGTTCTCCTCTACTTCGAACATCGTCCTGAGGAACGCGAGTTCGTTCTTGGTGAAATCAAGGAAAAGTTCCTCACGATCTCACGAGGGCAAAAAATCGCTTATGTCGTCGACGCTCGGTATGACGACGAGAATGCAGCGAAGATTGTCGAACTTGCACACGGCGCCGACACGTTCTACTGCGAATCGCCCTACCTGGATGCAGACCGTGAAAAAGCGTTTGACCGTTATCACCTGACCGCCAAGCAGGCCGGATGGCTAGCGCGCAAGGCCGCCGCCCGCGACCTCGTTGTCTTTCACTTCTCCTCACGGTATACGGGACAGGGCGATGCGATCGAACGGGAGGCGCTCGAAGCCTTCCGAGGAGAGTAACGGATCCGAGGGCTACGACGAGGAGGAGACAGACATGAACGACATGATGCGATACGGGCTCTATTTTGTCCTGGGCGGATCCCTGGTCAGTGTCTCGACCTATTTCGGTTCGCAAGGAAGATCGTTTCTCGCCGCCTTTGCAAGCACATTTCCAGCCATCACCGGCGCCACCTTTCTCCTGATCTATCTGAACAGCGGGTCCGATAATGTGGTGACCTATGCCAAGGACCTCCTCTGGTTCATCGCTCCCTGGATCCTCTACGTCACTGCCATGATCCTTGCAGTCCCAAGGGTCGGCTTTTGGTCGGCTATGGGTCTGTCCTTGGCCCTCTTCATGGGATCTGTGGGAATCTTGAGAGTCACGCTCCGCTAAGCCCCCCTACCACAGCAGGATATTGCCGCGCTCCTTAGATCAGTGCAAACCTCTGTTCTGGCGCGATCAGCCATACTTTCCCCTACCTTGGAGGTACCCAGTTTAGGGACTAACGAAACAGCTGGTCCCTGGCTATGGTTGAAGCATGAGGAGGATAGAAGGCTGTTAGCAAGGGAGGTCACCCATGTTAAGCCTGGTCGAATTTGTGATGATCTTCGGACTGGCTCTCATGACGGTTGCCTGGATTTCCTCTGAATTCTGGCGTGTTCGGGCTCCTCGATCCACTCGTTCCCACGCCCAGGCATCTTTAGATCAAGGGGAGACAGCCAGCAGACCCTCCCCTGGAGTGTGGCACTCACCGCGCCGCACCCCTCGATACTGCGCCCACTGCGAGGTGGAATATTTGAGCCCCCAAGGAGCAGGGAAAGGTTCTCTTGTCAATCTTTCGCGCGAGGGGTGGCGGATCAAGACTGACCAGCCGATCCCGCGAGGAACCGTGCTATCGCTTAGACTATATTTGCACGATCAACCGACTCCGTTGGATGTCGACCAAGCCATTGTCCGCTGGACGGATAACACAGAGTTCGGGGTGGAACTGCTGAACCTCCGTCCTGATGCCGCAACGAGATTGAGCGAGTATCTTTCCGTCCATTTCCCTCAACCTGATGGGAAACCCCTCTACCCTCTATCTCCCTTCGCCTATAACTGACCACTTGACTCCCAGACGACCGGCCTCGGCGGCATTTGCAGCGGTTACACGAGCTTGCAAGCTAATCGAAAAGTTCATGTGGGTCGGAGGCGGGCGTTGTTTAACTCTCGTTGCCAAAGTGTAATCGTTTCATTTCCGTCATAGCCGTTACGAGCGTATCGACAGCGTGCATGACACAGCGACTGGCGCGATGAGAAGGCCCTTCACCACCGGCCCAGATATCGGGTGGATTCTCGGTGGCGCGAACATTTTGGCAGAACTGCATAATGCTCTGTTTCCAGTAGGTCGGATCGCTCCCTTCGTCAAGAAAGTGTTCACGATCCCGCGCAAACGGTTCATCGAATTGTTTGGCGCGCATCTGCCACATCTGCTCCATCGCCTTCTGACGGTCCTGGTCGAGGTCAAGTCCTAGAGCCTTCTCATTGAGCGCGGCAAAGAGCCCGCCGATCACGTGTCTGACATGCGCTTCGGGAAATACCCCCACACAGGCTTGCACGACGAGATACTTGTGAAACAGGAACACCTCCGCGCTGATCCTCGACTCGTTCGCCGAAGGGTCAAAGGCACGGCCGAGCTCTTTCAAGGCCGCTCCGGAATCTCCCTGGAGACTCGACGCGAGCAATTGAGCGAGTTGACGTCCAAGTTCGAGATAATCGGTGGGCACAGAGGACTGCGTCATGGAGTGGGTGGATTCCCTTCCGCGCAGATCAGGATGCGCGATTGATTGTTGACTTGGAAGGTGGTTCGGCTCTCATCACACACAGCGTTTAGGTCTTCCCATGGTCTCATTCCTCCGAAGAATTCCAAAGCGAATCTACAAATCCGACCCCCTCCTCCCATTGAAGCAGGATAAAAGCCTTGCTAGGATCGAGTGTTTTCTATCGTGAGGCTCCCCCCCATGGTGTTAATCCCTGTCCCCTCCGATCAGGATCGAGACCTTCTTATCGAGGGTGCCCGACAGAATAACCTCAAGAATCTCTCTCTCCGCATTCCTCATAATCAGGTGACGGCAATCACCGGCGTGTCCGGTTCTGGAAAATCCTCCCTGGCCTTCGACACCCTCTTCGCCGAGGGGCAGTGGCGCTACGTCGAATCTCTTTCCACGTATGCGCGCATGTTTCTGGACAAGGTTGCGCGGCCCGACGTTGACAAAGTGCTCAACATCCGTCCCGCCATCGCGATCGAGCAGAAAAACCAAGTTCGTACGGCCCGTTCCACGGTCGGGACCGCGACGGAACTCGCCGACCTCTTTCGCTTGCTCTTTTCGAAAATCGGGCGACCGACCTGCCCTGAATGCCACGAAGAGGCTCGCAGCTTCCAGGCCGGTACGGCTGCACAGGACTTACTCGATCGGTTTTCAGGGGCGCGAGCCATGATCCTGTTCCCCATTACTTCGCCGACCCCCAAGCGGGAGCAGGAGTTCCTGCAAGCGCTTTTGACCCGGGGATTCTCACGCATCAAAGTCGGAGAGGAGGTCCTCGATCTACGTGAAGCAGGGGCTCATTCTCTTGCAAGGAACCGGCCGGTCCTGGTCGTGCTCGATCGCCTGCTCATCCGATCCGACGATCGACCGCGATTGGTCGAAGCCATTGAAACCGCGTTTCGGGAAGCCGAAGGTCAATGCCTCGTCGGTGTGATCGGACAAGGCACGCATACCTATAGCACCCAGCTTCGCTGCCAGCGGTGTGGACGAACCTTCGAGCCCCTCAGGCCCATCCTGTTCTCATTCAATCACCCCCTCGGCGCCTGCTCCGACTGCAAGGGCTTCGGCAACATCCTGCGCTATGACCCTACCCTTGTGATACGAGATCAGGGCAAGTCTCTCGCGCAGGGCGCGATCGAACCCTGGAGCAAATCCGGAACGGATTGGTGGCAAAAGCAGATGCTTCTCGCCATGAAACGCCAAGGGATCGACATCACAACTCCGTTCAAGGACCTGCCTGAGTCGGTCCAGCGAAAGCTGTGGGAGGGTGACGACTCATTTGAAGGAATCAACGATTTCTTCGAATACATGGAAGGGAAACGCTACAAACTGCACGTCCGCGTGCTCCTGAGTCGGTATCGCACGCCGTACAGTTGTCCGACCTGTCGAGGCAGCAGGCTGAAGCCTGACGCGCGTTACGTCAAGATAGCAGGCCGGGACATTCACGACCTCTCCGATCTCACCATCGATGCAGCCGCAAGTTGGATCGAGTCGCTGACGTTACGTCCCTTCGAACGGACGATCGCGCAGGACATACTGCGCCAACTCAGCGCCAAGCTGAGGTTTCTCCGGCGGGTCGGGTTGAGCTATCTGACGCTCTCACGCCAGACAAAGACCCTGTCCGGCGGCGAGGCCCAGCGAGTGTCCTTAGCCAACCAGCTCGGGTCTCGATTGGTCGGAACGCTCTACGTCCTCGACGAACCCACGATCGGACTTCATGCCCGTGACACAAATTTGCTGGCCGGCATCCTCAAGGACCTGGCCGCGGCGGGAAATACGGTCGTTGTGGTTGAGCACGACCGTCACATGATCGAGTCGGCCGACTATATCGTTGAATTGGGCCCGGGTTCAGGAGAAAAAGGCGGTGAAGTCGTCTGCGCGGCGCCAACAAAGGAATTTCTCGTGGACCGCCGATCCGTAACGGCCCCGTACCTGCGCGGCGAAAATACTATCCCACTGCCTCGGTCACGCCGTTCTGGAACCGGAAAGGTACTGGTCTTGGCCGGCGCATGCGAGCACAACCTGAAAAACCTCATCGTGCGCATTCCCCTTGGCATGTTGATCTGTGTGACCGGCGTTTCCGGATCTGGAAAGAGCACTTTGGTGGAAGACACACTTTACCGAGCCGTTGCTCGCGTCTTCCGCGTTGATTCGTTACCGATGGGACAGTTCAAAGCCATTAAAGGTTTGGAGTATCTCAAAGGGGTCCGACTGATTAATCAGCAACCGATCGGGCGAACGCCCAGATCGAATCCCATCACCTATCTCAAGGCGTTCGACGAGATTCGCTCAATCTTTGCCACGGAGCGCGAGGCACTCCGCCAGGGACTCACGCCCAGCCACTTCTCGTTCAATGCCTCAGTCGGACGGTGCGAACGCTGCGAAGGCAGCGGGGTCGAAAAATTGGAAATGTATTTTTTCGAGGACATCTATGTCCCCTGCGAGGCTTGCGAGGGGAAGCGGTTCAAACCGCAGGTTCTCGGTATCCGACATCGGGGAAAAACAATTGCCGAGGTATTAAATATGACGGTCGATGATGCCCTCGCGCTCTTCTTCAACACACCAAAACTCTCCTCGAAACTCCATCTCCTCTCCTCAATCGGCCTCGGCTACCTCAAGCTCGGCCAGTCTGCCACAACGTTGTCCGGGGGGGAGGCTCAACGATTGAAGATAGCGGCGGAACTGAGAGATGCTACGGCCAAGGATATCTTGTACATCATGGACGAACCAACAACCGGTTTGCACTTTGATGACATCAAAAAGCTATTGTCGGTCCTGCATCAGCTCGTCAATGCAGGTAATACTCTCGTCGTCGTGGAGCATAATCTCGATGTGATCAAATCAGCTGACTGGATTATCGACCTCGGCCCCGAAGGCGGCGAAGCAGGTGGGCAGATTGTGGCGGAAGGACGACCGGAACAGGTGGCGAACGTGGAATCGTCACATACTGGAACGTTTCTGGCTCACGCACTCGGAGGACGAAAGTGAAGTGACCTAACGATGATCACAATCCTGGTCTTCGTTCGGCGATAACAGCGGCCTGCATCGCGACATTCCCACACCGCACGTCAAGCTGAAGGGTTTGCCTCCCTCGAGCTGGCACAGCCGTTTGGCATCTCGTGCTGTTTTTACTGTCGCGAGTGCCGCCCCGTTGCAGCCAACGATACGATCACCCACCCTTGAGACCTGCCTCCTCCGGAGGCAAACCGCTTCGAAGCTCCTGACCCAGATAAAACCGCAAACCATCTGATTGTTGCAGTTCCCAATTCACCCCGATACGTCCTAAATCAAATGGGCACTCGATCGACTCAATTGTGGAAAGCGCACGGCGTGAAACTCTAACAACGCGAAACGGAGGCTTCAATGGAGTTCTTTGTAGAAGAAATAGCTCGCAGGATGTTCAACGCGATCATTCAGCAAGGCCGCAGCGAGCGAAATACCAAGGTGTACGTCATCTCGCACATCGAGGTGTTGAGCGAAGCGAGAACGCAGCTGGCGATCGTTTTCAACATCCTGCTAATTCAGCGATGGATCGAACGGCATGTCGGCGTAGTGGCGATAATCCTCATCGAGCGACTTGAAGATATCGGGCCAGATGCGGGACGGATCTTTGTCAAAGACCAGGCTGGGGTCCGCCGGAATTGTGATCCAGGACCCGATTTGCATTTCGGCCTCCAGTTGGCCGGGACCCCAGCCTGCATAGCCGAGATAGGCACGAAATGCGTCCCTCCCTGGGTTGCTCGTCAAGATCTGATCGACCAACGTCATATCACCTCCGAGGCAGACGCCGTCGAATACGTGGTGGGAATTATCCGGCAAGTGCTCGAGCCGATAGAGCATCATGACCTGATTTGTCTGGACTGGCCCGCCTTGGAAGAGGACGTGTCGTTGACTCTCGAGGACCGGTACCTGGGGCAGAGCTTCCGATACCGACATAGCCGTCGGCCGATTCACGATTACACCCAGAGCGCCTTCTGCGCCGTGTTCGCAGAGCAGGACGACTGCCTGTCGAAAATTAGGATCTCGGAGAGAAGGTGCAGCGACCAGGAAAATGCCTTTGCCGAGAGGAAGCGCCTTCATAATTCTGATCCTACCGCGCGGCTCATCTCCATGCAAGCCGTAGGCAGAAATCCCGACACACTACTTGTAGAGAGATTCGCGCCGGTCACGCAACAGATCGTTGTACTGGGTGACGGCTTTGTTCTGTGCCTCGGTTGGGTCGATCTCGACGATGCAAAGCTCTTCCTGATCTCGCGGGGCACGATGCAGGATTGTGCCTCGTGGAGTGACAACTTCACTGTTACCGATATAGGTTAGCGGATTTTTGTCACCGCGTGCTTCCGTCCCGATTCGGTTACAGGTGATGGCGAACACACGATTCTCCAGACATCGAACTGGCATGGAATCCGGGCAATTCGGCAGAACCAAATTCGATGGATGACAAAGAATCTCAGCCCCCTTGAGCGCGAGTGTCCGCGCTGCCTCAGGGTAGTACCAGTCGAAACAGATCATCACCCCGATCTTGGCCGATCCCATATCCCACACCTGAAACCCCGTGTCGCCCGGCGTGAAGAACAGCGTTTCTTCGAAAAAGAGATGAGTTTTGCGATAACAGCCGATGAATCCGGACGGGCCGACTACCACCGCCGAGTTGTAATAGGCCCGTCCCGCCCGCTCTGGAAGTCCTGCGACAATGACCATGCGACGTTTCTTTGCGATGTCAAGGAGGCGCATCGTTGTTTGACCACTCGGAACCGTTTCCGAAAGTTGCCGCACCTCCTCCTGTGATACAAATTGGTAACCGGACGCGCAGAACTCTGGGAGGACGAGCAGGTCCGTCTCGGCCTGTTCGAGCTTCGCCTCGATGTGATCGAGATTTTGAGCCACTTCTCCGAACAGTGGATGATTTTGATAGTAGCCAACTCGCACGTTGCGACCTCTCCATACAACAACGGGCAGGGGGAACTCCCCTGCCCGTTGGACTCGCTCCCGGACTGATCGGTTACTTTACTTCGGACAGATGCGTGACCGCTCCTTCGGCATGTTTGGTCGCCACATCGGCATGGCCAGCCCTCCCGTGTTCGACTGCCGCCTTCAGCTCCTTGATTCCTTCATCGAGATGCGGATTCTTCACTCCTGCGGCTTCTGCATGCTTGAGAGCACCTTCCGCATACTTTGCGACAGCATCTGCATGTCCCTGTTTGCCGTGCTCCACCGCTTCCTTCGCCTGCGCGATCGCTTCGCTCACATGTTTGTTGTCGGCCAAAGCAAGTCCACCGAATAGCGGTAGGCCGACAAGTGCTACGACCGCCGCAGCAACGAGTACTCCCCGTTGGATTCTCATGGGTTCCTCCTCTTATGGTTGAGATTCGCCGCTTGTGTGGAGGACGGTAACGAAAAGTCCTCAAGACTTGAATCACCTTACACAGGCAATTTTTTCCTGTCAAGAAGGCCGGGCCGTCTCATCGACGTAACCCAACACTTTCCGCAACCCTGTGATGTCTTTTTCTACCGGACACGCAAAGTCCCGGCTCCATTCCCACCACGATCCAGGATAGTTGCGCACCTTGCGATAGTCTGCGAGCTTGAGGACAAAATAAAGCCAGGCTGAGCGGACCCCGCCGGTGCAATAGCACACCACGTCTTGATCCTGATGAAGCCCTTTCTCATCGAGACTGGCCTTGATGGTCTCAACATTCTTCACCGTCGCGTTGGGTTGCAGAAACCCGTTCCACCCTATATGAATCGCCGAGGGGATATGCCCGGGTCGCGGAATCCCGGAGATTTCTTTCCCAAGATACTCTTCGAGGCTACGGGCATCGATGATCACCGTGTTCGGGCGCGGTTGCTTGACGAGCTGCCTCACCTCATCCTTGTTGGCCATCACTTCGGTCTTTAATCGGACCGTAAAGTTCCCCCGTGCTGGGCGGACAGGCCCATGTTCAAAGGGACGCCTCTCTTCCACCCACTTGACCCATCCTCCGTCGAGAATCTGCAGGTGTTGATGCCCCAGATACTCCAACATCCAGAACATGCGGCCTTCATCACCCCAATTGTCGAAGGGATTGGAGTAGATGACCACTTCGCTATCGTCATTGATGCCGAGGGCCCGGAGTTTCTGCTGCATCCGATCAAGATCGGGATCGAGCAAGCCCTTTGCGACCGCTTTGGGATCGCTGTACTCATGCCACGTCGAATGGATGGCGCCGGGGATATGACCGCCAAATTCATAGGCCGCACGTCCGCGGACATCGATCACAACCAACCCGGGCTTCCCCAATTGTTTCTCGAGCGTCTCAGTATCAATCAATAACGGGTGCGTCATGCGAGTCCTCTTGTCGCGATCAGTTTTCAGTGATCAGCTCTCAGCCCTCACCTTACAGCTCGACGACTCCGGTTCAACGCTGACGGCAGCCTGCTGATTGCTCTCGCGACTCAAAATCGTTGCGAGGGCTCCGGTCAATGGAAACTCCCGCGCGTAGATCTCGAATCGATAGGGATCGCCCGCCGTCAAGCCGAACTTTGTCCGGAGCATATCGTGCTGTCCGTCAGTCAGGATATGGTACTGCACGCGGGCCTTCAGGGCCAAGCCGTCAGATTCGGCAGGCATGCGATAAGTGAACCGGTACTCGCGGCTCGCCAGCGGTAGGAGCCGGTTGTCGTACAATTCCAGGACCACCGGTTGCCACATGATCCATCGACCCATAGTTGATATGTCCTGATGAATCACGCGTTTCTCTCGATCCTCGACCAGAAACTCAATTGTGAAATGCCGGTCCGGATCTCCCGTCGGAATCTTGTGACCAGCCCCGGCATTGATCAGCGTCAACGTGAAGGTCACCTGGTCACCCGGCTTGGGATGTGGGGGGTCGGCCTTGATCTGCACCGCGACTGCTCGCTTGATCATGTCCGGATCATGTCCCCCACGCCAGTGGTGCTGGCGTCCGCGGCGGATCGGGCCATCTGTGGCGACCGCCCGGTCGATCTCAGGCATATGGCAACTCTGGCAGATGAAGCCACGTTCCTGCATGAAGAACTTGCCTTCGTACTCAGCATAAGTTCCGCAGGGTCCCACATTGTAGAACTGGGCCGGACCGGACACGACGTTGTGACAGCGGTAACAAATCTGCGTCGTGCGAAAAATGGGATCGAATTTCGTCGGATGGGGGGCCGCCGAATCCTCAAAAGGCCCATAGATGACACCGTCTCGTACATGACAGGCGGCACAGCTGATAGCTTCCTTTTGATAGTCCGCATCGTAATGAGGGTTAGGTTCCTGTATCGCCTTCTCGACGCGCCCACGGGGAATTGCCTTGATAAGCGTTGGCTGCTGGTTTTCAAGCGGTGTATGACAGTTTAAACAGACCCAGATGTTCTTATCCTTCTTCCAATAGGCTTGAAAGAACGGATCCGCAAAGGCTTGAGCGTGGACGCTCGTCTTCCACTCATCGTAGATCTCGCGGTGGCAGGTGCCACAAGACTCGGCCTTGAGACTATCGAGTCCGGCGGGCACCTTTTGATAGGGAATCGCGTGCGCGTAGTCAGATCGTAAGCCGAAGATCACGACAGGCTTGACCTCGGTGTAATAGAGGTACACCGCACCGCTGGCAAGCACCACGCCCAGACCAATTTTGAGTCCACGGGTCATGCGTTCAACAATGCTATGAGATGAGAGTCGACCGAAGCAGCTAACGCCGTCAGGTTATACCCCCCTTCAAGTGTCGAGAGAATTCGCGAGTGGGCATATCGCTTGGCAATTCCCGCGACGATCGCGGTCAGCTCTGCATACCCCGCGTCGGTCAACTCCATACTCGCGAGGGGATCGTCTTTATGCGCATCGAAGCCCGCTGAGATCATCACAAAGTCCGGTTTATACGTGTCCGCGGCGGGAACGAGCGTCTTGTGGAAAACGGTTCGGTAGTCTTCATCTCCACCACCGGCTTTCATCGGCACGTTGATCGTGAATCCCTCGCCTGCACCGGCGCCACGCTCTGTCCCACGTCCCGTGCCGGGATAGTGGGGGAATTGGTGCGTGCTAAAAAACAGGACCGAGGGATCGTCTTCAAAACTATGCTGGGTGCCGTTCCCATGATGCACGTCCCAATCAACAATGAGGATACGTTGAAGTCCATAGCGGTTCTGAGCATAGCGCGCCGCGATGGCAACATTATTGAAAAGGCAAAATCCCATCGCACGGCCAGCCTCGGCATGATGCCCTGGCGGCCGCACGGCGCAGAAGACATGGTCGACCTTGTGATTCATGATCGCATCGACCGCGGCAAGTGCTCCGCCCGCGGCCAAGTAGGCAGCGGTCAGGGAGCCCGGCGACATGGATGTATCGGGATCGAGGGAAACTCGGCCATGTGTGGGTGCATGTTTCGTCAGCGCCGCGACATACTCAGGCTGGTGAATCTGGGTCACCCATTCGTCTTCAGCCCTTCGAGGTTCAATTCGAGTGACGCGCTGGAGCGTCCCGGTTTGCTCCAGATGCTGCATGATGGCACGCAGGCGATGGGGGGATTCGGGATGGCCCATCCCCATATCGTGGTCCAGAAATCGCGAATCGTAGACGAGTCCCGTCTTCCCCATCAGAAGCTCCAACGAAATAGACAGAAATCGTAGCATGCGACAAGCAGCATAGACAATCAGCGGAAACGCGTGTTACGGTCATTCGGAGTTCAGCCGGAGGAAAGGATGCCGAATCCACGAATCGAGCCATTAAAGAAAGTTCTCGCGATCGATCCGAACGATGAGGTCGCCTGGTTCGGGCTTGGGAAAGCCCATATGGAAGACGGGAATTATGAGGAGGCCGCCAAAGCGTTGCAGCAATGCATTACAGTCAAGCCTAGCTATTCCGCGGCTTACTTTGCGTTGGCTCAATCGCTCCACAAGCTCGGACGCATCGATGAATGTCGTGCAGTCTGCGCAAGTGGCATCGCCGTCTCTACCAAAAACGGCGATGCCATGGTGACCAAGAACCTAGAGGCGCTTACCAGCTCGCTCACTACCTAATCGCACACCGGCTCTTTCCTGTTTTCCCTTCCCAGGACAGAGCCAGGCGGAAACCAACACTAAAGTAGCTGTCGGAATACTTCTTTCTGTCGCTCGCGCAGCGCTGCCGTGGCGCCGGGATTTTCAATTAGCAACCGGACTCGCGGATATCCTTTCTGGTACTTCGTCCGCTCCACTAGGTCCACATTGGCCAATCTCGTCGCAGCTTGTGCCGGCAACGGTGTGACGTCCCACACGGCGATCAATACCGCACTCAGATGCGGCAGCGTCTGTAACAGGAGGGTGACTGCCCCTGCGAGATGCTTGCGATCTAGCCGTATCTCCTCCCGTCTGCCCTGCCGTGATCCTTTCAAATCCGCCCGTGGGATTGAAATGCTGAGAAGCACCGGATCGCTATAATCCGAGAGCTGTTTGGCCTTCTGGGAAATCCTGGCTAGAATCCGATGGATGAGAATGACCCCGCGGTCTTCCTCCGTGCCTTGTCCTGCTTCATCCCGCAGACCGCGGAGGGGAAGTCGCCGTCGTTCCCCCGACCCGACCATGGCTGTGACTTCCACAAAGAAGCGATCCCGACCCAGATGACATTCGAGATCGGCGGTTCTTGCTTGCGACTCAGGGAGAAACCTGACCCTGGTCCCCACACGAATCAGCTGAGTGGCGAGTTCGAGTTCGGCTAATG
>Ga0126383_10001179_pt1 | contig 16021 bp, 17 predicted proteins | sample PanSoiMetPlot_35_FD_96882 | JGI IMG/M metagenome (GOLD analysis project Ga0126383, IMG submission 96882) | Tropical forest soil microbial communities from Panama - MetaG Plot_35 | ecosystem: Environmental > Terrestrial > Soil > Tropical forest > Bulk soil | place: Panama | collected 2016-02-17
CGTTGACGGAAAACGCCAAGCGCAGGTTGGAAAGTGCTGCAAAGATCGCGGCGGCAGGAACTTGGATTTGGGCGCGGAACATGCGCGTATTTGCGCAGGAACCCCGCGCCAGCGGAATCCGTTAGTATGTTCGAAGCCGGTGTGGCGCATGATCAACGTGTGCCGATCCGAGAGCACGGCGCCGGCATCCAATTCACTGCAAAGCGACGATGATTAAGGAGGCGAAGCTATGGCCAAACGTCCGACGGATTTTGCTCAGCAAAACACCGAGCGCAGCATCGAGGTGGCAAACTACAGCCTGAACTGGATGCGCGAGATTGCCGAACGCAACCTCAGCCAGAGCAGGGCCGCGCTCGAGGACTTGCTCACGATCACTCGCAAGGCCGTCGATGGCATCGACCACCAGGCGAGCGTCATTCGCGAGCACTCGATATTGTTGATGGAAGAAACGCTCTCGAACAGCTTCGACTTTGTGCAAAAGCTGGTTCATATGCGGGAACCGCAGGAACTGGCTCAGTTGCAAAGCGAATTCGTCAGCCGGCAGGCGCAGGTGCTCGGGGATCAAACCAAGGAACTCGGGCAGAGCATCGTCCAGGGGGCGAGCGAGGCGGCGAGGACCACGCTGCGGGAGACGGCAGAATCATCGCGAAGGCAGTCCGCGGCCGCGTGAGGGGCCCGGCGACGTGAACTTCGAAGTAGGGCTAGGACCGGGCGAGCCTGCTCGCACTGGGCGGGCGGGCTCTTACGTCCACGGCGTCGGCGGCTGCGTTTAGCCTCTGCTGAACCATTTGCGGACGCGATCCGCTGTGTCAGAGACGTTGGTGAAGGCGGGCAATCGCCAGAAGGATAGATCGGTTAAGCGCGGCGCCGTCGCCGGGGAGGGCGCTTCCGGCGGCGGCTCTTTTTGCTCTTCCTCGGTTAAAAGTCTCTGGATCAGCCGGCGCTCGGCCTCATCTTTGGCTTCAAGCAGCAGTTTCCTGTAGCGCTTGATGTTTTCGCGTCTGATGAAGCGTTCCATGGCCGTACTCTGACCCGGCGGCCCCAAGTCTCGCCGAGACAGTGCCACGCGAAGTATTTCCCCGCCGCGACGGCCATCACAAAACCGCCGTGACGGCCATCACAAAAAGATCGATTGTGCGCGGGGGTGGGAGCGGGCTTTTCCGCGGTTTGTCAGGGGCCATTTGGCTGCTCGACCTCAAGCCGGCGGACGGCGATGCCGAGGCGGAGGGCGCTATTGTCCAAGCCTGCCAGTGGCCCTATTTGGTAACCATAGGGTCGGCCTGCCTGGCCGCTCGAGCCCGTGACCATCGATGCCCGAAAGTGCTTCTGCCACCCAGTCCATGTTTTCGCGTCCCTTCGTGCTCGCGGCCGCAGCCGTCGGTATGGTACTGGCCGGGACCGTGGCGCTCTGGGCCCACTACGGCACGGCAGTGTTCTACGAGATGATCCTCGCCGGGATCGCCGCCTGTTTGTGACGGTTGCCGGAGGCGGAGGCATTCCGAGATGAGCGCGCGCAAAAGCCGCATTCTTATGATGGCCGCGGCCTTTCTCGCTGGCTTGGCGCTATGCTTCGGCGTTGTGCTGATCGTGGCCGGGCGCCTCTCGTCGCCCGTTGCGCAGGTCGCCGCCGTTGGCGGGCCTTTCAAGCTGACCGATCAGAATGGGCAGGTGGTCACCGATCAAGACTTAAAAGGTCACCCATTCCTGGTGTTCTTCGGCTTTACTAATTGTCCGGACGTGTGTCCCACGACGTTATTTGAGGTCTCGGAGGTCCTGCGTGCGCTCGGCCCCGATGCCGACCGCACACGCGCGCTCTTCATCACCGTCGATCCGGAGCGCGATACGCCCGCGGCCATGAAGGACTATCTCTCAAGTTTCGATTCGCATCTTTCCGGTCTGACCGGCGAGCCTGCCGAGATCGCGGCAGTCGCCAAGGCCTACCGCGTCTATTTCAAGAAAGTCCCCCTGGAGCAGGGCTACACGATGGACCACACGGCCCTTGTCTATCTCATGGACAAGACGGGCCGTTTCGTCTCGCCCTTCAATCTCAAGCGACCGACTGATGCCGCGGCCGCCGATTTGCGCCGCTATTTGTGAAACCCGTGCCGGCAAGCCGTTTCCGCGTCCTTATTACGAACCCGATCATCGCCACTGATCCGCCTTAAGCAACGGTCTATAAATCAGGCGTTCGAGCGGTGCGTGCTGCGCCAGATAGCTGAAGAGGTTGCCCGTGCCGGGACATTCCTTGCGAGGCCTTGTCAGCCGATTGGCCGTTTGTCTCCTGCTGATGGTGCCGTTCTTCGGCGCACGAGAGGCAGCGCCGGCGGGCGGGGAGCCTTCCGTGCGCGTGCCCGGCTTCTGGGATCCGCGCCGCCGGCCGGAAAAACCTGATCTGTCGCGCATCAGCGTGATCCGGTTTCTTACGGAGACCGACTATCCGCCGTTCAATTACGCGGGGCCGGACGGCAATCCGCAGGGTTTCAACGTCGATCTGGCGCGCATGCTGTGCGAGGAGCTCAAACTCGCCTGCACGATCCAGATGCGCCGGTTCGAGACGCTCATTCCGGCGCTCAACGGCAACCAGGGGGATGCCGCCATCGCATCGATCGCGGCGACGGTGGAGATGCGCACGAGGATCGATTTTAGCGATTCCTACTACCGCACGCCGGGGCGTTTCGTGGTGAAGCGGGATTCAGCCATAGAAGATCCGTTGCCTGAGCGGCTCGAGGGCAAGAAGGTCGCGGTGGCCGCCGGCACCGCGCACGAGGCCTATCTTAAGGCTCTGTTTACCGAGGCCGAGGTTCGCCCCTATCCGAGCGCCGACGCAGCGCGGCTCGCCTTGCGGCGCGGCGAAGTCGATCTCCTGTTCGGCGATGCAGTCACGCTCGCCTTCTGGCTCAATGGAACCGATTCCGAAAATTGCTGTGCTTTTCGCGGTGGTCCCTACATCGACAGCCGCTATTTCGGCGAAGGCGTGGGAATCGCGGTGAAGAAGGGTAACGATACGATGCGCTTGGCGCTCAATTGGGCTTTATTCCGAGTCTGGGAGCAGGGTCGTTTCACGGATTTGTGGTTGCGCTATTTTCCGATCAGCCCGTTTTGATATGACGCCGAGAGGCGAGGAATTCCGCGCAATTTTAGCGAACAGGGCAACGATATCGAAGCGCGTCGATGATTGACTCGCGGCCGTGGGCTCATGCCTGGCGGAGTTCTGGACCATGCGAGTGCTTCTTGCGCGTTTCGTGCGCGAGGACAGCGGTGCGACGGCGATCGGGTACGCGCTGATCGCGGGCGGGATGTCGGTCGCCATCATCGCCGCCCTTTCGGGGCTTGGCTCGAAGTTTAGCATGGCACTCACGATCGTGCGCGCGGCGCTCGAATGAGTAAGGTCGCGGGTCGCAGTGCGACTTCACGGCTTACGCAAGTCGGATTCAAGTCAGGGCTCGAATTTCGCGGGTGTGAAAGGCTGCCGGTGTTTTGACGGCGGCCGGGGTGGTAGTGTCCGCGGCCGGAGAGCCATTGATGTCTACACTTGAGGTCACGGCACTACGCGAGATCGCCGAAAGCTCGAATGCCTGGCCGTTCCAGGAAGCGCGCAAGACCCTCGCGCGGTTGAAAAAGCGGGGCAAGGACGAGGTGGTGTTCGAGACCGGCTACGGCCCCTCGGGCCTGCCGCACATCGGCACCTTCGGCGAGGTCGTGCGCACCACGATGGTGCGCCATGCCTTTCGCGTGCTCACCGATGACAACATCAAGACTCGCCTGATTGCCTTTTCCGACGATATGGATGGCCTGCGCAAGGTGCCGGACAATGTCCCGAATCGGGACATGATGGCGCAGCATCTGGGCAAACCACTCTCCCGCGTGCCCGACCCGTTCTCGAGCGAATATCCGTCATTCGCCGCGGCCAACAATGCGCGGCTGCGCGCATTCCTCGATCAGTTCGGCTTTGACTATGAGTTTCTTTCTTCGACGGACTGTTACACGTCGGGCCAATTCGATGCCACGCTTCTGCGGGTTCTCGAACGCTTTGAAACGATCATGGAAATCATGCTGCCGTCGCTGCGTGAGGAGCGCGCGCAAACATATTCGCCGTTCCTACCGATCTCCCCACGCACCGGGATCGTGTTGCAAGTTCCGATCCTGGCGCACGACGCCAAGGCGGGCACGATCACCTATGAGGATCCGGATACGAAGGAACGCGTGACGACGCTCGTAACCGGAGGCCGAACAAAGCTGCAATGGAAGCCCGATTGGGCGATGCGCTGGGTTGCGCTCGGCGTCGATTACGAGATGGCGGGGAAGGATTTGATCGACTCCGTCAAACTTTCCGGCGAGGTCTGCCGCGCGCTGGGTGGCAGCGCCCCGGAGGGCTTCAATTACGAGCTTTTCCTCGACGAGAAGGGACAGAAAATCTCAAAGTCAAAGGGCAACGGATTAACCATCGAGGAATGGCTGCGCTACGCGCCGCCGGAGTCGCTGTCGCTGTTCATGTATCGTGAGCCCAAGGCTGCAAAGCGCCTTTACTTCGATGTGATTCCGCGTCACGTGGACGAGTATCAGCAGTTTCTGGAAGCGTACGAGCGTCAGGACCCCAGGCAGCGTCTGGCCAACCCGGTTTGGCACATCCATTCCGGCAAGCCGCCCAAGCCGGACATGCCGATCTCGTTCTCCATGCTGCTCACGCTGGTCGCGTCCTCGAACGCGGAGAATGCCGAGACGCTGTGGGGCTTCATTGGCCGCTATCGGCCAGGGGTGACGCCGCAGACGCATCCCAAATTCGACGCGCTGGTGCGATATGCCATCCACTATTTTCGCGATTTCGTGCTGCCGCAGAAGAGATTCCGCGAACCGACAGAGGGTGAGCGCGCTGCGCTCCTCGACCTGCGTGAGGCGCTCTCACAGCTCCCCGCGGAGGCCACTGCCGAACAGATTCAGCAGGTGGTTTACGAAGTGGGCCGACGCGAGCCGTTCCTGGACAAAAGCGGGAAGGTCAAGAGCAAAGATGGAAAGCCAGGCGTTACGCTCGATTGGTTCAACATGCTTTATCAAGTGCTGCTCGGCCAGGAGAAGGGCCCGCGATTTGGCTCCTTCGTGGCGTTGTATGGCCTCAACAATACGATCGAGATGATCGACGGGGCGCTGGCGAGATCGGCATAATCGTTCGGCAATGACCCCCTCCGTCGTCGCTCTGATCGGCGCCACCATCGTATTTACGTCGTTTCTCTCCGGCGTCTTCGGCATGGCCGGGGGCATGATCCTGCTCGGCGTTCTGCTCAACTATTTCGACGTCGCGACGGGCATGATTCTGTTCTCGATCATCCAGCTATTCGCCAACGGCTGGCGGGTCGTGCAGTGGCGCAGTTATGTGCTGTGGCCGATTTTCGGCTGGTATCTGGTAGGCGCGGCCATCTCGTTCCTGGCTATGTGGATGATTGCCTTCGTTCCGGACAAGGCGACCGTCTATCTCGCGCTCGGTTTGATGCCGTTTGCGATCGAGGCTCTGCCGGCGGCGATGCTCCCCAACATCGAGTGGCGCGGCGTGCCGTTCGTCACCGGCGTCGCAACGACGATCGTCCAGATCCTGGCCGGGGTCGGCGGGCTCTTTCTCGATATCTTCTTCCAGAAGAGTATGCTCGATCGTAAGACGACCAACGCGACCAAAGCCGTCGCACAGTCGTTCAGCCATGTCGCGCGCGTGTTCTATTTCGGTTCGCTCGCCGGCGTGGGAGATGTTCCGCTGTGGATGATCGGACCGGCGATCTTGTTAGCGATCGCAGGCACCTCGCTTGCGCCCTTTGTGCTCGAGCGGATGACCGATCACGGATTTCGACAGTGGACGCGCGCGATCATCCTCACGATCAGCGCGGTCTATCTGGTCCGTGCCGGCTGGCTGTTCTGGTTTGGCTGAGGCGAAGACTTCCGTGTGTCCTGCGCGCAAGCAGTGCGAAATGGCTACGTCGCGGCCGTAAGCGCCGGCTGATGCTTCAGCTGAACATCTCCATTTTGCCGTCGAGCACCATCAGGCCGGTTTCCACGCCGAGCTGCGGGTGGCGCTGTGCGACTTCTTTGCGGAATTGCGCCAGCGCCGCCCTGTGGGTTTCGGTCTCCACTTGCGGATTCGCGACCTTGGCTTCGCCATAGGCGATCTTGGCAGCGCCGCAATCGCGATGATCGATGGCGATCACCTTTTTGATTCGATGCAATTGGATTGTCGTGGCGAGATTGTCCCAAAATGCCTTGTGCCAATCCTTGAATGCCGGCGCGACGACGCCGATCGCCGCACCTGCGATGACGAACTGGCTGAATTTTCCGGTCAAATTCTGCTCGACGGTGTATCTGTGCACGGGCTCCTGCATGCGAGGGTCAATGCAGGCGAGAACCATCGCCTCGTAATTGCCTTCGGCCGAGAGCACGAGCTGTGGCGCGAAGGTGAGGGTGGCGCCGCCGACTGCCAGGGCGCGGACGAAGTGCCGGCGGTCGAATCTCCCAAGAGTGCTGCAGCACGCACATGACGCCTCATGCAATGGTTTCATGGTCCCTCACCTTCGCGATGACGCCACGCAAACGGAGCTTGCGGATGGCGTTGTCCACGTGCACATGAATCATACAAGCGGGTAATATCACAGCGGATCACTCCTATCGCAACCCTCAAGGCGCAGCAGGCGGCATCTGACTGGGGCCATGCTCACTGGCTTGTCCGTGCGCGGGCAATCCACAGCGCGCGCGCCGACATTTGCGCATTTACGGGGATTGTGCCCTCTGGCCGGCGACCAAGGCGATCTCAAGTCCGCCTATCGGAAAACGCGATAGGCAGGCGGAAGGCGCGAGCTGTGGGAAGCACGATTTACAAGATCTGTGACGAGACGCTTTGGCGGGAGGCGGAGCATGAGGGGGTCTTCCGTGGTGCTGGCATCGATGCCCGTGATGGCTTCATTCATTTCTCCTCCGCTGCGCAGGTGCGTGCCACCGCAGCCAAGCATTTCGCCGGCCTGCAAAATCTGCTGCTGATCGCGGTCGATGCCGGTGCGCTCGGCGCCGCGCTCAAGTGGGAGGTCTCGCGCGGCGGCGATCTTTTCCCGCATCTTTACGGAGAGTTGCCGGTTGCCGCGGTGCTGTGGGCCAAGCCGCTGCGACTCGGGATCGATCGGCGGCACATCTTTCCGGAGCTGCTGCCGTGATTGGTCTCCTCGAGTCCCTCGCGCGGCCGCTGCTGCGCATGCTCGATCCAGAGGACGCGCATCGGCTCGCCATCCAGGCGTTGAAAGTCCCGCCATTCGTGAAGCTAGTGGCGGATGATCCACGGCTTGCCGTGCGAGCGTTCGGGCTCGACTTTCCCAATCCAGTCGGTATGGCAGCGGGCTTCGACAAGCATGGTCAGGTGCCTGACGCGCTCCTCAAGCTGGGCTTCGGCTTCGTCGAGGTCGGCACCGTCACACCTTTGCCACAGTCGGGCAATCCTCGCCCCCGTCTCTTTCGTCTTCACGGTGACGAGGCCGTGATCAACCGGCTGGGCTTCAACAGCGATGGTGCCGACGCCGTGCAGCGTCGCCTCGCCGCGCGTCTTAAGAACGGCGGCATTGTCGGCCTCAACATTGGTGCCAATCGTGACAGCACCGATCGCATTGCGGATTACGTGCGGCTGATCGAAACCTTGGTCCCGGTGGCGAGCTATTTCTCCGTCAACATTTCCTCTCCGAACACGCCGGGCCTGCGCGGACTACAACAGGTGGAAATGCTCGACAGTCTTCTGGCGCGCGTCATGGACGCACGGACCCGCGTGAGCAGAGAAGCCGGAACCATCCCCTTGCTGATCAAGATCGCGCCCGATCTGACCCTCGCCGAACTCGACGGCATCGTCAGCGCGGCGCGCAAGTACCGCATCGACGGCATGATTGTTGCCAATACCACCCTACAGCGGCCGCCAACGTTGCGAGAGCGGCTCATCGCGAAGGAGGCAGGCGGCCTCTCCGGGCGGCCGCTGTTTGCGCTGGCGACGCGAATGCTGGCTGAAACCTATGTGCGTGTGGAAGGTGCGTTCCCGCTCGTTGGCGTGGGCGGCATCGATTCGGGCGAGGCGGCTGTGGCGAAAATCAGAGCGGGCGCGTGCTTGATCCAGCTCTACAGCGCGCTCGTCTTCCGCGGCCTGCAACTCGTCGCGACAATCAAAAGCGAACTTTCCGATACGTTGCGCCCGGGCGGATGGGCGAAAATCGACCAGCTCGTCGGGGTGGATGCGACGAAGCTAATCGCGCAAAGCTGGCCGGCCTAAGCCCCGCTTATCGCCAGCAAGGAGCCTGTGAGCGCGCACCCTTAATGGCTTTTGGCCACCCGCATGAGCCGAACGATAACCCAGATGGGCACTACCACGACGGCGCCGAGGAGGAGGTAGCGCCACAGCCAACGGAGCGCATCGAAGCCCATGTCCCACACGTGCACCACAATCCGTCTCAGGCTTTCGATGATGTTCCAGGGATCGAGCCCGAGCACCTGCAGGATCACGCCGATCAGGATCGACAGCAAGACCAGCCGGAAGATGACCGACAAAGGCGGCCCGCCAAAGAACCGGTTGATGTAGTTGTTTTCCCGCTGGATCGGCGTCGTCATGACAATATCCTATCACGTTCATTCGCGGCGGAGGGAGCCGCGCGCGCGCTCTCGATCTTCTCCAGCATCCGCGCAAGCGTTTCCAGCCGATCGGCCTCGGCCGGCCGCTTGTCCCAACGAAGTCGGCTGATGCGGGGAAAGCGCATGGCGACGCCCGATTTATGCCGCGTCGAGCGCTGCAATCCTTCAAAAGCGACTTCGAGTACCAGGCCCTGGTCGGGCTCGTGCACGACCTCGCGTACGGGGCCAAACCGCCCCACAGTGTTGCGGCGCACGAACCGGTCGATCCGAACGAGCTCCTCGTCGGTGAAACCGAAAAAGGCCTTGCCGACCGGAACCAGCGCGTCGCCCTCCTCGCCCTTAGTCCAGACCCCAAAAGTGTAATCGGAATAATAGGACGAGCGCTTGCCGTGGCCGCGTTGGGCGTACATCAAGACCGCATCGATGATGAACGGATCGCGCTTCCACTTCCACCATGGGCCCCTGGGACGGCCCGGTACATAGGGCGCGTCGCGCCGCTTGAGCATTATGCCCTCAACCGCGTCGGCATCCGCTCCCGCGCCGGCCGCGGCGGGATTTTGCCGGGCGGCGACGAGATCGTCCCACATGACGAATGCTACCAGGGGCGAGAGATCGACCCGCGGCTCGTGCAAACGAGCAATGAATTGTTCCAGCCGCGCTCGCCGTTCGACGAACGGACGCTCGCGCACGTCCGCTTCGCCATCAACGAGAAGATCGTACGCGCGCAGATGCGCGGGAAATTCCCTCAGCAGCGCTGGTGTTACGGTTTTACGGTCGAGCCGCTGCTGCAGCACGTTGAAGCTCTGTACGCGTCTCGCGCGCATGATCAGGAGTTCGCCATCGATCGCTCCCGGCAGCCGCAAAGCATCGATCAGGTCGGGAAAGCTAGCCGAAATATCCTCGCCGCTACGCGAGTAGAGCCGTGCAATGAGTCTGCCATCCTTGCTTCGGCCGGCAACGGCCTGGACACGAATGCCATCCCATTTCCACTCGCCGATAAACTCTTTGGGGTCGAGGCCGATGAGATCGCCGTCCTCGAGCGCATGGGCGAGCATCGGGGGGCGGAAAGGAGCAGGATCACGGCTCGCCGGTTTGGCACTGCGGCTTTCCAGCCAGGAAAACAGTTCGACATAGGGCGGCCGCAGCCCGGGCCAAATCAGCTCGACCTCTTGCGGGTCTTTGTCGCCGACCGCCGCGACGGCAGTCTTGGCAAGCCGCGCGGAGACGCCGATCCGCAATCCGCCAGTCACCAGCTTGAGCAGCGCCCAGCGGCCGGTCTCGTCGAGTTGATCGAGCCAACGCGCAAGTTGCCCGGGCAGCTGCGTCTTCCCTAAGGAGGAGAGGGCGGTGATAACCGAAGATAGCAACAGCTCACTAGGCTTTGGGGAATCTTCGCCAGCCGCAGTTTCCTGCGCGCCCGAGGATGTTGAGTTACATAGCTGCGCCGATCCGCCGGGTTCCGGGCGCGGCTCCCACAGGAGCGCGACGGTCTCGGAGAGATCGCCGACGTAATCGTAGGACAATTCGAACAGTATCGGATCGACCCGTTCGGAAATCAGCGCGCGGATCACGCTTGGCTTTGCGTGCTGAAAGCCCAGCGCCCCAGTGAGTGCCGCGAGGGCGAAGCCTCGCTCAGGATCGGCGGTGCTGCGGAAATAATCCGTCATCAGCCGCAGCTTGTTATTGCGGCCGGGCTCATAGGCGAGGCGATCGAGCAATTCGGCGAACCGGTTCATCACGCCTCGCCGCGATTTTCGATCGCGCCGTCCGTCTCATCTTCGTCCCCGTAGCCGACGATATCGAGCGGCCGAGCTTGTAGACCTTGGCTCGTGCTCCAGTGCACCAGCGCCTCTTCTTGGCCGTGTGTGACCCAGATGTCCGATGCTCCGGTCGCGGTAATCGTCGCAGTCAGGCCGCTCCAGTCGGCATGATCCGAAATCACCAGCGGCAATTCGACGAGATGCTGGCGCGCGCGGGCCCGCACGCGCATCCATCCGGAGGCAAAGCAAGTCACCGGATCGGGGAAACGCCGCGACCACAAATCCTTTAATGTCGAGGGAGGACAGAGCGTGATACGGCCGGCTAGCTCTGCCTTCTTGGCATCGCGTGCGAGCTCGACCCGTCCGAGGTCTATGCCGCGGCACGCATAGTAGCGGGTGATCTTCTCCATTGCGCCATGCATATAGATCGGCTGGTCGTATCTGGCCTGCCGCAGCATTGCGATCACACGCTGCGCCTTGCCGAGGGGATAGGCACCGACAAGGTGCGCCCGGTCGGGAAACAGGCGAACAGAATGGAGCAGCTTTGCGATCTCGGCCTCGGGATTGCCGTGGCGAAAGACGGGTAGTCCGAAGGTAGCCTCGGTGATGAATACATCGCACTGAACAAGTTCGAAGGCTGTGCAGGTCGGATCTGCGATGTTCTTGTAGTCGCCTGAGGCGACGACGCGCAGGCCGTTTGCCTCGACTGCGACTTGGGCCGAACCGAACACGTGGCCGGCGGGATGGAAGGTCACCCGTGCGCCCCCGAGCGTGATGGTCTCGCCGTACCGGATCGTCTGCACGGAGCCCGCAAAATTTTCGCCGTAGCGCAAGCGCATGAGGTCGAGCGTCTCGTGAGTGGCAAGCACGGCGCCATGCCCCGCACGCGCGTGATCGGAGTGGCCGTGCGTGATCACAGCTTTGTCCACCGCGCGCGTGGGGTCGATATGGAAGCCGCCAATCTTGCAGCAAATGCCGGCAGGCGTTCGCAGGAGAATATCTTCGGCACGCATGCCCTTGAGATATGATGCAAATGGCACAATGACAGAGTGGATCGCGGGGCTGATCTATTGTTCGCGGCGGGGCAGTGTCTTGCGGATTGAGCGATTTGCTCGTGCGGCCCCACAGCGACAGGTCATGTAACGCGCGATTCCAAACGTAATGGCGGCGCGTTTAATTCCGCCGGAACACTACCGATGCGAACCAGCCGGTGACGATTGCCATCATGGCTGTGGCAAGGCCATAGAGCACGCCGTGCTCGCGTGCGGCGGCCGTGACGACCTGCTCGAAACCCGATTTGTAGACCTCGAACGGAGCAGGCGTGCGTGCGATCTGCACGCCATCGGCGAACAGCCGCACGTCCACCTCGTAGGTGCCGACCGGCACCTCGGCCGGCAATGGTATTGAGGCACGGAACAACGCCGGCGCGAGGAACGTCACGCCGTTGGATATCTCACGGTAGAGCCCCTGCTCGGTCTTGATCTTGATGAAGGCGACCCGGAACGGATCATCGCTGGCGGCGTCGGCGATATTGATGCTGGCCCGCTGCAGCAAAGGAATGTTGTCGAGGCCGAGCTGGAGTCGGCGCAGCGTTTCCGTGTTAGTGACGGCGTCAAGGGGCCGGTTTGCCAGCACGGCGAGGTAGGCGGGTACACTGTCTAGTACACGCGAGTCGGCATTCACCCACAGTCCGAGCATTCTCTCCTTGCGGAAAGTCACCATCGTTTGACGCGGGCCGGTGACGGTGACGATGATATCGTAGCCGGCGCGCCTGGGGCGGGACGCCGCATCCTGCTCGATTCCGCCGAACAGGACGAGCTCCTCGCCGACGAAATTGGAGGTGATCATCACTCGGTGATTGGATAGCGAGGCGACCAGTCGCTCACCCGCGGCGGGTAGCGCCGAGGCGATGAGCGCGGCAAAGCCAGCCAGAACGGCAGCCAGAGAGCGGCGCCTCATATGTCACCATCCACAGCACGGACCGAATAGAAAGTTTCAGGTGGCACCACCAGATTGAGTGCAAAACGAATTCCGACCGCTAGCACGAGAAGCCCGAGCAGGAGGCGAAGCCGCTCGCCGCTCATCTTCTGGCCGGCGCGCGCGCCGAACTGCGCGCCGGTCACACCTCCAACCATCAGAAACAGGGCAAGCAGGGCGTCCACAAGGTGATTAACGGCCGCATGCATGACCGTGGCAGACGCCATGGTGACGAGCGTCAGCACCATGGACGTGCCGATCACCGTCGCGGTCGGCACCCGCAGTACATAGATCAGCATCGGCACCAGCAGAAAGCCGCCACCGATGCCCATGATTGCTCCGACAAACCCGATGATAAATCCGATCCCCCAGACCGGGATCGCCGAAACGTAGATGCGCGAGCGCTTGAAGCGTAACTTGAGCGGGAGGCCATGGATCCAGGTATGGCTGCCTGGCCTACGCAGTTCCACCGGCTTGCCTTGTCGCGCGCGAATAATGGCGCGCATGCTCTCGGCCACCATCAATGCACCGACGATGCCGAGGAGAAGGACGTATGAAACACCTATCGTGACGTCGAGCTGGCCGATTGCGCGCAGCGTGGTGAACAGCCAGACGCCAAAAGCCGTGCCGATGATGCCGCCCGCGAGCAGCATGAAGGCGAGCGCGAGATCGATCGCCCTGCGTTGCCAATAGCTGATCGCGCCGGACATGGAAGAAGCGGCTATATGACCGGTGACGCTTGCCACGGCGACCGCCGGTGAGATGCCAAGAAATATCAGCAGTGGCGTCATGAGAAATCCACCGCCGATGCCGAACATGCCGGAGATGAATCCGACGGCAAGGCCCATGGCCAGAATGACGAACACGTTGACCGGCAGGTCTGCGATCGGAAGGTAGATCTGCAAGGGTGCGGTCCTCGCCTCGAGCCTCAAACGCTGACAGGGCAATCTCCGGCGCCCTGCGAAAAGTGACGGAGTCTCGAGCCACTTGGCGGCGCGACGCCCACAAATGGCCGACTGACGAAATCGCGCTAGCGGCCGGAAGAGCCTACTTGCGCTGATCGTGGCGAAAAGACATCGCCGGCACGGCGCCCGCGAACGGCTCGGGACTCAGCGGACAGGCGAGCGCATTCTACCTCTGTGGATCGTGCACGCCACGCCTCGGTTCATTTTTATTGTGCACGACGCGAGGCGGCAAGTTCGAGGTCGGGGCTGGTGCCCGATGGCGCGGGCCCGGAGTTCGATCGAGCCGCCGGGCCGCCACTGGTCAGCCCGGACGATGGCCCGACCTTTCCTGTCGCGTCAGGTTCAAGCGCCGACCCTGGAATGAAGGCATCGATTTCAGGCGCGGCGACGGTTCCACCGTCGATGCCCGAGAAAGCGGTCGCTGGGCGACCGAGAACCGGTGCCAGTGGCGCGGCGAAAGCAGGCTCGCCGACAGTGGCCGGTCCTGGAACGGCACTCGGCATGGCGTCGGGCGTCATGGCCGTGTAGCTCGGCGCGCTCGTTATCTTTTCATCGAAAGCATCGACCAGGATCCTCGCGATCTGAAGAAGCCCCAGCACGATTAGCGTGGCGGCTATTGCGCCGAGCCACATGCGTGGGCTGCCGATGGCGCTGGCGGGCGCACTAGGGGTAATTTTGCTGCCGGCTGGCTCGTCTTCCCTCCCCGTAACAACTCCGCTTGCGCCCTGCGCAGCGCGTCGCGCCGCGGCGATGAGGTCCGACCTGCCGCCGTGATCCGGCAGGACCGACAGCTTCAGGGTGCCGATCGGGGTTTCGGACCCTAGGATGTGAGCGGCGGGGGAGAGCGGCTTGTGAATGCCAACTGCGCCGGAACCCGATTCCGCCGCATCTTCACGGGATAGATTAGGGCGGATGGGCAGGTGCGAAAGCGTTGGTCCGCTGATGCTAGCCGGTTCGATTGTTGTAGGCGTGGCGGGCGCCTCCGACGCGATCGGCGCTTTCGATGCTGTCGTGGTCGCCGGCGCAAGCGGGTTCGACCGCTGTGGGAGGCGCCTCCGACGCGACCGGCGCTTTCGATGCTGTCGTGGTCGCCGACGCAAGGGGATCCGCGCTCACCGCAACCGACGGCAAGGGGTCGCGCGCCGACGCGACGTCCTTGCGCATGTTAATCTCGATCAGGTCCAGCCGATCGATGACATGGGCCAGTCCCCCGTGGATGAGTTCGAGCGAGCCCTGCACCTTCTTTTCGCTCTCGCGTAGTTCGGCGATATCGCGCGAGAGTGCATCGGGATCTGGCGCCGGCATCCGAGCAAGCGGGGCCCGGTTTGAGTGCCGTCGTACGATATGGACGAGTACCTCCGCTAATTCGCGCTCGATCGCTTCTAGACAATTAAGCCTGGCGTCTGAGGTCTCGAGCTTTTCGACCTGCTTTGCGATTTTTCGCGAAAGTTGCTGCAGGGCTTGGACGATGTCGAGGAATGTTTCGGACGGCACGGGGCCGCGTAGGCCACCGCGTATGCCGGTAAGGTCGTCCCGCAATGGACCTACGATGGCGTCGAAGCAGGAGGGTGGCGAAAGGTTTTCGTCGGCTATGTCCTCGTAGGTGCCATAGCGCGGCGGCTTAAGCCGTTCGGGGTCGATACCTTGTTTTGAGGCCGCCTCGAGAATGATGCGGTTGAGCCAATCACCCAATGAGACGCCGCAATGGCGCGCGGCCTCGCATGCGGCGCGGCGCGTCCGTCGCCTCGCTTCTTTGCTTTGCCACGGAACGCTAGAAGTCATTCCCGCGTCATCTCAATAGCATGGAGCGGAGCCGAACGTACGTGTGAGCCGGCCCTCGTCAGCAGGCGGCGGGATAGCTCCCCTAAGCCCTCGCGCGCAGTTTTTGTCGTTCGGGTAAACAGAATGTTAAGATCCGCGAGGCGCGCGCCCTGCGCATGGTTGCGAAGTTTATCGCAGGACCATCAGGCCCGCTGTCATCACGGCGAAAATGACGAGCGTTGTGCCGGTCACGGTCGCGACGTGTCGCCATCCGAGTGCCGCGATGCCACTCAACGAGGTACCAAGCCCGAGTGCCGATATCGCGAGCAACAATCCCCAGGTCGATGCTTCGATCAAGGGAGCCTTGATCCACGCGAGCATTTGCGCAAACGCAGGGAATGCGGGCGCAATGCTGTTGAGGACGCATAACGCTACGAAAACGATCGCGAAGACCGGGACCGGCACCCTTGCGGCGGCGCTCGTAACGCTTCGCCGCGCGAACAACCAGCCGATCGCCAGAACCAGCGGCAGCATGAGAAACACGCGGAACAGCTTGACAATGACTGCGGTATTTCCCGCCATCTCCGATACCGAGTATCCGGCCCCGACCACCTGGGCGACATCATGGATAGTTGCCCCCAGCATTATTCCGGCAGTCTGTGCGTCGAAGCCGAGCCAGGTGCAGAAGGGCGGGTAAACGACCATTGCCAAGGTCGAGAGGGCATTCACGGCGACGACGACGAAGGCGATATCCGTCTCTTTCCCCTTGTAGTCCGGCAGCACGATCGATGTCGCGAGCGTAGCTGAGGCTCCGCATACTGCGGTGCCTGCGCCGGCTAATGCGCCGTAACCGCGCTCCAGGGCGAACAGCCGGGCGAGCAGGAAACCGGCAGCCAGGGTAATCGCCATCGCGATGACCACCAGGATCGC
>Ga0126383_10001180_pt1 | contig 16015 bp, 14 predicted proteins | sample PanSoiMetPlot_35_FD_96882 | JGI IMG/M metagenome (GOLD analysis project Ga0126383, IMG submission 96882) | Tropical forest soil microbial communities from Panama - MetaG Plot_35 | ecosystem: Environmental > Terrestrial > Soil > Tropical forest > Bulk soil | place: Panama | collected 2016-02-17
CGGTCACGGGCAAGCGGGAGTCGCCCAGCCAGCAGGGCAAGCGCAAGCGCCGCAGTTCTCGAAAGTCCTCTAGGAGACACGGAAGGGGGTGAGGCACATGGAGCGTTACCGCCGTCGTAAGGGTGGCCGCAAGCACGGCCGCAAGGGTCGGTAGGCACCGGCTCGTTCCGAAAGGTTCACAATCGGGATTTGCGGAGAAGCCCCCGGCTAGGTCCTCGCGGGGGCTTTTTCGCGTCAGCGTCCCTGACAGGGGGCCTGCGGGCGCTGTAGCATCCCGCGGTCAGGGAGGTTTGGTATGGCAATCGACCAAAACCAAGTTCGCCCGAACTACGGCAGCCAGCCCAAAGGCAAGGCGAACATCATGCGCCAGGGTCAGACCGAAGCCGACGCCTTCGGCCAGAACCCCAACGTGACGTCGAACACCCCGCAGCCCCGGGACAACCCCGACCTCTAAACGGTGGCCGCGGGCGGCAAGTCTCAAGGTCCGAATTCCGTCGCTGAGGGCCTCGGCGACGTCCTGCGTGCCGTGGTCGGTTGCATGCAGGCGCCCGACGCCGTGCATTTCGCCGGGCCGCTGATGAAGTTGCAGACCAGCGTGCTCGACATGATCCACGGTCAAATCAAGGGTGGAGCTCCGGGGGGTGCGCCGGGTCCGACAGCGCCAGGCGCACCCTCGGGCGGTCCTCCAGGTCCGGGGGGACCATCGCCCCTCATGGGAGGTATTGCAGGCATGCAAGGTGGGCCGCCCCAAGGCCCCTCGGCCGCCGTCAGTCCGGGCGGGGGGCCGTCCATGTCAGGTGCCGATCCCGAAGATCTGCGCCAGGCCGCGCTCGCGGGAGCTAACCAGTGAGCTCGTGGTCGATCTCTGACCTCTTCGACGAGGGCGGCGAAGCGGGCGAGGTCAACGAGGCGCCCTTCGATCCCTCGGCCTTCGATGCCGTGCTTGACAAGGTGATGGCGGATCGACCCGTCGCCGGGCGCCCGCCCGAGATGCAGGGCGAGGTCATCCCCGAGCCCGAGCCCGCCCCGGTGCCTGAGCCCGAGCCGGCGCCCGAACCCGAGACGCCTCCGGTGCCCGAGGCACCAGCCCCGGCGCCGTCGGACCCGCCGCCGGCGGCGCCGGCCGATCTCTTCGCCAACCTCGATCCCCTCGAGCGCCAGGAGCTCGCCTTGCTCCGAGAGGCGCTGCGAGATCCAGACCGCCAAGTTGCGATCCGCCGTGCCTATCTCGGCGTGGCCGATCCGACCGCGGCGGTGACCGAGGCTCCGCCAGGTACCCCACCTTCCCCCGTGGCCTCGGCACCGACTTTGCCCGAGCACATCGACCCCGACTCCTTCGAGGCCCAGCTCTGGCACGCCCAGCAAGAAACCAATCGCCAGCTCTCCGAACTGCGGGCGGGACTCGCCCAGCAGAACCAGGCGACCGAAGAGCAGAACGCCGCGGTGGCCGCCCAGCGCGCCACCCAAGCCTTCGTCGCCAAGTACGGCGATCGCCTCGAGCGCACCGACGTCGAGTGGGTGGCGCAGACCGCCGGGATGCAGGGCCTCCCCGCCGCCTTCGTCTCGACCGGGGTGCCCCTCGAAGAGGCGATGACCCGTTCGCTTGAGTTCACGCTTCGGTCGAACGATGAGCTCCTAGCGAAAGTGCTCGGCGGCGGGCCCCATGAGGAACCCCCTCCGGCCCCGTCGCCGGGCCCCACCGCGCAAGAGACGGACCTGCGCAAGCGTCAGTTGAGCGCGCTGAGCTCGGCGGCGACTCCGGCCGGCGAGGCGCCCGTGGCGCCCGTGATCCAGCACCGTGAGGACGGCAAGCTCACCGAGCAGAGCCGGCTCGACCTCATCCGACAGATGACAGGAGGCGGCGTCATGGGCGAGCTCATGGGGCCGAGCTAACAGGAGGTAAGCAACCGTGGTGACACCCACAGGGGTCGACATGATGACCTCGGTATCGCGCCGAATTCTGCGAGAGCAAGCCACCGACGTCTACTACCTCGGGTCGCCGTGGACCTGGAGGCTGTGGGCCAAGAACAAGGTCGTCCGCCGCGGCGGCACCCACATCGAGAGCCGGTTCATCTTCCAACCCTGGTCGACCGGCGGAGCCTTCTACGGGCCCGAGGTCTTGAACGTCGAGCCGTCGGACCCCGAGATCTCAGGGGCGTGGGACTGGAAGGAGTACTACACCAACGTCACCGTCGACCAGCGCACGCTCATCCGGGCCGACTCGGAGTTCGCCGTCGCCAATTACGTCGTCGAACAGTGCGAGATCGCAAAGATGGACTTGCGCGACAAGCTGGCCTACGGGGTGTGGAGCGACGGGTCGAACTTCAAGAACTTCGACGGCATGTTCGAGGTCGTGGACAACGGCACCATCGCCACGTCCTACGGCGGCCTGTCCCGCTCGAGCTTCCCGTTCCTCAACGCTCAGGTCGACTCGACCACAACGACCCTAGGGATGGGGGCGCTCAACTCGCTGTTCGACCTGAGCTCGAAGGGCGCCCGCTCGCCCAAGCTGGTCGTCTCGACCCGGGCCAACCTGACCCGCTACGAGAACCTGCTCCAGGCCCAGCAGCAGTTCAACACGCCGGTCAACGTGGTCGATCAGACCTTCATCAACGGGGGCTTCTCCGGTGGCTGGTATCGCAACCAGCCCTGGATGGTGGACGAGCACATCAACCCGACCACGACCCAAGGTGTCATCTTCCTGCTCAACGATGACTACTTCGAGCTCGTCATCAACCAAAACGGCGACTTCGTCGTGCACCCGTTCCAACAGCCGACCAACCAGTTCGTCATCACGTCGCTGGTCTACGTCGCTGGCAACATCATCTGTACCAACCCCGCGGTTCAGGGCAAGTTCACCGCCGTCGCGGCCTGATCGGAGGTAGTCATGCCGACTGTCAACTCCTACAACGCATTGGCGCAAGCCAATGAGATGCCCGTCTATCAGTGTCAGTGGGAGCCCTACGCCGTCAGCCCGACGTCGACCGGCGCCATCAACATGCCCACGGCCGCCGGTGCGGGTGCGTGGGTGCCCGGTGCGCTGCTGGTGTTCACCGCAGCGGGCGTCGGGGCCTACCCGCCGCTGGGCTACGGCCAGGGGCTCTCGTCGGGTGGTGACCAGGGGTCATCGAACAACCCGACCTTCCCGAACAACTGGACCGTGCTCCAGGTCGACCTCGCCCCGGTGTCGGCGACCAACATGGTCGCCGGCGTCTTGCTGGGCGTGAGCTCGATCGGCCTCAACGCCCCGGCGGTGCCCAACACGATCGGCTCGAGCGTCCAGCCCTCGCTCACGGCCATGGTCGGCGTCTCGGGCATGGCTCAGGTGCTCGTGGACAACACCACGACCGTCGGGCACACCGTCATCCCCTCGGTGACCGCGACCCACACCGGCCAGGCGTCGGACTCGGGCGGCGTGGCGTGGACCGTGGGCCTCACCCTCGGCGTCGCCATGCAGGCGGTCACCGTGACGACGGGGCCCAAGCCCTGTTGGGTCAAGCTCTCGCTGCGCTGATGGCAAGTGTCACCCAGCAGCCCAAGATGGTCGGTGATCGCCCGGGCCGTCCCGCCCGGGGCAAGCCCAAGGCCACGGTGACGTCGATCAAGGCCCGGGGCGTCGTCTCCCAGCCCGAGGACCGCACCCGGACCCGCACCCACGAGGGGCCCTTCCTGTTGGGGCGCGACATTCTCAAGGTCACCAACATCGACAACGTGACCTGGGAGTTCCAATGGGACCGCCGGCGCTATCTGATCCGGCCCGGTGAAACCGGCTTCGTCCCGTTCCCCGCCCTCGTGCTCAAGCTGGGCGACCCCCGCTCGGTCGACGGCGAGATCTCCCGCTTCACGACCGAAGACGGCCAAGAGGGGATGATCCCGACCCGCTTCGACTCGCTGGCGAGCCTGTACGCGCACTACGGCATCGAGAACTACAACCTGACCGAGCTCGTCGAGTTCGCCCCCAAGGTCGAGGTCCGCACGATGGAAGACGACATCTTGGTCACCTTCCCCGCCCAGCAGCCCGATATGGCGCCGTGGCCCGTCGTGCACGAGCCGGCCCCGGGCCGGGAGAACGCCGACATGCGCCGGGTCATGGAGCAGACCGCGCAGGAGAACAAGCACATGCGCGAAGAGCTCACCGAGCTCCGTCGCCTGGTGTCGGATCGCCTCGGCGGTGAGGCTCCCGTCGAGCCGGCCGACGACGAGCCCGACGACCTCTCCCAAGCGCTCATGGGAGGCGCCACGAGCGACCGGGGGCCCTCCGGCACCTTCGAGTAGGCCATGCCGGCAGCGGAGCCGGAGACGTGGGCGACCGTCCCCATCGAAGACCTGATGGTGCTGGTCGAGGTCACGACGGCCCAGCTCTCGGGCCAGCTCCAAGAGCTCGCCGTCGACCAGGGCGCCTACCACCGCCAGTTCTGGAGCATCTGGACCCAACTGCCCGAAGAAATGTCGGTGGCGGCCGCCAATCGGGAGTGCGAGCGTCACTGTGCCCAGTTGCAGGAACAGGTCATCTTGGCGACCTCACTGGTGGAGGCGCTCAAGGCCAAGCGTGACGCCCTGGTGGCGATCTTGGCGGCGAGGACCAAGTGAGCCCCGCTCAGGTCAACCCGGGCACCGCGCCCGAAGAGATCTACGACTACGTGCACATCGAGGACTTCTCGCCCGGCTGCTACGCCAACACCTACGCCTCGTACAACCAGGACCCGCCGACCCAAGCGCCCTTCATCCCCGCCCCGGTCGGCGCCGCGAGCCCCCGGGGTACGTGGTGCTGCGCCGCGCTGCGGGGCGGCGGCCTCGGGCCGCTGCCGACGTTCACGCAGGCCCACGCCATCGGGTCGATCTCGGGGGCCTCGAGCCAACTGGTCTGTGGCTTTATCTGCAACCCGGCCACGGTGACGACGACCGACGAGATAATCGAGATCGTCGAGGCGGACGACGGCACGAACCACCACTTCAACGCGTATTCGATCCAGCCCTCGGCCGGCTACGCCACCAACGTCATCGTCAACCCGACGACGGCGTCGTCGGCCGGCTTCTTCGGCTCGCCCTATCCGGTGTTCACCCGCATGACCTCGGGCGGCACCGGCAACCCACCCCCCGTTCTCGTTTTTCCAGCCGGTACCGCGGTGGTCCCTGGCACGGGTGCGCTCTACGTCTACCCCGCGCTCGCCTCGCCCGGTTCCTACGGGGCACAGAACATCGCCACTTCGGGCGGCATCGGCCAGGTCATCGCCTATGGGTCGCGTGTCATCTGCCTGGCGGGTCAGGCGTACACCTGGCCCACCGGCACCATGACCACCAATGAGAACCTGAACTTCACGGACCCGCCACTGTCATCGAGCTTCGGCAATCAGCTCGAGATCCTCGGGGCCGAGCTCCCCTTCGGCTACGGGGCGTGGGGCACGGTGTCGGTCGGCGAGCTCCTCCTCGTCAAAAAGCGCGGCGGGGCCGTCATCATGTACGGCGACGTCGCCAACCCCACCAGCGCAATCCAGGTCCAGGGGGTCCAATCCACCGGCCTGATCGTTGGGCGCGCCGCCGCCACCCCGCAGGGCCTCATCTACTGCTCGGAGAAGAAGGGCGCGTGGCTCTGGAACGGCGGCAACACTTCACAGAAGATCTCCCAGCAGATCGAAGACGACTTCTTCGACCTCGAAACGGGCACCATCCAGTCCAACAACTACGGCTTCAACGTCGAGCCCTGGCAGAACTGGATTCTCTTTTCGCACAACCGCATGTGGAACGCCGAGACAAACTCGTGGTGGGTGCTCTACCCGACGACCGACCAGGCCAGCCAGAGCGCGTACCTCACGGGCTATGACCTGTGGTGGTACTCGCCGGGCTCCTTCGGCAACATCATGTACTCGGCCCCGTTGATCTCGAGCAGCTCGAACGCCTGGCTCGGCTTCATCACGCTCGACTCGACCCACGGCTCGCCCGAGTACCAGTGGGAGAGCGTGCCGATCCACGTCGCCAAGGACGCCGACCGGGTGGTCGACGTCCGCCAGATCACCATTCGGGCTTCGGATCCGGGCGCCACGGGCAACTGCAAGGTCCAGCCCTCGCTCGGGTTGTGGCAGGGCCCGGTGAGCACGACCGCCATCGGCGCCCTCCCGACGACGCTGCGCTACAACGTGGGGGCGGGCGCGCTCGGCCTGCTCGACATTGACGGGTTGATCGTGCGGGCCTGGAACACCGGCGGTGTCGGAACCTCGGCGCCGATCATCCACTCCATCGACGTCGGCTACCAAGTACGAGCGAAGGTCAAGGTGCAGGGCTAATGGCACTCCTGGCGAACATCAAGCAGCTATTCGTGCCCCACAAGGCGAACGGCAACGGCAAAGACCCCGTGACCTTCCGTGACTACGGCGACGACATGCGGGTCATCGAGACGTGGGCCAAGCAGCTCGTCGCGTCCCTCGGTGCGGGCATCACCCACATCACGTCGGCCGACGGCACGGTCACCATCACCAACCCCTTCGGCCCGACGACCGACCTCCACGTTGCCACGGGCGGCGGGAGCGCGTACGCGTCACTGCAAGGTCCGGGTCAGACCACGACACCGGGGAACCTGACCCAATTGGGAGGGTTCACCGTCGATGCGTCCAGCACCAACGTGCTCCACCTTTACACGGGGGTATCAAACCTCAATATGACGGACCTCGGTGGTCAGGCCGCGCACCTTCAACACAACGAAGAGGTATGGATTGAGTCTGGCAACGGGGCTGCGGGTACGAGTTCATATGTCTCCATAACCGGGAACTCCCCTTTAGGTGCCACCGTGCAGATTCACAACTCGGGTGCCGGTAGCAAGAACCTGTGTTTCTTCGGTCACAACTTCTTCGGTGGAATAGGCGGTGCATCCCAACAGGCCGTCACCGGCTCTCGGGGAGGCAACGCGGCCCTCGCCTCCCTCCTGACCGCGCTCAATGCCTATGGCCTCATCATCGACAGCAGCTCGCCCTAGGATTTCGCCATGACCGTCCAGCTAAGCCAGGCCAGAGCGGAGGTCAGGGCCCTTCTCGACGAGCCGAGCGCTCAGTTCTGGTCCGATAGCCAGCTCAACAACTGGATCAACGGAGGGGCCCAGGACATCGCCCGCCAGGCGCAGGCGTTGTGGATGCAGACGAGCATCCCCGCGGTCGCCATGCAGCAGACCTACAACCTGCCGGCCGACTTCTTGGGCGTCCACCGGCTCGACTTCAACCTCGGCGGCTCCCAGCAGACCTACAACCTCGAGTTCCGGGGCATCAAGGCGATGGACGAGGTTTGGGGGATCCTGCACCAACTCCCGGCCGCCTTCCCCCAAGCCTTCTATCTGTGGAACAAGACCGGCACGCCCAACACCGGGTTCTTCGGCACGTACCCCGTCGTCGGGGGCAGCGGGGGCAGCTTCGACCTCTACTACTACCGCAACGCCGTGCCGGCGGCGAGCGACACCGCCCTGGTCGACGTCACGCCGGCCTACGAGGATCTCGTCTACGACTACGCCGTGTTCAAGGCCAAGCGGGCCGACCGTGACCCGACGTGGCAAGAGGCCCGTCAGATCTACAAAGAGCAGCTCCAGATGATGTTCGATAAAACCGCCCGGTTCTCCGACCAGGGCGATCAGTTCACGTCCGGCACGCCGAACTGGCCTTTATTTCTATATACTGACAGCGCCAACTGGTAGTAGCTGGGATTATAGCATGTTGCCAAACTCGTCTCGTAACTGTTATCATCACCGGATGCCAAGACCAGCACCGACAAGGGAACAACTGATCGCTCGCTTCTGGAGCAAGGTCGACAAGCGCGGCGAGGATGACTGTTGGCTCTGGAAGGCTGCGCTGTTCAGCACGGGGTACGGCGCCTTCCGCTGGGGCAAGAACAACGTCGGCGCACACAAGCTGGCCTACGAGCTGGCGGTCGGCCCCATTCCCGAGGGCTATCACGTTCACCACGAGTGCGAGACGAGAGGATGCTGCAATCCTTCCCACCTCAAGGTGCTGACTCCGCTGGAACACGGAGGCTTGCAACCTTCCGCCAAAGCGACTCACTGCAAGCGCGGCCACGAGTTCACACCGGAGAACACCAAGTGGCAAGGCCCGGAGAAGCAGTGGCGCCAGTGTCGGATCTGCTTCAACGCGAACGTCCAAGCTCATGTCGAGCGCAAGAAGCAGCGCCAGTGGTTTGAGGAGAACATGACCTGATGCCGATTCTCGGGACGCCAGGGCAGGGCCGGGTGCCGACCACGCAGGGCCGCAACTCGGTCGGGAGCGTCGGCGGCACCGGCAACACCGACCCGTTTTCGTCGGCCATCGCTGGCCTGCTCGCCTCGCCCGACTGGCAGAGCAACGTCATGGGCCTCCTCGGCGGGCAGGCGGCACAGCAGATGGCCCAGGCGGGCCTCTCGGGCACCCTGGCGCAGAGCCAACTCGCGATGGTCGGCCCCGAACTCGGAGTCCAGTCGGCGGAGCTGACGTCGAGAACCGGATTCGACCTCGCCAACATGCTGCTCGGCCAGCAGGCCACGGGCCTCCAGGCCCAGCAGCTCGGCACCGAGCAGCAGGCCGCCGCCGCCCAGCAGGGCCTCACCGAAAAGCAGTTCGGCATCGAGCAGCAGCAGTACGGGGTTCAGCAGACCCAATACCCCGAGGAACTCGCCAAGGCGGCGCTCGCCAACAAGAACGCGGTGCAGCAGCTCCAGCAGCAGGGCGCCATCGGCGGCACCTTGCTCACCGAGGGCTCGAAGCAGCGCTTCGCCACCCAGGCCGCCGAATACGGCTGGCAGCAGGCCGACATCTTCCGTCAGCAACAACTCGCCCAACTCGCCCAACAGTCGACCCTCGCCGGCCAGCAGGCCGAGCGGGTCGGCTACGGCGCCCAGCAGGCGGGCTACGCCACCCAGCGGGCCCAACTCGGCCTCCAGGCCAAGGCACAGGGCCTCTCGGCCGAACAGGCCATGGCCCAACTCGGCTTCGGGCTCCAGCAGCTCGGCTACCAGGCCGCGCCCGAGCAGTACCTCTCTCAGATCGCCGCCGCGCAGGGCGGCCAGGCCCAGGCCCTCGCCGGCGTCGGCGCGCAAGCGGGGCTGATCGGTGGCCTCGGTGCCGGATTCGTCTCGGGACTCGGAGGCTGACATGGGCGTGTGGGGCGACATTCTGAGCAGCGTCGAGGGTTGGCCCGGTGTCGCCGAGGACGTCGGCCGTTTCATGGTCGGAGGCGGTGCCATCGGCACGCCCGCGGGCCAAGACGTGCTCGGCCGGGCGGGCGAGGCCATGGTGCGGGCGGGCAGGTACTCGGTGCGTCCGGGTGCGGTGGCCGAGACGCTGGGGGCGGGACGCGGCGGCGCGGCGACCCCCAAGGGCAAGGGGAAGGCCAAGGCCAAGAAGGCCGCGGACCCGACCCTCACCGCCGCCCAGCGCGAGGCGGCCATCGCCAACTCGCCATGGGCCAAGCTCATGCGCGGCCTCGAACAGACCTACCAGGCCGAAGAGGTACCCGTCGCCGCCGCCATCAGCGGGTCGGGGACCGTGCCGGCGCAGAACGCGGCCATGAACCAGGCCCTCGCCCTCGCCGGGGGCAGCCCCTCGGGCGCCGCCTTCCTCTCGAACGCCCAGGCCCAGGCGAACGCCGCCACCGCCCCGGTGCAGGCGGCGATGGCCCAGCAGGGCGCGCAGTACGCGGCCGAGCAGGGCCCGATCTCCCGGGCGCTCGCCGCCTACGGCAACGCCAACGAGCTCATGCTCCAGACCGCTCCCGAGTCGGCCTGGCTCTCGGCGCTGGCCTCGCACGTCACCTCGAACCTCAGCTACTACGGCGAGGTGCCCAAGTCCGTCGTCTCGGGCCTGCCCTCGAGCCTGGTCACCGCCATGCAGCAGACCGGCGGCTATCCGGGTCAGGCCGGCCAGGGCCTCGTCCCGCTCTCCTCGCTCAAGCCGACCGCGGGCGGGGGCGTCACCATCGGGCGCAACACCTCGCCCTTCGGCGCCGGGACGACGGGTCTGGCGGTGCCGACCTCGGGGCTCAGCGGCGGCACGAGCGCGCCGACCGGATAGACCGTGCCCTTCCGACCTCGGGCCGGGTCGCAGACCTTCACGAACGACTGGAATCAGACGGTTGCGTGGGCGCAGGGCCAGGGGATCGATCCCGCCTCGTACATGCCGGTGTACCAACTGGACCTCAACCGCTTCCAGGCCGGCGAGCACGCGATGGGCCGGGCCGAGCGCAACCTCGCCATTCTCGCTGCTCACAACCCCCGCCAGGTCACCTCGGTCCCCTCGGACAACCCCAACCCGACCAGCGTGTTCGGCAACGTCGTCGCCGACGCCGGCAAGGTCGCCACGGGCCTCGCGGGCATCTTCACCGGCAGCTTCGAGAAGCAGGTCTGGCACTCGGCCCAGGCCACCATCCGGGGCATCGAGCACCCGGCCAGCCTGCGGGGCAGGACGCCGGGGGGCACCGTCGCCAACTGGCTCAACGACACCTTGCTCTCCTTCGTCCCGGGGGCGGCCGACATCGGCACCGTGCTCAAGGCCGATCCGACGCTCTCGGGGTCAGCGGGCCTCAAGGCCCTGTTCCAACACCCGCTGATCTCGGCGCTGGACCTGTTGCCCGGAGGGGAGGGGATGATCGCCCGAGGGGCGCGCTACGCCGGGGCCGTCGAGTTGGCGGCACGGCTCAACGGCTACTCGGAGGCCGAGCTGGCTGACGGGGCGGCCAAGGCGGGCCTGTCGGTGCAGGACTACGCCAAGACCCTCAAGGGCCGCTCGATGGTGGGCCACCTCGCCCAGCGCATCGGCGCGGTCAGGTGGGGCGGCAAGTCGGGGATGACCCTCAAGGGCGAGTGGGCCGACAAGCTCTCGGTTTCCGAGCGCCTCCAGAAGCTCGCCGCCCGCACGCCGGGCGTCGGGCCGGCGGTGAGCGACCTGATCGCCCACTTCGAGCAGGCCCAGGCCTACGACGAGCACCAATGGACCTGGCTGCTCGGCACCTTCGCCGACAACCTGAACACCCTGATCGACAAAGACCCCGCCGCGGCCAGGACCGTGTTCCGGGTGCTGCACGGCAAAGACCTCACCGCCGGCGACTCGGTCGTGCGGGCCATGGGCGACCCCAACCTGTCCCCCCTCGCCAAAGAGGTCATCCGCCAGGCCCTCCACATCGGGCGCTTCGACTCCGACGAGAGCGTCATCAAGGGCGGGCTGGCGGGGGTGGTCGACAACTCGGGGCACCTCGGCTTCTGGTCGCGCAGCGGGCCCCACGCCGACGTGGTGCTCGGGGCCAAGAAGGAGATGGACGCCCAGCGGGCCCGGGCGCTTGAGGCCATCGGCACGCTCGAGCCTCTGGCGAACCGCCTCGAAGGACTCCACGCCGCCCTGCCCTCGCTCCTCGGCGCGCTCCAAAAGCGCACCGTCGCCGCCCGTCGCCGCATCTTCGACGATCCCCGGTTCCAGACCGAACTCCGCCAGGCCGGCGGCAAGGCCACGCTGCGCAAGGTCACCGAACTGCGGGCGGTGTTCGACCAGGGCGGCCTCATCGACGACGCCATGGCGACGGCGACCGAGCACCCTGCGCCGGCCGACGTGCTGGCGGTCGCCCAAGCCCTCCAGCGCCGGCTCTCGGCCTGGGGGCCGCGCTCGGTCAAGGCGGCCGACGCCCCCGAGATGGCCGCGGTCCATCAGGTCGCCGGCGCGCTCGAGTCGTGGGCCAAGGCCACGCAGAAGACCGAGGCCGAGATTGACCGCCATATCCGGGGCGAGGTGGAGGCGACCAAGGCCCACGCCGCCCAGCGCCGGGAATACAACGACGCCCGGATGCGCACGCAGAAAGAGCAGCACGCCCTCGAGCGGCTCGCCTTGCGCGACAAGCGCGACGCCGCCAAGAAGGCCCGTGCCGGCGCGGTCGCCCTGTGGATCGCCCAGCGCCACGCCGAGACGCTCCAACTCATCGGTGAGATCCAGCGCCAGACCGAGATGGCCGAACCCCGGCTCGCCGGCGAGTCCGAGCGGGCCTGGAGCGCCCGCATCGACGCCCTGGTCAAAAACGAGAGCAAGCGCATCCGCAACCTGAACCGGGCGATGGAGTCGGGCATCAAGGCGCGGACCAAGTGGATGAAGGACGAGAACCGCCTCGAGCAACGCACGTATGAGCGCGACGCCGCGCGCATGTCCAAGACCCACGGCGAGGCCAAGGCGCTCCTGCGCCGGGAGGTCGCCAAAGAGCGGCTCGGCTACGGCTCGATGGTGCGCGAGATGGACGTCTACGGCAAGGCGATCAACCGCTTCCACCAGGCGGTCATCGACCACCCCGCCGACATTTACCGCAACCCGTTCTTAGAGCTGTACCGGCGCAACCTGCGGAGCCTGGAGGACACCGCGGCGGCCAAGATCGCGACCGAGACGTTCCTCACGGCCAAGGAGAAGGACGCCTCCACCCGGGCCGAGATCGAGAAGATCCGCAACAACCCCGACTATCTCGTCGAGTACATGGCGCTGCATTGGGACGAGATCATGGGCCAGCCCAACCTCGACCCCGAGCTGCGCCAGTTCGCCGAGGCCGAGAAGAGGGAGGCTTACGAGAGCGCCAAGGAGGAGCTCAAGCTCCTCATCGGCCAGGGCTACAAGGTGCCCTACATTCCGACCGCCTCCGCCTTCGACGTCGGCATGGGACGCCACTCCTTGTTCCCCCTGATCGGTCGGGGCGTGCTCAAGCCCGACATTGAGAAGGCGAAGATTTGGGATTTCACGGCGCAGAAAGAGGACTTCGCGGTCGGCCTCAACAAGGCCACCCTCCAGACCCTCCAGCGCGACACGCAGATCGAGTTGGTCGACCGCGTGCTCAAGCCCCTCACCATGACCGGCTCGGAGTTGTCGCACCACATCCACCTGGACCCCCGCCTCAACCCCGCCGGCCGGCTCGAGCCGGCTCCGGGGGAAGTGAGCGGCGAGCTCGAGGCCATGATGCTGCGCGAACTGAACCTGCGCGAGTTCAGCCCCGAGTCCCTCTTCGGCTTCCGCCTGCCCCGCTGGGGGACCGAGAAGCTCTACATGCCCGCCCCCATGGTCGACGCTCTCGAGAAGCTCGAGTCCGTCCGCAAGTCGAACCTGCTCGCCAAGTCGAACAAGCTCTTCCGCTACTCGATCCTGGGCCTCTCGCCCCGCTACGACGCCCACGTCGTCTTCGGCGGCACGATGATGCTCGCCATGCGTTCGTCACCCCACGTCTTGAACCCGAGCCTCTTGCGCGAGGCGTGGAGGATGATGCGCGAGCGGACGCTTCCGATGGGCCTCGGGCACCCGGTCGAAGAGGGGGTGCAGCTCCCCGACATAGCCGAGGCCACCCGCCACGAGAATCAGGTGCTCCGCACCGCGCACCACCGTCTCGGCATGGACGCCGGGAACATGATGATCGGCGAGCACATCGAGCAGCGCCAGGGCATCAGCCGCTACGCCGCCAAGCCCGTCCACGTCCTGCGGGCCCTCGCCGATCTCAACTTCCGCTTCATCCGCCACGTCCGGGACATGCAGTACTCGGTCGCCTACCTCGACGGCATCGCCAAGGCCGAGCGCAAGACCGGCGGCCGGCTCGAGATCGAAGATCCCGAGACGGGCCGCATGATGCACGTCACCCCCGAGCGCGCCGTCACCGAGGCCATGCACCACGTCCAGCAGGTCTACGGCAACCTGCACCGGATGAGCCCCTTCGAGCGCCAGGTGGCGCAGACCTTCATGCCCTTCTACGGGTGGCAGAAGCACATCATCGGCTTCGTGCTGTCGTTCCCCTTCGATCACCCCTACCGGGCGCTCGTGCTGTCCCAACTGGCCTACAACGCCAGCTCCAACGTGCCGCTCGGCTTCCCGATGCGCCTGCAATTCCTCATGTTCTTGGGCGCACCCGACAAGAACGGCAACATCAACGCCGTCGACCTGCGCAGCCTCGACCCCTTCCGAGACGTCGCCAACTACGCGTCGTGGACGGGCCTCTTCGAGTCGCTGAACCCGGCCGCCGCCGCGCCGCTGGCGATGGCGTTCGGGCCCCAGGCGGTCTACGGCGAGTCGAGCCTGTACCCCAACGTCACCTACAACGCCTTCTACGGGATCCGCACCGGGGCCAGCGCCGGCGGTGGGCTGGTGACGGGCATCGAGCAGTTCGTCCCCCAGGTGGGCGCGGTCCAATCGGCCCTCCAGGCGGCGACCGGCACACGTTCCATGTGGAACACCAACCGGCCGGCGGCGATCAAGGCGCTGCTCTCGGCCATGAACATTCCCTTCGTCACCCCGCCGGTCAACAAGCAACAGGTGGCGGCCAAGACCGAGACGGCGCGTTATGAGACGGCCAAGACGGCGGCGGACAACGCCTTCCGCACCGGCGACTTCTCGGGCCTGCGGGGCTATACGACGGTGCCCTACCCGCTGAACACCGCCTACCAAGTGACGCCGGCGCAACTGCACGAGATCTACAACCAGGCCCTCAAGGCGGCGCCGGGCGTTCCGCCCTCCGAGTCGATGCTGCCGCCTCCGACTCCGGCTGGTTGGTGAGGTGTACTACACTCAGAGGGGTGGGAAGAGGTCAACGCCCGCGACTCACGCTAGAGCAGGTATTGACCCCGAAAATCTCCAAACCCGACGGCGAGGATGGCTGCTGGATATGGACGGGGTGGAAGAGTCACGCGGGTTACGCGCGCGTGAGCATCACGCAGCCCGACGGATCACAGCGTCACAAGAATGTCCACTGCGTCATGTACGAGATGACCTACGGCCCGATTCCGAAGGGTCTTCAGATCGACCACCTTTGCCACAATGCCGATCTCTCCTGTTCGGGTGGGCCAGCCTGTCGGCATCGGTTGTGTGTGAACCCGAAGCACTTGGAGGCGGTGACTCAACTCGAAAATCGCCAGCGGGCGGCTCAAAGGGTGACTCACTGCATCCACGGCCACCCTTTTTCGGGAGACAATCTCTATATCGAACCGAACGGGAGAAGGCGTTGCCGAATCTGCGTGAGGGAGAGGGGCCGCGCGCACGATGCCAAGCGCGGCTGGCGGAGGTGACCTGATGGGAGATCGCAAGTGCCCCGCCACCGGCCAGCTCGCCCAGCCGATCATCATTCGGGGCAACCCGCCGCCCCGGTGGTATCCGCCACCGCACACCCGCTGGCAGGCCGCCATCAACCTCGGCCTCGCCAACCCCGCGTGGTGGGACGAGGACAACCAGGAGTGGGTCGGCGGTTGGATGCTGGTGGCGCAGATCAAGCACGGCGGGTGGAAGGAGCGCTCCTACCGGATCAAGCTCGACAAGGGTTCGCTCCATCGTTGGCTGCTCGAGCGCCGGCCCTACGAGAAGTGGCAACTCGCCCTCGGCACGGGCGAGGGCTGGGTGCGCAACCTCTACATGCGGTTCCTCTACGTGATGACGCCCGAGGAGTACGTGCTCGACAAGAAGCGCCGGCGTGAGATCTACGACAACATCCAGGCCCGAGGCCGCGAGCTCAAGGCCGAGCGCGAGCTCGAGGCGCGCTTGCGGGCCGAGAAGATGGAGCGGCGCAAGGCGGCTCGCTTCGGGGCCAACTGGAAGGGCATCAAGCCTGCTGAGGGGGCCAAGGAGTAGCATCCGCGCCTAGCCGCTACAGGAGGGTCGATGGCGTACTCATCAACACAGGTGAGCGTGGCGACGACGGGCTCCACCCTCTTGTTCCAGACCAGCACGGGCGTGCCACCGGACCCCAAGCCGACCATCGCCGGCGGCCCGGCGCAGACCTTCCAGGCCGGCTCGGTGAACGACCCGGTTGCCATCACCATCCAGAACCTCGACGCCGCCAACCCCATCTACATCGGGGGTGTCGGCGTGACCGCGGCCAGCGGGACCAGGCTCGCCCCCCAGGCGTCGCTCAACTTCGTCGTCGTCGGCAATCAGTCCCAATACGCGGTCGCCACCGGCGCCGCCGTGACCGTGGCGGTCCTGGTCGGCGCGACCTCGGGCATCGGCGGGGGCGGCGCGGGTGGTGGGGGAGTGGCTGGTGTCGTCCCCAACGTCCAATC
>Ga0126383_10001181_pt1 | contig 16009 bp, 12 predicted proteins | sample PanSoiMetPlot_35_FD_96882 | JGI IMG/M metagenome (GOLD analysis project Ga0126383, IMG submission 96882) | Tropical forest soil microbial communities from Panama - MetaG Plot_35 | ecosystem: Environmental > Terrestrial > Soil > Tropical forest > Bulk soil | place: Panama | collected 2016-02-17
ACGCCGAAGAACGGGCGCGTGCAGCTGCCCGGCTTCGTCGAGGTGATGCCCGGGAGCGGCGTCATCATGATGGCGCCCGTCTCCGTCTGCCACCACGTGTCGACGATCGGGCACCGCTCGCCGCCGATCACGCTGTGATACCACAGCCACGCCTTGGGGTTGATGGGCTCGCCCACGCTGCCGAGCAAGCGCAGCGACGACAGGTCGTGCTTGGCGGGGTACTCGGGTCCCCACTTCATACAGGCACGGATCGCGGTGGGAGCGGTGTAAAAGATCGACACGCGGTACTGCTCGACGATCTGCCACCACGCGTCCTTGCCCGGATAGTCGGGCGCGCCTTCGTACATCACGCTGGTGCACCCGTTGGCCATGGGCCCGTAGACGATGTAGGAGTGGCCGGTGATCCAGCCAATGTCGGCTGTGCACCAGAACACGTCTCGTTCGGGATCAAGGTCGAACACCATCGCCGTGGTGGTGGTGACGCCGGTGAGATAGCCGCCGGTGGTGTGCACGATTCCTTTGGGCTTGGCTGTGGAACCCGACGAGTACAGCAGGAAGAGCGGATGCTCGGCCTCCATCGGTTCCGCCGGGCATACGGGATCCGCGGTCGCCAGCAGGTCGTCGTACCAGACATCACGGCCGGGGTTCATCGGGCAAGGACAGCCTGTGGACCGCACCACTACGACCCGCTCCAGGGTGCCGAGGTCGGCGATGGCCTCGTCAACGGCCTCCTTGACGTGCGCGGTCTGGCCCCTGCGGCGGGCGCCGTCCGTGGTGATCAGCGCCTTGGCACGCGATACCTCCAAGCGCTCGCGTACGGCCGAGGGGGCGAAGCCACCAAATACCACGGTGTGCGGGGCCCCGATCCGGGCACAGGCGAGCATCGCAACGACGGCCTCCGGGATCATCGGCAGGTAGATCCCGACCACATCGCCTTTCCGGACCCCCTGCGCCTTGAGGCCGTTCGCCAGCCGCTGCACGTCGCTGAGCATGTCAGCGTAGGTGCAGGCCCGCTGCTCGCCTTCCTCACCGAGCCAGTGAAAGGCGACGCGGTCGCCGAGGCCCCCCTCGACGTGCCGGTCCAGGCAGTTATACGAGACGTTGAGCGCGCCATCCGGGAACCACTGGTAGAAAGGCGGGTTGCTGTCGTCGAGAACGGTGCTGAACGGGCGGTGCCAGGCCAGCCGCTGCGTGGCTTGCTCGGCCCACCATGCCGGCGCGTCAGCGGCACGCTCGTATACCGAAGAATCTCTGACCACTGCCTGTTCGGCAAAAGGCTCAGGCGGATCGAATCGGCCGACCTCCAGCAGGTCGGCGAGGTGCTGCTCGACGGTGGTCGGCTCGGCCATGATGCACGCCTCCCGGAAATCGGCGGCCGTCCCCGGGTGAGCCCGGCCGTTCTCCGGAAGCTGGGCCCGGAGTTCGCCGACGGGACGACCGCTGGTCGTGTACCACGGCGCCGGCCTGCGAGAACGCGGGTTGACACCATGGACATGCTGGACACTAAGCGGCGGCCAAATCCAGGTGAAGACCTCGGAACGCAAACCGTGCGCGGGAGACAGAGAAACCACCGGGTTGGACAGCCCATGCCTACCTGATCGGTCAGGTGGGCCGGGGTATGCGCCGCCGTACGCCATCCGCCGGGCGGGGGAGCAGTCGCTTCCCCGCCCGGCGGGCCTCACGTGGGCGGTTAGGGGTTGAGGGCGGCGTTCTCCTCGGGGGTGAACAGGCGGGAGCGGATGAGGAACCGCACGCCTTCGGGTGCCTCGAGGGAGAACCCGCCGCCGCGGCCGGGGACGACGTCTACGGTCAGGTGAGTGTGCCGCCAGCGGCCGTATTGGGCGGCCGACATCCAGAAGGTGACCGGCTCCTCCACTCCGTCAATGTGCAAAGCAGCAAGCAGGACGTCGGAGGCTCCGGTGCGGAATTCGCCTTCCACGTAGCACATGGGGGAGCTGCCGTCGCAGCAGCCGCCGGACTGGTGGAACATCATCGGCCCATGGGCCGCGTACAGCTCACGGAGCAGGTCGGCGGCCGCTGGGGTCACCGCGACCCGGGACACCTCAGGCGTGGTCATGCTGGTGCCTAGAAGAAGCCCATGGCTTTGGGCGAGTAGCTGACGAGCAGGTTCTTGGTTTGCTGGTAGTGCTCAAGCATCATTTTGTGGGTTTCACGGCCGATGCCCGAGCCCTTGTAGCCGCCGAACGCGGCGTGGGCTGGGTAGAGGTGGTAGGAGTTGGTCCACACCCGGCCGGCCTGGATGGCGCGCCCGGCCCGGTAGGCGGTGTTCATGTCGCGGGTCCACACCCCGGCGCCAAGGCCGTAGAGGGTGTCGTTGGCGATCTTGATGGCGTCGGCGAAGTCCGCGAACGAGGTCACCGACACGACCGGGCCGAAGATTTCTTCTTGGAAGATCCGCATCGAGTTGTTGCCCTCGAAGATGGTGGGCTGGACGTAATACCCGCCGGCTAGTTCGCCGCCCCGGTCGGCTCGGTGCCCGCCGGTGAGGACCTTGGCACCCTCGGCCTGGCCGATGTCGACGTAGGAGAGGATCTTCTCGAGCTGGTCGTTGGAGGCTTGCGCCCCGATCATCGTACCGGTGTCGAGGGGGTGGCCCTGGGTGACCTTCTCGGTGCGGGCGACCGCGTCGGCCACGAAGTCCCGGTAGTGGCCTTGCTGGATGAGCGCCCGGGAGGGGCAGGTGCACACCTCGCCCTGGTTGAGGGCGAACATAGTGAAGCCTTCGAGGGCTTTGTCGTAGAAGTCGTCGCGGACGGCGGAGACGTCGTCGAAGAAGATGTTGGGGCTCTTCCCGCCCAGTTCCAAGGTGACGGGCTTGATGTTCTCGGACGCGTACTGCATGATCAGCCGGCCGGTCGTGGTCTCGCCGGTGAAGGCGACCTTGGCCACCCGTGGGCTGGAGGCCAGTGGTTTGCCCGCCTCCACGCCAAAGCCGTTGACGACGTTAACCACCCCGGGCGGGATGAGGTCACCAACCAGGCTCATCAGGTACAGGATCGACGTCGGGGTCTGCTCGGCTGGCTTGAGCACGACGGCGTTCCCAGCCGCTAGCGCGGGCGCGAGCTTCCAGGTGGCCATCAGGATCGGGAAGTTCCACGGGATGATCTGCCCGACCACGCCCAGCGGCTCGTGGAAGTGGTAGGCGACCGTGTCGTCATCCAGTTCGGCCAGGCTTCCTTCCTGCGCCCGGATGACGCCGGCGAAGTAGCGGAAGTGGTCGATCGCCAGCGGGATGTCCGCCGCCAGGGTCTCCCGGACCGGCTTGCCGTTCTCCCAGGTCTCAGCGACGGCCAGGGCTTCCAGATTCTCCTGCATCCGGTCGGCGATCTTGTTGAGGACCCCGGCCCGCTCGGCGGCGGAGGTGCGCCCCCAAGCCGGGGCGGCGCCGTGCGCGGCGTCCAGGGCGTGTTCGATGTCGTCGGCGGTGCCGCGGGCGACCTCACAGAACGTCTGCCCGGTGACCGGGGTGGGGTTCTCGAAGTAGCGGCCCTGAGCGGGCGGGACCCACTCACCGCCGATCCAGTGGTCGTACCGCGGCAGATAGCTCATGGTCGCACCGGGCTCACCCGGCGCAGCGAAACGGGTCATGACAGACCTCCAACTACTCAGGACATGGCCATCCCGGGCCGGATGGCCACAAGCTGAAGGTGTGTGCGCCTCGGCATCCCGTGGTCGCGGGCCGCCAGGCGCCTGCCATGACCCAAACCAGCACCGTGGACATGGTGGACGCTAGGTGGCCACGGGCGGCACGTGAAGGCTTCAGCCGGCAAACCATGCGCAGGAGAGAGGGAAGCCGCCTGGTAGGACAGCTCGCTCCTACCTGATCGGTCAGGTCCGCCCATGCTCGGCAGGCATTTCGAGGTGCGCTCACGGCCCGCGATCCGGCTCGCGCGGGCGGACCGGATCGCCTTGGGAGTGCTCGCCGTCGTGGTGGGTGGTGCCGAAGGCTTGCATGTCTCCAGGCGACCTTGCACGCTGTTGTCATCGGGCCGACAAAGCCTGGTGGCGCCATACGGGAGGCCACATGTCACATCCAGCCGACAGCGAGGACTCGGACTTCGGCTGGTCCTGGGCCGACCACTGGGCGGAACATGACAGCACGAGAGAGCTGACCGGCCCGCGAGACCTGGGGAACAAGGCGCCACAGGAACGGTCGCAGTTGGCCAAGTTCCACGCGCCGGAGATCGTGTTCGGCCCTGGTGCGCTCGCTGAGCTGGGTCACTGTGCGTTGCGGGTTGGCGCGCGGCGGCCATTTCTGGTGACGGATCCAGGCTTGATCGAGGCTGGCTGGGCCGATGAGGCGGTCGGCTATTTGCGCGAGGCCGGGCTATCTGCGGAAATATGGCACGACGTCACCCCTAACCCGAAGGACCACGAGGTGGAGGCGGCCTTCGAGCGCTACCAGGAGCGAGGCGGCGACGTGATCATCGGGCTGGGAGGTGGTTCCTGCATCGACGCGGCCAAGGGCGTGGCGATCCTTTCGGGCAACGGTGGCCGCATCCTTCTCTACGAGGGTGTGAATAAGGTGGTGCACCCCATTCCGCCGACCGTGATGGTGCCGTCTACCTCCGGCACCGGGGCCGATGTCTCACAGTTCGCAGTGATCACCGATACCGCCGAGCGTGTCAAGATCACTATCATCAGCAGGACCGTGGTGCCGGAGATCTCGGTCATCGACCCGAGGCTTCTCACCACCATGCCCGACTGGCTCAACCCGGCCAGCGGTATGGATGCGCTGACACACGCCATCGAGGCATTCGTCTCCCGCGCTCACAATCCGCTGACCGACAACCACGCTTTGCACGCGGTGAGGCTGATCAGTGGCCACCTGCGCCATACTCAAACCCATCCGATGAGAGTGAAACCCCGCCTGGCCATGGCTCAGGCCTCGCTGGAGGCGGGGATGGCGTTCACCAACGCCATCCTCGGGGTCACGCACGCGATGAGCCACCAGGTCGGTGGCCTCCTCGACGCCCCGCATGGGGCTCTCAACGCTGTCTTGCTGCCGCATGTGGTCCGCTACAACGCCCACACCCATCCGCAGCGCTTCGTTCCGCTGGCCGCCGCTTTGGGTATCCCCGCCACCGGGGTTACCGCTCAGGAGGTCGCGTTCGAGTTCGCCGACCGGATCCGCCAGCTTGCCGATGACCTGGGCATGCCGAAGGGGCTCGCCTCCCTCGGCGTTACCGAGGCTGACATACCGCGGCTGGCTGGCACCACGTTGAAGGACGCCTGCCTGGCCACAAACCCGCGCAAAGCCAGCCGCGGCGACATCGAGTGGCTGTTCCACGAGGCGCTGTGAGCGACTTGCCGGGCGGCCGCGCGGACGAGGGAGCGGGACCCGCTCCCGAGACCGGCGACGCGCAGCTGGCCACCGATCTCGGTGTCCTCACCGGGCTGCGTACCGGGAAAAGGTCCTTCTATCCCGAGTATGTCCGCTCCAATCAGCGGCTGGAGCGAGCCGTGGTGGCCCTGGACCGCACCTCGCGTGCCTTGGTGCGGACGGCAGATGGCCCGCGGGCTCTGGTCGAGGCGGTGGTGCGCGCCGCCGCCGAGCACGTCAGCGCCCGCTGGTTGCTACTGGCCCTGGCAGACGGCGCCCTGCGCGCGGTGCGCCCGCGGTTTTTGCTTTACGCCGATGGCGGCCTGATCGATGATCTGAGCCACGTGCCTCCGTACGCGCGTGAGCACCTGGACATACTGCGTGCCCGGCCATGGGAGGCCGAGGCCTCCGCGCCCAGCGAGGGCTGGGTCCGGGTTTCGATGACCCTGGACGACGAGCCGGTTGGGGGTATCGTCGCCCGGCCCGGTGCCGGGCTGGAAATCCACGCCACCGACCTCTCGGTGCTCCGGGTCCTGGCCAACCAGGCCGCCGTCGCGCTGCATAACTCCTTCCTGCTGCACGCGGCCACCCGGTTGCGTGGACAGCGGGAGCAGTTGTACGAGGCTGCCGAGCAGCGCGCGCGAGATCTGGCAGAGCGCAGCGCCGAGCTAGCGGAAACCCAGCAGCAGCTCCTCGGGGCCATGCACCGCCAGGCATTGGACGACGAACGGCACCGGATTGCCCGCGAGCTTCACGACAGCGTGGCCCAGATCGTGCTCTCCGCTGGCATGACGATTGAGGTGTGCCGGGCCGAGATGGCCGGGATGGATGGTCCGGCGCAGGACATCGCCTCGCGACTCGCGCTGGCCAAAGACCTGACCCAGCAGGCCGCGGAGCAGCTCCGGGTGGCGATCTACGCGCTGCACCAGTCATCATCGGAGCCGCCCGGGCCCCTGCCGGTCATGCTGGAGCAGCTCTCGAGCGTGTACCGCCCCAACGACCTGCAGGTCGCTGTCGTGGCGGAAGGCAGGCCGACGCCGCTGCCAGCCCAGGCTGAGCAGTCGCTGCTCCAGTTCACCGGCGAGGCGTTGTTCAACGCGGCGACGCACGGCAAGGCCTCCCGGGCGAGGGTCAGGCTGCGCTACCTGGCGGGCAAGGTGTCGCTGAGTGTCTCTGACAATGGCGTGGGTGACCCGGCGCAGCTTCGCCGGGCACTGCGGCTGTCCCGGGCCGCCGGCCTGAGCGGCCGACACCAGGGGCTGGCTAACATGCTCCTGCGGGCAGAGGAGCTTGGCGGCAGGCTCCTCATTCGCCGTTCCACGATGGGCGGGGTCTGCGTGTACCTGACGATCCCGCTGCCCGGGGCGGCCGGCCGGGGTAGCCTCGATGACTTCTGACCCAGCGCGCCCGATGGCCGACGTCCCCGGAGTGGGCGCCGTCGGTATCGTGCTCGTGGACGACCACGCCATTGTCCGGCAGGGGCTGCGCTCGATCCTGGAGCGGGAACGTGACCTGAGGATCGTGGGTGAGGCAAGTACGGCTGACGAGGCGATGACCGTCGTCGAGCGTACCCGCCCGGCGGTGGTGCTGCTGGACCTGAAGCTCTCCACGGGAGCCGACAGCCAGGGCCTGGAGCTGTGCTCCCGGCTGACCACCCGGTACCCGGCCCTGGGCGTGCTGGTACTCACGACCTTCCTGGATGACAACCTGGTGGCCCAGGCGATCCATAGTGGCGCGCGCGGCTACGTGATCAAGGACGTGGACACAACGGAACTCGTGCGGGCGATCCGGGCGGTGGTGCGCAACGAGAGCGCGTTCGATTCGAGGTCGGCCGCCGCGATGGTCCGGTCGCTGCGGGTGCAGGCAGGGCAGCCCGCCTTCACCGAGCGGGAGCTGAAGGTACTTGGCCTGCTTGCTCATGGCCTCAGCAACAAAGAGATCGGCAAGCAGATGTACATCTCCGAGACCACGGTGAAGTTTCATGTCCGCAATATCATGCGCAAGCTGGACGCGGCCAGCCGTGCGGAGGCTGTCTACGAGGCCAGCAAACTTGGCCTTATCTGATCAGGCACGGTCAGCCAGTGTGCATCACCAGCCAGCCGCCATGATGATCACTGACGCGGAACCTGTGCCCGTAACTTCGCCCGAGCCGGACCAGATCGGCACGGCTGAACGTCTGGATGTGCCCGTACGCGGCGGTCGGCTCTTGCTCGAACGGCACAGCCACCACAACGCGGCAGCGGGCCAGCCTGACGGCCTCGCGCATAGTACGCTCACAGCGCTCCGCGCCTAGGTGTTCCAGCAGGTGAATGGCTGTCACCGTGTCCACCGAAGCTGTGGGCAGCGGCACCTGCGCGGCGTCACAGACGAGGGTCTCCACGGGAGCGCGGAACGTACCAGCCAGGGAACCGAGCAACCGCACCGAGCCGGGTGACAGGTCCGCAGCGACCACGCTGCCCTGCCGCCGTCTGGCCAGCAACAGGGCGAGGAAGCCGAATCCGCATCCGACATCGAACACGCGGCCGGGCGGGACGAGACGAAGCGCCCGGCGGTAGATAGCCGCGGAGTCGGCGATAGGCGTCTGTGGCTGACTGGTGTCGGCGGGCGACCGCCAGCACTCCCGGATCCGGTTCATGGTGTTGGTGTAGAAGGTGAGCCAGGCGGGCATCGCACCGGCCACGCAGGATCTGACCACCCCGGTGAAGACCCGCTCGAAGATCTCTGCCCCGGACAGCCAGCCAGGGGTGAACAGCTCGTCGGCCAGCAGCCCGGCGAGGTTGTTGTCCAGCTCACCGGGACGCAGCCAGTGGCCGACCTCGACCCGGCGGCCTTCGCGGCGCAGCACGAAGTGTGCGGTGCGGACGACCGGCGCGGCGGGCAGACCCGCGCCGCCGGGTGTGTCCTCGCGCGTGACCACGACGAGTTCATCGGCGTACCGGCCGGCCATGCACGGTACCAGCGGATCTATGGGGCGCGCTGCCAGCTGGATCTGGCTTGTGGTCAGCATGGCGCCACCAGCTGGCGGGCCGGGGGTCACCGCCCGGCCACCGCAATCGACATCTGCTGCGCGGTGTGCTGCAAGCCGGCCAGGTCAGCGACCACCTGCACGCGTTCGCAGAATTCCGCGTACCGGGGCAGATCACACGCGCCGAGACCCCAGGTGCGCCTCGATTCGGGCGTGAGCCAGATCGTCTGGCGGACCTTGCGGGTGATCTCTTCGAAGATCTCGATCTCCGGGTCGTTGCCGTTTCCGCGGGCGTCGCCAAGCACGAGGAGCGTGGTTCGGCGGTGCAGGGCGGAGCCGTAATTGGAAAGCAGCAAGTCGAATGCACGGCCGTAGTCGGAGTTGCCATCGACGTCAAGCAGCCCGCCGGCCGGCAGGCCGTCGAAGATCAGCCCGAGGGCACGTTCCAACGGGTACTCGGCGAACAACTCGGTGATGTCGATCGGTTCGTCCACAAAGACGAAGGAGCGAACCTGGGCGAACAGCGATTGCAGGCCGTGTACCAGGTGCAGGGTGAAGCGTGCTGTGGAGCGTACCGACAGCGACACGTCGGCCAGCACGACCAGCCGCGGCTTGTCGTGCGCGCGGGTGATGGTGACCGGCCGGAACGGGACGCCGTCGTAGCGCATGTTGCGGCGCATGGTGCGGCCAGGGTGTACTCGGCCGCGCGGGGTGTTCCGCTTGCGGCTGGTGAGCGCGCCGCGCAGCGAGTGGGCCAGCCTTCGCAGCGCTTCCTCCAGTTGCCCGCGCTCGTCCTCGTTGACCGCCTCAATGCGGGCCCGCTCGGCCAGGCGTGACTCCACCGTCACCGACTGCAGCTCGGCGAGCCGGTCGAGGTGCCGCTTCAGCAGGGCGGGCAGGTCGCCGATGATCCCCGCCAGCTGGGCACGTAGCGCGGCGAGGGCGGCCTCGTCCAGCTCGTCTGATGCCTCATCGAGCCAGCCGAGCAGAGCCTGCTCCTGCGCCACGGTCAGCTCGGCGCCAAAGGGGGCGCCGGTCACGGGCGCAAGCTGGCCCGGGAGCCCCGCGTTATGGAGCCGCTCAATCTCCAGCTGCACAGAGGGGATCCCGTCGTCGCCAGGCTGTCCGCCGTCCTGGGCGAGCACGATCTCGTCGGTCATCCCAGCGAGGTCGAGCTTGGTCGCCTCCTGGTGCAGGTTGTACTGCTGGGCGAGGTCCCGCTCATCGAAGAAGTCGCGGATGTCGGCAGGCGCGCCGTGGCTGTGCCCCTGCTGCGGGTTGTCCGGCAGCTCACCGGAAACCGTGAAGGACTCGAGCTTGCCGGTATCGGCCAGGTCATCGTGCGCGTGCCCAGGCTCGTCCCGCTGGCTCCGCGGTGCCACCGGGCGCAGAGAGAAGAACGCGGTGAAAAGCTCGTCGAAGACCTCGTCGTCCCGGCGGTCCTTGATCAAGGTCAGCCGCAGGGCCTCGCGCAGCGTCTCCCGGCCGGCCAGCATGCCGGGCATGGCCGCGGCTCGCATCGCGTCTGCTGCTTCCGAGACCGACACCCGCAACCCAAACAGGCGAAGCAGGCGGACGAAGCGGTGCAGGCTGCCGTCCACGGCGTGCCTCAGCCTGGCCGGCGGCGGGTGAGGGCAGCGAACGACCGCGTGCCACGATCCTTGCCGTCCTGTGGCACGGCCGGGCGCACCGGTCCAGATGTGGGCGCGCCGTAGTAGCCCACGTCATGGCGGCCGGGGCGGTCCATGTCTGTGCGCACCGCACGGCCCTCGGCCACATCTGCGGCCTCATCTCCCGCCACTAGGTCCCCGGCGCGGTTCTCGTGCCGGTGCGTGTGCGTGTGGCCATGCCCACGATCGTGGTCGTGCCCGTGGCTGTACTGGGAGTCAGGCAGCTCGCGGTTTGGGTCCACCAGCCCGGGCAAGACGTCGAGGGCCCAGCGCAGGTCGCGCTCATACTTCAGGACAACATTGGCTGTCTCGGCGAGCACCGTGGCGTCAAGCTCGGTGACGCCGAGCACACTCAGCGTTCGCGCCCAGTCGATGGTTTCTGAGATGCTCGGGCTTTTGCGGAGCCGCAACTCGCGCAGGCCGCGCACGACCGCGATCAGCTGCCTGGCCGTGGCCTCGGGCAGGCCCGTGTGCTTGGACCTGAGGATCTCCAGCTCCCGCTCGGCCTCCGGATAGTCCAGGAACAGATGCAGGCAGCGGCGCTTCAGCGCGGCCGACAGGTCACGGCTGTTGTTCGAGGTGAGCACCACGTAAGGGGGCACTGTGGCCCTGTACGTGCCGATCTCCGGAACCGAGACCTGGAACTCGGCGAGGCATTCCAGCAGTACCGCCTCGAGCGCCTCGTCGGCCCGGTCGATCTCGTCGATCAGGAGCACGGCCGGCCGATCCCCCTTGATCGCATCCAGCAACGGCCGGGGAGCCAGGAACCGGTCGGAGAAGAAGACGCTGTCTTGCTCTCCGATCCGCTGCACCGCGGTACTCAGGTCGGGAGCATCGGCGATGATCTCGCCGATCTTGTCCCGGAGCATCTGCGTGTACAGCAGTTGCTTGCCGTAGTCCCACTCGTACAGGGCTTTCGTTTCGTCCTGGCCCTCGTAGCACTGGAGCCGTACGAGGCGGCGCCCGCTCGCGGCGGCCAGGGTCTTCGCCAGTTCGGTCTTCCCGACCCCTGCAGGACCCTCCAGCAATACCGGCTTGTTCAGCCTGGAGAGCAGGAACACCGTGGTGGCCAGGCGGCGATCGGCGATATAGCCATGGCCGGCGAGCCGCTGGATGACCTCGTCAGCTGAGCTGAAGGCAGGCACCCCGCCGTCGTCGCGGTCTCGGTCAGCCACGGCTCCTCCGTCCGGCCACCATGGTGGGGCAGGCGCCCGGCCGGCCCCACCGACGTGGGCACCGCTCAGCTGAGCAGCTCATCCAGATCGCCGGTCATGGAATGTTCGACGACCGGGCGCACGGTGTCGAAGGTGCACTCCTTCGCGTTGCCCGGCGTGCACGCATCGCCGAGAACGTGGTTGGTGATGCGGTCCACGTCCGCCGCGTCCCCCTTGATCTCCTTGGCCTGCTCGTAGAACTTGGTCGGGCCCTGGCCGAGACGGTTCTTGATGTAGCTGTCCTGGTGCACGTCGACGAACTTCTCTGGGATGCCCACGTCACGCAGTAGCCGGATGGCGGCTGTGAGCGCTGCCTCAGCGGCCTGAATGTCGGTCATGCCGTGTGTGTCCACGCCCATGGCCCTGGCGATGTCAGCGAACCGCTTGTAGGCAACGGGCATGTTGAACGCCCACACCCGCGGCAGCGCGATGGCGTTGTTCAGGCCGTGGTGAGTGTCATAGAAGGCGCTGACCGCGTGCGAGATGGAGTGGATGATGCCAAGACCGCCGGAATTGAACGCCTGGGCGGCGATGTACTGCGCGTACATCATCCCTTCCCGGCCGGGCAGGTCCTGACCGTTCCAGGTCGCCTCGCGCAGATTCTGCGCGGTCAGCTTGATGGCGTGCAGCGCGTTGCCGAGCGAGGGCTCGAAGTTCAGCCTGGAGACGTACGGCTCAGAGGCGTGCGCCAGCACGTCAAACCCGCATTGCGCGGTGTAGTCAAGTGGGCAGTCGTAGTAGAGCACCGGGTCGTCGACGGCCAGGGTGGCGACCGACGCATCGTCGAACGCCACGTACTTGTGCGGCCGGTCCGGGTCGGTGGTCGTGTCGGTGATGACATAGGCCCAGGAGGTCTCCGAGCCCGTGCCGGCCGTCGTGGACACCGCGATGTGCGGCGGGTTGTGCGGGTTCTCGGACTTGTTGAAGCCCTCGAAGTCGTTGACGTTGCGGCCGTCGTGGGCGACGGAGACGCGCGCGCCTTTGCAGGCGTCGTGCGAGGAGCCGCCGCCGATGGAGACAAAGGAGTCGCACCTGTTCTCCTGGTACATCGCCACGGCATCCATGACGTTGTAATCCTTGGGATTGGATTCGACCTTGTCGTACACCACGACCTCGAGGCCGTGCCACTTCATCGACTCGACGATCTTGTGGACGGTGTCGCTGCCGCGCAGGCCGCTGGTCATCACCAGGGACCGCGTGAAGCCCAGTTTCTTGGCTTCCGGGCCGATCATCTCGTGGGCGCCGGGGCCGAGCATGGCGCGCGGGAACGGATGAAATTCCTTGATCGGGAAGGGCTTGAGTAGTTCTTCGACCTGCATGTTCGCCTAGGTCCTCTCCGCGCGACAACTTCTCGCGCTGGCGGGTGCGGCTGCTCTTCGCCGACAGCGCCGCGGTCGGCGGAGCACGGACGTGGCCAAGCTAGTTGTGCTGGTCACCGCTGGGAACACGTGAGCGGCCAGACAGATCGGCGGTGCGGCAGGTCGGCACGAACGGCTGGGACCGCACCTGTCCGAACGGAGAGGTTTGCCGGGTGCGGCTCGCGAAGGCTCGCCGTCTTCCTGCCCGACCGGGCAGGTAGGTCTGACCGGAAGCATGGCGCATCGTCGCCGGGCCGCCGCCTAATGTCGGGCCCGGCTGGACATCCAGGCCGGCGCCCGAAACTGGCCCGCATCCCGGGCAGATCAGGAGGACCGCGATGGACGCCGCAAACGAGCAGGCACAGGACCAGCGGGACGACACTGCCGTCGGCGATGAGGGAGTTGTCGAGGAACTGCTGGTCGAGGAGATATCCATCGATGGCATGTGTGGCGTCTACTGACACGGTCATGATCGCCCCCTTCGATGCCGCGCAGCGGTACCGCCTCAGCCCGGAGGTGGCACTGCGTCCCGAGCCGTTCGGCGCGCTTGCCTATCACTTCGGCAACCGCCGGCTGTGTTTTCTGAAGGTGCCGGAACTGGTCGATGTGGTCCGCGGGCTTGGCGGGCACAGCAGCGCCCGCGACGCCGTGTCGGGGCTCCCTGAAAAGCGCAGGCACGCTTGCCTGCGGGCGCTAGCGTCGCTCGCGGCTGCCGAGGTCATCGTGCCCGATGTGGCTGGAAGCGCAGAGCAGCCATGACGCGCGCCCACGACGCCCTCAGCGCAGGCCAGGCCGGCGAGCGGGTCCCGCTGCTGGCTGAGCAGTTCAAAGGCGGCCTGGCCGCCCCGATCTGCCTGACCTGGGAGTGGACCTATGCGTGCAACCTGTCCTGCGTGCACTGCCTGTCCTCGTCGGGCCGGCGGGACCCGCTGGAATTGTCCACCGCAGAGATCATGACGGTGCTGGACGAGCTCGCCGCGATGCAGGTTTTCTACGTCAACGTCGGCGGCGGCGAGCCCACTGTGCGACCGGACTTCTGGGACCTGCTCGATTACGCGGTGGCCAACCGGGTGGGTGTGAAGTTCTCCACCAACGGGCTGCGGATCAACCGGGAGGGAGCACGGAGGCTGGCCCGGACCGGGTACGTGGATGTTCAGGTCTCCCTGGACGGCGCCACGCGGGAGGTCAACGACGCGGTCCGGGGACCCGGCTCGTTCGACATGGCGCTGCGGGCGATGCGGAACCTGGCCGAGGCCGGCTTCGGCGAGTTCAAGATCTCCGTGGTGCTGACCAGGCACAACGTTGCCCAGCTCGACGACTTCGCGGACCTGGCGGACCAGCTGGGGGCGGTGTTGAGGATCACCCGGCTGCGCCCGTCCGGTCGCGGGGCCGATGTCTGGGAGTCCCTGCATCCCACCGCGCAGCAGCAGCGCGAGGTCTACTCATGGCTTCTCGGCCATGGTGAGCGGGTGCTGACCGGCGATTCGTTCTTCCACCTCAACGCGCTCGGCGAGACTCCCCTTCCGGGGCTGAACTTGTGCGGGGCGGGGCGGGTGGTGTGCCTGATCGATCCGGTGGGGGACGTCTATGCCTGCCCGTTTGCGATCCACGAAGCATTCCGCGCCGGAAACGTCCGGTCGCCGGGCGGGTTCGCTGGAGTGTGGCGTGACTCGCCGCTCTTCGCCCGCCTCCGTACACCTGCCGCAGGCGGCGCGTGCGCTTCCTGCCCGGCGTTCAGCGCCTGCCAGGGCGGCTGCATGGCGGCCAAATTCTTCACCGGACTCCCGATCGACGGCCCGGACCCGGAATGTGTCCGCGGCCACGGGGAGGCGGCGCTGTCGCTGGCCAGCCGGCACGAGCCGCCCCGCCCCGGGAAAGACCACTCCCATCGGGACCGTACGGTACCGCTGGGCATGCCGGGCCTCCGGGTCCCGGCGAAACCGTGTGACTCCAGCCCGCTGGCGGCGGCCCGATGACTGCCGCCCTCACCTCGCCCATCGACGTGCGCACCCGCCGCGCGCCCAGCCGGGTGGTCTTCGGGCCACATGAGACCAACCTGGGCCGGCTGCGGGCGATCTCCGGCAAGCACGCCGCCTATTACGCGAGGCGGGCAAGGGGCGGTGCGGGCTTGATCGTGACAGAGACAGCCAGCGTCCACCCTTCGGACTGGCCCTACGAGCGGGCGCCGCTGGCCGCGGACTGCGCCGCGGGCTGGTCAGCCACAGCCGCTGCCTGCCATGCGCACGGGGCCCTCGTAGTGGCCTCGATCGGGCATTCAGGATTGCAGGGGTCCTCGGCCTTCTCTCAGCAGGCGCTGTGGGCACCATCACCCGTGCCCGACCCGGCCACCCGGGAGACGCCGATGGTCATGGGACAGGCCGAGATCGAGCTTCTGGTGGCCGGCTTCGCGGCGGCGGCGCGAACGGCGGCCGCCGCGGGCCTGGACGGGGTGGAGATCAATGCCGGGCAGCACTCGCTGCTGCGCCAGTTCCATTCCGGTCTGACCAACTTGCGGGACGACGATTACGGAGCGGACCGGCTGCGCCTCACCGAGGAGGTGCTGCGGGCCGTGCGCACCGCGCTCGGCGCGGACCTGGTGCTGGGCCTGCGGCTGTGCTGCGATGAGCTGGCCCCCTGGGCTGGCGTGACACCGGAGGCGGCGGCGGAGCACGCAGCCCGCCTGGCCACGCTCGCCGACTACCTGGTCGTGGTGCGAGGGTCGATCTTTTCGGTGTCGGCCACCCGGCCCGACTCGCACGCCGAGCCAGGTTTTAACACCGAGACGTGCCGGGGCGTCCGGGCGGCCGTCGACGGCGGCACGGCCGTGGTGCTCCAGGGCAGCGTCATCGACCCGGACCAGGCGGAGCGGGTGCTGACCGAGGGCGTCGCCGATCTGGTGGAGATGACCCGGGCGCAGATCGCGGAGCCGGACTTGATTGCGCATTGCCGGGCCGGTCACACCGGCCGGGTCCGGCCGTGTCTGCTGTGCAACCAGGTGTGCCAGGCCCGCGACGCCAGAAACCCGGTGGTGAGCTGCGTGATCGAGCCGAGAAGCGGGCACGAGGCCACCGATCCCGACACGGCAGGTACCGACGGGACGAGATGCCAGGTGCTCGTGGTGGGCGCTGGCCCGGGCGGCCTGGAGGCCGCCAGGGTGCTCGCGCTCCGTGGCCACGAGGTCAGGCTCGCCGAGCGCGGCCCGCGCCTGGGCGGCATGCTCGCCGTGGCCGCGCTGGTGCCCGGCCGGGCACCGCTGGCCTCGGCGCTCGACTGGTGGCAGCGGGAACTCGGCAGGCTCGGTGTGTCCATACAACTGGACACCGAGATCACTACAGCCGACCTGGACGCCGCCGAGGCCGAAGGCTGGCATGTCGTGCTGGCCACCGGATCGGTTCCGGGCCCCCGCCAGTACCGGATCACCGCCGATGCCCGCGTCGTCGAGGCGGCAGACCTCCTGC
>Ga0126383_10001182_pt1 | contig 16009 bp, 11 predicted proteins | sample PanSoiMetPlot_35_FD_96882 | JGI IMG/M metagenome (GOLD analysis project Ga0126383, IMG submission 96882) | Tropical forest soil microbial communities from Panama - MetaG Plot_35 | ecosystem: Environmental > Terrestrial > Soil > Tropical forest > Bulk soil | place: Panama | collected 2016-02-17
CGGCGCCGTGGGCAAATCGAAGGCCACGACGGAAGTGCGCGTGAACGGATTGGGCGCGGGCTTGTGCACGTAGAACGCGGTCGGCAGCCCCGGCGGCGTGTTGACCGTGGGCGCCCGATCCTGGAGGAACGCCGTCGTGGTCACGCCTCCCGGCCCCACGCAGTCCGAGGCCGTGACGCGCACCTGCAGGCTGTCGGTGGTGAGCGCCGGAACCGTCCAACTGTAATAGCCATCGTTGGCCTCGTGGTCGGCGATGAGGGTATACGCGCCGTTCGCGCCCACGTGGTAGTCGAGCTTCATCTCGTTCACGCCGGTGTTGTCGGTGGCGTTCCATCTCACGCCGACCGGCGTGCCCTGATAGAGCGTCGTGGTCGGGGTCGGATAGGCGATCGTGACCGTCGGCGCCTGCGTGTCGCTGCACAGAAGCGAGTTCACGTCGAGCCGACCCGCGCCCCAGAGCGGATTGGGCACAGCGCCCGTGGTCGCGTCCGATCGCGCCGCGCTCGCCAGGAGAAGCTTGGCGCCCTTGGGCGTGAGCGTCGGATATTTCTGCAGGAGCATCGCGACCGCTCCGGTGACGTGCGGCGCTGACATCGAGGTGCCTTGCAGCGACAGGTGAACGCCGTCGGGGACGATGAGGGGTGGCGGCCAGGGCGGGCTCGAATCGGCGGACAGCACGCTCACGATGGCGCTGCCCGGCGCCGAGATGTCGGGCTTGGCCACGCCGTCACGCCGCGGGCCACGCGCCGAAAAGGGGCAGATCTGCGGCGGATCGGTGGCGCCGGTGAAGCTGTAGACTTGGCCGTCGATCGAGGCCCAGGCGAGCTTCGTGTTGTGCGCCGCGACGGTGATCAGGGAGTCGGCGTTGCCGGGCGAGCCCACGTTCACGGTCGTGTCGACGAAGGTCGTGAACTGGGGCACCAGGATGTTGTCGCCCAGGGCGCCATCCATCCAGCCGTGCACCTTGGCGCTGCCGGGCTCGCTCACGCCCGCCTGCAGCTGAATTTGCCAAGTGCCGGCATGGGGAATCGACCCGGCGAGGTCGTTGACCTCGACATAGATCTCCGAGAGGCCGTTCCCCGGGTCGGCGCTGTTGGAATAGTCGATCACGATGTTGCCGTCGGTGGTGGACTGCGTGAAGGGCAACGCGCCTTTGGTCACCGGGCCGACGAGCGTCGCGCTCGAGGGGCGCTTCACGCGCACCGTGTACGCGTTGTTCCCGGCGTGCCAGAGATCGACCGAGAAGACATCCTCGAACGTGCTGGCCGTGTAGGCCGGAACGTTCACCGTGTAGGTGCCCGTCGTGCTAGGCGAGATGTTCTGCGAGGCGTGCACCTTGTCGATCTGCGAGTTGCCGGCCGAGGCGACGACGATCTTCCCCGGTCCCGTGAGCGCGTTCAGAAAGTGCTCGAAGTCGGTGGTGCCGTCGTGCGGGCCGAGCACCGTTCCCAGGCTCAGGTTCACGACCGCCGGCATGCCGAGAGAATCCGCCTTCTGGAAGATGTAGTCCACGCCGTCGATCACGCCTGCCTGACTGAAGTCCGTCGCCACGCCGATGATGTTCGCGTTGTTGGCCATGCCGACATAGACGAACGGCGACTCGAAGTTGCCAGTGCCCGAGCCGTCGCCCGCCGCGATGCCCGTGACATGCGAGCCGTGCCCGTTCACGTCCGTCTCGGTGCAGGTGCCGGCGTTGATTTCCCCTTGTTTGCACTCGTTGCCGTATCCGAACGGGGACGGCGGCATGCCCACGGTCGCGTTCTGATCCCAGATATAGCGGAAGCGCGTCGAGCCGTCGGGATTGCGGAAGTCGTCGTGCTGGTAGTCCATGCCGGTGTCGACGATGCCGACGATCACGCCCTTGCCGTTCCATCCGTAGAGCGGGGGCTGGTTGCTGCGCTTGAGGTTGGCGTTCACGTCGGCGACCGAGACGTCGAGGTCGGGCTTGAGCTCGTAGCCCAGCGAGACCTTCTGGAGTCCGGGCAGCGCGAGAAACGCCGGCAGGGCGGAGAGCGGCACGCGCGCCGTGCGGTACCCGCCCGCCTCGGCGCCGACTTCGGCGCCAAGAGCGCGCAGGGCGCCGCTCGAGACCGAGCCCTTCAGGATGACCGAGACCACGTCGCCGCTTCGATCACGCCGTATCAGGCGCTGCGCCGACTGGCTCACGCCGAGCGTGCGCAGGTTCTCGTCGAGCATCACGGAGGCCGGCGTCTTGCTCAGGTCCGGGATGGTCGGAGCCACGCGCTCGAGAGCCGGGGTCACCGGAGCCCGCCGCGGCAACACGACCGGGCGCGCGATGCGCTGGCCTTGGGCGGCGGCGGGGAGAGCGATGAGAGTCAGGAGAGAAAAAGAAAGGAGACTGCGGATCGAGGCACCGAACCGATGCATGAACAAGCTCCCCATGGCGAATGCTGGGCTGGTTTCCGAGCGGTTGGGAGGCGTCCCACCTTCCCTTCGGGACCCGCCGGGCGGCAGCACAAGGATATCGTTTCTATGCGCAGGGGAGAAGCCCGGCAGGCCCCTGAATCGGCCTCGAAGCGCCTTGGAAACAAAGAAAACCGCCGGGTCGTCGCGCCTGCGACTTTCCGGCGGTCAGGGACGTGCGGCCTGCGCTCTCGGAGCCCCTGGGCCGCTCGCTTTGCAATGTCTTGTCGTTTGGTCGGGGCGCCTAGGCGCCGGCGGCGACTCCGGCGAGCGCGGCTTCCGCCTCCTGGCGATCGGTCGAGAGCGTGGCCATCCGCCGCTCTTCGTCGATCCGGAAGTCGGCGAATACGATCGGCGCCTCGTGCTTGAGGATGCGCAGCATCTCGAGGCACACGCGGCGGATCTCCCAGTGCGCGCGCGGATGGCAGCGCACTTCGAACACGTGCCGCCACTCGCGGAAATTGGCCGACAGAACGATCTCCGACACCGCGCCTCCGGGAAGCAGATAGCGGGCGTCCTCGCGCGGGACGCCGGCGGCTACGAGCTTCTTGTAGGCATCGCGCGCGGCGGCGCAGACGCGCTCGAACTCCTCGCGCGCCTCGGGCACCGCCTCCACCGACGGCGGCACCACGATCTCGGCGCGGGACTCGCTCACGTAGCGCTGGCTCTGTTGCGAGGGCGACACGAAACGGTGGCGCACCATCTCGTGAGTGAACACGCGGCTCGCGCCCAGCACGCGAAATGTGGCCGATGCGTGCTCGAGCACCGAGTGGTGTCCTTTGTCGAGAATCTTTTGGATCAGCTCGCGCGTGGACTCGGGCGGGTTCTTGCGATGGAAGGAGAGGTAGCAGGTCCGGCAAGCGTCTTCGATCACTTCCTCGGCGTTGGGCGTGAGAGCCATCAACTCGACCTGCATGATCCACTCCTTGGATGGGCGCGATGAGGACCTGGGACGCCTCTCGGCGCCGACGGGATATCCATTCTTAGCACGCCGGAAACGACGTCCCCAAGCGGAAATGGCCGGATCGTGCCAGATCAAGACGCCTGCCCGGCGAGCCGATACCGAAGAGGACGGAGCACCCTCCCGAGGAGCCCGGCAGGCCCTCGCACGGAGGTTCACACGGCCGGGAATTCTCCAGGCCGCGGGAGGATTCGCGTTGCCCGATCTTTCCCTGTTCGGCCCGGCCGGGATGACGCCTTTGAGCTGGCTCATCGCGTTCGGGCTCGCCCTCGTCACCTGGTGGATCGTCTACCGCGCCTTCCATGGCATGACGGTGGCCGACGATGCCGCCACGCCGAAGGACGTCGCCGGGCCGGCGGCGGAGAGCGCGACCGTCCCCGTGACGGCCGACGGGGATGCCATCCTCCATCCCCGCCTCGTCGATGATCTCGACCCGTCGGAAACCGGCGAGTGGGACCGCTTCGAGTCCCTGGAGCAGGAGCTGGCCGAGATCGCGGCGGCCGAGTCGCTCGAGATCGGAGTCACTCGCTGCGCCGGGCTCTTGCGCGAGCGCTGGGGTGCGGCGGCGGCGGCTGTGTGGGCCTGCCGCGACGGCGAGGAGAGCACGCGCAAGGTCACGCACCAGACCGGGCTCTTGCGTGCAAACGGCAGCGAAAAGTGGGATCCCGCGCAGACGTTCGAGCCTTGGATGAGCGCTCTGGGCGCGGGCGAGCTCGTGTGCATTCCGGATGTCTCGGCCGAGCCCGACGCCGCCAGCGTGATCGCCGACGGAATCGGAGCGCTGGCCATCGTTCCCTTCGGGGAGAGCGGCGGATACGGCCGGATCGCTCTTCGCGGCGGCATGGTGGTCGCCTGGCCCGAAGCTCTCTCCATCGGTCCCCGCCAGGCGCACTGGGTGAAGCGGGCAGGGCGAAGCGTCGACGCCACGATCGAGCACATTCGCCAGGGCGAGAGCCTCGCCGCCGTCGGCGCCCAGGTTCGCGTCCTGCTCGACGTCGGCGGCATCCTCGCGCGCGAGAAGGATCTCGCCGGCGCCCTGCGCGCGCTGGTGCAGACCCTGCGCGACCGGCTCGGCTATCCGGTGTGCTCGATCCTTCTCGTCGACGAGGAGAAGAAAGATCTTCACGTCGCCTGCATGACCGGCTATGGCGACGACGTCTCGAGCTTGCGCCTGCCGCTCGACGGGGTCTCGGTCACCGCGACCGCGGCCCGAGAAGCGCGCACGATCGACGTGCCCGACGTCACCGCCTGGGTTGGATACGTCTCCGGCGGTCCCGACATCCGCTCCGAGATCGCTTGTCCGCTCGTCTTCGAAGGCCGCCTGCTCGGCGTCCTCGACGTCGAGTCCGGACGTCCCGCCGCCTTTGACGCCCGCGACCGCCGCACGCTCGAGGCGGTGGCCTGGCAAGCCGCGCTGGCGATCGGTCACTTTCGCCTTCTGTCGCAGCTCGGCGATCGCGCCCGGCGCCTCGAGCTGGTTGACGGCATGGCGCGCGCCATCTCCAGCACGCTCGACGCCAGGAGCCTCTTCCAGATCGTCGTCGACCAGGTGCGCGCGGCGGCCGGAGCCGAGCGCGCCACGCTCGTGCAGATCGGAGCCGACGGAGAGGAAGCCCGCGTGGCCGCCGTCTCGAGCGTGCGCCCCGTGGCGGGTCTCGAAGCGGGGGACGCCATTTCGCTCGAAGGGTTCCCGCGCGACCAGCTGACCGGCCCACGCGCGCTCTACGTGCCCGATCTCGAAGCCGGGGAAGATTCGGTGCGCTCCCGTCTGCGCGGCTCTGGATTTCGCTCCCTGGTGCGCGTCCCCATCTACATCGACGGCCAGCTGGCCGGATTGTTCACCGCCTCATGCGAGCGCGCCGGCGCGTTCTCGCCGGCCCAAATCGAGATTCTCGAAGCCGTGGCCCCGCACGTCTCGGCCGCGCTTCGCAACGCTCGGCTCTACGAGCAGGTCGAGCGATCGTTCCAGGAGCTGAGCAACGCGCAGGGGCACCTGGTTCAGGCCGAGCAGCTGCGCGTCCTCGGCGAGATGGCTTCCGGCGTCGCGCACAATTTCAACAACGTGCTGGGCGCCATCCTCGGCCGCGCGCAGATGGTGCGCGCGCGCACCGGCGACCCGCTGATCGCCCGCGAGCTGGGGGTGATCGAGCAGGCGGCCATGGACGGTGCGGCCACCGTGCGCCGGCTGCAGGAGTTCACGCGCCTGCGCACCGACCACGAGTTCGTTCCCGTCGACGTCTCCCAGGTGGGACGTGACGCGCTCGCTCTCACGCGCACCTGGTGGAAGGACCGAGCCGAGGAACGCGGAGTGTCCTACGGCATCCTCACCGACCTCGCCGAGGGCGTGTGGGCCGAAGGCCAGGACCACGAGCTACGCGAAGTGGCGGTCAACATTCTCTTGAACGCCATCGAGGCCATGCCCAACGGCGGATCGCTCTACCTCGCGAGTCGCGTGGCCGACGGGCAAGCGGTGCTCGAAGTCACCGACTCCGGCGTGGGCATGAGCGAAGAGGTGCAGAAGAGCATGTTCCACCCGTTCTACTCGACCAAGGGACCGGGCGGCACGGGACTCGGGCTCAGCATCGCCTACGGCATCATGCAGCGCCACCAAGGCAAGATCGACGTGACCAGCCGCCGCGGCGCGGGCACGACGGTGCGCATCTCGCTCCCGGCCAGCAGTCGCGGACCGGAAATCAAACCCACGCCCGCCATCGAGCCCGCGGCATTCGACGCCAGCATCCTTCTCGTGGAGGACGAGCCCGCTGTGCTCTCGCTTCTCTCCGACCTCCTCGAGGGGGCGACCTACAAAGTGGTCATCGCGCGCACCGGGCGGGAGGCCGTCGAGAAGCTCATCGAGGGCTCCTTCCACATCGTGATCACCGACCTCGGGATGCCCGAGATGAGCGGCTGGGAGCTGGCGCGCCATTGCCGCGATCTCTACCCCGAGCTGCCCGTCGTCCTGTGCACCGGCTGGGGCGTCGAGCTGGACGAAGGGCTGGTGGCCGAGACCGGCGTGCGCGCGGTCATCGCGAAGCCCTTCTCGGTGGTCGAAGTCCTGGGCACGGTCGCCCGCGTTCTGGAAGAGAACCCGCCCGCCACTCGACGAGCCGCTTGAGATCAGGAAACGTCCGCTTTCGGACGTGCTTGCCATCGACACGGGTCTCGCCCGACAATGGAAGTGCCTCGAGAGACGACACCCCGGGAGATCGATGCCATGGCTCGCTGCCAATCCCACTCCGCTTTGTTTGTTCTTGGCGCGCTCGCCGGCGCGGCCGCCACGCTATTGATCCTCCCCTCAACGCGCCGCACGCTGATCGAAGGCGTGCGATCGACGGTCGACGAGCTGCGGTACAGAAACAGCCTCGATCGCGAGAGCATTACCCAGGAAGCCGGCGCGGTCGAAGGCGGCCTCGCGGGCACGCGGCGCTGGAGCGAGTCCTACAGCAACTCGTAACCGCACCGATCCGGGGCAGGACGCCCCGCCTGAGACGCACTCCTCGAGAGGAGAGACCATCGCGTGAGAGCGCGAGGCGTGCGCACGGGCGGGGCGCTCGTTGGTTGGCTGGTACGGCTGTTTGCTCCGACCCTCGATCCAGGGAAGGTCCCCACCAAGTCCCGATCTCGGAAGGAGCGTGGGTGACGCGGCTCGCGGAGCCCTTCGGTCCGCGCAAGCTGGCGGGGGAGGCTCCCCGAGACCGCTCACCGGCCCCCGATAGCGGTGGGGCCTCGTAGGAGGTCCCGGCCGCCTCACGAGCCGGACCGAAGAGTCCGGAGCCGCGTCGCAGGCTCGCTAGAGCAACGGACATGCCCGCCCCTTGCTCGGCCGCGCTGTGCCGCGGAAATCATCTTCAAGAATAGAGTTAATCAGATTTGGCGCTGGCTCCTGCCTGGCACAAACACAAGGCAACTGTCGCCGCCAACGTCACCGAGTGTCGGCCATACGACGGTCCACCCTGTCGAAACAGGCGAAGCGACACTCCCCATGCTGTCGGAGAAACGGCGCCCAGCCGGTATCGAAAAATCCATCACTCGAACAACCCTTGACTCCCTGCACGCATGTGCAGTAGGGTGTTTCCCGGACGCCAGGTCCTGGCTGCATCTCCGCGGCACAGGGAGGTCGGGGCATGCTCAATCCCAAAGCGCGACAAGTATTCGAGTACATCTATCGCTTCGGTAAGGAGCACGGCTATCCGCCCACCGTTCGAGAGATCTGCGATGAGTTCGGTATCGCCTCCACGAACGGAGCGCGTTACTACCTCGCGATCCTGGAGCGGGACGGATACATCAAGCGCAATCCCCGCATTTCCAGAGGAACCGAGATCACCGAATCGGGGCTCCGCCGCTATTCCAGGCTCTACGGCTTCGACGGAGGCGACACCGAGACCGGCATTCCCATCCTCGGCCGTGTGGCCGCGGGCGCGCCGCTCCTTGCGCAGGAGAATCGCGAGGGCAATCTCGACTTGGACGTGGCGTTCCCCAGCCGGGACCCGCGCTTCGCCCTGCGCGTGCGCGGCGAAAGCATGAAGGACGCCGGGATCCTCGACGGCGACCTGGTCGTTGTCCGCAAGGTGGACCAGGCGGAGAGCGGCGAGATCGTGGTGGCGCTGCTCGGCGAAGAGGCCACGGTCAAGCGTTTGGAGAAGCGCTCCGACCGAGTCGTTCTCCATCCCGCGAACACCGCGATGCGCTCGATTCCCGTGGGTCCGCAGGACGAGTTCCGCATTCTCGGCGTGGTGATCGGGGTGGTGCGTCCGTCGGTGGCCGGAGGACGCATGGCGCGGCGCTGACAGGCGGCGGCATGCGGGAAAAGGCGCGTCCCGGCGCCTTTTTTCGAATTCTGTCCCTGCACGCCTGTTCACTGCAGAGGTCGATCACGCCCCCGCGTGTTCGGGACAGAAGTGGGAAAGGAGAATCGATCGTCATGAGTGCCGCTCCGTCGTTCGCCGATACGCTCGCTCCGCACTGGGCTCCTCTTTGTGTCTCGAGGCTCCACTACCACGTCACGTGGCCGACGCGCGGCCGCAAGTCCGTCCTCACCGGGCGGCGGGTGGAGCAGGTGCGCTCGGCCCTTCAAATCCTGGCGCGCGAGCGCGGCGTCAAGCTCGAGACCGTCGCCGTGCTCTCTGATCGCGTCCATCTGATCCTGAGCCTCCGGCCCACCGATTGCGCAGCTTCGGTCGTCCGCGAGCTGCGTGGCCGTAGCGCTTTGGCACTCCTTTCGGAGCTCCCCGAGCTGCGCGTCGCGCTGGGGGGAAACCTGCTGTGGGGCGAGACCTACGGCATCAGCACCGTGAGCCCGGGCAAGCTCGGGCAAAGACTTTCCCGGTTGGCGCGGCTCGAGTCGGGAGAGCCCGGAGAATCCCTGACTCCGGCGGCATGCTCGAGGCGCTGAACCAACCGGTCGAGGTGCTGAGCCTGTTCGCGGAAGGAAAGATGAAGCCTCTCCGGTTTCGCTGGCGCGGACGTGTCGTGCGCGTGCGCCGGGTGACCGGAGAGTGGGTGCGTCAGGAGGGCATCGGACGCGTCCATTATTTCTCTCTCGTTTCCGAGGGCTCGGATTACTTCGAGCTGGCCTACGACATCGACCAGACCAACTGGCGCATCTGCCGCGTGTGGCTCGAAGGGTGAGAGGAGCGCACCGTGATCCTCCATGTGGACATGGACGCCTTCTTCGCCTCGGTCGAGCAGCGCTCGGATCCGCGTCTTCTGGGCAGGCCGGTCCTGGTGTGCGGAGATCCGGATGGCCGCAGCGTGGTCGCGGCCGCCTCCTACGAGGCGCGCCCGTTCGGCGTAAAGGCTGGCATGCCGATAGACACGGCCCGGCGGCTCTGCCCGCACGCCGAGCTGGTCCCGGGTGATCCGTCCAAGTACGTCGCGCTCTCGCATCGCATTCTCGAGGTGCTGAAAGAGTTCTCTCCCCTGGTCGAGCCCATGAGCATCGACGAGGCCTTCCTCGACCTGCAGGGCACCTCGCACGACGGCGATCGCGCTCCCCGCGCGGCGCTCGAGCTACAGCGGCGCGTCGAGAGCCGCTTCTCCCTCACCTGCTCGATCGGCCTGGGGCCCAACAAGCTCATCGCCAAGATGGGGTCCTCGATCCGCAAGCCGCGCGGCTTCACCTCGCTCACCGTCGAATCGTATCGAAAGCATTTCTGGCCGCAGCCGGTCTCGGCCCTGTGGGGCATCGGCGAGCAGACGGAGCATGCGCTCAAGAGCATCGGGATCGTCACCTTAAGCGATCTCGCCCACGCGCCCGAAGCGCTTCTCTCCGCCACCTTCGGGGTGAACGGACCACGCCTTCGCTTCGCCGCGCGCGGCGAGGACGAATCGGCAGTGGTTCCCTATTTTCAGGGGATCGCGAACAAATCGATGGGGCACGAGCACACGCTCGATCGCGACGAGGATCATCGCGAAGCGCTCGAAGCGCTCCTGGTCACGCTCTCCGATCAGGTGACGCGCCGGATGCGCAAGGAGTGCTATCTCGGGAGAACCGTGGTCCTCAAGATCCGCACCTCCGATTTCAAGACGCGCACCCGCCAGCACGCGCTCGAGGAATACACGGACGAGCCGCGTGCGGTCGCGCACTGGGCGCGCCTGCTCTTGCGCGCGCACTGGAATGGAAAGCCGGTGCGGCTCCTCGGCGTCAGCATGGCCGAGCTCGTGCCCTGGAAGGGAGCCGCGCACCGTCCGCTGTTCGCCGAGGATCGCCGCTATCGTAAGATGGTGAAGGCCGTCGACCGGGCCAGAGACCGCTTCGGGGAATCCTCCCTCCTGCGCGCGGTCTCACTCCGGATGGGAAACCGAACCGAGCCGGTCGATCGCTCTCTCAATCCCGCTCGCGACCCGCCACGGAACCTGGCATGAACGCTTTCGACCGCCAGCCCTCTCTTTGGGGAGAAGGCGGACCTCCCGGCACCGAGACCTTGCCGCTCCCGCTGCCCGCCCCCGGGCAGCGCGTGACCCAGGTGGCCGGACATCCGGTGCGGATCGGGACCTCGGGCTTCTCGTTTCCCGACTGGGATGGCGCGTTCTATCCGCGCGGGCTTCCCTCGTCGCGCCGGCTCTCCTTCTACGCCCGCTACTTTCCCACCGTGGAGATCAACTCCACTTATTACGGCATTCCCCAGGCGCGCACCTTCGCGCAGCTTCTCGAGAAGGCGCCCCCGGACTTCGATTTCGTAGTCAAGGCGCACCAGAGCATGACGCACGAGGAGGACACCCCACCGGCCGCCTACGACGACTTCCTGCGCGCCATCGAGCCGCTCCAGGAGGCGGGGCGCTTCGAGGGCATCCTGGCCCAGTTTCCCTGGCGTTTCCGGCGCACGCCGGAAGCCGAGCGGCATCTGGCCGACATGCGCCAGCGCTTCGCCGGCCTTCCGATCTTCGTCGAGTTCCGCCACGAGTCCTGGGTGAAGGACGAAGTCTTCGATTCGCTCGCCGGCCAGGGCATCGGCTATTGTTGCGTCGACGAGCCGTCTTTGGAGGGCTTGGTGCCTCCCGTGGCGCGGCTCACGACCGACGTGGCGTACGTTCGGTTCCACGGCCGCAACGCGAAGAACTGGTGGGGCAAGGAAGGCGACCGCTACGACTACGATTACCGTCCGGAGGAGCTGAAGGAGTGGCAGGAGAAGATCCGCGAGCTGGCCGAGAGAGCCAAGAAGACGTACGTGTTCTTCAACAATTGTCATGCAGGCCAGGCGGCGCGCAACGCCCGACTCATGATGGACATGATGCAAGGAGACCTGAGTTGATGCGTTCCGCGCCCCAGCAGTTCGCTCTTGCCACCGTACTCGCGCTCACGCTGTCCCTGGTCTTGGCACCGGGAGCCCGCGCGCAGTCTTCGAGCTTTCTGCTCAAGCCGTGGCATCCCGCCAACACCGACTCGGTCACCCAGTGGGCGATCGAAGGGCGAAATCTGCTCGCCGAATCGAACAGCCCCGAGCTGAGCGAGCGCGAAGTGGTCGCCTACCGCTGGGTCGACAAGGTCGCCAAAGCGTACTTCCACACGCTCGGCCCGCACGGCATGGCGGCGGCCGGAGGGCTCGAGGCCTTTCTCGATTCGCTCAAGCTCAAGGGAAGCGTGGTCTCGGACCGGGAGTATCCGGCGTTTTCTTTCGTTCTGTTCTCCAATCCGTCGCACGACGACTACGCGCAGCTCGGCTACCTCTATTGGTTCCGCGGCGACGAAGTGCGCTCGCAGCCCATCAACCTCAAGGGCGGACACGACCCTGCGCTTCGCGTATGGTGGACCGGCCGTCAGCAGACGCCGTGGCAGGCGGGCATCCTCTACACCATGGGACGCGACTACGACCGCGCGCCCTTGTTCATCCTCCTGAGCATGATCCCGACCGGGGCCGGGTGGCAGCCCATACAAGCCGACGTCGACGTCGACTTCGGCGGCAAGGGCACGGCCACCTTCGTCGATCTCGACGGCGACGACATCCCCGAGATCATCTCGTGGGTGCGCGGCGCGCCCGACACCATGTTCGTTCCTTGCAATGAGGTCGGCTGTCCGGAGCTCCTGACCGAGCGGACGTTCACGCTGGAGCGCGGCTTCGAGCTCTACGACCAGCGCACGGTGGCCACGCCTTTCGCCACGCTCGTGCTCTTCGTCCGCTCCCTGGCCACGGGCAAGGAAGCGATCGCGCAGAGCCTGGTCACCCATCCGGCCGTGCTCGAGAAGTCGCGCGAGCTGGGATGGGTGCATCTCCACCGGAAAGGAGTGTTTCGCGCCATCGCGCCGCGCGGCGCGACGCGCTGGCCCGATCGATTGCGCTTTCAATATGGACCGCAGGGCAAGTACGACTCGGTGCTCGAGGTGCGCTTCGCGAGCAATCAAGGCCACTGGCTGATCGACGACATCGTGACCCTGTCCTCGGGCGGCGGCGAGCCGGACACGACACGCGCCGCGCAAGTCCCGCCGCATACGGCCCCGCGCGCGCACACGACGCCCCCGAAGGGCGCCAAGGCCGGTGGCCGCTAGAAGCGCGCGATTCTATTTCGTCGTGCGAGCGCTCGGGCTCGCGCTCGGCGCCGCCGTGGCGCTCGGCTCGGGCTCGTGCTCGCGCTCCTCGCAATCGGGCCACGTGCCCGGGCAAGCTCCTTCCGATTCGGCCGAGGCGCTGGCGCTCGTGGTCGAGCAGAAGTACGCCGCCGCCGCGGCGGACAGCACGAACCCGGGCGCGCTCGGCGCCGACGTGCAGGTCGCCGTCCAGCGTCTGCTCGCCGAGGTGCTGTCGCGCGAGCGTCCCGTGACGGGATGGCAAGTCGCCGATCTCGAGGGCGCTCTGCAACAGCGCGGCTTGATCGCCGAGGTGCGCGAGCTCCAGCCTGGCGAGACCCCGTGGCTCGTGCTCGCGTCCGGCCCCAAGCGCGACACCGCGGCGGACTTCGCGTGGCTCGTGAACGCGCGCAGCGGCGCCATGCGGCCGATCGATCCCGAGCCTTTCCGCAGCACGTTCCAGATGGCGGTGTGGCCGGATTCGGCGGGGCGGAGGCTCCTCATCACCGGGCGCCGGCGCAGTCCCGCCGGGCCGCAGCCCGCCGCCTGGCTCTTCCGCGTGCCAACCTCCGACTCGACCGCGGTGCTCGAGCCCGAGGGCAATTGGGGGCTTTCGGGCGTGGGCTCGCCCGACGTCGAGATCGTGCGCGTCCCCGGCAAACCGGCGCCGCGCGTCGCCGTGACCAGTGCCGTGCTTCCCAATCCGCTGTTCGACGAATGCGCGTCCTGCCCGCACTTGCAGGGCGACGTCATGTATCGCATCGACGGCGCCGCCTTGGTAGTCGAGGGCCGGCGCGCGCAGGATTCGCCCTACGCCGCGTTCGTGCACTTGATCGAAGCATTGGCCGCGGGGGACGAGCACGGCATGTTCGCCTATGCGGCGAACGCCGACGTCGTCAGTCAAGCTCGCGCGTTGGGGCTCGACCGCCGCGCTTCGTCGGGACGCTGGCGCATCGCGCCCGGCTCGGCCGCGTCGAGCCTCGATCAGATCTATCTACACGGCGAAGACGGCGCCTACCGCGTGCTCGCCGCCCCCGGCGATTCGGGCTTCGTCATCACTTCGATCTCGGCCACGACCTTCAAGCTCGACTGAGGATGGCGCGATGAAAGTGCTTCCGCTCTTCGAATCGGCTGCGCCATTCACTGCACAAACGAGCAAGTCGGCCCGCCCGGATTTCGACACGCTGCTGGCGCGGCTCGCGGCCGATCCCGAATCGGGCGGGTATCTGGCCCACGTCGAGCGCTTGCCGGCGCGCGCCGCGCGCTACGCCACACCGGCGCGTGCCCTTCCGCCCGAGCTCGCGCAGGCGCTGGCGGCGCTCGGTGTCGAGCGCTTGTACTCGCACCAGGCTGCCGCGGTCGACGGCGCGCGCTCCGGCCGCTCGACCTGCGTCGTGACCGGAACAGCGAGCGGCAAGTCGCTCTGCTATCACTTGCCGGTGCTCGAGCGGTTGCTGGGCGACGCCGAGGCCACCGCGCTCTATCTCTTTCCGACCAAGGCGCTCTCTCAGGATCAGATGCGCTCGCTTCTGCGCTTCGTCGAAGCCGGGCCGGAGCGCGCCGCGGGAGGGCGGCCGGGACTGCGCGAGTCCGTGCGCTTCGGCGTCTACGACGGCGACACGTCGCAGGCCGCACGCCGCAAGCTGCGCGAGAACGCCAACTTGTTGCTCACCAACCCCGACATGCTGCACCAGGGCATCCTGCCGTATCACGCCAAGTGGGCGCGCTTCTTCGGCGGGCTTCGCTACGTCGTGGTCGACGAGATGCACGTCTATCGCGGCGTGTTCGGGTCACACCTGGCACTCGTCTTGCGGCGGCTCTTGCGCGTGTGCCGCCACTACGGCGCCGATCCCGTCTTCCTCTTCTGCTCGGCCACGGTGCGCAATCCGAGTGAGCACGCAGAGCGGCTGCTCGGGCGCCGGGTGGACGTGGTCGACGAAGACGGCTCGCCCCGCGGCGCACGCACGGTGGCGTTCTGGAATCCGCGTGCCCTGGATCGCTCGGGCGTCGAGCGTCACTCGTCCAACGTGGAAGGCACGAAGCTGTTCGCTGCTTGTCTCGGCTCGGGCGCGCAAACCATCTTGTTCACCAAGGCCCGCGTGGTAGCCGAGCTCATCTATCGCTACGCGCGCGAGCGCCTGGTGGAGACCGCGCCCGCGCTCGCCGATCGCATCCGGCCCTATCGCGCCGGCTTTCTTCCGGAAGAGCGGCGCGCCATCGAGCGCGCGCTCTTCTCGGGCGAGCTGGCCGGCGTGATCTCGACCAACGCCCTCGAGCTGGGGATCGACGTGGGCTCGCTCGACGCTTCTGTGCTCGTTGGCTTTCCGCCCACCGTGGCCTCGACCTGGCAGCAAGTGGGACGCGCCGGACGCCAGGGCGATCCCGCGCTCGCTTTGATCGTGGCCTACGACGATCCCGTCGATCAGTACCTGATGCGCCATCCCGAGCACTTCTTCGGCCAATCGCCAGAAGCGGCGGTGATCGATCCCGGCAATCCCTACTTGCTGGCCTCGCACCTGGCGTGCGCGGCCTACGAGCTGCCGCTGGCACCCGCCGACCGCGATCTCTTCGGCCCGGGCACGACCGACGTGCACACGGCTCTCGAAGAAGATGGTCAGTTGCGCACGCTGGACGGGCGCGGCTACTGGGCGTCGTCGGAATTTCCGGCGGCGCGCGTGAGCTTGCGCACCTTGTCGGACGACACCTTCACCATCGTGGACACGACGCGTGAGAACGCCGTCGTGGGCACGGTGGACGCGATCTCGGCACCCGAGCTCGTATACCCGGGCGCCATCTACTTGCACGAGGGCGAGTCGTACTACGTGCGCCAGCTCGACCTCGAGCAGAAGACGGCCCTGGTCGAGCCGCGCGTGACCGACTACTACACGCAGCCGGTGCTCGACACGAATCTCCTGGTGCGCGGCGAGAGCGCGCACACGGAAGTGGCCGGCCAGCCGCTCACGCTCGGGCCGGTGACCGTGTCGTGGGCGACGGTGGGCATGAAGAAGATTCGCTTCTACACGCTCGACTCGATCGGCTACACGCCGCTCGACTTGCCCCGACTCAAGCTCGAGACCGTGTCGACGTGGCTCGCGCCCACGCGCGAGATTCGAAGCCGCCTGAGTGCCGCGGGCTTCAAGCCGGTCGAAGCCCTGGCCGGCGTGCGCAATCTGGCGGTCACCGTGCTGCCACTTCTCGCCATGTGCGAGCCCGAGGACGTGGGTGGGGTCGTCGACCACAAGAATCTTGGGCAGGCGGCGATCTTCTTGTACGACCGCTACCCGGGCGGACTCGGGTTCTGCGAGCAGGCGTTCCATCGCTTCGATGAGTTGCTGCGCGCCTGCCGGGAGATCGTGACCGAGTGCCCGTGCGAGCGCGGCTGCCCCTCGTGCGTCGGGCTTCCCATCTTGCGGCCCGCGCAACAGCAGGATCCGGACTTGGGCAGCGGCTGGCCGATGCCCGACAAGGCGGCGGCGATCTTTCTGCTCGGCGAGCTCGTGCGGTGATTCGCAACGCCGAGCCGCGCTCCGGGTCGCTGCTTCGTCGCCTCGCCGAGATCACCCGGCGGCGGAACGAGGGGGTTGGGGCCGAGCCCTCTGTGGCGGCCGAGCCGGGGGCGCGAA
>Ga0126383_10001184_pt1 | contig 15994 bp, 10 predicted proteins | sample PanSoiMetPlot_35_FD_96882 | JGI IMG/M metagenome (GOLD analysis project Ga0126383, IMG submission 96882) | Tropical forest soil microbial communities from Panama - MetaG Plot_35 | ecosystem: Environmental > Terrestrial > Soil > Tropical forest > Bulk soil | place: Panama | collected 2016-02-17
TGGCGCTCTCCACGCCTACCGACTACAACACCAAAAATCGCGGGAAGGACATGCAGGCTGTGCTGGCGGAGGCCGAGAAATCCACTCTGGACGGGATGGACGCCAACGATTGGTATCGCCAACTGGAGGCGATGCTCGCGCACGACATCTTCAAGCCCTTTGGTGGAGATTTCGACCTTGCGGCGGCGGCGGTGAAGGCCAAGGTCACCGTGATCGTCGCATCGATTTGACCGAATTCATTCGCCGCCGCCAAAGCAAATGCGGTCCCGATGTTGGGATGTCCGGCAAAGGGAATCTCCCCGGTGGGCGTGAAGATGCGAACCCTACGGGTATACCCCGCCTCCGAGGGGAACACGAATGTACTTTCGGAGAAATTGAACTCCCGGGCAATCCGCCGCATCTGCTCGTCCGAAAGACCATTGGCCTCGGGCAGCACCGCAAGTTGATTGCCACCGAAACGTGTGTCGGTAAAGACGTCGCAGATGTAGTAACGATAGCGCATAGGAACCAACCTTATCTCCCTGCGGACAGAATAGGGGCATAAAGCCTTCCAAGGTCAGGGGCGTCCGCAAAACTCAGCCCTTCCCCAACCGGTTTGATCGATTTCAATATGAGTTGCTTCCATTCGGCGCTCGCCTTCTTTTCGATGACCCATCCGACAAGATACTGCGCGGCCAGGCACCCGCCCGCAGTCGCAATATTGCCGTGCTCGACGAACGCTTTTTCCTCAACCGTCACGCCGAGGCTTTCAAGCGTTTGTTTGGTAGTAGGGTAGGTCGTGGCTGTTTTTCCCTCGAGTAAGCCGAGGGCGGCCAGCAGCAGCGCTCCCGAACAGATCGAACCAATCATCTGCTTCCCGGGGTTAAGCCGGAAGCGGGAGAGCCAGGCCTGGTCCTTCATTTTCGTTCGCGTGCCCTGCCCGCTGACGAATAAGACCACGTCGGAATTATTCGCTTCGTCAATCAGGCCGTGTGTGGGAACCGCGATTCCCGTCGCCGAAATGTGTTGAGATCGCTCTCCCAAAATGCGAACTTCCCAGCCAGGCAGCCGCACGCGATTGAGCAAATCCCACATCAAAAACAGATCTATGTCCGTAAATTGATCGAAAATTACGATCGATGACTTCATTTCTCGCCCTTTCTTCGAGAGTGTCTGATGAGCGCAATTTTGATTATTGCCATAACTATTCAGTCCTCATCTCCCCATGAGCAAAGCTCTATTTCGTATGCTCATTGGTGAGATAGATCATCTGCCCGATATGGTGTTGAAAATGGGCCGCGCATCGGAGGAACATCGTGAATCGGTCAGTCACAGACTCCGAGCCTATTGCGCTATAATCGGCCTCCCATGAATCCGTTGTCTGCGCCTCGAGTGTCTTGACCACCAACCCCACGACTTCATCCAGTCGTCGCAAGACCTCTTCCTTCGGTGGAGGATCGGCATCGGTGAATTCCCGATCCCGATCACGCGCGTATCCCGTCTGGGCGACCTGGGCTCCAATGTAGTAATTCAGGTTCCCAATGATGTGCAGCGCCAGATGTCCAACGCTATTCCCGTAAGGATAGGGCTTAGTCCAAAATTCTTGTTCCGAGAGTTTCTCCGAAAGAGTACGGACTCTCTTTCCGAAGTCGCGATAAGCATGGATAAACCCATTCGTAATTATGTTAGATAGCTCACTCATCCCTTCATTTCTCCTTTCCGTTATCAGACCGGAGGGGACACGGATTCCACAAAGGATGAAGGATCCGAACCGATCAAATCCGCCCGAATCCGTAAACATCCGTCAAATCGGCGTACCATCTTGTTTTCTTAAAAGAGTCGCGCCTTAACAAAAACCACTGTAAGCCCGGCGCCTTTCCTCGCCAATAACCAATTTAAGATTGGTATCTGACAAAAGGTCCTCGACAGGCGATAATCCGGCCTGATGGATTTCTCGAAGCTCAATTTCAGGAACGGGTCATCACATCCGCTCTACAGCCAGTTGCTGGAGGCGATCGAAAGCGCGATCGAGAGCGGCGCCCTGGCCATCGGGACGCGTTTGCCCTCCGAGCGCGCGATGGCGGACCAATTGAAAGTCAGCCGGACGACGGTGATGAGCGCGTATCGTGAACTGGAAGCGCGCGGCCTCATTCATAGCCACGTCGGTCGCGGGACATTTGTCTGCGCCAGCCCCGAGGGGACGGGCGCGCCCTTTGCGTGGCGCGGCAAGGTTTCCAGAACCGCCAGCCTGCAAAATGATCCGGCGCTACGCCGCATCATCAGCGACACCAGCCGCCCGGACCTGATCTCATTTGCCGCGGGGGCGCCCGCGATCGATATTTTTCCTGTCAAAGCCTGGCAGCGCCTGACCGAGCAGGCGCTACGGGAAAGCCCCCAGGAAGTGCTCAGTAATGGGCCGACAGCCGGACTGCCGCGGTTGCGTCAGGCCATCGCCGGGCGCTTTGGCGCGAAACCCGATCGAATCCTGATCCTCTCCGGTTCACAACAGGGGCTCGGTCTTATCAGCCGCTGCCTGCTCGATCCGGGCGATGCGGTCATCGTCGACAGACCCTGCTATGTGGGAGCGATTCAGCTTTTCCGCGCGGCGGGAGCGCACTTGATCGGCTGGGACATCACGCGGGCTGATATGGGTGAGTTGGAGGACCTGATTCTGCGCCACCGCCCCAAGCTGATTTTCACCAACCCGACCTTTCACAATCCGACCGGACGTGTGCTATCGCTGCGAGAGCGAAAGGAACTGCTGAAGTTGGCGGTTCGTTATCGCGTGCCGCTGCTAGAAGACGATCCTTACCGCGAAACGTATTTAGACGGCCAACCGCCGCCGCCGCTCTACCACCTCGACGAACACGACATTGTGATCTACCTCAGCACTTTCTCGAAGATTCTTGCGCCGGGGCTGCGGCTCGGCTGGCTGGCGGCGCCGGAATATATCGTGGACCAACTCGCGCTGATCAAACAGCGGGAAATTCTATTTACAGAAGGCCCGGGACAATATGCGCTCGCCGTTTTTCTGCAGAGCGGCCTGTTTGATGATCACCTGGTTAGACTGAGAACCGAACACGCCCGGAGGCGCCACGCTTTTCGGGATGCGCTGAAACGCCATGTGCCTGCCAGATCGTTGAAATTCGAAGTCCCACCGGGTGGCCTTTATTTCTGGCTCCGAGTGGATCAAAGCCTCAATTCCTGGCAATGGTCGCAGCAGGCGCTCGCAGCGGGTGTGGCCTTCACGAGCGGAGAGATCTTTTACGCCGATACCGTCATCAGTCAACAAGCGCGCTTCTGTTATACGTGGCTGCCGCCAGAGAAAATCGAGGCGGGGGTCAGACGGCTGGCCGAGACCGTGAAGACCGGCAATCGACTTCCGGCGCACGGACATTCAGACATTCCACTTGTATAAAACATTCCATTCTGCCGGAACAGGACGCCCTCCGTGATCCAAACAACCCAAGCCGTACGCCGATTGATACGCCTGAGACAGTTGCCGAGAACCTCGGCGAACTTATACGATTGGAAGTTGCGGAGCTTGGTTTGTAAACAGACGGCGTCAATTGTGATACTAAATTTAAATTATGAACAAAAGCCTCTACCTCAAAGTCGCAGTACAGCTTCTTCTGTTTCCGATCGTCATGGGAGCGCTGCTCTTTCTCCCCGCAGGGACGCTCGATTATTGGGAAGCGTGGGTTTTTGTCGCCGTCTTTTTTGCCTGTTCGGCCGCAATCGGGATATGGCTCATGATCAAAGACCCGAAGCTCCTTGAACGCCGCATGAATGTTGGGCCTGCCGCCGAAAAGGAGACGGCGCAAAAGATCATCGTGGCGTTTGCGCTGCTGTCTTTCGCCGGATCAGGCATCCTCCCTGCGCTCGACCATCGCTTCGGGTGGTCTGATGTCCCGACGTCCGTCGTGATCCTCGGCGACATTCTCATCGCGCTTTCATATCTAGCCTTTTACTCCGTCTTCAGGGAAAACACCTACGGCGCCGCCAACATTCAAGTGGAAGAGAATCAGAGGGTCATCTCGACCGGCCCCTACGCGCTAGTACGCCACCCTATGTACACCGGAGCGCTAGTCCTGACGCTCGGGATTCCGCTTGCGCTCGGCTCGTGGTGGGGACTCCTCTTGTTTATACCTGGCGTCGCGGGGATCATGTGGCGGCTCCTTGATGAGGAGAGATTTCTTTCCGAGAACTTGGTGGGGTATACGGAGTACAAGAGCAAAGTCCGGTATCGTCTGGTACCGTTCGTGTGGTGAGCGCCAACAACTTTGTAGATTGACATCCTCTCCACCTGAGCCTTCGGCTCCTCTGATGATGAGTCGCCGATCTCTCCTTCTAGAGAAGTCAGGATTTCCGTTTGGTCGCTCTACGCCCGCCATCGACAGCGGGTTTGGTAGTTCCCTGTTTTGAACCAGCCGATTTCCGCGTGTCTTCGCCGGTTTGCTTTTTCCCTTGACCTTCCGCCTCATTCCTGCTCAGTTCATCGAGTTTGCCGAATGCTATTTTCGCCTCTACTTGCTGACCAAGTTTCTGGTACGCGCGACCCAGCAGAAAGTAGGCCTGTTTCATCTGCGGTTCCAGTTCGAGCGCGGCTTTCAGTTCCGGGATGGCGGCTTCGGTCTGTCCGCCTTGAAAGAGCGCATTGCCCAGGGCGAACCGGCCCGCCGCTGAATCGGGGGCAAACGCCGCGGCTTTGCGCAGATACTCGACGGCCCTCGGGTGCTCCTGCTTGTAGGTGTAGCAGGCTCCGAGGCCATAGGCGATTGTATAATTCAGCGGCCCGATCCGCTCCGCCTCCGCATAGTAGGTAATTGCTTCATCAAACATTGACTGTGAGCGTTTCAATTCACCCAGCGCCGTCAATACTTCAATGGATCGCGGATTGGCTTTCAGCGCAGCCTGAAATTCGGCTTCCGCCTCCGTCTGGTTATCCTCCGCCAGGGCCGCTTCGGCCATAAGCAGGTGGACCCGAGCGGAATCCGGCGCCAGCGCGTAAAGCCTTTGATATTCCTGCTGTGACAGCGCCTTCGCAACGATGGCCAGGTAATATAGGGCATCAATGTTGCGGGGGTCAGAAGCCAGCGCCTTCTGCAATTCCTGATACGCTCGCTCGAATTTCCCCTGCGCCAATTCCGCCCGCGCCAGGATGACGCGCGCCGGCGCATCATTCGGATATTTGCGGAGGTGTTTCTCCGCAAGTTCGGCCGCCCGCCGGTGATCCCCCTGATAAATCGCTCTGACGCCTTCCGCCATAGCCGGCGTCTGCGCGAAACATTCCGCGGAGGCGACAATCAGAAGCAGCGAGCAGGCTGACCGGGTGAACAATTTTGAGCTGAAATATGACATTCCTCGCCGCCTTTCATGGAACAGGGTAAGGACGCGCTTCGACAATGCGCAGGAATTCCTGGGCCTTCTCTTCGCGCAATTTTTTGACCTGCTCGAAACGCGCCGCCTGCGCCGATTCGCCCGGGTCTTTAGTACGCGCGTACAGGGTCAGCAGATTGAAGTTCGCCGTGTAATGATTCGGGTTGATTTCCAGCGCTTGCCGCAGGAGTTTCCCGGCGGATTCGTACTCTCTCTTCATCAGATAACACTGCCCAAGTTCGGCCAGCGCATCCGTGTAATCGGGATTGGCTTTTAACGCCTGTCGCAATTCCTGAATGGCGTCGTCAAGCCTGCCATTCTGCCGCGCAATGCCGCCTAGATAATAATGCGCTGTGGTCGCGGTATCGGAAACTTTAACCGCCTCCATCAATACCTTGGCCGCCGCATCGTATTGCTTCGCTCTGAACAGCGCCGCGCCCAGCGCCAGCTTCCCGCGCGGATCCTGCGGTTTGAGCCGAATGTATTTCTCAAAGTAAGGAATCGCCTCCCCCGGGTCGTGACGAAAGGCCGAAGCCGCCCCCATGGCGTAATTGTAGGCTGGATTCTCCGGTTCAAGTTTCACCGCCCTGTCGAATGCAGCGCGGGCCTCCGCAATGAGATTCAAATCTAAACAGACAAGACCGAAAAAATAGTTCAGGCTGGCGTTGTTCGGCTCCAGATCGCGCGCGTGCGCCAGGTAACCCAGCGCGCCCTGATAATCCCGTTGTTTGTGCGCGACCCGCGCCAACTCCAACAGCAGCGCCACGGAAGGCCGGTCTCCGGCGACCGATTTTTCCAGCGTCGCGCGCGCTTCGGCCAGTTTGCCTGTCCGCTCATAAACCAGTCCAAGAGAGCGCGTCAGCTCAGACGAAAGCGGCTGCCGCTTCTGCAGCCCTTCCAGCAGTTCCTCGCTCAAGTCATCACGCCGGCCGCCGGTCAAAGCCGCCAGAATGGCGCTCAAGTCAGGTTCAGAAAAGTCGGCATGAGCGAGCAAACGCTTCGCCATTTCATTTGCCCGCTCGCCCCGCCCGAGGCCCACGTAATCAGCGCAACTGACCGATAACGCCTGCGCGGTGTTCTGAATCTTCGCCGGAAGGCGCGACAGAAAATCGAGCGAAGCCTGGTATGCGCCTTTCCGCATCAACAGCGCCGCGCTCTGGTAGTTCGCCTCCGCGTTGTCCGGTTCGTATTGCAGCGCCCGGCCGTAGACCTCAAGCGCTTTCCGCAAAGCCTGTGGATCATCGGCCGTGTGTTCCTGATAGAGCCGTCCGAGATTCAGGTATGCTCCAATGAATTTTCGCTCGCGGGCTACAGCTCGACTGAAGCTGCGCTCCGCCGCCGCATAGTTCCCTTCCTGCGCCTCAATAATGCCCCGCAGATTGTCTAGGCCGGCGTCCGCGGGAAACTGCTTCGAGGCTTCATCGAGCAGTTTGCGCGCTCCGGCCAGGTCACCTTGCGCGAACGACTGCTGGATTTGCAGAATCCGCCGCTCCCTCTCTTTCTCTCGCGGCTGCTGGGAAAAAACCTGACCCTGCGGAGCCAGACAAAGAGCTAGCAGAACTGAAACAATCGCTGTCCGGCGCAGAGACGAACCCGCCCGCGGTCTGCGGCGCTCACTGATGCGGATCTGAAACATATTGGGCGCAGGGACCAGAGAAATAATTGTTGATGATTACACTTGAGTTGTAGCTACCCGACAACGCCCTCGTATGCTAGCCCCCGCTTGGAACGCTGTCAAACTTGCGATCTTTCATCGAATGATCCACTCTTGAAGAGCAATGAACTCTCACACAAAACAGAAGTATCGGATTTTCCTTTGGGCGGCGGTGGCGCTTTCATTTAGCGCGCCGGCGCAACAGAAGAAACTTCCGCCGACGATTCTGCCACCCGGCCCTTCAATCCACGCCGCAACCGGTGTGAGCTTCACGGACGTGACCGGCGCCGCCGGTCTCGCCGGCTTTCGCCATCTTTCGGGAGGCCCGGGAAAGGATTATTTGATTGAGACTACCGGATCCGGTTGCGCATTTCTCGACTACGACAATGACGGGTGGCTGGACATCTATCTGGTCAATGGCGCGACACTGGATGCGCTGCGCGGCCAAACGAAGGCGCCGCGCGCCGCGCTATATCACAACAACCACGACGGGACCTTCACGGACGTCACTGACAAGGCGGGCGTCGCCAATGAACGATGGGGACAGGGCGTCTGCGTCGGCGATTTCGATAACGACGGCTGGGAGGATATCTACGTTTCCAACTTCGGCCGCAATCGCCTGTATCACAACAACCACGACGGGACCTTCACGGACGTGGCGGAAAAAGCAGGGGTCACGGCCGGCGGATGGTCAACCGGATGCGCTTTCGGCGATTACAACGGGGACGGGTTGCTGGATCTTTTCGTCGCCGGATACATCGCGCTCGACCTGAACAACTTGCCTCCGCCCGGAACCGGCGACATCGCGGGCGAGAAAAAGGACGAGGGGAAGAAGGCTGGCGGCATGGGAGCGGCATATGTGGCCGGAAGCAGTTACTGCCAGTATCGCGGCCGGCGGGTGATGTGCGGGCCGCTGGGGCTGAAGGGCGCGCCGGATCACCTCTTCCGGAACAATGGCGATGGGACTTTTACTGAGGTCAGCAAGCAGGCGGGGGTTGACGACAGCGCCGGATATTATGGCCTGGGCGTCGCCTGGTTCGATTATGACGATGACGGTCGGCTTGACCTGATCGTGGCCAACGATTCGACGCCGAACTATCTTTACCGTAATAAAGGCAATGGGACGTTTGAGGATGTCAGCTATGTGTCCGGCGTGGCGCTCAATGAAAACGGCCGCGCGCAAGCGCATATGGGCGTCGCCATTGGCGATTACAACGGGGACGGGCGCGACGACATTCACATCACCAACTTCGCTGACGATTCGAATGTGCTGTATCGCAACGACGGCGGCGGGATTTTCACGGACGTCTCTTTCGCGTCCGGCCTGGGGCAGGACTCAATCCCCTTCCTCGGCTGGGGGACGAACTTCTTCGATTATGACAATGACGGCGCGCTGGATTTACTGGTCGTCAACGGGCACGTTTACCCTGTGGCTGATATTGCCGACTGGGGGACTTCCTATAAACAGCGCCCGCTGCTCTTCCGCAATGTGAAGGGCAAGTTTTATGAGATCGGTTCGAGCGCCGGCGCCGCGTTCAATCTTCCCAGAGCCTCCCGCGGATCGGCGGTTGGTGACTTCGATAACGACGGCGATCTCGACATTCTGATAAACAACATTGATGACGCCCCGACGCTGTTGCGGAATGACGGCGCCAACCTCGCAGGGCATTGGCTGGGCGTCAAACTGATCGGCGACGTTAAGCAGAAATCCCCGCGGGACGCCATCGGCGCGACGGTCCTCTGCACGGTCGGGGGAAAGACAATGCGCGCCGAGGTCGCCAGCGGGCGCAGCTACAATTCACAATCCGACCTGCGCGTACATTTCGGGCTGGGGGCAGCCACGAAAGTTGACCGTCTCGAAGTCCGCTGGCCCAATGGGAAAGCCGAACAATACGCGATCAAAGCCGTGGACCGGATCACCACTATCGAACAAGGAAGTGATGTGATCAGGTAAGCGCGTCCGGCGCCCTTAAGGACATGAATTTCACCCGGAGCTTGACAGGAGGAGAGACCGGGAAGAGAATGCGTAAGCGCTTAACTAAGCGGTTACTTAAGGCCACTACGCAGATGCGTAAGTCCCCTCCCCCGATTCAAGAACAATAAAATATTGACAGCGGCGTTATCAGATCTGTCAGGACTATTAACACGGGGCTTTACCTGAGAAGAAAAGCTGAACCAGGCTGCGCTGGGATTATTCTTCGCGTTACAGATCACAAGTCAGAGAAGCTGCGTTTCTTATTCCGGAGGATTCTCTCGAAGAGCCATATCGTCTCTCCGCAGTGAAGCGTCCGGAAAAGCGGCCGGCTTCTTTCACGAGTCCGGTAATTGGAGACTTCAACCAATCTCAACCACAAGGAGGAAACCATGTCTGGGATATTGGTACGCTTGAGAGACTCAAGTTTCGGCTCCTTTCTGACTCTCTGGCTGTTGTTTGCCGCTCTGACCATTTCGGGACTGGCGCAGAGCAGCAACGCCACGCTGAACGGCGCCGTGACTGATCCGACGGGAGCCGTGCTGTCCGGCGCTGAACTGACGCTGACCAACACGGCCACCAACTTTGAAGCCAAATTCACCACCAACGAAAGAGGCGAATTCACCTTCCGCAATCTTACGCCTGGCACATACGATCTGAAGGTCAGCAAAAGCGGCTTCCAGAACTATGTGCAGAAAGGCATCATTCTAACTATCAATGCGGTTGGCCGCGCCGATGTCACGCTGCAGATCGGCGGCCAGACCGAAACGGTCACTGTGACGGCCGACGCGTCGGCCATCAATTTTGAAAACGCCACGATTCAAGGCGGTGTCCCGCCGGAGACGCTCAACAATCTGCCGATTGTCGTGGGCGGCGCGCCGCGCTCTTCGATGGGGCTTGCGGTGTTGCTACCCGGCGTCGCCACCGGCAGCAGCGGTCAGGCGTTCAATGCGCGCATCAACGGCGGGCTGCAGATGGGCGATGAGGCAGTCTTCGACGGAGTCAGCATGCAGCAAGGCTTCATGAACCAGTCCGGGATGGTATCGCTCCAGGGCGACTTCCAGATGTCGCCGGACATGGTCAGCGAAGTGAAAGTGGTGACTTCCAATTACGACGCGCAGTACGGCTCTACGACCTCGGGCCAGTTGATTGTGGTGACCAAATCAGGGGGGACCGAGTATCACGGCGCGCTGTTCGAATATCACCGCAACCGGGTGCTCAACGCTCGTCAGTGGGGCGCGACTGAACGTCCCTTCAATATTCAGAACAACTTCGGCGCGAATATCGGCGGGCCCGTCTGGCTGCCGAAGAAGGTTTTCGGGCCGATGGGGTACGAAAAGAATGGCAAACATCGAACCTTCTTCTATTTCAACTATGAATCGTTCCGCGCCGCCGGCGGCGCTAACGTCCCGACTTTATCCATTGCTTCGGCCAAGGCGCGGCGAGGCGACTTCACCGACTGGAGAGACGCCAGCGGGAATCTGATCCCGGTCTACGACCCTCTGACTACTCGACCGAATCCGGCGTTCAACCCGGCGGTTGCGGCCAGCGCCACGAACCAGCCGCTACTGCGAGATCAGGTCTCGTGCAATGGCGTGCTGAATGTGATCTGTCCCGGCCGGATCAACTCGATCGCCGCCGCTTACCTGAAATTTATGCCTGATCCGAACCGTCCCGGCGAACAGGACAATTACCAGGTGCCGCGAGCTGTGCCGAACACTCTGATCAATGGCTCCAATGTGTATATGTTCCGCATTGACCATAACATCGGAGACAGCGATCACTTCTACTTCACCTACTGGCGACAGTATGCGGCCATCAACCTGGCTTCGGCCCTGCCGGCGGCGATCGCGACCGAAAGCCCGACCACGCCGCAGAATTCCCCCATTCCACGCTTCAACTGGGAGCACATTTTCGGCCCCCGGCTGACGAATCACTTTTCGGTGGGCTATCTCAACCGTAATGAAGGGTACGGTTCACTCAACCTCGGGTTCGTCGGGCAACTCCCACAGGTCAGCGGAGTAGCCAGCAAGCTGTACCTGCCGCAGTTCAACTTCGGTGACCGCTTCACGCAGATCGGCAACAGCAGCGGGATCAACGCCCGGAACATCACGACTCGCCCGACCTGGGTGGTCAACGATCTGCTGAGCTGGGTCGTCGGCAACCACACGCTGAAGTTCGGTGGCGAGTGGCGCAACGCCGGCGGAAACATCAGGCAGGGCACGAATGAATCTGGCACTTTCACGTTCAATCGGGATACGACCAGCCTACCTTTTGTCAACAGTGGACACCCGATCGCCGGATTCCTGCTGGGCGCGGTCAGCAACAGTAACGTTGACTTCCGCACAGTCAGCGCGTGGTATCCGCGTCAAAATGTTTATGTGGCGCACGGCGGCGATACATGGAAAATGACTCCCAAGCTGACCATCAATTACGGTCTGCGCTGGGACGTCTTTACGCCGTTCCGCGAGAAGTTCGATCGCTTCTCTTTCTTCGATCCGGTTGGCGCGAATCCCGGGGCCGGTGGACGTCCCGGCCGCCTGGCATTCGCCGGCGACAAGTATGGTTCAGCTAGTTTCGGTCGTGAATTCCCTGAAGAAACCTGGAAGAAGGGTTTCGCGCCGCGATTCGGCGTCGCTTATTCCTGGGATCAGAAGACGGTGATTCGGGCCGGTTATGGCGTCTTCTTTACTCAGGCTTTCTATCCGGGCTGGGGCGGCGGCATGTCGCTCGATGGATTCAATCTCAACCAGGCCTTTAACACGACTGGTTTTAGCGGGATTGTCCCGGCCTTCTATTTGCAGGATGGATTCCCGCAGAACTTCAGCCGGCCGCCGTTCATCAAGGAAGATTTCAGGAATGGCCAGGGAATTCTTTATCGCCCGGTGGACGCCAACCATCGGCCTTACTCTCAGCAATGGAATCTGACCATCGAGCGCGAATTGCCGAAGGGCGTCTTCGCGAGTGTAGCGTACGTGGGGAATAAAGGCACTCGCCTGCCATCGAATCTGCAGCCACTTAACGTGCTGAATCCGAACGATCCGAAGATCAAGGCGCTCGGGCCAAGCCTGCTTGAGAACTTCGCCGCTGGCGAGACCGTGAAGTTCGCCGGAACTCCGAACGAAGTCAGGGTCCCTTACGCGGGGTGGAGAGATCAAATGCAGAGTTGCGCGCCGAGTGTGGCGCAGGCTCTGTTGCCCTATCCGCAATACTGCTCAACCCTCCAGGGGCTGAATGAGAATGTCGGCAACTCGACCTATCACTCATTCCAGGCCAGGGCGGAGAGGCGTTTCAGCAAGGGCGTCTTTATGCTCGTCTCCTACACCTTCTCCAAACTCATCACCGACGCTTCCGACGCTACCCAGCGAGACGCCACCACCTGGAACGCCTCGCAGGGCGTCATCTCGCCATTCGAGCGCCGCCGGAACCGCACGCTGGCTGCGGATGACGTGCCGCAGGTGGTGTCGGCAGCCTTCGTTTATGAACTGCCTTTCGGGAAGGGCAAGCGGTATCTCAACAACGGAGTAGGTAGCGCCGTCTTGGGCGGGTGGCAGACTAGTGTGATTTACCGCTATTCCCGCGGCATTCCGTTCTACTTCCGTTCCAGTCAGTGCAACGTGCCGAGCCAGTTCCGGCAGGGCTGCGTGGTCGGGATCAAACCGGGAGCCGATCCTTTCCTGCAGGACGTCAATAGCTTCGACCCCGGCAAAGGGCCGCTCTTCAACATCAACGCCTTCGAACCGCTTTCGGCCTTCACGCAGTTTGGGTACACGGGAAGCGGTCCGCGTATCACAAACCTGAGAGGGTCGAACTTTAAGAACACCGACTTCACGCTGATCAAGAACATCCGGATCGGCGAGAAAGTGAGGTTCCAGTTGCGAGGAGAATTCTTCAATCTCTTCAACCAGCATTTCTTCGTCAATGCCCAGGGCAACCCCGGTAATATCAGCGGCGGGGGCTCACCATTTGACACGAACCTCGCCAGCCCGAACTTCGGACGCTGGACGGGCAGTGTCTCCGATCCCAGAACGATTCAGATCGGCGCGCGGTTTGAGTTCTGACGCCTGAATTATTCTGGGAACTGCGGCGGCGCCTCGTGATTGTCAGGAGGCGCCGCTTTTTTAAAAGATTACCGTCTTCATGTGTCACAAGATCACAGTTATTCTGTTTCTGATTCTGTCGTTCAACGGCAATTCATTTGCTCAGCAAGTTTTACCAGCCTCACTCGAAAAGCTTTTCACCAAAGGCGTCGAATCGTTGAAATCCGGTGATCTTGATACGGCTGAGAAAACGTTCTCAGAAGCGTTACGTAAGGGCGGCAAGCATCCGCTGGTCTATCACAACCTCGGCGTCATCTCGCAGCAGCGCGGCGATCATCGGCAGGCCGTCGCGCGCTTTCGCGCGGCGATTCGCCTTCAACCCGATCATGGCCCGTCGCGGTTACTGATCGGCTCCAGCCTGCTCGCGCTCGGGAAAAACGCCGAAGCCGTGCGCGAATTGGAACGCGCCGTCAGTCTGCTGCCCGAAGAGCCACAGGCGCGCCTGCTACTGGCCAGAGCCTACGAGGTTTCCGGCGACCGGCTGGCGGCCGTGAAGGAGTATCAGAAACTGGTGGAGCTCGCCCCACGGGAAGAAGAGTACGCTTATCAACTGGGCCGAGCCTACCTGAAGCTCTCCGAGTGGTGCTATCAACAGATCGCCCGGCTCGATTCCGACTCGGCTCGGCTGCGTCAAAGTCTGGGGCAGGAGTACCTATTACAGGGAAAATATGATCTGGCGATCGATGCCTACCGGCAGGCCGCGCGATCCGATCCGAAGCTGCCGGAAATTCATCTGGCCCTGGCGCTGATCTATCTAGAACTGAAAAGATATGATGACGCGATGGAGGAGATTGAGCTTGAGCTGAAACTGGTTCCGGAAAGCAAAACTGCGCAGGAGACCAAAAAGAAGATTGAAGTAGCCAAAGCCGCTTCGTCGCAATAAACATTTTCACGCATGTCGCATAAGAAGCCGAAAGTAGAGAACAGTTCGCCCTTCGCCGCAGAGGCGCAGAGAACGCGGAGGTCTCGCAGAGAGGAGCGAGAAGACCTTTCTCTTCCTCTCTCTGCGAGACCTCCGCGTTCTCTGCGCCTCTGCGGCGTCCTGCGAACTGTCATCAGGCTTATCATAGTTATAACTGTTCTGAGCGCGTTTTTGTCACTGCCCCTGTCGGCGCAGATACCCGCGCAGCAGCAGGAGGACTCGCTCATCAGGGTCGCTCCGCCGGCGACAGGTGATCTGCCGCTCGATCCGGCGCGCCGCCTTGAGCTCGAAAAGGCGCTCCGCGAGCATGATTACAAGCGCGCCGAGACGATTCTTGTCGGGGAGGCCGAGCGCGATCCGAAATCGCCGCGAGCCGCAAAGCTGCTGACGAGGGCCGGAGGAATCTTCTTTCTCGACGGCCAATATCTGAACGCGGCCATCGCCTACAAGAAAGCCGATACGATCGCGCCGCTCGATGAGCGCAACCGGTTCACAATGGCGATGTCTTACATCAAACTCAGTCGGCCCGACTGGGCGAAGCCCGAGCTCGAAAAGCTCTCTTCATTGGATCCGAAGAACGCTCTCTACCTGTACTGGCTTGCGCGGCTCGATTACGACGCGCAGCAATACAACTCCGCGATCGCCAAACTACAGAAAGTCATCGAGCTCGATCCGCACATGATGCGGGCTTATGACAACCTGGGGCTGTGTTACGACTACCTTGGCAGATACGACGAAGCGATTGCGAGCTACAATCGCGCTGTCGAACTCAATCGCCTGGCCACGCAGCCGTCGCCCTGGCCACACGTGAACATGGCGATCTCGCTGATGGCGGTTAACAAACTGACCGAAGCCGAGAACCATTTGCGCGAAGCCGTTAAGTACGACGCGAGGCTGCCACAAGCGCATTATCAACTCGGGCAAGCGCTGGAAAAGCAGGGCAAATACGAGGAAGCGATTCAGTCGCTCAAGCGGGCGTCGGCGCTCGATGCGACCTATCCCGAACCGCACTACGCCCTGGGCAGGATTTATCAAAGGCAAGGCAAAAGCGAGGAAGCGAAAAAGTCCGTCGAGCGATTTCAGCAATTGAAGAAGGCCATAAAGCCATGAGAATCAAAGACGTCGCCGTCCTGGCGGGAGTCTCGACCGCCACCGTCTCGCACGTGATCAATAACACGCGGTTCGTCAGCGAAGAGACGAGACAGAAAGTTCTGGCCGCGATTGAGAAATCTAACTACACGCCGAACGCGCACGCGCGCAGCCTCGCATCGGGGCGCAGCCGCGCCCTGGGACTGATCATCTCGGACATCAATAATCCGTTCTTCCCCGAACTTATTAAGAGCATTGAAGAGAAGGCCAGCTTGCACGGTTACGACATCATCCTCGCGAACACGAACTACGACCCGAAGCGCACCGTCGCGTGTGTGCGGCGGATGATCGAACTGAACGTATGCGGAGTGGCGATTATGACCTCGGAGATGGACATGTCGTTGAGTGAGCGATTGGCGGCCAGGCAAACCGCCGTAGTTTTTCTAGATGTGGGAGTGGTCGGCGCGCACATGAGCAACATCGTCGTCAATTACGAAAAAGGCATTCGCGAAGGCGTCGAGCACCTGCTCTCGCTCGGCCACCGGCGCATCGCTTACATCAGCGGGCCGCAGCATTTGAAGTCGGCGGCGCGCCGCCGCGCGGCCTTCGTCAAAATAATGAAGAAGTATCAGGCTTCGCTCCATACGACGCCGTTCATCTACGAGGGCGATTTCAAAACCACCGGCGGGCGCCGGGCGGCGGCGGAGATTCTACGTCTTCGTCCGACGCCGACGGCGATTGTCTCGGGCAACGATCTGATGGCGATCGGCGCGTTACGCGAATTGAAGAGCGCGGGGTTGCGCGCGCCGCAAGACATCTCCGTGATCGGGTTTGATGACATCAGTTTTGCGGCCCTCGCCGAGCCGCAACTGACGACCATCTTGATCCCGAGGGCCGAA
>Ga0126383_10001185_pt1 | contig 15987 bp, 11 predicted proteins | sample PanSoiMetPlot_35_FD_96882 | JGI IMG/M metagenome (GOLD analysis project Ga0126383, IMG submission 96882) | Tropical forest soil microbial communities from Panama - MetaG Plot_35 | ecosystem: Environmental > Terrestrial > Soil > Tropical forest > Bulk soil | place: Panama | collected 2016-02-17
AAAAGCTAAGAGCCAAAAGCCAAGAGCTAGGTGATATCGAACTGCTCCTGATGCAGGGCCGGATCGCTCTTCACGATTACCGTTTTCTTGGTCAACTCTTCCATCTCGTTCAGTGCCTTCCCGTTGTTAGCCTTGAGAACTTTCGCAACTTCCGGGTTGACACGCAGCATGACATCGGAATGCTCCAGATGCCTCGCGATTTTCTTCATCTCGAGATAAATCTCGTTGCATACCGTGGTCACCGACTTCACGAATCCCGTCGACTGGCAATACGGACACGGGGAACCGATCGTGCGCTCCAGCGACTGCTTCACCCGCTTGCGGGTAATCGCCACCAGTCCGAAGTCGTTAAACTGCAGAACCTTTGAGGGTGCGCGATCGCTGCGCAAAGCCTCTTCCAGCGCCTGCATGACTTTCTGCCGGTTGCGCCGCTCGTCCATGTCGATGAAGTCGATGATGATGATGCCGCCCAAATCGCGCAGCCGGATCTGGCGCACGATTTCCTTGATGGCATCCACGTTGGTCTTGACGATCGTGTCTTCCAGGCGCGAGGTCTTCCCCACGTATTTGCCGGTATTGACGTCAATCGCCACCAGCGCCTCGGTCTGGTTGATGACGATGTATCCGCCGCTCTTCAGCCACACTTTCGACTTCAGCGCCTTATCGATCTCATCTTTCAATCCAAACTGTTCGAACAGCGGCGTCTCTTTGGTGTAGAGCTTCACCCGCCGCACCAACGCCGGCTGGAAGCGGTTGGCAAACCGCAGAATGCGCTCGTACTCCTGCTCGTTGTCGACCCAGATCGCCGAGAAATCCGAAGTGACCTGATCGCGCAACACACGCTCGACTACGTTCAGATCGTGATAGATCAGCGCAGGGGCCTTGCCGTTATCGGCCCGGTTCTTGATCTCCGTCCACAGACCCTTGAGGAAGCGGATGTCGGCACGCAGTTCTTCTTCATTTGCCCCCTGCGCTGCGGTGCGTACGATGAACCCGCCATGCCCGTTCTCGCGTTCGCTCTGGATGATCCGTTTCAGCCGCTGGCGCTCCTCTTCGGAACTGATCTTCCGCGACACGCCGGTATGATTCACCGTCGGCATGTAGACCAAAAAGCGTCCCGGCAACGCGATGTGACTGGTGATGCGCGCACCCTTCTTGCCAATGGGTTCCTTGGCAATCTGCACCAGGATCTCCTGCCCTTCTTTCAGTAGGTCGCTGATTTGCGGCACCGGCTGTGGCTCGCGACGGCGTTGGAAGCGGCGTCCTCCGCGGCGTCCACGCCCCCTGCGATCAAATGCGGGACGGCTCGCCCGCTGGGTGTAAGCCGCGGTGGCGGCTGGCGCTCTCACTTCCGCGCGCGCGTCCACCGTCCCATTTCCGCGGGCTTCGGCATCGAGCAACGCCTCCGCCTCGGCCTGGGCTTCTTCGATTTCAGCTTCTTCTTCCTCTTCGGCCGCGGCCTCGGCGGCAGCTTCGTCCAATTCGCCCTCGGCCTCAGCCACGGCGGCGTCAGCCGGAGCGCCCTCTTCCGTCACCGGCTCGGCCGATGCGGCAAGGGCGTCCGCCGGTGGCTCGTGGTAATCCTCAGCCGCGTGCGTTTCTTCTTCCAGTTCCTCGAAAGCGGCGTCTTCTTCGAGATCCTCTACGTAGTGCGCAAGCTCGGCCTCTTCCTCTTCGATCTCCTCGTGTTCCAGCATGCCGGCTGGGTTAGCTGCCAGCCCTGGTTCCGGACTCGGTGGCGCGGTTGTGCCCACTTCCCCGGTTGATTCGTCAGATTCGGTTTCCGTGTCGCCGAAAACCGCGCTCACGTTCATCTGGTGAAGGCGCTTCTGCTCACGATCCCACGCCTCTTCGGCAGACTCGGTGTGATTTTCGGCCGCGGGCCTCATTTCTTCCTGTTCCCCGGCTGCCGCCTCAGCCTGGGCTTCTGCAAACAGCGGCTCGTCTTCGGGAAACCTTTCCGAGACCGCGGGTGCGGCTTCGGCCGGTGCTGCCGCGGCTTGCGGGGCTCCGCCAGACTGCTGCGGCGATGCCGTCTTCTGCGCCATGCGCGCGTACTTCGAAATGGACTCCCCCGGCAACAGAATCGGCTGATATCCCGGCGGCGGACCGTACTCGGACCGCTCCCCGCGATCGAAACGCTCGCGCGCGGAACTGTCTCCACGCGTTTCTGCCGGGCGGGCATACTTCGACTCCGGCATGCGCTCCCCACGTCGTCCGCGGCGGCGGCGGCGATTGCGCCAGCTTCCGCGTCCTTCGCGCTCTCCCCCGTTCTCTTCCCGGCTATCAGCCGCCACCGGCAATGCCATTGCAGGTTCCTCGAGGTTGCCGTTGGGTTCATCGGGGAAATCCGGGCCTTCGATCACCAAGGTGTGGGCTTCCGCAGCCGTCGGTTGCGGCGGGGCCGTGCGGGTTCTTGGCGGTTCCGAGGCCACCGGCCGGTTGGTGGGTACTTCTTCCACCTCGTCTCCTTCTTCCACTTCCATGAAATCGGAGACGTAAAGGAAGGCATCGCGTTCCAGTCCAATGTCGACGAATGCCGACTGCATGCCGGGAAGCACGCGCGTCACGCGTCCCTTGTAGATCGATCCTGCCAGGGTGTATTCATTCTCTCGCTCGAGGTACACCTCGGCGAGTTGATCATCTTCAACCAGCCCCACCTTGGTTTCATGGGGTGTGGAAGACACAAACAATTCTCTTGTCATGCGAACTCCGGTTCCGGGCCGTTTCTACGGCCACAGAGTTTCACCGTACAGAAGGCAGGAAAGGACAGGAAGGATCGATGCCACCAGCGATTGCCACGCCCGGGCAGGGCACAGTGTGGGCCTCGGAGCTCACTCCGGGACGAATCCGTCGCACAAGCTTAGGAATCTTTTCCACGTATCGCAGTTGCGCTCAGCCAGGTTTGTGACCGCTCTCTCGAATCTTCCAAGACCCGAGGGGGCCGTTACCTGCCGGCGAGCGCCCTAGCTTCAATCCTGTCCGGCCTCAGTTACCCTCCAGCCGGTGAGTTGCCCTCTTGACGCGAGGGCGATCGTAATCTTTAGTTTTAGCCGCTTACGGCAAGTGCGGCTGGCCTCCCTGCCTTCTTCCTCCCGCTCAATTCACGAAGCGGCGCATCCGGACATTCATCACAATGCCCAGCGCTAAAAATATGAACAGGACCGAAGACCCACCGTAACTCATTAATGGCAGGGGAATTCCCGTGACCGGCATGAAGCCGACCACCATGCCGACGTTGACCAGTATGTGGAAGCTAAGCACAGCCACCACACCCATTACCACGAACGTTCCGGCGCGGTCGGGCGCCGTTTGAGCGTTCTGGATCAACCGCATCAGCACTATAAAGTATAGCAGCAAAACGCCTAAGGCACCGACAAATCCGTGTTCCTCCGATAAGGCCGCAAAAATAAAGTCGGTTTGCGGTACCGGCAGAAACGCCAGATGGGTCTGCGAAGTCTCGGCACTACCCCAGATCCCCCCCGAACCCACAGCAATCAAAGACTGAATGACCTGGTAGCCAGAGCCCTGACTGTCCGCCTCCGGCTGCATAAAACTCACCAAGCGCTCCCGCTGGTACGGCTTGAGCACATGCCAGGCCAGGGGCATCATCAACCCTCCGGCCAGCAATACAATGGCCGCCTGCCTCCAGTGCAGCCCGCCCAGAAACAACCCCATGACCGCGATCGGCAGGTAAGTGAGCGCCGTGCCCAAGTCCGGCTGGCGCAACACCATCAGCATCGGAATCCCGACGATGGCTCCCGCCTTGAAGAAGTCCGGCCAGGAGAGGTCCTTTTGATGCAAGTCGGCGAAGTACTTCGCCACCGCCAAAATCAAGATCAGCTTCACCCACTCCGAGGGCTGAAAATGCTGGCCACCTGGCATCCGGATCCACCGCCGTGCCCCCAGATATTTCTGCCCGAAGATCATCACCGCCATGAGCGATGCAATCGAGGCGATGTACATCCAGTGCACCTGGTCGAGCAACGCCTGATAGTTGATCAGGCTCATCAGAAACATTGCCGCCACTCCCCCGATCACCCAGTAAACCTGCCTAATGTGCGCCCCGGCAAACTTGGTGTGCTCGGTCGCGCTGTGAATCTGCACCACTCCCACGCCGCAGATGATCAGCACAAAGATCAGCAGCACCCAGTCAAAATCGCGGAATGAAACGTAGCGTGACATCAGGTCGTCAGTCTTCAGTCCTCAGCCCGAACCGGTCGTCGGTGGTGGGTTCGTCGGCCAAACTTTTCCCTCGGGTGTTCACCGCTTCCCGGTATTCAAAACTAGTTCACGCCGGGCGCGGCCGCCGCCAGGGGCAATCGTTTTCCCGGCAAGTCCACCAAAAACCTGCCCGCGTGCAGAGTGTCTCTCCCCTCCGGCCCTTCCCCATCATTCCACACCGCACCGATTTCCACCTTGTCGGCTTTCGCCATGTTGGTGGGCTGGCGGCGCTCCTTATCGACATAGGCTTTCACCACCTGCGCCGCCAGGCGTGCTGCAAACTGGCCGTGTTCCCCGCCTTCGAACAGCACCGCCACCACAATTTCGGGGTTGCGCCGCGGAGTCACTCCGACGAACCAGGCATTGTCTTTGTAGTCTGTCTTGCCGTGCGCCAGCTTCGCCTTCAGCTGGTTGCTGATAGTCTGCGCGCTGCCCGTTTTTCCGGCAAAGTCAATGCCTTGCAAATGCGCGCTGCCGGCGGTGCCGAGCGGAGTCGGCACATTCGCCATGGCGTCGGTGATGATGTTCCAGTTCTTGGGATCGATGGGAACCTTAACCATATCGGGCGTATCCGCGGCGGGCAGCAGATTGGCCGGCATCTGGTTGGGAAACGCGACGTGCGGGCGGCGCAAAACGCCGTCACTGGTGATGCCGCCAATCGCCCGCGCCAGCTGGATGGGCGTGACCGCCACTGCGCCCTGCCCGATGCCGACGGAAATAGTTTCTCCCGCGTACCATTTCTGCTTGAAGTTGCGAATCTTCCACTCTTCCGAGGGCATGACGCCGCTTACTTCCTGCGGCAAATCAATATTGGTTTTCTGGCCCAGTCCGAATGCGGTGGCATACTTCGCGATGCGATCAATCCCCAGCTTCTCCGCCAGGGTGTAGAAAAATACGTCGCACGACTGATAAATCGCCTTGCTGATCTCCACCGCGCCATGGGTGCTGTGCTGGGCGGTGATCCAGCACTTGAAGTAGCGTCCGTAGAAGGTCGCTCCACCATTGCAGATCACGTGCATGTCTTGCGCGATGCCTTCCTGCAATCCGGCCGTGGCCATGATGATCTTGAACACGGAACCAGGCGCCAGTTGCGCCTGAATGGCCTTGTTCAGCAGCGGGTGATTCTCGTCGTTGACCAGCTCATTCCACTCGTCGCGTGAAATGTGCACCGCAAAGTCGTTGGGGTCAAACGTGGGCCGGCTCACCATCGCCAGGATCTCGCCGTTGCGCGCATCCATGGCCACGATGGCGCCGTTTTTCCCTTCGAGCGCCTGCTCCGCGGCAATCTGCAGATCCAGATCGATCGTCAGCTTCAGTTGTTTGCCGGGTACGGCGGGAGTTTCATCCAACCGTCCCACTTCCTTGCCGCGGCTGTTGACGATGGCCCGCCGAAATCCGTTCTTCCCCATCAGGATGTTGTTGTATTCGAGCTCCACCCCCGACTGCCCTACCACATCGCCAGGATTGTTGAACTCCCAGCGCGGCTGGTTCAACATTTCCTCGCTCACTTCACCCACGTAGCCGATCAAGTGCGCCATGAAGCCGTTACGCGGATACAGCCGCCGATGCGCCATGATGGTATCGAGCTCGGGAAGTTCGTTGCGGTGCGACTCGATGAACGCCAGTTCGTCGGGCGTGATGTCGTCCTTCAAATAAATCGGCTGATACTGCGGCATGGACTGGAAGCGCCGGATCTTTTCCCGTAGTTCATCGGGGTCGAGATGCAGGCCGCGTGCGATCAGCTCCGAGTCCGCGGTCAGGTCGCGCGAAGAATCGCGCAACAGCAACGCGGTGAACGAAGGATAGTTGTCGACGATAATCCGGCCCTCCCGGTCGAGAATCTTCCCCCGCGGAGCCAGAACCGGGACATTGCGTATGCGGTTCTTTTCCGCGAGCGACGCATAGAAGTCGCTCTGCATCACCTGCAGCCGCCACAGTCCGTAGGCCAGAATCAGGAAAATGGCGAGGATGACGTATTGCACCGCGGTCAAGCGGATGGGCGAAACTTTTTCGTCGCGGCCGAACATCGGACTTCAGGCTTCGGGCGCGGGCTTTACCCCGGTCGCGCCCCAGCACCGAGTTATTCCTTTCGGGAAGTTGCCCCTATTTTAACTCGCGATTTGCTTCCCGCGGCTTGCCGATTCGGGTCACACCCAGGCCGGCCATAACTTTCGTAACCTTCAAGTCCGCCCGCCCGCTCCTGGGGCATGGTGCGTGCCGTGCGAGAACTCAACCACCAACCTTGCCTCCGGCCGGAGCTGCGGCAGGAGCAGACTTCCGCAAACCAGGCCGGGAGTGATCCCCGGGCGTCGGGCTGCGGTTCACGTCCGCTGCTTAAACCGGTCCAGCAGCGCAAACAACCCCACCGCCAACACTGCGTTCGCGAGTCCCGATCCCAATTCATGCCCCCAGCTCCACTGCAGGCTCAGGCTCAGCATCCAGCGCGCCACGGCAAAATATGCGATCTCGTGAATCACGTAGAAGAACAGCGTCACCAGGAAACGCGTACCCGCATTCTCCACATCGATCTTCACGCCGAGCGACGATGCCCCGTAGCCAACGAAGGTCTTGGCAATTCCATACACGCCGATGGGATGATGGGTCAGCGAATCCTGCAAAAGGCCGATGGTCGCTCCCGTCAGCAAGCCGCTGACCGGACTGCGTCGCGCTACCGCGAAGAAAATCACTACCAGCAGGGGAAGGTCAAAATTGGTAAAGAAGCTGAAGCGCAGGGGAAGAAATGCCTGCAGGAACAGAGCCAGCAGAGGCACAAAAATCGCGGTGGGTAGATTGAAGCGGTAGACCTCCACCTGTTCCTGGGATGTATAGGTGATGGGCACGCTATTGAGGCTTATCCTCCGGCTGAGGCTGAGAAGGGTCAGGCTGAGTTGGACTAACCGGCGGTGGAGACCCAGGCTGGGGCTTGGGATTCGCGGTTGCCGGCACCGTCGGTTTGTTCCCCGCTCCCGGCGCAGGTCCGGGCACGACCAGCTTCTGGTCGCTGGCCGGCCTCACCAGCACAGTGCCGGCGGGCTTCGCGGTTTCGGTCGGCGCCGGCTTCGCGGCGGCGGGCCGGTTCGCGGGCGGCGCGGTGTGCGCCTGCGCATCGTTGGTCTTCGCCGTCTCGGGTTGGGGAGTGCCGGGCGTTCCCGCATTGGCCGGCGTCGTCGCCGCACCCGGCTTTTCAGCCGGCTTGTCGGGAACCGAAGGCAAGCGCTGCGCAAGAATGTCCACTGCCCGTATCGAGCCGTTCGTCACCACGGCCGGAGCCTTGTCCTCCAGCTTGGTAATGACCAGGACTTCTTCCAGTTTGCTCAGGTTGGCTGCCGGCTTGACTTTGATGTTGAGGAACAGATCCGAGCCCGAGGTCGACGTCACCACCGTGCCTACGGGCAGACCCTTGGGAAAGATCTGATCGCCGCCACTGGTCAGCACCCGCTCGCCCGGCTGCACCTGCTCATCGGCCATCACTTTCTCGAGCACCACTTCCCCCGCCGCCGAGCCGCGCAGAATTCCCTGCAACCTCGACTTTTCGAGGATCGCTCCCACCCCGCTGTTTTGGTCGTTGATCAGCAAAACTTGCGAGGTGGAAGGCTCCAGCGGTTTTTGCCCGAACACCTGCAGCACCTTGCCTACAACGCCGTCCGCGGTAATCACTGCCATGTCGGGACGAACGCCGTCGCGCCATCCCTTGTCAATGTAGAGGGAACGCGACTGCTCACTGCCGCTCGATCCGATGACCTGGGCGGGCAGAGTGTGCGAGATGAATTGTTCCTTGAATCCCAGCAGAACCTGCAGGCGGCGCGCCTGCCCGGCGTCCTCACTCAGCCGCACTTGCTCCACTCTCAGGCGCTCGATCTCCGCCTTCAGCTGGCGATTCTCCTGCCGCACGCCGCGCAGATAAAAGTAGTTGTGCCACAGGCCCGACGTCCCGTTCTCGACCCACACGATGGCTTTTTCGAAGGGAGTCACGGCGCTGACCGTCCACACGCGGATCAGGCGAGTCGGCTCGCTGCCGACCTTGCGCTTCACCTGCATCGCCAGACCCAGCACCTGCAAAAACAACACTGCCACCAGGATGCTCAGGTTGCGGTAGCGGCCGAATACGGATTCCATAACTTCAGTTGCGAGTACCGAGTACCGGGCACTGGGTACCCGGCGGCATCAGGCAGCAGCGGCGTCAGACGGCGGCCTTCGTAAGCGACCTTGTTTTCCCGGTACCTGGCGCTCGGTGCACGGAGAGCTATTCGATCGAAATCTTCCGCAGCAGCTTGAAGTCGCTCAGCATCTTGCCCGTGCCCAGCACCACGCTGCACAGCGGATCATCGGCGATCGAAACCGGCAACCCGGTTTCTTCGCGGATGCGCTTATCCAGATTCTTCAGCAGAGCCCCGCCTCCGGTCAACACGATGCCGCGGTCGCTGATGTCGGCCGACAGCTCGGGCGGCGTCCGCTCCAGCGCCACGCGGATCGCGTTCATGATGGTCGAAACGCACTCGCTCAGCGCTTCGCGGATTTCACTGTCATCCACCGTGATTGTCTTGGGCACACCCTCGATCAGGTTACGGCCCTTGATCTCCATGGTCAGCGGCTTGTCGAGCGGATACGCACTGCCGATCTCAATCTTGATCTGCTCGCCGGTGCGCTCGCCGATCAGCAGGTTATATTTCCGCTTCAGGTAATTCATGATGGCTTCATCCATCTGGTTGCCGGCCATGCGCACGGAACGGGAGTAGACGATGCCGCTCAGTGAAATCACCGCGATGTCAGTGGTGCCCCCGCCGATGTCGACCACCATGTTGCCGCTCGGCTCGGTGATCGGCAGTCCGGCGCCGATGGCGGCCACCATGGCCTGTTCTACCAGATGCACTTCGCTGGCTTTGGCGCGGTAGGCGCTGTCCATGACGGCGCGCTTTTCCACCTGCGTGATTTCCGAAGGCACGCCAATCACGATGCGGGGATGCACCAGCATCTTGCGGTTGTGCGCCTTCTGAATGAAATAGTTCAGCATTTTCTCGGTGACTTTGAAGTCGGCGATCACGCCGTCCTTCATGGGCTTGATGGCCACGATGTTTCCCGGCGTGCGGCCCAGCATCTCTTTGGCTTCCTTGCCCACCGCTTCCACTTCGCCGGAATTCTTGTTAATGGCGACGATGGACGGCTCGTTCACCACGATGCCCTTGCCGCGCGCATACACCAGGGTGTTCGCGGTTCCCAGATCGATCGCCAGGTCGCTGGAGAAAATGCTGAACAGCGACCGCAGGTTGGTCACGCGCGAGCCGTTGGAATGAAATCCGTTGGATGACATACGAAGACTTCTCTCTCTAGTCTGTCAATTTTCCGGGAAAACGTCCCGGTCTATCATCGCCCTGTGACAGAGGAGGCCACTCATTATTCTATGAGATATCTCGCGTCTGTGCCGGGCACGAAAGTTCTTGCCCCTCGGAATCGCTCCCGAGTCCTTACTACTGAATCACCACTTTCTTCTGCAGCGTGTTTACCCCGCCTCGGGAATCCTGGGCCGTGATGGTGATTACGTTCTCTCCCGGCGCCAGCGGCGAGGTAAAAAAGTGAAAACTGCCGTCGTTGCCCACCACCGGCACCTCCCGCCCGTTCACCATGACCCGCGCACCCAGCTCCGTCTTTCCCGTCAACTCGATCACGTGCCCGTGCTGCACCAGCGGATCCAGATCCAGCCGGATGGCCTCCGCGTCTTTCCCCTTGGGAATCAAGGTGAAGCGGTTCTTCTCGCTTTCCACCGATTCCTTCCCCTGGACATCATAAGATTGCACCAGCCAGTAGTACGCCCCCTGCGCCAGGCCGGAAACCTCTACGTCCGCGGTGCTGACCCTGCGGTCGACGATGGTCGAAGAAAAGTAGGGGTTGCGCGACAGCTTCAGCCGGTAACCGACCGCATTCGGCATCTTCGTCCAGGAGAACTCGATCGCCTTTGCTTCCTGGGTGACGAAGATGGGCATCATGTTCGCCGGAGAAATCGGCGTGGGCGGACCAATCTCCTTCCGTTTCTCCATTTTAGGCGCTTGCGCCTCGAAACTCACCTTCTCCCAGTCCGACAGGCGAACCGTTTCCCCGTTGCGCGATACGTCCCCCGAACCCTTCTTCATCAGGATTTCATGGCGGTCGCTCTTGGGATCATTGTGCACCAGGGCGGCGCTTTCCGGCGCCAGAGACGCCGTGGCTCCGGCGACAATCACCTGCGACTTCGATCCCTGGGAATACGTAGCCGTCGTCAGGTCCACGGTTCCGGTACTGACGGCCACGGCTACGTTGGTTTGCTGCTGTTCGTTAGCCGAGTTCTCTTCGATCACGATCAGCGAATCCTGCTTCACCGTGTAATTGGTGCCATCGTTGAAGACGATCTTCGCCATGCCCTCGGAACCGGTCTGAATCACATCTCCTTTTTCGAGCGGCACACTGTAATCGGCCGTCACCCAGCGATTGCTGTTTGACTTCTTCACCCGTACCGTTCCGTCGAGGGCGGTGATGTGCGCCTGCTGCGAACTCGTCAACCCCGACTTGGCGGGGGTTCCCGCTGCTCCGGCCAGCGCCTCGAGCAAATGTGTCCCCAGGCTGGTGGCCGCCTTCACCCCGCTATCGGTGAATTGCGGAAAGGCAAAGTGCATCGCCAAGAACATCGCCGCCACGACAGCCAACGCCAGCAGCAGCACGCTGCGGTAGGTGACCGTCTTCCACGCGATGTGAATTCCGGGCTTGCTCTTTGAGGAGACCGAGGGCACGGGCATCCAGCCAAACTTAGAGAATATGGGGTAATTTCAACCCTATCACAAGCTTAACTCAGCGAGGGCGGTTGATTAACTTGGGTCACGACGATATGGATTACCGTGGTAACCACAAGGGGGGAGAGGCTCGAACACAGGCCCTCCCGCGCTTGCCGAAGGATAACTCCGTGGCCTCACTAAGGACGGTTTTAGACAGTCGCCAAGGCAGACGGCTGGCCGGGCGCTGCGGGAGCCTCCGCAAGCCCTAGTTTCCGCTTTACGAAGGTGTCGATCTGGACGATGGTTTCGAAATTCTCCACCACGATGTCGGTGTCTTCGATGGTCAGCGGGAAGGTCTCCTCAAGAAAGGCAATCATGCGGAAGACGCCCAGCGAATCCACGATGTTGCCCTTGAACAACGATTCGTCATCGGCGATCTCGCTAAAGCCGCGTGGACGGGAGTACTCGAGAACAAATTGACGGACCTGTTCTCTCACCGAATTTGAAGGCTGCCCCATAACGCCCTCCCGCTTTCTGGGGAATTCTATGACCGTTAGCCCCACGGCGCCAATAGAGAAATCAGCCCCTAACAGTGAAAAATCTTGCATCTTGACAAAGAAGTTGTGCGAGACAATACTCGCGCCCGTTTGGGGCGTCCTTCCACAAGCCTCTGTGTGCTCAATACCGGGAAACATGATATCCCAGGTGGGAATTATTTCCGCAGCCTGCTTTCTGCCTAGTGGCCGGTGCCGCACCTCGGATTTGTGCGCGCCGGAATGCCCATCTTCGTGGTTAGCGAACCTGATTGGGATAGGAGTTGAAGAAGTCCCCTCGGCGCAAGGAGAAACCGGGGCGGCCATGGCTCTTTCCGCCGCGCAGCAGGCCCTCGAGAAGGCGGGTATCACCGGCGCTCAACTCGACGTAATCGTCGACTACACCATCCTTCCGCAAGACTATCTGGTCCCCGCCTGGAACATGGGCAACCGCCTGCAGCATGAACTGGGAGCTTCGAAGGCATTCACTGTCGGCTTCAGCGGCGGCGGGAGTTCCAATTTCCTGGTGTCGTTGGCTTCCGCGGTCGCGCTGTTACAGGCGAATGAAAAGCTGCAGACCGCGTTGCTGGTCGCCGCCGACCTGACTTTACCCGGCAACCGCGTGCTTCATCCCCAAGAGCCGCTGAGCCTGTTGGGCGACGCCGCTGGCGCCATGGTGCTCCGCCGCGACGCAACCGCGAATGTCATCCTGGATTCGGAACTCGTTTCCAACGGCGAGCTTCACGATGTGTACTACATCCCGGGGGGAGCTCTGGCTCATCCGGACGATGCGGAACTCTATCGCCTCCAGCTCGATAAGGGTCGTTATGATGGCGCCGCAAAAACAACCTGCTTGCGGCAGATGACCGACAGGATCCTGAAGCGCGTGGGCATCCCCCTGAGCGCTGTCGCCTTCGCGCTTTATCCCAATCTCTCGCGTCAGGATCAGGCAGAGTTTCGGCAAGCATTCGCCTTGAAGCCCGAACAGATGTCTGTTTCCACCTTGTCCACCCATGGACACCTGCAGGGTACCGACTTCGTCGTCAACTATCTGGCCATGCTCGAGAGCGGCGCCGTAAAGCCCGGCGACTACTTTGTGGCAGCTTCACACGGCATGGGATTTTTGCCGGCCGTAGCACTGTTTCGCGCTTGAGCCATGCCTATCGATATCGGAATCGTCGCCGCCACGTACTTCTTGCCGCCGAAGTGCAAACCTGTAGCGGACATCTTTCGTGACGAAGAAATTCCCGCTGAACCACTCGCCGCGAATGTCGATTTTCAGCGCGACATTGGAATTGAAGCAGTACACATGGCGTGCGAGGAAACCGCTGCCAGCCTGGCGCTAAAGGCCTGCCGAAAAGTGATCGAAAAAGCCGCCATGGATCCGCGCGAGATTGACCTCATCCTCGACTTCACCAGCGTTCCTGAAGAATATGTCGCGCCCACCTGGTCGGCGGCCGGCTTCATCCAGAAAGAACTCGGAGCAACTCGCGCGCTTGCTACCGCGGTCAACACGGGAGGCTGTGCCAGCTATCACACCGCACTCAAAGTAGCCTGTTCGCTGATGGCAACTAACGATCGGTATCAAACCGCACTGCTCTTTGCAGGAGACAAGGTTCCCGAATTCAATCACACCTACTACCCGATCACCGTCATTTGCGATGGCGGCAGCGCGGTCATCCTCAAGAAAAATTTCGGGCAGCGGCGGATCATCTCAGTTGAAGTCGCCACCTTAGGCAAGCTGCACGATGTCTGGTACATCCCCGGCTTCGCGCATCGCGATCCGGCAGACCAGAAGAACACCTGGCTGCACATGACCGCTGACATTCCCAAGTTCAACAAGGAAGTGATTCCGATGAACTTGTTCATGTTCCGCAAGGTCATGCGCGAGGCTTTAAGCCGCGTCGGCCGCAAGCAGCAGGATGTCTCGTATTACGTTTATCCGACGTTCTCTACCTGGGACCAGAAGGCCTTTCGCGAGGCCTTCATGATTCCGGCGGAGAAAATTTATACCGATGGCTTGAAGCGTCATGGCCATCTGCAGGAAACCGACATGGTGCTCAACTACGTCGATGCGATCGACGAAGGCCACATCAAGAACGGCGATCTGGTGATGCTGACCACCAACGGCGCCGGGTTTTCTTGGGGAGCAGCACTGGTCCAACACTAGAACGAGCGCGGTTGCTTCAGCACCGAGAGGAGCCGGATGACAACAGCGGGTAGCCCGGCAGGCGAGAGCCGGGTGCGCAGGATAACCGGCCGAGTCCCGTCAGGGAGGGTACTCGACCCCAAAACGCAGGACTCAAGGGTTTAATGATCCTTCACGAAAATACGCACGACTTCGACGTCGCCATCCTGGGCAGCGGCATGTCCGGATCGATGCTGGCCGCCATCCTGGCGAAAAAAGGCGTGCAGGTCGTCCTGATCGATTCGGAAACCCACCCCCGATTCGCGGTCGGCGAATCGACCATTCCTCACACTTCCCTTCTCATTTCCCTGCTCGCCGAAAAATACGGGATGCCCGAAATCGAGCACATCGCCTACCCGGAGCGTCTGGCTGATCACGTCGCCACCACCTGCGGTATCAAGCGTTCGTTCGGATTCGCCTTTCACCGCGAAGAACAAATCTACGACTCGCGCGAAGGTCTGCAGTTCGGAACCAGCTCAAAAGACGAGAACCACTGGTTTCGCCAGGACATCGACGCCTACTTGCTGCATCTCGCGGTGCATCACGGCGCGGTACCCCGGCTGCGGACAAAAGTCACTTCCGTACGGATCGATGACAACGGAGTTCAGCTCCAAACCTCGCAGGGGGAGGCGATCCGCGCGCGTTACCTGGTGGACGGCAGCGGTTTCAAAAGCCTGGTCGCCGACCTGTTCGACCTGCGCGAGATGCCCACCCGCTTGAAGCATCACTCGCGCTCGATGTTCACGCACATGATCGACGTGCCACCGTTTGAGGAGGACCGCAATCCGCTCTCGCTCTCGTGGCACCAGAGTACGCTGCACCATTGCTTCGAGCGCGGATGGTTCTGGGTCATTCCCTTCAACAATCATCCGCGCTCCAGCAACCCGCTGATCAGCATTGGACTCACGATCGATCCGCGGCGTTATCCCAAGGGCACGCAGCCAGCTGAGCAGGAGTTCGCCGAGTTCTTGGCCAAATTCCCGAGCGTCGCTGAACAATTCGCGAATGCCAAAGCCGTCCGCCCGTGGATCTCGACCGATCGCCTGCAATATTCGTCGAAGCGGACCGTTGGCTATCGCTATTGCCTGATGTCACATGCTGCGGGCGCGGTTGATCCTCTGTTTTCGCGCGGCATGATTAACACCCTCGAGGTGATTCAGGCCCTCATTGACCCGCTACTCAACGCGCTGGCCGAAGACAATTTCGATCAGCAGCGCTTCGCCCACATCGAACAACTGCAACAGCGTGTACTGGATTACAACGACAACCTGGTCAACGGAGCCTTCATTTCCTGGGCTGACTTTGATATCTGGAATGCCTGGCTGCGCGTCTGGGCGCTAGGCACGGTAATCACCGAATTCCGGGTGATGAAAGTTCTGAACGAATACAGCCGCAGCCACGACGAGAACTGCCTGCATGGCGAAGCGAAGGACCCGGCCTTTTCGACTTTCGAAGACCCTGACTACAGCGTGTTCTTCGCCGCCGCTGTCGAACTGATCGAAGCGTTCGAGCAAGCGAAACTTTCAGCTGCTGAGACTTCCAGGCGCATCTTCGATCTCGCGGGCGGCTACGATTTTCCCGTGATGATCACCCGCGAATCGATGCTTCGCGCCGGATGGCTGAAAGAGGAAGACTTCATCAGAGACCGCGACGTGGAATTCGCCCGCCGCGGCTTCCGCTGGGCACTCACCAATCCGCAGACACGCGACCTGTTCGGCAATCAGAAAACATTTTTCCGCTGGTTCTCACGACGGCCGGATCCGCACCTGCTGGATGACGCCGCGCCCACCACGCGGTCGGCGGATTGATTCCCTCAGTTTGCCGCTGATGACTTCACTTGCCCCGTCTTCAGACTCGTCTGTAACATAGTAGGTCCGCCGCATTGCTAAGGAGACATTATGGCTACCGATACTCTCACCAAGCCGATTATTGACGGCACCGCCAGCCGCATCAAGGTGTACAAGAACTTCATCGATGGCGAGTGGGTCGAAGCATCCACCGGAGAAACCTTCGAAAACCGCAACCCCGCCGACACCCGCGATGTGGTCGGCATCTTCCAGAAATCCGGCAAAGCCGACGTCGACGCCGCCGTCGACGCCGCCAAGCGCGCCTTTGCCCGCTGGCGCCTGGTGCCCGCTCCCAAGCGCGCCGAGATTGTCTACCGCGCCGGCGAAATGCTCATGGAGCGCAAGGAGGAGTACTCCCGCGACATGACCCGCGAGATGGGCAAGATTCTGAAAGAAACCCGGGGCGACACGCAGGAGGCCATCGACACCGCCTACTACATGGCCGGTGAAGGCCG